>Ga0209192_10000303_pt1 | contig 53688 bp, 41 predicted proteins | sample ArcticOcean_MG_C_11_FD_187433 | JGI IMG/M metagenome (GOLD analysis project Ga0209192, IMG submission 187433) | Marine microbial communities from western Arctic Ocean - ArcticOcean_MG_CB2_154 (SPAdes) (version 2) | ecosystem: Environmental > Aquatic > Marine > Oceanic | place: Arctic Ocean... | reverse complement strand
GTTAACGGCGACCTAAATCTACCACTTAGACCGTTGCAATCGTCGGGCAAGCAGAATTTCTTAACAGGTTGTGTGCTGGGGGAAATCCTTCAGCGCCGCTTTTCTTGTTGGCAGAATGCTTCTTCCGCAGGGTCTGCACATGAAAAAGGCCTAGTGCTTATGATCAGTCTGTTTCTGCTTTTTTTATTATCGTTGGTTGCGGTCTCGGGGGCATCTGTTAGTCGCTTGGGTGTTTATGCCAGCCAGAGTTTTGTTGATGACTATGTGGCTAGCAACGCGGCCTATGCAGCAATGGACCACGCCCTTGATAATATTGCCGACTTTCGTGCCAACCAGTTCAGTGGCAGTGGTGGGGGTGGGAAATACTTGGTTCCATCCTTCGCTCGGCGCTGGCAAGATTTTTCGGCCTGGCAATCGGTCAATTGCTTATCGGTGGATTTGCTTCCGGCTATGGCAGCGGCTTCTCCCTGCGTATTAGTCGAGGCTTTGGACGGCACTGAAATTTCTACACCTGTAGTTTATAGAGTGAGCGCACAAGGAATTGGTTCAGTGCCGCAAACTCATGTGGTTATCCAAGCCTGGGTCTATCAATACTTTCAAACTGGCACTGAAACCGTTCTGATAACTGAGTTGAGAGGGTTAAAAGAACTTTAACGCTCACTTCAGCCCTAAGCAGAGGATAGGAATATAGCGAACATTGGCGCCGATAGGGCGGTGGGGCCTTTCGTTATTGCTCTTCTGCAACTCGATGAATGTTGCAATAGCCTAGGCGCTAGGTTTTTGTTAGGCCGAGTTGATTCCTCGGCCTATTGAAAAACGCTTATGCCAACGAAGCCAGTTGCTCCATTTGCTCAGACAGGGTGATTAGCGTGGCTCTAAATTCCGCCGCTCTAGCGCGTTCTTTCTCAACCACTTCGGTTGGGGCTTTGGCGACAAAAGACTCGTTGCTGAGTTTTTTGTCTATACGTTCTATTTCGCCGCGGATGCGCTCAACTTCTTTATTAATGCGCGCTTGTTCTGCCACGATATCTATTAGACCTGCTAAGGGCACCATGACTTTCAGCTCGCCGACTAGGCTTAACGCATTTGCTGGTGGGATATCGCCATCTTGCAGCCAAGTGATTTCTGCCACATTGGCTAAGCGCATTAGCATTTCACTGCCTTCAGTAGCCCCAATACGGTCCGCGGCGCTGCCTCCTTGCAATAGTAAAGTGATCTCTTTACTTGGCTTAATGTTCGCCTCACCGCGAATATTACGAATGCCAGTGATTATTGCTTTCAGCCACTCAATTTGTTCTTCGGCAGCAGGATCATTAATTATTTTTTCTGGGTCAGGGTAACTTTGGAGCATGATGCTGGTTTCTACAGTGTTCGCAGAAGCCTCAATCAAACCTAAGCGTGGCGCTATTTGCTGCCACAACGTTTCAGTAATAAATGGCATCACTGGGTGGGCGGTGCGCAACAAAAGCTCTAGTACTTCGAGCAGCGTGCGTTGGGTCGCTTTCTTTAAGGCCGGGTCGATTTCTTCGTTCCACAGCAAAGATTTTGTCAGTTCTAGATACCAATCACAGTATTCGTGCCAAGCAAATTCATAAATGCTGCTGGCGAAAATGTCGAAGCGATAAGTTTCCAACGCGAACTTAGCATCTTCTACCATGCGTCTGGTTTTACTCAGAATCCAGCGATCTGCTGAACTCAAGGTCGCTTCGTCAACCGCTTCTGTAAGGTCGACATTTTCTGTATTCATTAAAACAAATTTGCTGGCGTTCCATAGCTTGTTGCAAAAGTTTCTGTAGCCTTCAATTCGGTTGGTGTCGAAACGCACGTCTCTGCCTGTTGTTGCTAACGCGCAGAAGGTGAACCTTAATGCGTCCGTACCATAGGCTGCTACGCCCTCAGGGAAGTCTTTGCGGGTTTGCTTTTCAATGCGCTTAGCCATCTTTGGCTGAGTAAGGTTGCTAGTACGTTTTGCGACTAATGCTTCTAGATCTATACCGTCGATGAAATCTAAAGGGTCTAGGCCATTGCCCTTAGATTTGGACATTTTTTGACCTTCAAAATCACGTACTAAACCGTGGATATAAACAGTATCGAAGGGGACTTTGTTTTCGAAATGCAGCGTCATCATGATCATTCTGGCGACCCAGAAAAATATAATATCGTGACCTGTGACTAGAGTACTTGAAGGCAGGTAATCTTCTAAATCAGAATTTTTTTCGGGCCAGCCTAAAGTTGCCATGGGCCACAAGGCAGAGGAGAACCAGGTTTCCAGTACATCGTTATCTTGGTTGAGGTTTACATCATCACTCAGTGCGTATTTTTTTCGTGCGCTGGCTTCGTCCTCGGCAGCATAGATATTGCCTGCATCGTCATAAAACGCTGGAATTCTGTGGCCCCACCATTGCTGGCGACTAATGCACCAGTCTTGGATGTCGCGCATCCAGGAGAAATAAGTATTTTCGTACTGCTTGGGTACAAATTTTATGCTGCCATCTTCAACCGCTTTTATCGCAGGTTCGGCTAGCGGAGCTATTTTCACAAACCACTGATCTGTTAGGTAAGGCTCAATGATTGCGTTAGATCGATCACCTCTAGGTACCATAAGTTTATGATCTTCGGTGGCGGCCAATAAACCTAACGCATCAAGGTCGGCGACAATTTGCTTGCGTGCAACTACACGGTCTAACCCGCGGTAGGCTTCAGGGACATCGTCGTTGATTTTGGCTTCAGGGGTTAAGATGTTAATGGACTCGAGGTTATGCCGAGCACCCATTTCATTGTCATTAAAGTCATGGGCAGGGGTTATTTTTACGCAACCTGTGCCAAATTCCATATCTACATAGTCGTCGGCTATAACCGGAATTTTTCGGCCAACTAAGGGCAGAATAATTGTGGCGCCAATAAGGTGGGCATAGCGCTCGTCGTCTGGGTGTACGGCGACGGCTGTGTCACCCAACATGGTCTCTGGTCTTGTGGTGGCTACCACTAAGAAAGCATCGCCCTCTTTGGTTGTAACGCCGTTGGCGAGGGGGTAGCGAAAATGCCAAAGAAATCCTTGCTCTTCTTTGTTCTCCACTTCTAGATCTGATATGGCAGTGCCCAATTCAGGGTCCCAATTGACTAGGCGTGTACCGCGGTAAATAAGACCTTGGTCGAACAGTTGAATAAACGCGGTTTGTACTGCCTCGGCATAGCCTTCATCCATAGTGAAGCGTTCGCGTGTCCAATCAAGACTGGAACCCATGCGTCTAATTTGTTGGGAAATTGTGCCACCAGATTGCTTTTTCCAATCCCAGACTCGTTCGATAAAAGCTTCCCTACCTAGTTCGTGGCGGTTGCTGCCTTCGCTGGCAAGTTGGCGTTCTACTAACATTTGCGTAGCAATGCCCGCGTGGTCTGTGCCCATTTGCCACAAGGTGCGGTTGCCTAACATGCGTTGGTAGCGAATCAGCGAATCCATAAGCGTTTGATTGAAGGCGTGGCCCATATGCAGGGTGCCGGTGACATTCGGCGGTGGAATCAGGATGCAATAGCCGTCACCGTCTCCCTTGGGCGCAAAATGACCAGCTTTTTCCCAGCTTTGATAAAGGTCTTGTTCGATTTTTTCCGGATTAAAACTAGTGTCCATGATTCTCTATATCTACTTTCGTTATATCTGCTTTGAGCCTACCCCAGTTTACCGGGGGCAAACGCGGATAAAGTGTGCTTTAGCCTAATTTTCCCAATCTTTCAGGTCGTGGTGATGCAAAGGATAACCGCGATCACGGTAAAATTTGTAGTGCTCACGACCCTGATCTTTTGTCTCGCCGACAATGATTTCGGCTACCCGATCAAAGCGCCCCAAAAAACTCGGCACCTCTTTGGCCAGATTGATCAGCAAGCCGCTGTCGTGGACCGGCGTATCACAGCCAAGGTGAATTGGGCTTTTGACTTCGATCTTAGTATCGGCCTTAACTTCGATCTCGTTTGCATCACCTGTCGAGTCGGGCTTTTCTACCTGAGCCGATTTGGCTTCACTGTTACCAGTAACCAATTGATGTGGCAGAAAGCGGTGCTTCGGATAGTCCCAAAGTAACGTATCCATTGCCGCAACTTGTGCCTTATCTTCAAGCTGCACATGTACCTGCATACCACCTTGTATTGCTTTCAGACACAGTCGACAGGCGAAGCGCATTGCTGCATCTTCGCTGACGTCTTCTAGCACATAAAAATCTACCCGTGTCACTTATGCAGACCGCTCTAGCTTTGGTTGACCAAATATTTGAATAGCATAGGCACTGGACGACCACTAGAGCCTTTATTGGCGCCGCTGTAAAAAGCACTGCCTGCTATGTCTAAGTGTGCCCATGGTGTGTCGTCGACAAAGCGCGATAGGAAGCAAGCCGCTGTAACACTGCCTGCTCCGCGTCCGCCAACATTGGCCATATCTGCAAAGTTCGAGTTAAGACCTGCTTGATAGTCATCCCACAAAGGTAGTCTCCAGCTTCGATCGCCAGTGTCTTGGCCAGCTTCTAAGAGGTCGTCAGCTAATGCATCGTCATTGGCAAAAAGGCCACTAGCGTGGCTGCCTAGTGCCATGATGCAAGCGCCAGTAAGCGTGGCTACGTCAATAATTGTGCGCGGCTTAAAAGTTTGCGCGTGAGTCAGTGCGTCACACAATACCAATCTGCCTTCGGCGTCAGTGTTGAGGATTTCGACGGTTTTACCTGAACTGGTTGTGACGATGTCGCCGGGACGGGTTGCGCCGCCACTAGGCATGTTCTCTGCCGCTGCGACTATGGTCAAAAGGTTAATCGGCAACTTCGCTTCAATGGCCGCTTTAGTAGCACCCAAGACTGCTGCCGCGCCGCCCATATCGTATTTCATTTCGTCCATTGTTGGCGGTGGTTTGAGGGAAATGCCACCGGTATCAAAGGTTATGCCTTTACCCACGAGGGCGATGGGCGCTTGGTTCTTGGCACCGCCGTTATAATTGATAATGATCATGCGTCCTGGGTTATCGCTACCCTGAGAGACAGCCATAAACGCACCCATTCCGAGGGAGAGCATTTTCTTTTCATCTAAGTGGCTTACTTTGACTTTTGGGTTGCGAGCCATCTTGCGCGCTTCAGCCAAAAGATAGAGAGGGGTACAAACGTTAGGTGGTTCGTTACCCAAATCTTTTGTTAGTGCCATACCCGCATCGAGGGCATTGCCCAAGGTGATGGTGCGTTGTACGGAAGGGCTGCTTTTTGTCGGTGCTTGTATCCGGATGCGCTTGAGTTGGTGTGGGGGGATGGGCTTGCTCTTATATCGGTTAAATTGATAGGCGGCATGGCTTATGGCTTGTAGCAATGTTTGCGCCTTCCATGGGGCATCTTTGCCTTTCACTTTACAGTCCAGTAATGCCACTAAGGCCTGGCCAACAGGCAGTTTGATGAGGGTTCTTGCGGCAACATCGCATGCTTTGGCATAGTTTGGCGCCGTTGTTTCACTGGTTCCGCCAATGATTAATAGTCTTGCTATGGCACCTTCCATTTGAATACACAGAGTATTGCCAATGGTGTCTTTAAAATCCTGGGTAGCTCGATTGAACGCGCTTTGATTCCCCGAGGTCTTAGCTATTTTCTTAGCGGCCTGAAAACTGGTCATAAGGCAGGGCGTTCTGGCGGCTGTTAGCTCGCCACTTGCAAGAGTAAAATTCATGTTCGATTAATCCACATCAGTAATTGGAGTTGTGAGTTCTAAGTTTAGCGTTTTTAGCAGAAAAAGACTGGAAAGAAATGGCAGAAAATAGGCTTAGATTTGATTCTTTTGAACTAGGTAGTCGCTCATAACAACGCCGATCTTAAGGGTTTAAAGAGTGCGGCTGAGGTATGTTACCTAGGTAGGTGTACGACGACCGTTTTACTCATCTTGTCGTGCCAAGTTTGCTTGTCATTACCGACAAAGAGCCATAGGTAGCCGAGGCCGGCGCAAGCCAGTGAAATTGGTCCAACCAGTGAGCGGATGGCGATTTGTTTTAGACTTACGCCATGGCCTGATTCATCTACCAAACGTATGTGCCATGCGCGCATACCTAGTGTCTCGCCATGCTTGTACCAGCAAAACCCATAAAAACCGAGTATTTCCGCCAGCAGGGTCAGCTGAAATGCTAAGCCTGTGACAGCTTCTCCGTTAAGAGGTATCCAGATGTACCCAGTCAAAGCTAACAATGCCAAAATCAGCAAACTGTCATACATTAGCGCGCCCAAGCGCCGGCCAATGCCGGCTGGGAATCCTTGCTGGGGGCTATCCATTTGTTCTAAGTTACTCACCAGCGGCAGTTAAAATGTTGCGACATGGTCGGCGAGTTTCACCGAACGACCAACAAACTCTTCCGTGGTCATGCTTTGCAGTACATCAGCATCTTGAGACGTGCCCCAAGCCCGGCGGCCATCAGGTAAGCGAGTCGCCACAAAAGCCTTGTCCAGACCTTTGGGTCCGTACATGACCGAGTAACCCTCAACTACACCCTCGCCACTATGGCCTATAACCACCTCTCGTTGCGGTTGCGCATCTACTTGATCTTGCAGGTTGGCGTGCTGGAATGGTTTTTCCGGTCGGTCGGTGGAGTAGGTGCCGAAGGCATGTTTGGTAATGTATCCACCGTTTGCGGTAATCATGGCCTTTTGGCCAGGCTTTTCTCTGAGCAATTCGGCCATCCGTACGATGGAGTGCATTACGTAATTGTTCAACGGACCACCCGCCCAAGTAAGGCCACCGGTAAATGTTAAAGGCTTGCTGGTGTCTAAGCCTAGCTCTCGGCTGGCAATTTGTACTGCCACGGGGAAGCAACTGTAAACATCTACCAAGTCGATATCTGCCGTTGTCATGCCAGACATTTCAAGGCACTTTTTGCCGGCAAAGCGAATGGCTGGGGAGCTATGCAAGTTGTCACGGTTGGATAAGTGGAAATGATCTTGAGCATCGCTTCCCGCCCAAGGGTAAACCCATTTTTCTCGCGGAATACCCAGTGACTCGGCTTTTTCTTCTGAACATAAGATCAGTGCGGCAGCTTGATCTACGGCGCTATTTGAATTCATAAACTTAGGGTAAGGGAATGATACAGGGCGGTTAACTGCAGAAATTGTGCGAATTTCTTCGGCAGTTTTCGCATCTCGAATCCATGCATTTGGATTGTTTGCAGCTACTGCGCTGAAGCTCGCCCAAAGCTCGGAAATGTGTTTCATGTGGTCTTTAACACTCATGCCTAATTCGTTGCGCAGTGCGGTTTCCATAATAGGGTAAATTTGAATAGGGCGACCCAGGCGAATGCTTTGCTCGGCAACATGGCGCATGTCTTTTTCCGCACCAATCTGTAGATCTGGTGTGCCGGGCAGTTCCGTCCAGCCCAGGTCATGCTGTGCTTTGGCCGCCTTTGCTTGAGAATTACCGCATTCGGCGCCGGTAAGAATAATGATGTCATGAGCGCCACTTTGAATGTCTAACGCACTGACATTCAAAACCGACTGCACATAGTTGCCGCCAAAAGGCGATAGAGCAGTTTGTGCATTTGGGCAACCAATGGCTTCGGCAACGGCTTTGGCAGGGTTTTGATAGCCCCAAATACCTTTGATAACGCGGACAGAATTTGCATTGAGAAGTTCACTGCTGCCTGCGTCTGCTGCCGCGGCTTTGACCGCTTCGATCATGAGTTCGACGGGCTCTTTGGCTGTTGCAAAATTTTGGAAACGTTGCTCAAGATGGCTGATGCCGACTAAAACCGGTGTGGGTTGACTCATGATTTACTCCTACAAATAGATTTATTCTTATGCAAACTAATCGAACCCACTTAGCGTGGACTGAACTATAAAACTTAACTATACATGACTGTGGTTGGCTGCGCGTGATCTGTGGAAACTGGCGAAGACTGTTAAATCATTGCATTATATCGGTGGAGAAATTTTTGATTGGGGGTACTGGTGAATAACGCTAAGAATCTTAGTAGGAGTCTAATAAAGGCCAGAATGGTAATATGACTGCTGATATCGATTTCTCACCGGTTGATGTGCTAATTGTCGGTGCGGGGGCATCTGGTGCAACTGCCGCTTGGAATTTGACCGAAACGAAAATGCGCATTGTTTGCCTAGAGCAGGGCGGTTGGACCAATCCGGCCGATTACCCAACCACTGGTAGAGATTGGGAAACTCGTGCGCAATCAGATTTCAGTATTAATCCAAACCGCCGCCAACAACCAGGCGACTACCCTGTTAACGATGATGAGTCGCCGATAAAAATTGCCAACTATAACGGTGTGGGTGGCGGTACTGTTTTGTATGCTGGTCACTATCCGCGTTTTCATCCGTCGGATTTTAAGGTTAAGTCGTTAGATGGTGTGGCCGATGACTGGCCGATAGATTATGGCGACTTAGAACCTTTTTATGCAGAAAATGATCGTGTCACTGGGGTCTCGGGGCTTGCCGGAGACCCCGCATACCCGGCAAAACAATCTCTCATGCCGCCGCTACCCATGGGCAAGTCTGGACAAAAATTGGCTGAGGGCTTTAATCAGCTTGGCTGGCATTGGTGGCCTTCAGATTCGGCCATCGCGACTCAACCTTATAATGGTAGAGATCAGTGTATAAATCTTGGGGCGTGTATTTCTGGCTGTGCTCAGGGCGCTAAAGCCAGTACCGATATCACTTATTGGCCTGAAGCTTTGCGTGCTGGTGTAGAACTGCGTGCTTGGTGCCGCGTGAAGGAAATCAATGTTGGCGAGGATGGCCTAGCTTCTGGGGTGACGTATTTTGATGAAGAGGGCGTGGAGCAATTTCAACCTGCCCACATAGTTATCATGGCCTGCAATGGCGTGGGGACGCCGCGCATATTGTTAAATTCAGTATCCGAACAATTCCCCAACGGTTTGGCCAACAGTTCTGGCTTGGTCGGAAAAAACTTGATGCTCCATCCCTACGCTTCTATTCAGGGCGTATTTGACCAAGAGCTCGATGGTTACCGTGGCCCCCATGACAGTATTTGGAGCCAAGAATTTTATGAAACCGGTGTTGCAAGAGACTTTGTGCGAGGCTTTACCTACGAGACCACTAGAGGTCGAGGTGCGGTGGCTACAGCCGTTAGCGGTGCCCACACAGGGCGCATTCCCTGGGGTACTGGGCACCACGACGCTTATCGGAAATTATTCAACCGCATTGCCGGTATGGTGGCGATATGTGAAGACTTACCAGAAGAACACAATACTGTCACATTAGACCCGAACATTAAGGATGCTCGCGGTATTGCGGCGCCTAAGATGACCTATAGCATCAGCGAGAATTCTCAGAAGATGTTGGACTTTGCTGTTGCGCGTGCTGAAGAAGCCCTGCGTGCCGCGGGTGCCACCGATATAATGATTGAATCGCCGCTGACCGGTGGTGGTTGGCACCTAATGGGTACTGCGAGAATGGGCGTGGACCCAAAAAAATCTGTGGTCAACGAATGGGGACGCAGTCACGACGTAAAGAATTTGTTTATAGTCGATGGCAGTGTCTTTGTTACCAGCGCTGGTGTGAATCCAACGCGGACAATTCAGACGTTGGCTCTCTACATTACCGACCAAATTAAAAAGCGTTTAACCCATTTGTTTGACTAAGGTTCCACCTAGGTTTTACCAATACAGCCATTAGTGTTGGCTGTTAATGTTGAGAAGGAGGTTTTTATGAGCAATACCATCGCCACGGATAGTTTGTTTAGCAGCGAAGAGCGCGATGCCCTCTATATGTTAGTTGGGATGATTGTGCCAGCGAGTGCAACCTACGGTGTACCTGGTGCAGATGATGAGGTGATTTTTGCCGACATTTTGGATTCCGCTCGTGCAAATGAAGGGCAAATTCGCAAAGGTATTGATTATGGTATGTCATGTGGCTTAGGTGGCGATCTGTCACTTGAACAACTGCAATCAGAGCTAGAAGGTCACCCCACAATGACGCCAGTGGTAAGTTTGGTGATGCAATGCTATTACCGCGATGATCGGGTTATGGCTTCATTACAAATGGAACCAAGAGCGCCGTTTCCAAAAGGGTTTGAGGTGCCCGAAGGCGATTGGTCTATGCTCGACGCTGTGCAAAAGCGCGGCAAAATCTGGCGCGACGCTTAGCAGCGCCAACACACCGCTCAGTTTATTTAGGAGCATTATTCAAGAGCATTATTGAAGAGCACTACTGGAGCGCGCTTTTGGAAGGTGCTATTGGAAGGTACTATTGGAGGGTACTCTTGGATAGCTCTTTAGGTCGTTCTTCCAGATCTGGTTTGTAGTTAGTCCTAGCAGATAACTCGTTGGCTAGAATGTTCTTAATACGCTTCTTTTGACTCCCTGAAAAAGTCCTTTTGGCCCTTTTAGTCCTTAGATTATCGGCCAAACATTGGCTTGCTTCCGCCCAATGCGGGCTCGTGTCCGCGCATTGGGGGAAAATTAAACTAGTCTAGAGCTAGTCTAAAGTTAGGTTACTAACACTTTGCCATCGTCAATTTCTTTTTGAATCTCGGCCAACTTCTCCTCGGTTAACGAGTAATTCCAAAGTAATGGCATTGCAACAAACTTAAAAATGGCAGGGACAATGGAATACAAACACGCCAACCACAGTAGTGAATAAGCCGTATTTGGTGCGCTGATTGGATCTGCCAAAGAATTAAAGCCAACTACGGTCGCCGTAGTTGTTCCCACGATTAAGCCCGCGGCATATGCGAGTTTGCGTGTCATGGTCCATATGCTGAAGTACGCGCCACCTTGTCGCTTGCCGGTGCGTGAACTGTCCAAATCGATTACGTCTGCGGCCATGGCATAAGGTAGGGCGCTTAGTGCGCCAATAGCGCTGCCTTTAAGACACATTACGCCAATGAAAAATGCAAACTTACCAGTAGGAATGCCTTCAAAACGCTCGTTCATCCCGAGTATCCAGCTGTCCGGTAGGAAGGATAGAGTTTTACTGAGTTCGAATGTTTCAAACCAAACTTGTGGGGCTATTGCAATGAGAGGGATAAAGCACGACCACAGTGCATACCAAAAAATTGCAACCATGGTGGCTCGATGTTTGCCGATTTTGCCTGACAGTTTAAACCACAGGGGTATGGCTACAATTTGCGAAAGAAAGTAGGGGGCCAAATAGAAACCGTATAAATCACCCGCTAACAAAACATGTTTTACAAAGAAAAAACTCAGAGAGTTAGTCATCGCCGAGCCAATGGTAGAGAACAAAAATATGATGACTAGTTTGCGATAGGGTTCGTTAGCCCACACATATTTGAAACTTTCGCGAAGGGGTAAGCGTTCTGTATTGGTTTCTTTGACAGGGTATTCAGGTACTACCTTGAGTTGGTTTAAAACCAAGAAAGGCATAACTATTACCAGCCCAATGGTTAAAAAGTAGACGTTATCAGCGGGTGCCGTATAGCCCCAAAAAACGATAACCGCAGGGCAAAGCGCGCCGATTAACGAACCCGAGACTGTAAAAGCCTCTTTCCAACTCATTATGAGGGTTCGCTCGTTATAGCCTTGGGCTAATTCAGCGCCCCATGCTGAATACGGAACATCTTGGATAGTGGCACCAATGTATAGTACCACCAGTGCGCCTAACAAATAGGGATAGCCAGTGTTGAAGGTTAAGCCAAGCCAAGTCACTTCTGTAAACTCAATGGGTGGTATCCACAGTAGCCAAACCCCTGCCATGAAAATAGGCATACCAATCAAAATAAAGGGTTTGCGCCGACCCCAACGGGTGCGAATACGGTCGGATATAAAACCGACTATAGGATCTGTTAATCCATCAAATACCCTTGAGAGAGCTAGCATCAAACCTACAAATGCCAAACTCAGTCCGAAGCCTGCAGAATCTGCATATACTGGAGTAAGGTATACGGCCAGTGGCAGTGCAACCATAGACAACGGCATTGCTGGCGCCCCATAGGATGCAAGTTGATAAGTACTCAACGGTTTGTATTGTGACAAAACCTTTCCCTCAAATTAGTTTACGGTCTGATGTTAATTTCGAGATTGCTTTTTAGTGTGGGAGCTGCGAATAAACTCGTTGTTATGCATCATCTGGTTTCCTAGATTGTTGCAGTGGAATAAGTTCGGCGTTTTCACCAATCAGTTCATTGGGGAAAGCGACATCGACGTTGCCAAAGGCGATACGTTGATGTTCTATCCGGGTGCCATTAATGTTGCCTAGGGTGCCGTAGGTTTTCAGTCCTAATCTTGCCCTTAGTTTGGGGCTGGCAGCGTCAAATATGTCGTGGGACGTTGCAGCTGCTGCGTTCTCTTGTTGCCGCACCCAAGGCGCGCAGCAAAATACAGAAATAGCCCGGCGTCTGTGCCCTTCAAGATTGGCGCCGGTGCCGTGCCAGAGCCTGCCATCAAAGGCAAAAAGGCTGCCGGCGGCTAGATTCACTTGGTGACCTAGTTCTGCTTTAGGTGGATGGACTCTGTGGTTCACGGGCCAGCGATGACTGCCGGGAAAAACCACTGTGCTACCACGTTGGGGGGTAAAGTCGTCTAATGTATAAAAGAGATTAAAAATGGCTGGAAATTCTACCGCTGCAGGTATTTGGCCCTGGTCGCGGTGGATTAATTCGATAGCAGGTGTGGTGCCGAGGAACATGTGAGCGGTAAGACTGGAGAGCAAAAAATCTTTGCCTAATAAAAATCCAGCAAGTGACTCTGTTTCATGCCGTTCAACTAAGTCTAGGTAGTGCTTACCTTTATTAACAAGGTTTGGAATAACAATTTTGTTGCTTGTGCCGCGGTCTGGGCATTGTTCGCCCAGTGCTTGCTCTGCGTCAAATTGACGGTCCATTCGGGCCTTTAGGTCGCTCACCGTATTGTCGTCTAAAACATTGTTAACGATACAGCAACCGTGTGTGCGCAAGTCTTCTTGGGCTTGTAGTAGATCTTGTGTTGCTTTTGGCAACGGCAGTATTACTGGGCCTTCCAACTCTTGGTCCTGTACATAAGGGGTTTGCTTTTCGCTGGGCTTATGCATCTTTCCCTTCACCCTCAATACTCATAAGCATAGGCAGTTTCATCTGCTTACCACTCATTGAAGCGGACCATTTGCTTCATGTCGCGACGCCTAATGCTGCCGTGACCGCCTAAAACAGGGTAACCGATAGGCACATGGGCGCAGGTGTACCAATCTTCAGGCAAATTGAGCAACGCTTTCACGGACTCTTCTTCGTAGCATAGTAGGGTTGTCAGAACGCAGCCAAGACCTTCATTGCGGCAGGCGAGCAGGAAGTTTTGTACCGCTGGGTAAACTGATCCGCCGCCGACAACGCTGGGACGGTCAAGTTCGGCGTCAGTAATGGCCATTAATTTGGGGTTAAAACAAAATACCGCGATCATGGGTACTTCGTGCATATGGCTTGCAAGATAGTTACCGGCCTCCATGGCCTTGATGCTTGAGGATTTAACCTCCTCTGGCATATGTTCCAGTCTGGCTTCATAGCCTGGAATATAGGTATCCCAATGGGGGCTGTATAGATCCTGTAACGCTTGTTTCTTCGCTGGGTCTGTGACGGCAACAATTCGCCAGGGTTGTGTGTTACCGCCAGTAGGCGCCCAAGTGGCAGCGGTCAAAACACGCTCGATGATTTCGTCAGCAATAGGGTCGGGGCGCAATCTGCGCACAGCACGCAAAGTGCTCATTGCATCGTATAAATCCATATCAATCTCCTCTCGTATGGCTAAACATCGCCTAAATCGAATAAAAATTCTAGTTGATTATCACAGCTTTGTTTGGGTGTTTTTCTTTTTGGGTGGTTAGTTATTGAGTGAATTTGGTTTGACAAAGCGGCAGATTACGCTGGGTTTTACTCGAATGAGCGCCGAGGTGTGAGGTTTAGTTTGTCTGTCGTCGCTGGCTAAGTTTTTCTGCAAGGCAGATACGCATATCTGCGATGACTTTTTTCGTTGGCTCTGTCCACTAGCATTTTTAAATAAGTAATCGAGTTCCGAGTACTTTAAGTATTCGATATTTCTCCGGCCCCCCCAGAACTTCGTAGCGCTGATACCAGTTCATCAACTTTTCTTGGCGCGACCGATAAGTCCTTTTCTTCTTAAACGATAAACAACGGCGAGTGTACTTTGCCAAGTGTTTCAAACTGGTCAATGGATAGAGTCTGGTGCCACTAACTGTAATCGTGCTGCTGACTCGCAGATCAAATGGTGGGCTATGCAGAAATTGCTAAGAAAATACGCTAAAGCCATGTTTATTAATGGCTAATTGGTCGATGCTCTCCTTTTCTACAAGTTGCTCTGAGTCCACCTGGGCGAAAAGCAAATTGGCAACAATGCCTCCCAGCACTATCAGCTTTTCGTGTCTAGGAGTGCGTCTTAGTACGTTGCGTACTGCTTCTATATCCTCCGCTCGCTGACAGGGTGAACACGTGTCCAAATAAGCTGCAGGGCAATCTACTCGATCGGGGTTCGAGTCATAGGACAGGTCATTACTTAGTGCGTACTTTGCGGTCAGCCGAAGATCGGCTGTTGGCCATGAACTGCTGTATTCGTGAGCTATGCTTGGGATGTTCACAACGTAGTTGCAATCTGATCTTTGCAGAACATGTAGCAAGACGGCGTCACAAAGCTAGCAGAGGTTTTCTGCTAGATAATAGATAATGGTGGAGCCGTCTAGCCGCCTTTCCTAGCGTTGACTGGGCGTGCGCAGATCAGCGTTTGCACTTGCGGTGCAAAGTAAGAAAACATTCGGGCTATATTTTGCATACTGCCATGTTAACGCTGTGAGCCAGCCAATCGTAATGTCGTGAAAAAGACGTCGCGGGGTGTTCGTCAGCCTCAAATGCGCTAGGCTTACCGAGAGAACGCGGAATGTAAATAACAAGATGAGAATTTTGGTGAAAAATCCCTTTAAACGTCTTTCAGCGAAACTTTATGCCACTTCAAAAGAGTATGTAATTGAGGTGCGTGATGCCCTAGATAAGTTGCCAGAGCTCAGCGCAAAACTGGAGTATATGAAAAACAACCGCCAGTACCGGGTAGATCAACAGAAGCCTGAGTTCCTAAAACTCCTGACCCGGATAGGCACATTGGCACCCCAGCAGGTATTGGAAATAGGTGGCAGGCGTGGCGGCAGTGCGCTGCTGTTTGCCATCGCTGCTGGTGAACAAGCGAGTATTTTGTCTATTGATCTGGACAACAATGGATCGCGGATTGAACGTCTGCAACGGCTTTGCCACGATAAAGATGTGACTTTTTGGCAAGGTGATAGCCACCTTGACGAAACTGCGCAAAGACTTGAGCGACATCTTGGTAATAATAAGCTCGACTTTTTGTTTATAGATGGTGATCACAGCTATGCGGGTGCAAAAGAAGACTTTATTCGTTACTCACACGATGTCCGCCCCGGCGGGATTATCGCTCTGCACGATATCCAAGAAGATTACAAAACCAGATTCAACGTGCAAACTAATGCATGGGCCGGAGGGGTGCCGCAGTTTTGGCAAGAACTAAAAGCCTCGGGTTTGAACACAGAAGATCTGATATCTGACCCCTTTCAAGACGGCTACGGTATCGGCGTGGTGAATTGGGCTGGGGAAGATGATGTTTTTCAAGCTCAGCATTAAATCGGACGTTGCCGAATTGCATGGATAAAATGCGTTGCTGCGACATTATCTGTAGCGCATAAAAAAGCCGCCCTATTGCTAGGATGGCTTTTGCGAATCAGCAAAAATGGTGCTCTAAGTAATTAGATTAATGCCAGTGCCATCATAACCATACATACAACCGAACCAAACCAGAGTACGGTGCGCAAGTAAGCTATACCGATCAAGTAACTGACAGTATATGCAACCCTTAGCGCCAGCCAATAAAGCATGAGAGCAGAATTGTCCACTGTAAGGATGATGGATAAAATAGCCAATGCTAGAAAGCTGGGTAAGCTTTCCAGTAGATTGCTGCTTGCTCTTTTGGCCCTGCCTACGAAAATATTTTCAGGATTATTCTCATCTCTGTTACCTAAGAGGTAATTTACGCTACCGAGATTAAATATCAGCGGTAGCATGCCCACCTGAACGAATGTGAGTAGCAAAGCCATGATAATAAGATATGTCAATTATTTCCCCTCCAAAAATTTCGATTGCCTTTCCAACTGCATACTAGGTGTCGTTGTCTTCCTGTGCAATTAGGTGCTGTGTGGGCATAAACCAGAGGCTCTTTCGCGCAAAAAAGCGAGGCAATGGGCTGCCGTTACTTAATTTCACTTGCCGGGTGGGGTGTTTGCCGAAACAGTCGTTTGTGGCATTAGCAGTTTGATAAAAATGATAACTAGGGCGCCTTTCAGCACCAGCGGACTATGCCGCCATGGACTAATACTTCGCAAACACGGGGCCCATGAACCGCTTATTGTGGTTGCGCAGACGTAGTTACCTCATTAATAGCTTAAGTACGACTTTACAGAATAGAAATGTAGCTGATTGGCAGAATGCGCATTGCTAGGCACCCTGAATATGGCGCTGCCGCTGTTGATTATTAAACTGCACAGAGCAGAATCGTCAAATTCTGAGTTTGGTGGCGAGTAAACCTAAGCAATGGTTTTAACCAGTTTAGCGAGGGCTTTGAATCGACTTTCTTGACACTTTGGATGTTTTTCTCTTGTAGCAGTTCTTGTAATTTTTTCTCACGCAGGCACGAGCAAGTTCCTGAGCATTAGCGATCTGTTGAGCGCCCATTTGTCTGGCTATGATGGCTTTATTTTCTTTGGCTTTTTTATCTCCCTGCGCGGTGGCTAGGTTCCACCACATATGTGCGTAAACGCTGCTCTGGGGAACACCTTCGCCGTTGGCAAACATAACGCCAATACCATACTGGGCGCCTGCATGGCCTTGCTCTGCAGCAAGGCGATACCACTTGACGGCTTCTAAATCGTCTTCTAGAACGCCTTCGCCGTTGTCATACATAAAGCCTAGATAATTTTGTGCTGTTGCGTTGCCGCCGTGAGCTAAGGGCTTCCATTCGGCTATGGCAGTGCGGAAATCCCCTGCTTGGTATGCCGTTGCGCCCTTATCAAAGTCTGCACTCTGGGCCAAAGATAAAAAGAGGGAGAGTAGGGTGGCGAGGACTAGCTTAATCATGTCGGGGCTTATTATTGTTTTTCTGCATTGTAGCAAATTTGGGTACTTGGGTATTAGGTGGAATTTTGCCACTACTCCTCGGTGCTGGCAGGTTGTGTTGAAGCTAAATTTAGAATTTACTCGGACAATAAGTGTTTTTTTGCTTGTTTATGGTCAATTTTGAATAGGTTTTACAAATTGTCCATGTTATGTAAATTATCAAGGTGGATATTAGTTTGACGTCATCGATCAACAGGTTTAACTTTAGAGGCGTTGGGTCAGGGGGCCTGCGCAGAAAAAGGGCAGCCAATCATTGGCCCCAGGTTTAGAAGAGTTTTCACGTAAAGGTGTATTGCTTAGAAGAACCTGCGGATTTAGATAAGGCCTTGATCAAAAGCATTTCAGTGAAATGAACCAGATTAATAATAAGGAGCCGCAGTCGAAATGCTTGCGGTTGCAAAAATAGAGTCATCGGAAAGAAGTTTGCTTTTTCGGTGAAAAAGACAAACAACGATATCGGAATGAATAAATGAATAAACCAAACTTTTTTAGATCATCAGTATTTCGCGTAGTGCATCTCTGGAGAAGCATAATGGATGTAAAGTTCAACCCGCTAAAGCATGTCGCAGACCCCGGCTTGCAGTCCTACTTTATGTTAGTTCTGTTCACCATATGGAGTGTAACTTTCGGTTTCATCGCCACTTATCACTTTGGTTTGCTAGGCTACAGTACGGTAACGAGTGTGGTAGTGCATCTTTCAATATTAATCCCAATCTTGGTGACTAATGCGGTGTTTATCGATGCGGAAAGAGATGGAGAGCAGTGGTTGGTAGAGTGGGCCGAAGAACAAAGTAAATATCGTTTGTTTAAAAATAGACTCAAAGCGAAAAACATCGTCCGTTGGAAATACGATTCAGAGGCGTAGTTGAACGGCTAGATGAATTATGTCTCACGCAGGTTGGACAGGCGCCTGCGATATGTCCAAAGTGGGTTGGTCTGTTTCGTCTGAGGAAATAATTCCTCTGTCAGGCTGATTCTTTCGTCTGGTGCGAAGGCTTGTGTGTGCGAGCCAAAAGCTGTGCTTAGTTCAGTTAACGGCTGAGCTCACCAGCGTATGGTTCAGCGCTTTCTTGCAGCCGCTCTCTGCTCTTCTTTTTGATCACTCCCTCGCTAATCCGTTATTGCCATCTCTACCTTCGTCTCTTTCTTTTGTTCTTCCTTTTTTCGAACTACCACAAAGCAAGTTTTGGCGGAGGTTTGTGCAGACTCCTCGCTCGCGAAGGTTAGATGAAAATCGGGTTTGGATGCAGTGGACGGTTAGCCAAAAAGCCAACCTAGTCTGGTTGTTCCTAACTTTACGTCAAACACTACGTCTAACTTTGTTGTTAACTTTGTTGTTAACTTTTTTGGGTTGCTGTTCGAAGCGCCTCATATCGCATAAATTCCTTGATCATATTCCTCTCAACATTAGGGCAGGTCAGCAAAGCATCAATGTTACTTGAGATTGGTTGGCCTTCTTAGTTACAATAGCTTATTGAATTGAACGGTGTTCATTGTCGCTAACCCAGTAGGTTAGATGGATGATGTCTTTCTGAAAGTTAGTTCCTATTGGGGGTGGGGTCATTACAACAGTAACTAAAACCGTGGACTATGGTTCATCGATGCCAAGAGCCGTACTCACTTGGTTGATTTATCCTGTGTGCGTTCTACTGCCTTTCGCGGTGGCATTGATGGTTATCGATCCGGGCAATCCAGCGGCCATTCTGCCCATCGGGATATTGAGTCTTTTTACCGCAGGCATTATGGAGTGGATACACCCCCACACGCTGCAGTGGCGAAAGTCACACGGTGATATCGCTACTGATCTAATTCATCAGTTCTTGTCCTTACCATTGTCGTTGTTGCTTCGAGCAGGTCTTATCTATTTGTTCTTCAGTGTAATTGCAGAGCCTGCTGGGTCATTTGTGTTGGTCGCGTGGCCAACTCAGTTACCAGTTTGGAGCCAAGTGGCACTTGGGCTTGTGGTGAGCGAATTCGGTACATACTGGCGTCATCGTCTCTTTCATGAATGGCATTTGGGGTGGAGGTTTCACGCGGTGCACCATAGTTCAAAACGCCTGTATTTTTTGAATGCGCCGCGCTTCCACTTTATTGACCTATGTCTTAGTGGTCTGGCATCCGCGATACCGTTGGCGTTGTTTGGTGCAACGCCAGAAGTGGTGGTTTTGGTGTCTTTGTTCACAGCCTTACACGGCAACTGGCAACACGCTAACGTCCGGTACAAGCTCGGGTGGTTGAACTGGATTTTTGCAGGTGCCGAATTGCACCGCTGGCATCATTCATCAATTATTCGACACAGCAACAGTAATTATGGCAACAACCTAATCGTTTTTGATATTTTATTCGGTACGCGCTGTATGCCAAAGTCTGCTCAAAATATCGACGAGTTCGGCTTGGGCGAGCACGATGAGATGTTCCCGCAATCTTGGTGGCATCAATCTCTGCTGCCGTTTCGCTGGCAGTCTATGCTGAAGTTAGGTAACTCTGAGAAAGAATAAGTGCCGCTGCCCTAGGTGCGTCTAGATATGTTCTAGACCGACTTTTTTAACACATTGAAATTGCTGTAGCAGTTGGTGAATGCTATCGATGCTTTGATAGAACAGAGGGTTTATGATTAAAGTATTGAGAATTTATACAATAGTTTTCTGCGTTCTACTTTTTCTCAGTGAGACGGCAGTATTGGTAATGACTGATAAGTTTTGGCTATTTTCAGTAGATGACTATATCGCGATTATAGTATTGCTGTTGTCGTTGCGTTCACTTCGGCTGCTCCAAGGGCAACTTTTGCAGCTGGTTACATGGGGATATTTGAGTGGCAAATTTTACACCTTAATATTTGTCCGCCTGAATCCCGCTATGGATACAAGCGAACCCGTATTGGCGCTCAGCGTTTTGCTGATCGAAGTATTAGCCGGACTTACCTTAGTCGCGCTATGTCTGCGAACAAGTATTGCCAGTTCTGCTAATCCTCTAAGGTAGTTGGTGCTTTGCTGCCGCAGCAAGGTTGAGCAAGGCATTGATGATTTAGCTTTTGCTTAGCTACAGCCTGTGCACGAATGCATCTTTCTTTGACAGCGGCGCTACCCAATTCAGCTGTTGCTTTAATCTTTGGGTAGACCGCCAGCTTGGTAGAATTATTCAGACTTTAGGTGTTTGAAAACTTGTTCTAACGCAGATGGCGACCCCATGGAGCCATCGCCAGATTTTGGCATGTCTCCATTTACAAAATCTGCCAGTGTGGCCTCGCCATCTCTAATATTTTCAGGGACCGGTGCATTCTCAACGCCCTCTAATTCTGTCGCAAATAACGGTGCTGATCGTGCCCAATTCAATCTAGCGAAGTAGCCACCGCCGGCTTCGTGAATGCTGGCTTGAGCTTGGCAACTTGAGTGTGCAAGCCATGCCACCATGGCTGAGACCTTGTCCGGGGAGAGCCGTTGCATAATCTCAGCGGGTGCACTGCGCGATGCAGGCTTGCCTTGTGAAATGCGACGTTCATTGACGGAGGATGCAAAATCTTGGGTCATTCTGGTGTCGGCCTGAGGAATCAAGATATTGCATTTAATATCTAATTTCAGTTTGCGCGCTTCAAAGGCAAGGGAGTTAGCTAGGCCAATTAACCCAGCTTTGCTTGCCGCGTAGGCCGCCACTCCAGCACCGTACATAGCCGGAGATGATGTCATTATGCAGCGGCCATATTGTTGTTCGATAAAGATAGGCCATACCGCTTTCATGACGCTGAAAACACCGGTTAGATTAATATTGATCGTGCGCTGCCAAGATTCAAGGGTCAGTTCAGACCAGACCTCTGGAGTCAAAATTCCCGCATTATTGACAACGATATCAATGCGACCATAGGCCTGCATTGCCGCTGCAATAATGAGTTCGCCTTGCTCTACGGAATCATAGTTGGCCGCAGCTTCACCGCCCAATGCCTTAATTTCGGCGACTACTTCGTCAGCGACTTTGCCTTCTGCTTTGCCAGTGCCGTCGTAGGCCGTACCCAAGTCGTTGACGATGACTTTGCAGCCTCGTGACGCTAAGAGCAGCGCGTGTTGGCGCCCTAAGCCGCGTCCGGCGCCTGTGACTACTGCAACTTGGTCGGTGAATTCCAGTTTCTCTGTGTTGTTCATATGATGTCGATTCGGTGGAAATTTGAGGAACCGGGAGTCTAATGGAATTTGCTGAGGCAGTCATTTTGTTGAAAGTTGTTAGCGCGACGGAGCGTAGCTGATTAGAACTTGTTATGGATATTTCACCTCGGTCAGTGCTGGATAGCGCTAATTATTCTCTCTCCTGATGGGAAGCCGAGGGTGCGCAAGGCGGCGACGGAGAGTGCCTTTAGTAGGCGTGTCAGGATGCCTTAGTAGGGAGTTTGCAGCTCCCCGCCTGCTTTTGGTCCGGCGATGCATCGAAATTATCTTCGTGCATATCAAGCCTGGTCATCAAAGTAGGGCGCCGGGTTAAGTGCTTAAAGCAGACTCTAGCCAAAGCGTCCCTGTTAACGCACTCGATTAAGAGAGTGAAAATTGCCATTGGTAATGGCTGGCATCAAGACGAAATGCAGGTTTTACGCTAGGTGTCCAAGAATCGTCGCCGCCAACCCCCATGTGATAGCCATCAATGTAGACATATAGCCCTTCAGCAACGGTTAAGTCATGGGTATGTCGAGCTGCCGCCAACTGTGCCTGACCGTATTGACTGACGCTGAAATTAAAATGTCCTGTTATGCATAGATCACCTATGTTCAAAGTACTGACGTCACAGCGTAAGCCGTTTTCAGAGGGGAAAATATAGTTGGTGTGCATGGCGTTAACGGGTTGTTGCCATTGGCCAAAGTCCGCGCTCATTAATCGGTCAGGGTAATTTTCATGAGGCCCGCGACCAAACCAATTGATATCTTCTGTTATTTGGTTTGAGCGGAAACTTGCACCAACTCTGGGTATTGGCGGCATATCGCCGTTTACTTGCACTTCAATTGCAACCGTCATTGCACCGTCTAGCGTGAACTTATGTTGCCAGCAGGTTTTTATCTGAAGTTTGTCCTCATGATAGTGCCCGTGGTCCACCTCGAGTAAGCCAGCCTTATGATCGACGCGGATGTCTAAGCAGCGGTGTTGGAGATTGAAAATTCCCGCCTCTTGCCAGCGCGAGAGCCATGAATGTTTGTCTACGTGATAGGCCTGACTGGTGCCGATATCATTGTCTAAAGGGGCGCGAAAAAAATTATCTATCAACGGCTCAATTAACTGCTCCTTGCCGTTCTTAGTCCAACTGTCGATCAAGCCGCTGTTGCGATTCAGTTGCCAAGTATTAGGCCCTGCAATGACCTCATAACCTGTTGCGCAATCATTGATCGCAATAGGTTCTGCTATGAGCTTAGGCTGAACGTCAAGTTGCGACGGCAGCATGAATTGCCAGCGAGCCACCTCGTGACCTGCATCAGACCAATCGGTTTGATCGACTTGAGTAATCCATAGGTTTAACCAACATGGCTCCGTTACTGCCGGGGCCGCTTTAGTTAGCTGGATCTTGCAGGCAGTTGCGGGCGCCAACTCAAGGGCAATACTGTCTTGACCAAAACTATTTTTAGCCAAGTTGGGACTTTGGGTGACAAACTCCCAGTGCAAACATTCGTTATTACTTGCTCTAAATAGGAGTTCACTGGTGATAGTAACGGCCACATCGTGTTTGCTATGTAGGCGTGCAGTAAAAGGCTGCTGGCAGCGCTTGGCTTCAAATAATGTTGGGTGTGGTGTTCGGTCGGGAAAGACCAGACCGTTAATGCAAAACTGACGATCATTGATTTCGTCCCCAAAATCGCCACCATAGGCCCAGTAAGGTACGCCTTCGGCAGTAGTTTTATTTAGACCTTGATCCACCCAGTCCCATATAAAGCCACCTTGTACGCGTCGGTGTTCACGGAACATGTCCCAGTAATCAGAAAAATTACCTAAACTGTTGCCCATAGCGTGAGCATACTCGCAGAGAATGATAGGTCGTTCTTCATCCGCAAAGCCTACCCATTTATTTAAGGAAGGCTTATTGCCCAAGTCTGGATGTTGCAACGTCTCAGAGTCAGTTCTGGCGTACATAGGACAAATAATGTCGGTCGCATAGGTATCTGACCCACCGCCTTCATATTGAATAGGGCGAGAGGGATCTATGCGCTTGGTCCATTGATACATTGCGTCATGAACGGCGCCATAACCGGACTCATTGCCCAAGGACCAAAGAATAATACAGGCGTGATTAAAGTCCCTTGAGACCATTCTCACCATGCGCTCCAAAAACGCGTTGGCCCACATTGGGTCGTTGGCAAGTCGGCTCATTGGCGTCACGCCATGAGTTTCTATATTGGCCTCGTCCACTACATAAAGGCCAAGGCGGTCGCAAAGACGATAGAGCCCAGGCTGATGGGGGTAATGGGAGCAGCGTACGGCATTAAAATTGTTCTGTTTCATTAAGCGCAGATCCTGCTCAACCAGCGCCAGGCTTTCTGTATGACCTGTTGCGGGATCATGCTCGTGCTTATTGACCCCGCGCACCAACAGCGGTTGTCCGTTAACGCAGAGTTGGCCTGCGATGATGTCCACTGAGCGAAAACCCACATCATAGGCTTCGGACTCGATGGGCTGCTGCTTTGCATCCAATAAGGTGACGGTAAGTCGGTAGAGGTTTGGGCATTCAGCACTCCAGTGTTTGGGGCTGTGTACCGGGATCGAAAGGTGGCAGCGGTCTGTATAAGCACCTTTTTCGTCTATGTGACCCGTACCCACAGAGTGAACTTGTTCTAGTAATGCGGCACCGGCTAAATCATTTGCAGCATATAATGCTAAAGCGATTGAGCAATCTTCTGCATGCTCAGTTTGTACCTCTAGTTTAAGGAGGCCGTCTTCATAGCGATCGTCAAGGGTGGCCGTGACGCGCAGGTCTGTCATCCTAGAATGTGGCTTTCTCAGCAGTCGAACCGAGCGATAAATACCACTCAGATTCCACATGTCTTGGTCTTCCATATAGCTGCCGTCGCAGTGACGCAAGACCAAAACGCTGAGGGTATTCTGCCCACAGGCAATAACTTTACTTAAATCGAATTCTGCCGCTAACCGGCTGTCTTGGGAGTATCCTACCCAATGATTATTGCACCAAAGGTGGAATGCACTGTCTACACCATCGAATATCACCCGAACTTGGTCTTCCTTAGACCAACTATCTGGAATCGAAAACTTGCGTTGGTAGCAACCCGTTGGGTTTGCCTGGGGCACAACCGGCGGTGTGCAAGGGAACGGAAACTGCACGTTGGTGTAAATGGGGTGGTCAAACCCCTGCAGTTGCCAGTGGCCGGGCACCTGTAAGTCCTGCATGTCTGGCAATTCAGATGGCCAAGATGAGGGTACAGTCTCTACACTGTTAAACAGAGCAAACTGCCAGGTGCCATCCAGGGATAATATGGAGTCACTGAGGGCATCATTTTTTGCCGCATTTTCATCGCGCCAGCTGGAGAGAGGCGTATGAGCCGACATCCGGTGCTGTGAGGTTATATCTGGTGTTTGCCAAGCACGCTGAGTTTTAAAATCCATAAGAAGCACCAAAATTGAATAACGCTGAACAACGAAAGAATTGCGAAAGGAATATAGCAAATTCTCGGTAGCACATGGCGTGCCTTAGGCCAATAATTACCGCTCTAGGCTCAGGCCTACAAACTAGGCTATAGCTTTTAGATCAGGCTTTCAGATCAAGCTTTAGGCTAAGGCTCTTGCTAGGTGAGCCCAACTTGGGCTCTGGAGTGGTTTTTGAGGGTTTGTTAGGAGGCGTCTAGTTTGTGGGCATAGCTTGTGGACATAGGTTCTAGTGAATTTAGGTAAAGCCCATATAATCAAACTTGTTAACTTAAGCATTTAGCTTAGTACCTTAATAACTCAGAAGAGCATTCATGACCGAGCAGACAAAGTATTCATCGCTAGTTGGCAAAACCGTCTTTATAACCGGCGGTGCAACGGGTATTGGCGCGGCTATGGTTAGGGCATTTAGCGAACAGGGGGCCAATGTTGCATTTGTAGATTTAGATGGCGATGCAGCCAACGTTCTAGCCGCTGACCTAGAGCAAAGTACTGGCATGCGCCCTTGGTTTAAGCAACTGGACGTCACCAACGTGGCTGTCCTGCAATCTGCTATTCGTGAATCTGCAACAGAGTTAGGGCCGTTGCATACATTGGTCAACAATGCGGCCAATGATATGCGGCATACACCAGCAGATGTCACACCTGAAAGCTGGCGAGACACTATGGCCATTAATCTTGACGCGACCTTTTTTGCCGCGCAAACCGCAGCAGAGTTGATGGCAATGTCGGGTGGTTCAATTATTAATTTCAGCTCTATTAATGCGTTGCTTGGCCCGGCCAACATGGCAGGATATGTTGCAGCCAAGGCCGCTATTGTGGGGCTGAGCAGATCTTTGGCGAAGGACTTTGGCGGTTCTAATATCCGCGTAAACGCCATTTTACCGGGTTGGGTTGTTACCCAGAGGCAACTTGATACTTGGTTGACCGCCGAGGCAGAGGCTGCTTGGATGGAACAAGTTGCGCTAAAGAAACGTTTGTTGCCAGTGGATGTGGCCAATCTTGCTTTGTTTTTAGCTGCCGACGACAGCGCTATGATAACGGGCCAAAGTTTAACTATTGACGGTGGTCGAACTTAAAGTTTAGTCCTCAGAAGTGGTGCGGTTGGTGCATTAAAATATTGCCCAGAGCTTCTTTCCTTTTGCTTCTTCGGAAGTCTTAATGCGCCATGATTACGCTTGGTCCTTTCTAATTCCCACATTTAGTTAGGCTCGCTTAAGTATCTGTAGTTTTATCTAACTTGTAACTTTTCACTACTATCAGACAGCGACGCAACGGCAGGTGTGGCCTTTATCCGTTGTTTCTTTTAGTAGTTATCGTCGTAGTTATTCTTGTAGTTATCGTTGTAGTTATCGTTGTAGTTATCGTTTTAGTTATCGCGGTACTACGTCGCCTTGCAATGTCGCTCTTCGCCCCTCTTAAATTAGTTTCGTAGATACCGTGTTGGCGGAAGCCAGAATTGGTTAAAAGGGCATAGCACTGCGCCACAGAACTTGCCGAAAAATGCAAAAATAGACCAAAGTTAGATTTACAGTCGGTATAATTTTTGCCGGTTTAGTTGCAGTATAATTTTAAGGGTGGAAGCACTTGTTGCATTACGCGGTTACAATTTTTATCAGTGCTTTTTTGTTGTTCCAAGTTCAACCGATGGTGGCTCGTTTTATCCTACCTTGGTTTGGGGGCACATCTTTGGTGTGGACAACGTGCATGTTGTTTTTCCAAATTGTTTTAGTGCTAGGGTATTCCTATTCTCATTTCATTAGCCAGCGGTTAGTGCCCAGGCGCCAATGGATTATTCATAGCGCACTACTAATTATTGCAGCACTTTGCTTGCCCATCCAACCAGATGATTCTTGGATGCCTGTTGATGGGTCGGCGCCGACCTTAAGCATTCTGCTGCTTTTGGTTGCCTGTATTGGCGCTCCGTTTTTTATTCTTTCCACCACCAGTCCCTTGATTCAGTCATGGCAAAGTCGCACGCATCCAGATAAGTCGCCATACCGACTGTTTGCTCTTTCAAACGCAGGATCTTTACTCGCACTAATTTCCTATCCATTTTTGATTGAGCCCTATTTTTCCTTGTCCAATCAATCCACTATTTGGTCAGTGGCATTTGTTCTTTTTGCCTTATTGATTGGAGTATTGGGCTATAAATACCAAAAGGTATCGCCTGCTCTAATTCAAAGCACCTCAGACCTTGGGGAGAAGGTTGCCACTCCGCCGAGAAGTATTACGGCACTCTGGTTGATTTTGCCGACCCTCGCATCTACAGCATTGCTAGCCACTACCAATTTAATGACTAACGAAGTGGGTGCAGTGCCTTTTCTTTGGATACTACCGCTTTGTCTGTATCTCATTTCCTTTATTATATGTTTTGAGCACTCACGATGGTATTTACGAAAACTATATTTCCCATTGTTTCTAGTTTCGACGGTTTTATCCTGTTTTGTCCTAGAAGCGGGTAACGCAGCCCCCATTATTTTCCAAGTGATTGCTTATTCTATGGTTTGTTTTAGTGCATCCATGTGCTGTCATGGCGAGCTTTCTCTGATCAAACCAGCCGAATATTATTTGACCAAATTCTATCTTTTGGTAGCTGTTGGTGGCGCTCTGGGCGGTGTTTTTGTTGCCATAATTGCTCCCCAGATATTTTCAAGTATTTACGAATATCAAATTTCGTTAATTTTGATTCTCATCATTTATTTAACCAGTATCGCTAATGAGAACCTAAGACACGCTAGTCAACCACAACGAAAAACCTACGCTCGAAGTAAATTTATTGTTCTTTTATTGATTATCGGTAGTGCGGCCAGTGGTATCTACATTGCGATCTTTTCGCCAGACGCGCTACTAGCTTATTACCACTTTCAAATTCGCCTGCTGTTTGTTTGCGTTCCTTTGCTTCTGGCGTGGGTTGCTTTTCAATCTGGCGTTGGTTCTTTGGTTAGTATTACAAAAAGTTCGTTGCGGGTTTTCCCATTACATTTAGTCTTTGGGTTGGTTACATTATCAATCGTTATCACCTCCATAGACCGTCAATTTCTAGAAACGACTACTGTTATGCAGGATAGAAATGAGTACGGAATACTGACAGTCAGAGATTTTGCTAAGCTGCGCACGCTCAATAATGGTCGAACCTTGCATGGATCTCAAAGCATTGATCCATCTATTCCTCTTACACCTACTTCTTATTATTCTGCTTCCAGTGGACTTGGTAAATCTATTGAGTTTTTGCATGCATCAGAAAACATTGCGTTAGAGAACAAAATTTCTATGGCTGCAGTTGGGCTTGGCGTGGGCACAGTCTGCGCATGGCTTAACAAAAACGACACCATTCATTTTTATGAAATTAATCCGCTTGTAGTAGATGTCGCAAAAAACCACTTTTCCTTCTTAGATCAATGCAAGGGAACCGTTGGTGTAACTTTAGGTGATGCCAGATTGCAGCTTCAGTACTTGGCTGCAAGCAAGGACAAAGTTGCCTATGACCTAATCATTGCCGATGCTTTTTCAAGTGATTCCATTCCTATGCATCTATTAACAATTGAGGCATTTGAAATTTACCAAAGCAGCTTGGCTGAAAATGGCATCTTAGCCATTCACACTTCAAATCGATTTATGCGACTTGAAAACCTTGTTAAACGCATGGCGCAAGAAATTGGCATGGATGCGTTGCTAGTTGTTGATAAACCAGAATTCGGCTCAGTGGCGAATAGCAGTAGTTGGGTACTTGTTACAAAAAATCAAGCATTTATCCAACAGTTGCCAAGCGAAATCATTGATAGCGATTGGCCGGCTGAACGGTTTACCGCCTATTGGACTGACGACTTCTCTTCCATTGTTTCAGTCATAAATTGGGACAGGGAGTTAGGTTGGCTAACTAGAATTCTGCGCGAAAAAGGTTGGATAATTTAGCAGCTTTATAGACGAGATCATGCAGTTACTAAGCAGTTACTAAGCAGTTACTAAGCAGTTACTTAGAAGCTACCCTGCGCTGCCTAGCTGTCGGATTCTTGGCAACCATGGTCATAAGCAAAACTTGAATTGTTGTTGCTTCTTCAATGGGTTATTTATAATGTCCATTACCCGTTTTTTTGGCTTCACTGCAGTTGGCCTACGCCCATTCCTTAACTGCCAGTGTCGTTGCAATAAGAAGCAAAAAAAGAAAAATCAAATGCTGCAATGTCTTGTTTCATAGTAATGAAGGTAAACGTGCATTTGCAGTATTGTGCTTAATGTTTGCGGTTATTGATCCTGCATCAGCATACTATGTGAACCTCTGCATATGAAATTTAGTCGCTTAGGTAAGTTTCTGAGAAAGCAGTAAAAGTAAGTTCCTATAGATTGAAAATATTAAAAAATGGTGGTGCTAATGAGGCGGTTGAGGTGAAACAGGCGGAAGAAACTATGAAAAAGGTGGTCCTTGTTAGCGGCGGCTTTGATCCACTGCACTCCGGACATATTGCCCATTTTGAGGCAGCGAAAAAGTTCGGTGATAAATTGATAATTGCGGTAAACAGCGATGAATGGCTGACTCGTAAGAAGGGCAGGCCGTTTATGCCGTTTGAGGAACGGGCCAATATAATCAGCAACCTGCGCATGGTTGATGAAGTATGGGAATTTAACGATGACGATGACAGTGCTATAGATGCGCTCGTGCGCGCTAAAGCATTTTTTACTGAGGCGACGATCGTTTTTTGTAATGGAGGAGACCGGCAACAGAATAACATTCCAGAAATGAGTGTTGGTGGAATAGAATTCGTATTCGGTGTGGGGGGTAACAATAAAGCCAATTCTAGTAGTTGGATTTTGCAGGAGTGGCAGCACCCCTCTAAAGATAGAATTTGGGGTAAGTACCGTGATCTATTTCGCGACACCGCGGTAAAGGTAAAAGAACTTATAGTCGAACCTGGGAAAAGTATAAGTTACCAGCGCCACTTCAAACGCAGTGAAATTTGGTTCGTCAGTAAAGGCGCGTGCGAAGTAAAGCTTGGTATAGATACCCACCACCCCGAACTGTTTGAAACTGTCCAACTTGCAAGAGATCAAGTGATCAGAATTGGCGTTGGAGAGTGGCATCAAATAATTAACGATATTAATAACCCTCCATGCCATATTGTTGAAATACAATATGGTGAGGAAACATCTGAAGAGGATATCGAGCGGTTATTCCAATAATTCTCGATATTCAAAAGTGCGACCCACTCTTTTTACCTCGGTGTATGCAATGACGATATGAAGGTGCGGCTGACGTACGATATGAAAGAGGAACTCTAGGGAACATTATGACGTTGAAGGGGTGTATAACAGTTCGTCTCCAAGGACGGCGCAACATTGGCACAAAGATGAGCGCGTGGATGCTTTGTTAAATACCAGGTGAACAATCAAATTGCTGGGTTTCAAAAATGAAACAAGCTTGTGCCGTCTAACAGTTTCTTTACCGTCTTTAATTACTCCATTGCATAGTGGTTTTCTTTATCAATCTCAACGCTGGGAGTAAATTCAAAATACGCCTAAATGGAAGTTATTTAGTCGCACCGTGGAGTTAATTTGTAATGACGTCTTGCACAAGACAATTAGCCAGAGAAACAGTAACCTTTGTTTGTCTTTGGGCAAACGCCGCTTAGGGCGCAGCTAAAAATCTCGCTTCATGTCTCTGCGATAACGACCGAGTTCGGCATTCTCAGTGGCCGGTTTACACTTTGAGTAATAATAAAACCTAGTGTCATACCTCTAGTCTTTGTCGAGCACATTCAATGCCGCCCTTGCGCCGATGAACAAAACACTTGGTGCGATAAAAATACTCGGCAAACCATGCAAAAACCCAATCACACTCAACCAGTCAGCGGCGCCAAGCGGGCTGTCGCCAAACGTCAGCGACCGATTCGCCGAAGCGTTGCCTATCCAATAAAAGGCGGTGAAAGACCAACCTACGTAAATCAGCCCCATGCAAAAAATGCATTCATGCGCCCACTGAGTTCCAACTTAGGCATCGCCAGCGCAATGATCACAACCAACATGCCGTTGGTGATACCACCTGTATGAGCACGCACCCAGCCGTCTACGCTGCCATAAACTGAAAAGTCGGCAATGCTACCCGGCCAATATTCAAAACCACCAACCAGTGAAAAAATCAACATAAAGCCGGCAATCAGACCAATGGCCATAACCAGAAAGCCATGAGCGATCATTAGTTATTGATATCGTTACATAATTTTTCTTTACTTAAGTGGCACTAAAAGGAGCGGGCATAATTGGATGTTGGGTATCGATCAATGGATGATTCACATACCTGTTTTTTGATTGCCGGAGTACCCACGTTGTAGTCGTGGTCTACCCATATCCATCTACAGGCCGCCGATGCACTTACGGAGCTCAACAGCAGAAGAGCAGTAATAATTAATCTCATTTCTTATCCTTGCGTTGAATGGTGTTTAAACATGGGCCAGAACTTCCCTAAATTCAGGCATTTAGCTCTTAGGCGTAGGAGGTTAACTCGCATAATTTGAACAACGCTGAAGATCCAAGAGCCTCACCCTATTTAGTTATATATATAAATTAGTTGGTGAAGGCAGGTAGGTACTGGGAAGCCGTTCCATTAGTAGTACGGATAAGAGATAACCCCTTCCAAGATGTACTCATAACATTAAGGAGCTGTCTTACAAGTCTGACCAAGAATATTGCAGTAACAAGTAGGCCCTTTTGATTACCCAGACTTTTATTAGCCTAATGGGCTTAACTAGTAATCTATTGACTACCGTAAGGAAAAGTTATCTTATCTAGTGATGCGTATTAGTACCGTTGTCAAATACTTAACCTTTATCTCCACATTGATGTTGCTAAACGCGTGTGGTGGCGGTGGTTCGTCTGCTGTTCCTTCTCCTACTGTTTCTATGTCAAATGCAAGTGGAAGTTCTATTGAACTTAACAACTCCCTAGATTTATCTTGGTCTTCAACTTCTGCAGAGTCTTGTACGGCCTCTAATGGCTGGTCAGGTGTTAAATCCACAAGTGGCTTTGAGGCGTTAACGCTCTCCGCTCTAGGTGATCAGACATTCACTCTTACTTGCCGTAACAGCTCAGGATCTACCAGCCAAAGCGTTGAAGTAGAAGTCTACAGAATCGTAACTGGCGTGGTTGTAGACGGCTACATCACTGGATCTTCAGTGTTCTGTGATACTAATGGCAACTTCGTCCTAGATGCTGGAGAAGAGTTTGTAATCAGTGCAAGTGACGGTAGTTTTTCAGTAAGAGCGGGAGTATGTAATCTGGTGAGCCTTGGTGGCTTTGATACAGATATGAACAACGCCCTAGATGATCTGTTGCTTGTAACGCCACTGAGGGACTCTCAAGCAGTAGCAGTAGTCAGTCCAATTACTACCATTGCATCTTTTATGGAAAACCCAGAAGACTTGAACGCTATCCTAGGCGTTGATCCTTCTATTGACCTAATGACAACAGATCTTGTTGCCAAGAAAGGCACTAGTGATGAGTACGACCTGCTTTATGAAAAAGGTAATCAGTTAACAGTTCTAGCCTACGTGCTACAGAAAGCTATGGGAGATACTGGAGATACTTCAGAAGACGCCTTCTCATCCATTACAAAGGTCTTAGAAGACAATTACGAGCTTTCTGAGGGCAAACATAGAGTCCAGTGCGTTCATAGAAACCGTTGTGGAGGCTGTTGCAAGCAAATCTGGAACACCACTTTCTGCTGAAATTAAAACTAATATAACCACAGTCCTTGTAAATGTTTTGCCGCTTATTCAGGTAAGGGATGACAACAAAGCCAGTCAAGACATCCTGAACTTTGCAACAGACACGCTGCTAAATGATATTGAAAAAATAGCTGATGGCAGTGCAAGTGCAGCGACTCTTGAGCAGTATACAACCCAGTCCACGAGCTACATTGCTACATCTCAAGGTGGCTCTGCATCTGACTACGCTGTAAGCATTACTGCAATAGAGGACTCAGTAAGCACTGCAGAAGATACGAATGTTATTATTAAGATCATCTCCAATGATGACTATTTGTCTGGTGCTGGAGCGATTGAAATAACATTAGCTGAAGCCACTTATGGTTCACTGAGCTTAGACGCTGACAATCAAGTGACCTACACGCCTTTGGCTGACTACACAGGCGTAGATACTTTCACTTATACATTAAAGCAAGGTGATCAGAGTTCAACCGCAGAGGTTACGATCACGGTCACGGCTGTAGCAGATGCGCCAAAACTATCACTGACTTCAAACGCTTTGAGCATAGCTGAAAACACTTCTGCAGTAGGTACATTCAAAGCCACAGACGCTGATGGTGATGCATTGACCTATAGCCTGAGCGGAACGGATGCAGGTAAGTTCAGCATCTCCTCAACAGGCGAGCTAAAGTTAATAACTGCGGCAGACTATGAGGGTCAGAGCAGTTACTCCTTAACCATCTTAGTCTCAGATGGCACAGAGACAGTGTCGCAAGATCTGATTCTAGCTATTACTAATGTGATTGAGACAGCCCCTACGTTGACTTTACCTGCGACAATTAGCATTGCAGAGAACACATCTATTGTGACTCAAGCAATAGCTACAGATTCAGAAGGCAGCGCACTCACTTACGCTTTGAGTGGCGCAGACGCAGCCACATTCTATTTAACTTCTACCGGCTTGGTGTCTTTTAGAATCGTGCCAGATTATGAATCTTTGAGTAAGACTCAATACAACATTACCGTTACGGTGACTAATGCAGGAGACTTAACAGCATCAAGCGCAATGGTTGTGAACGTATCAGATATATCTGAAAACTTTTTTGATACATGCCGTTTTGGGGAGTGTAAGTTTGAATAAATTACTAGTTGGAACTTTATTGGCGTTTGCCTGCGTAAGCCGCTATGCAGATGATTTAAAGGTTGCTGATGATTTTAAGTCAGGGGACTTGGTATCAGCTGACACGTTTAATCAGATCTTTGACACGATTGAAAAGATCAACCGTACAGTGGTGGATTCTGACTTAGTGGGTGTTTGGTCTTGTGATGCAATGACTACGCGAAACACTACTGGGTGGACGAGTAAAAGCTTGTTTTATATTTTAGAAAATTCCCAAGTGAACCTAACAGCATCTTCCTCTGCAACTAGTCTAGAGAGCGCCTATACAATCTCAACTTCAAGCCCTAGCCCTTTTAAAAGAACCTTGGCCTCAGCATTTGGCGGCACTTACATTCTCTACAACAACAAGCTATTTACTAAGCATGCAGATGAGTCTGAGGCTAGAATTTGGGATGTGAACATCATCAGTCCAACAAGGTTTGAGCTTACGTTTTTAGAAACCAGCGCCCAATCATTTCCGACTAACTACGCTAGCTTTATCACTTGTGACTCGGCAGAAGCTGTACCAGCTTCACCAATTGCACCAAGCGTGACACTAGATGCCAATAACAAACGACTGACAGTTGTGTGGACGGACGCTAGCGATGATGAATCAGGCTTTAAAGTTTATAGGAAACTGTCTAGTGCCCCGGCCTACAGTTTACTAACAACTCTCATAGGTGAAAACTCATTCGTGGACGTAAACGTTACTGAAGGTCTGACTGCGTATTATCAAATAAGTTCATACAATAAAAATGGAGAATCAGCGAGAAGCAAGACAGTATCTGGTTTGGCTGACTACACGCTACCTCAAGTGGAGTCAGTTTCCCCATCAAACAACAGTTCTGTCTTGCAAGCGGACTTTACTGATCCGCCTGCACCGGGAACGCTTCCTGTGACATTCAGCTTCTCGGAGGCTGTGGAGTTGACGTTATCCAACTGCAACCCATGCCAACCTTTCGCTCTCTCCAAAAACGGAACCGCTGGCATCAATGGGACTGATTACAGCTATCCTCCTCCAGCAGTGGCAGGAAATACGGTCTTATTAAATAACTATAAAGTCAACTTGTCGTATGAAGCAGGATCCACATATATCATCACTCTTGGCAAAGAATATATCAGGGATTCAAGCGGCAACTATATGAAGAATGATTTCAGAGTTACGATCACAACTCCTTAATAAAAGCTTTAAAGCAAAATCCTTAACAGCTTCAGAGGCGATGGATGTAAACGTAACAGATATATCTAAAAACTTTTTTGATACATGCCGTTTTGGGGAGTGTAAGTTTGAATAAATTACTAGTTGGAATGTTGTTGGCGTTTACCTGCGTAAGCCGCTATGCAGATGATTTAAAGGTTGCTGATGATTTTAAGTCAGGTGACTTGGTGTCAGCGGATACCTTTAATCAGATCTTTAATACCCTAGAAAGTATAAACCGAAGCGTGATAGACACAGACTTAATTGGTGTTTGGAAATGTTCAGCGATACATGCTTCAGGGTCCGCTTGGAACGGTTGGGAAAGTAAAGGGTTAGTTTATGAAATAAAAGATGCTCAGGTTAACTTTACTGCATCTTCTGCCGAAACAAGTCTGGGCGAAGCTTACAACTTTACTACGTCTTCTCCCACGCCGTTTTGGCGAAGTAGCGACCCTGCTTCCGCAGACACTGGTACTTACCAATTGTTTAAAGGGCTGTTGGTAATGAAAAGGAATGGCGGTATAAACTTAGTTGATTGGCAAGTAGATATTGTGAGTGACAGTCGCTTCACGCTCTATAAACCTACTGTAAATGGTAATCAGCCAAATTACGTAGTGTGTGACTCCGCAGAGGCCGTACCAGCTTCACCAACTTCACCAACTGCCACGAATAAGAAAACTGGTATCGATCTAGCTTGGACTGATGCAAGTTCAGATGAGACTGGTTTTAAGGTTTATAGGAAGCTATCCACTGAATCAGAAGCTAAGTTGATTGCAACACGAACAACAGTTACATATTCAGATACTGATCTTGCTGAGGGCCAGACCGCTTACTATCACGTGACCGCATACAACGATAATGGTGATTCAGCTAAGAGTAAGGCTGTTAGTGCAACGAGAGATTCCATTGCTCCCACTGTCGCTAGTACTTCCCCGGCAAATGGAGTGCAAGTTGCTATTACAGACAGAACCCTCTCAATTAATTTTTCCGAAAAAATAAATGTTATTTGCCCAAGCGATCCAACCGTAACTTATGCGTTTTCTTGTGTTGATTCGGGATCTGCAGTGATTGCTCAAGGAATCTACAATGATCAAAGAACTACCGCACCGCAATATCGTGCAACGCTGTATTCGTCTATCGCTAGTATAGGAATATCCGGCACCTCCACTCTAAGCGGTGATTTGGTGCGCAATCCTGGAGCGCTGGAAGATCTAGACACGATCACCGTTACCGTTAAAAAAGAGTGGATTAGAGATATGAATGGAATTCAAATGGATGCTGATTTTGTATTCACCTTCACCACTCCTTAATAGAGTGCAGTAAATAAAGAATGGGGTGGCTTAGCTACCCCCTTAGGGCAAACAAAACTCCACCACACTTCAATTATTGCCAAGCCCTGATTGGTTTACAACTTCAAAACCTCTCAAAATGTATGAGCTTGCCTATATATGGATAGGTGGGGCTATGGTCACCTGCCGCCCCCTAGCTTTAGAACCTTTAGGGGTAGTCAAAAGGGTAGACACTTTTGCTCCCTTGACAGGCTGCTGAGGCTTTGAAAAGTTAAGTGTCACGTGCGCTAAGGCTTGTAAAGATTCCTAAGTACGGAAGTGATGTAGGCACAGACTTTGAGAAGTAAAAAACACCACGCTTCGTGTAGGTGTATCTGGGATGGGAAATGTCTACCATTGTGTCTACCGCCTTTAGCCATGTTTTGAAAAACACGTGCAATTTCATAGGCTTCAGAAGCTTTAAAGTAGGAAGATGGTACCCGGAGCCGGACTCGAACCGGCACAATATTTCTATCGGTGGATTTTGAATCCACTGCGTCTACCAATTCCGCCATCCGGGCATTTGTAATCTTTCAATCTGCGGTGGAAGACATCCGCAGGTGAGTCTCATCGATGAATAAAGAAATTTCTTTATTCATCTGAAGGGCAGGCATTTTGCCCAAGGCTTTCTCCAGTTACAATAGCACTTTCCTTTATTTGGTCTGTTAAGCCAATGTTTCTTTCCGATTTCGATTATGACTTGCCTGAAAACCTGGTTGCGCAGCAGCCTTTGCCCAATAGGACCGACTCTCGCCTGCTACATTTGACAGTTGACGGGCTCAGCCACGAGCAATTTCCAGATTTGCTCAACCATCTACATGCTGGCGACTTATTGGTGTTGAACGACACTCAGGTGGTCAAAGCGAGGCTCCACGGCGAAAAAGACAGCGGTGGCCTTGCAGAGGTTTTGCTTGAACGCGTAGTTGTCTTGGACGCGAATGTTGCAGATGGCTCTACCTTCACGTCTCACCATGCTTTGTGCCAGGTTCGTGTGAGTAAAGCCCTTCAGCCTGGGCGCTTTCTGCATTTTGCGAAGCAAAAGGTGGAGTGCGTTGGCAGGGAGGGAGAGTTTTACTTACTCAAATTTCCTCAGCCGGTATTTGAGTTCCTTGAAAAGCATGGCGAATTGCCGTTACCACCGTATATCGACAGAGAGGCGGGCAGTGCCATCACTGAGTTTGATGAGGCACGTTATCAAACGGTATTTGCCCATAACCCGGGCGCAGTTGCGGCGCCTACGGCGGGTTTGCACTTTAGCCCTGAACTTTTGTCCGCAGCTGAGGATCTCGGGGTAGACGTGGCTTATGTCACACTGCATGTGGGCGCTGGGACTTTTCAGCCGGTTAGAGTGAACGATGTATCTGAACATCAGATGCATAGAGAGTATTATGAAATTTCTCAAGCGGCTGTTAGCGCCATTGAACAGACCAAAGCTAGGGGCGGGAGAGTTGTTGCCGTTGGCACCACGGTTATACGCACGTTAGAAAGTGCAGCCAAAGAAACTGGGCTGGTCTCTGCCGGCGGCGGTGAGACCCGGTTATTTATTCAGCCTGGGTTCGAGTTCAATGTGGTGGATGCGTTAGTGACCAATTTCCACCTGCCTAAATCTACATTGTTAATGCTGGTGTGCGCTTTCGCTGGCTTTGAATCCATGATTGCCGCTTATAAGGTGGCTGTTAATGAAGGTTACCGGTTTTTCAGTTATGGCGATGCGATGTTCATTGAGCGTTAAATTTTTATATTTTATTTGGCTCTGCGGTGTTGAAAAATGCCGGGGCTTTGACGGTTAAGACTAACCACGAACTAGAAGGGACTATTTTGTTTGATTTGCTTACAACCGACGGGGATGCGCGCAGGGGGCAGTTGACGCTGCCTCATGGGACGGTGCAGACCCCTGTTTTTCAGCCCTGTGGCACATACGGCACTGTGAAGGCGATGACGCCTAAAGACCTGCAACAGACCGGTACGCAAATGCTCTTGGGTAATACCTTTCACTTGATGTTGCGTCCTGGGGACCAGCAGATTCGAGAGCTAGGCGGTTTGCATGAATTTATGCAATGGAAGGGGCCTATTTTGACTGACAGTGGCGGCTTTCAGGTCTTCAGCCTGGGAGAATTGCGTAAACTTAATGAAGAGGGTGTGGTGTTTAGGTCGCCTATCAATGGCGACAAAGTTAAATTGACCCCAGAGTCTTCTATCCGGGTGCAGGGTAGTTTGGGTTCCGACGTGGTGATGGTGCTCGATGAATGTACCGCCCACCCGGCAACACCAAAGCAAGCCAAAGAGTCTATGGAACTTTCATTGCGCTGGGCGCAGCGTTGCCGTGATGCTTTCGACCAAGGCCGTTCGCAAAGTATGAATCCTGGAGCCAAGCTGTTTGGCATTGTCCAAGGCGGCATGTACGAAGACCTGCGCCAGGTTAGCTTGGCTGGTCTAAAGGACATTGGTTTTGACGGCTATGCAATTGGTGGTCTCTCGGTGGGCGAGAGTAAAGAGGATATGGATCGTATTTTGATGGATCTGCTGCCCAGTATGCCCGCTGAAAAACCACGCTATTTAATGGGCGTTGGTACGCCGCAAGACTTGGTCCGTGGCGTCAGCTTAGGCGTAGACATGTTTGACTGTGTGATGCCAACCCGTAACGGACGTAACGGGCATTTATTTACGTCTACAGGAATTGTTAGAATTCGAAACGCACAACACAAAACCGCGGATATTCCTTTAGATGATAAGTGTAGTTGCTATACTTGCGAAAATTTTTCGCGCGCTTATATCCACCATTTGGATCGTTGTGGCGAGATGTTGGGCGCAATGTTGATGACAACGCACAATATTCACTACTATCACAATTTGATGGCTCAATTGCGCACGTCTATTGAAACGGGTACATTTCGCACCCTCGTCAATACCCTTCACAATGAATGGAATGTCAGTACATGAATCTGTTTGAAACTACAGCACACGCCGCCTCTGCCACTGGTCCCGCTGGGGACGCTGGTTGGATAAATTTAGTAATGCTTGGGGGCTTTGTCCTCATCTTCTATTTTCTGTTGATTCGTCCGCAAAATAAGCGCCGTAAAGAACACGAACAACTGGTCACAGCGCTTTCTAAAGGCGATGAAGTGGTTACAGCTGGCGGCATCGTCGGTCAAATAACCAAGGTTGAGGATGATTTCGTCAAGGTTCAAATTAATGAGCAAGTCGAAATGCGTATTCAAAAATCTGCAGTTGGCGCAACACTTCCGAAAGGCACAATTAAGTCTTTAGGCTAAGCGCTTTGCTGAACCGAGATTGATTCGACTTTTGCCTTGAATGCGTCTTACTTGACGTCATTTATGTGAAACATATATTTATGTGCGCTCGCTATCGAGTGCACTGCTTTTTCTCGGTTCGTAACCAACAATTACTGGAGCAGGATTCGTGTCAGAAGGACCCATAGACCCATCTGAGCAAACTACTTTGCTTGGAGTGGCGCCGCGCCGCGGTGCGTTAAACAAGTTTCCACTTTGGCAATATCTGCTCATCGCAATAGTGGTCGGTATCGGTGCAATCTACGCTGCGCCAAATTTATTTCAGCCAGACCCTGCGATCCAAGTTAGGGCTCTAGGTGGCGACCAGCGTATAAGTCAGCGCACTTTGGCTCGGGTTGAAGCTGCTTTAAAGAAAGACAATATTCAGATTATCGACAGTGTGCTGAGTGATGATTCACTGCTGGTTCGTGTTGCCAGTGACGAGGCACAATTGCGGGCTCAAGCGACCATTGCTGCGACACTAAATACCCGCGATGTGAATTTCGTGGTGGCCTTGTCCCAAGCCAGCAATACACCACAGTGGCTGCGCGATATTGGTGGCAAGCCAATGTCATTAGGACTAGATCTGTTCGGTGGCGCGCACTTTTTACTCCAAGTAAACATGAAGGAGTATCTCAAAGGCGTTATGGCAAATTCCGCTGAGGGTATGCGCGATAAATTGATTGAGGAGCGGATACGTTTTTTGCCAGGCAAAGACTGGGTCAAGGGCCAAATCATTCGTATTCCATTTCGTGATGAAGACAGTCGCTCAACAGCTAAAGATGCACTGGTGGACTACCAAGACTTTTTGGTTCAAGACCGCGAGGTTGCCGGTGATCTAGTGCTGCAATTTACTCTCACTGAAGACAAAATTCGTGATCTTGAAGATCGTGCCATCAGCCAAAACTTAACCAGCTTGCGTAAGCGGGTGGATGAGCTGGGTGTTTCAGAGCCCCAAGTACAAAGATTAGGGCGGTCGAGAATTGTCGTGGATCTTCCTGGTATTCAAGACAGCGCCAGGGCAAAAGAGATTCTGAACAAGTTTGCTAACCTAGAATTCCGTTTGGAAGCGTTGCCTAATGCGCGCAAATCCCAGATTGAAAGTTTCCCTTACCAAGGACGCCAACAAGAAATTATGCGGCGTAATATTGTTACCGGTAACAACGTCCAAGATGCCCAGCAATCCTTCGACCCAGATACCAGTCAGCCTCAGGTCAGCATTGAGCTAGACAATGAAGGCGGCCGCAAGATGAATGCGGTGACTAAAGACAATGTCGGTCGCGCCATGGCCATTCTCTTTATTGAGCAGAAGCCTCGAGTCAGAACGGTCAAGGTCGATGGCGAAGAAGTTGAAGAGTTCTACTCTGTGGAAGACAAGCGGCTTATTAGCGTTGCGAATATTCAAAGCGCCTTAGGCTTTAACTTTCGCATCACTGGGCTGGACCTTCGTGAAGCCCAGGATTTAGCACTGCTGTTGCGTGCAGGTGCTTTGGCTGCGCCAATGTACATTGTTGAAGAACGGACTGTGGGTGCCCAATTGGGGGACGAAAATATTCGTCGTGGTTGGCAGTCTGTGGCCATTGGTTTTGCCTTGGTACTGGCGTTTATGCTCTTCTATTATCGTGGCTTTGGTATTGCTGCAAATATTGCTTTGACAGCTAACTTAACTTTATTGGTTGCAATCATGTCTGTGCTTGGGGCGACATTAACGCTGCCCGGTATTGCAGGGATCGTACTAACGGTGGGCATGGCGGTTGACGCCAACGTTCTTATTTTCTCGAGGATTAAAGAAGAATTAGTCAACAATGCGCCGCAACAAGCTATTCAGGCCGGGTTCGATAGAGCCTTGCTGACCATTACTGATGCGAATGTAACGACTTTTTTCGTAGCCATTATCTTGCTCTCTATTGGTAGCGGTCCAGTTCGAGGCTTCGCGGTTACTTTAGCTGTAGGAATTGTTACTTCTATGTTTACCGCAATTTTGGTCACCCGAGCTTTGGTTAATCTTATGTACGGTGGACGCAAGTTAGAGAGTTTGAAAATATGATTGGTTCAAAATTTGACTTCATGGGTCGGCGTAAAGCCGCCACGATAATGTCTGGGCTTTTGATTTTGGCTTCAGTTTTTTCGCTGTCTTTTTCTGGGCTGAATTTGGGGCTAGATTTTACTGGTGGTTCCCTTGTTGAAGTTGGCTCTAGTAAAGAGCTCGTGCCAGAGGAAGTGCGCAGATACTTAACAGAAGAAGGTTTTAGTAACGGTACTGTGCAAACCTTTGGTTCAAATACTGAATTGTTAATTCGTATGCCGCCTCAGCCTTCAAGTGCTGTCGATGAGGCAGCAATTGCGCAAAGCCAAGCTCAGTTAGGCGATGATATTTTTCAGGCGCTGCTAGCCCAGTACCCCGAAATGGTATTGCGTCAATCGAATTATGTGGGTCCGGCCGTGGGCGATGAACTTGCCAATGATGGCGGTTTAGCGCTGCTTACTGCTTTGATCGTAGTGATGTTTTATATTTTACTGCGCTTTACCAAACAGTTTTCTGTCGGTGCAGTGGTGGCTTTAGCACATGACGTAATCATCGTACTGGGTTTTTTCTCGCTGTTTCAATGGACTTTTGATCTAACCGTTTTAGCCGCGCTGCTGGCCGTAATAGGGTATTCCCTCAATGACACCATTGTTGTCAGTGATCGAATCAGAGAGAACTTTCGTAAAGTCCGCAGAAGTTCGCCAGTAGACATCATTAACACGTCATTGAATCAAACCCTTGGCCGTACATTGGTGACTTCAATGACAACATTGTTTGTGTTGTTGGCTTTGCTGTTTGCCGGTGGTGAAGTGATTAGGGGCTTTGCTTCAGCGCTATCAATTGGTGTGCTTGTGGGTACCTACTCATCTATCTATGTCGCAGCTAATGTGTTGTTAATGATGAATATCAGCAGAGAAGATTTACTTGTGCCCGAACCTGAGAAAGATGGTAATGAAGATGGCAGCTATCCGTAGATAGCTGCTCGATTGTTAGTCGTTGGCTCGGGCGTTAGCCAACTGCTAGTTGTTTTCTTTGAAGACCTGAATCAAATTGCGAAAGCATTTTGGATTAGCGGCGGCAATGTCGCCGGTTTCCCAAAAGTTTTCCCCGCCTTTTAGATCGCCAATAAAGCCTCCAGCTTCGCGTACCAGAACAATTCCTGCTGCAACGTCCCATTTGCTTAGGCCCATTTGCCAAAAACCGTCCAAACGTCCAGCTGCCACATAGGCTAGATCTAACGCTGCACTGCCGCTTTGGCGAACGCCTCGGCAGGCAGCGGTTATGCTTGTTACCGAAGCCATATGTGCGTCAAGTCTGTTTTCAACGCTACCTGGGGAAATAGATGTGGCCAGTACACAGTCTTCTATTTTGGCCCGAGCGCTTACGCGAATACGCTTGCCGTTGACTTGAGCACCAGAGCCTCTGCTAGCAACAAACTCTTCACCACGTACAGGGTCCACTATTACGCCGTGTTCGTGATGCAAACCTTTCATAATGCCAATAGACACACTGAAATGCGGAATGCCTTGGAGAAAATTCAGCGTGCCGTCCAATGGGTCGATAATCCAAGTAAATTCGCTGTTGCCCTGTATAGATCCGCTCTCTTCAGCCAAAATGTTGTGGGCAGGGTAAGTTTCTCGTATCTGTTCTATGATTATAGACTCTGCCATTCGGTCGATATTAGAGACAAAATCGTTGCGGCCTTTAGACTCCACCTCAAATTCATCCGGTCGATCCATTGAGCGGGAAATGTAGTCAGCGGCTTTGCGAGCTGCTCGAAGGGCGATATTTGCCATCGGTTGCATAATTGGGTCCAGAATGAGGGTGAGTAAGCGGGCGCTATGCTAATGCCTGAAGGCCGACATGCCAAACTAAACTATGAGGACATTGTGCTAGATAGAATAAAAATTGTATTAGTTGAACCCAGCCACCCAGGAAATATTGGTGGTGCCGCCCGAGCGATGAAAACTATGGGTTTAAATCAGCTGGTTCTGGTTAACCCCGGTCGGTATCCAGACCCTCAGGCAGATTGGCGTGCGGCAGGGGCTATGGATGTCTTAGATTCAGCAGTGGTGGTAGATGATCTCGCTACAGCGCTAGCGGGCTGTCGCTTTGTCCTAGGCACTAGTACGCGTATGCGATCTATTCCCTGGCCGGTTATCAGTGCCAAAGAAATTGGTGCGGTGCTTGCCGAGCAGCCAGAAGATGCCGAAATAGCCATTTTATTTGGGCGTGAAGACAGCGGGCTAAGTAATGAAGAATTGCAAAGTTGCCATGCGCACATGCAAATTCCTTCGTCGGAAGTTTATGGTTCATTAAACTTGGCTATGGCTGTTCAGGTGGTGTGCTACGAAATTTTTCAATATCACATAGAAAGTCCTGAGATTAACTCAAATATAGCTGCTAAAAATTTGGCAAAAGAGGGGGAGCGGGTGGAAGCTTCTAACCTCGGAATGCGCATATGGGATAAAGATCCTGCGACTGTTGAGCAGTTTGACGCGCTTATGCTTCACTGGGAGGAGACTCTTGTGAGTAGCGGATTCATCAAGGCGGGAAATCCAGGCAATACTCTGACGCGATTAAGGCGGATGTTTATGCGTCACCAGTTGGATGAAACCGAGGTGCAAATTATGCGTGGCGCGTTAAGTCAATTCGCTGAAAATGCTGCGGCTAAGCCTATTAAGTGATGTTCTAGCCATTTTTGACCAGAGGAATCAACAACGCTGTAAACATCGTTTTTGCAATGGGGTTGCAAATTGCGGCGGAACGGGTTGAACTAGCGGTTATGAAAACTGTAGTAATCATTAATTCTAAAGGTGGCTCTGGGAAGTCTACTTTAGCCGTGAATTTGGCAGCAAACTTTGCTCTAAAAGGTCAGAACCCGGCGATACTGGATCTGGACCCCCAGGGGTCGAGTATGCGTTGGTTGCAAAACAGACCTGCTGATGCGCAGTTAATTCATGGTATTGCGGGGTACGAAAAAAAATCCACTATGACCCGAGCATGGCAACTGCAGCCACCTGAAGGCACCAATCCGCTGATAGTTGATACACCAGCGGGTTTGGATAGAAATGGTTTGGCGGCAACAAGCCGCGGAGCCGATGCTATTCTTATTCCAGTTATGCCCTCAGATATAGACATTCATGCTGCAGTGAATTGTATTTCGGACCTTCTGCTAACAACCAAATCTGATATGACCCAGCGGCGCATAGGCATTATTGCTAACAGAGTCCGCGCCAATACAAGGGTATACGCGCGTCTAGAGCGATTTCTGCGTAGTTTAGACATTCCTCTAGTGGCAACCTTTAGAGATTCGCAAAATTATACCCGTAGCGCAGAACTGGGTATTGGTATTAGCGAGATGCCGTTATGGCAAGTACGTAAAGATGTCGGTGCTTGGAAAGAACTCTATAGCTGGTTAGACAGCACGCTGAACGATGTTACAAATGTGCGCGCACTACCCAGTCGCATGGGTCTTAGGGCGGTGCCGTCTGCCGCTGCCCCAACCGCAAATTAAATTGTTCTTTGCTTTCGGCGGAAGCCCAGATAATGACTGAGCGCCGCTGGTTGCAGTGGACAAAATTGCAAAGGGTTTAATTTTTTCGGTTGTGCACCCAAATTCTCGATAATATGTTCACCATGTAACCGCAGGGTGTATAAAATCACCTGCCAAACCTAGCGCAAATTTGTTGCCGTACCGTGTAGTTAAAGTTTATTTACCATAGAACAAAGACGCCTATTAGATGACTGATCCAATTTACCTTGATTATGCTGCTTCTACGCCCGTAGACCCTAGAGTGGCGCAGATTATGAGTGAACATATGACCATGGCGGGGGTATTTGGTAATCCTGCGTCGCGCTCACATGTGTACGGTTGGCAGGCGGAAGAAGCGGTTGAGGAAGCACGAGTGCAGGTAGCCGCAGCTTTAGCCGCTGACCCTCGGGAAATTGTTTGGACCTCAGGCGCCACTGAGTCGAATAACTTGGCGATTAAGGGCGTTGCACATGAATCTAGTCGCCGCCACATCATTACCAGTTGCATTGAGCACAAAGCGGTCTTGGATTGTTGTGCCTTTCTGCAGCGCGACGGTTTTGAGGTTACCTATTTAGTTCCGGATGAATACGGACAAATCAGCGTCGAAGCCGTTGCGGCAGCGCTACGTGAAGATACGCTGCTAGTTACGATCATGCAGGTCAACAACGAGTTAGGCACTATTAACGATATTGCTGCCATTGCACAGCTTTGTCGCAGTCGTGGGGTGCTGTCGCATACCGATGGCGCCCAGAGTTTTGGGAAAATGCCTATCGATATCAAGGAATTGGGCGTTGACCTATATTCAATTTCTGCGCACAAAGTTTATGGGCCTAAAGGCATGGGGGCTCTTTATGTGCGCAGAAGTGAAGGCCTCAGATTAGCTGCGCAAATTCACGGCGGCGGCCATGAAATGGGCATGCGTTCAGGCACGTTGGCGACCCACCAGATAGTTGGGTTAGCCGCAGCCAGCGAGTTGATGCAGTCTGAGATGGTCCAAGCCCATGCAAAGTATGTGGGTTTACGCAATTGCTTCTTAAGGCATATTCAACAAATTCCAGAGCATCGCATCAACTCACATCCAACAGACAATTTACCTCAAATTCTTAATGTTGGATTTGCTGGCGTGGACGGTGAAACTCTCATGCTGGCGCTGAATGGACTAGCAGTCTCTAGTGGCTCTGCCTGTACTTCGGCCAGCGTTGAACCGTCGCATGTTTTGCGCGGCGTTGGCTTGGCTGATGACATTGCCCATGCGTCTTTGCGCTTCAGTTTTGGCCGCTTTACGCAAATTGATGAGGTCGAATCTGCTGGTGAGCAGGTGGCCAACGTAGTGGGTCGACTGCGTGAGATTTGATGTCCTGCGACATCCGACACAGCGCGCTGGTTTATGTCAGCCGTCAAATGACACTTTTCTAGAACACTAAGCCTTGCCCGAGCCTCAACCACGCGTATAATGTGCGCCCTCTAGGCTCGGCAAGAACGAGCTTTTTTATAAAAATTAGGCACATAGCCGTTATTCCTTGAGCTTGCTGAAAGAATAGTTGGCGCCTTCATCGGAGAATCTAATGAGTGTGGAACGCACCTTTTCAATCGTCAAGCCTGACGCAGTAGCCCGTAACTTAATTGGCGAGATTTACTCTCGTTTTGAGAAAGGCGGCTTAAAGATTGTTGCTTCTAAGATGCTACATCTCTCTAGCGAACAAGCTGCTGGGTTTTATGCAGAACATGACGGACGCCCATTCTTTGCTGACCTTTGTGCATACATGCGTTCTGGACCGGTAATGGTTCAGGTTTTAGAAGGCGAAGACGCCATTGCTACTAATCGTCGTTTGATGGGTGCGACTAACCCTAAAGAAGCTGCGCCGGGTACAATTCGCGCAGATTTTGCCGAGTCAATTGATGCTAATGCAGTACACGGTTCTGACAGTCCAGAAGCGGCCGCTCGAGAAATTGCTTTCTTCTTTGAAGAATCTGAAATACAGCCCCAGGCTTAGTCGAAAAACTATTCACAAAGAGCTATTAGTCCTATGACACAAAGCCCTCTTAATCTATACGGATTGGACAGAAGCCAACTTGAGGCCATGTTTCAAGAAAGAGGGCTGCAAGCTTTTCGCGGCAGGCAGTTAATGAAGTGGCTTTACCATCAAGGCTTAACGGATTTTTCTGCAATGACGGATTTACCACTGAACATGCGTCAGTGGTTAACAGAAAATTGTGTCTTAGAACTGCCTAGTGTTGAAGAGCGCTACATCTCCAAAGATGGCACTGTGAAGTGGATTTTGAAAGTAGGCCAAGGCGACTTGGTTGAAATGGTGGTAATTCCAGACAAGGGCAGAAATACCTTGTGTGTTTCGTCCCAAATCGGTTGCACTCTAGACTGCAGTTTTTGCTCCACGGGTAAGCAAGGTTTTAATGGCAATTTGACGCCAGCAGATATTATTGGGCAAGTGTTGATCGCCAATAGCTACCTTGCGGAAAACGATAAGAGCGTGACCAACGTGGTGCTTATGGGGATGGGTGAGCCATTGATGAATTTCGATGCTGCCATAACAGCTACCAACGTAATGAAAGACGATCATGCATTTGGCATTTCCAAGCGTCGGGTAACTATCAGTACCGCTGGCGTGGTGCCGGCCATACGTAAGTTGCATGAGGTAACCGATGTTGCATTAGCAATTTCATTGCACGCGCCAACAGATGAATTGCGCAATGAACTTGTGCCTATTAATCGTAAATATCCTATTGCCGAGCTTCTTCAAGCTTGTCGAGAGTATGTTGAGTTTCTTGGTCCAGCTCGCAAATTGGTCATAGAGTACACGTTGATGCGTGGCGTTAATGATCAAGCCGAGCACGCCCATCAGTTAGCGGAGTTACTTCGTGACATGCGCTGTAAAGTAAATCTTATTCCGTTTAATCCCTTTCCTGGCTCTGGCTATTTAAGGCCCAAATCTCAAGACATAAGAGATTTTCAGACCCATTTGATGCGCGCCGGTTATGTGACCATGTTGCGTACTACCCGGGGCGAGGATATCAATGCTGCTTGCGGTCAGTTGGTAGGACTGGTTAATGATAGAACCAGCCGTCAGAGGCGTTACAAGTCCAAATTAGAAGCATCACAGCCGCAACTCATTGAGGTGCGTTAGTAAATTCACACAGGTATTACAGCCAAATTGTGACCGAATGTTATGGGTTTTCTGGCTAGAAAAGTTGAGCAAAAAAATCATATGACCACTGTAAAAAACGACGACACAGAGCAAGGCATGGGCCCTGGCTTAGTTTTTGTCAACGCCCGCGAGGCTCTAAAAATCACTCAGGCAGAAACTGCCGACGTACTGAATTTGTCGGTAAGCGTAATCAAGGCACTGGAAAGCAACGACGATTCAGCTTTGCCAGAGCGTGTCTACGTTAACGGCTACATTCGCTCTTATGCGAAGTTGCTCGGGCTCGCTGCGGACCCACTGATTCAAGCGTGGGGTGCGCAGTTTCCCAATGCAATGCAAAGCCAGCGTGCAGATCTGGACGAAGCGCAGGCACGAAATTGGAGCGTTGCCTCGGTTAGCCCTGAGGCTAGCTCAGGTTTAGGCCGTTGGGTTTTGATAGCGATTTTGGCTTCTATCGTCTTTATTTATTTTGTGTCAAACCAAGAGCCGAAGGAAACACCCAGCAAGGGTGTGGTGGGTGATGAGCAAGTTTCATCCCAAGCGCCTACTGAGTTGTTGGATTACGAGTCCCCAATGGGTGAAGTTCAAGCGGTTGAAGACGTTACGGAAGCCGCTGCGCTTATAGGGTCAAGTGTTGCAGAGCCGCTTGCTGAGATCGTTGTAGCAGTTGCAGAAACAAATGTTGAAAGCAATTTTGGTAGCAGTGTTGAAGGTAGTGATGAAAGTAATGTCGAAGCAATTTCGGCAGAAACGTCTAGCCGTGTTGAATCAGAATCGGCGCCTGAAGTAGAGACCCTGCCATCTAGCGAAGTGCAATTGAATTTGTCTAGTGCATCTATTGTTCAATTACCTGAGGTAGCAACATTAGCTATTGGTCAGGCTAATGCCCTGGGTGTGCTGCCTGGAGCAGAAGCTATTCAAGAGAACGCTGCCCGAGCAGAAATAGAGGACGTCGCTGATGGGTCAGTGAACTCCGGGGTTTTTGACTCCGCATCAAAAGTGGATTGGGTTGTTGATGAAGCCGCATCTTTAGGTGCTGCGTTCAGCCTTCCAAGGTTGACCTTGGAAGGTAATGATCGAATTGTTCTAACTTTTACTGGAGATTGTTGGTTTGAAATTAAAACCGTAGATGATGAAATGTTACATGCCGACCTTGGCCGGCCTGAGCAAGTTAGAGAGTACTTTGGCCAAGGCCCTTTCGCGATCAAATTGGGTTTTGCGCAAGGTGCCGCCGTAGAGTTTAACGGCAGAAGTGTTGCCCTAGCGCCGCATACGCGAAACAACGTTGCAAACTTAGTTCTCGGTCAATAGTGATTGTCCACAATGTTAAGGGATTAACTCATGGTTAAAGCCGTTCGCGGTATGCGCGACATATTGCCACAGGATGCACGAATGTGGCGTCATGTGGAGGACACCCTGCAAAAGGTGATCGCCAGCTTTGCCTACGAAGAAATCCGCCTGCCGCTGTTAGAGTTTACCGAGCTATTTGCTCGAGGTGTGGGCGAAGCTACAGACATTGTAGAGAAGGAAATGTATACCCTAGCGGACAGAGATGGTGACTCTCTTAGTTTGCGTCCAGAGGGTACGGCCAGTTGCGTAAGGGCTCTTGAAGAAAATGGCCTACTCTATAATCAAAGTCAAAGAGTGACCTATGCAGGGCCAATGTTCCGCTACGAAAAGCCCCAGAAAGGGCGTTATCGTCAATTCTATCAAATTGGCGCAGAAGCCTTTGGCTTCGCAGGTCCCGATGTCGATGCAGAGCTCATTGCCATTGGCGCTGCTTGTTGGAAGGCATTGGGCATAGCAGGGCATGTCGCACTGGAGGTGAATTCTTTAGGTTCCAGTCAGGCGCGCGGCGCCTATAAAGAAGCCTTGGTAGCCTATTTAACGCCGCTACAAGCCCAGTTAGATGAGGACAGTCAGCGACGCTTGTTGACGAATCCCATGAGAATACTAGACAGTAAAAACCCAGCCACGCAAAAGTTGTTGCAGTTGGCACCAAAATTACCTGATTTTGTAGATGCTGAAAGTAAAGAGCATTTCCAGCAATTTTTAGCGACTTTGGATGTTCTCGGTATCCCCTACACAGTGAATCCTAATTTGGTTCGCGGTCTCGATTATTACACCCATACTGTATTCGAATGGGTAACTCAAGACTTAGGTTCTCAGGGCGCAATTTGCGCTGGCGGTCGTTATGACGGCTTAGTTCAACAATTGGGAGGACGAGCCACGCCGGCTGTAGGTTTTGCTATTGGACTAGACCGAGTTGTCTTGCTTTGTGATTTGGCCAACGCTGAGGTTAAAAAACCAGCAGACCTGTATATTTGTATTTTGGGTGACGAATTGCAAAGTAAAGGTATGGTCCTCGCGGATCAGCTGCGCGAACAAATGCCGGAATTTGCGGTTCGCTTGCATATGGGCGGTGGCAATTTTAAGAAGCAGCTAAAACGTGCCGATGCCAGCGGAGCGACGTGGGCCATTCTCTATGGCGAAGAAGAAGCAGCCAGCGGTGAGCTCAGCTTGAAACATTTGCGCGATGCCAGCGTTGGGCAGGTCAAATTGCCGATTGGGCAATTAGCTCAGCACATGAGTGCAAATTCGTGAGTTGGCAACTTGCTAGCGCAATGAGGGGGTGCATTGATATGCAGATGTGCCAGAATGCGCCGTGTGCGACGGTATCAGTTCGGGCGAGTTAAAGAGCAGGTAATCAGCTGAGAGTGTAGGCACATTTAAGTCATACATTTTCGGATAATTGGTTGGATTCGAGTATTTATAAAGTCCATTTTTATGGCGGGTAAAACGGAGTAGAGGCGGGTGTCTGAATTTCTCAGTGATGAAGAACAAATTAGTAGGTTTAAGTCTTGGTGGGGCGAAAATGGCACCTCCTTAGTCATTGGTGTAGCCGTTGCGGTAGCCGTAATTGTCGGCTGGCGCTTTTATGACAGCTCTAGTCAAGCCGCTATGGAATTGGGTTCACAAGCTTATTCTGAATATAAAGACGCGGCGGACAATGAGCGTGAAGCAATGGCCGCTAAGGTCAAAGAAGAATTTGCTGGTACCAGTTATCACGCTTTGGTCGCTATGGGTCAGGCAGCTCAGGCAAGCGACGGTGGTGATCTGCAAGGCGCTGCAACCCTGCTTGAAGATGCAATCGGTGCAGCGGGTAATACGGTGCTCGGTGACTTAGGTCGTTTGCGCTTAGCTAAAGTGCAATTTGGTTTAGATCGTAAGGAAGCTGCGTTAACTACGCTGTCTGCGATCAAAAATGACGGTTATAGATCTTGGGCTTTAGAAAGCCAAGGCGATATTTACTTTGCGATGGGTAATGTTGAGCAAGCCCATGCGGCTTATGTTGGCGCAGCTGACTCTTTGCGAGAAGGCGACCAACGCCCGTTACTAAAAATTAAGGTAGAAAATACCGCTCCTTTTAACGGTGAGTTTGTTCGTTTTACCAGTGATATAGATGAAGCTCTTGAGGCTGCAGAAACATCCTTGGCCCAAGACAACGAAGTAGAGACTGCGGAAAATGAATAACCCACAAAGCAGCTATAACCCCTTAGCTAGAGTTCTACGTCTTTTGACAGTATTGGCTCTTAGCGCGCTGGTCGCAGGGTGTAGTTGGTTTTCTTGGATCCCAGGAGTGGGTGGTGGTGACGAAGAGGAAGAGTCCTTAGAGCCCGCAAAGTTGGTCAGTTTTACTGCTGAGCTAGACATTGATCGAGAATGGAAGATTAAGGTCGGTGAAGGTCTTGGCAAAAAGTACGTGCGGGTTAATCCCGGCGTAGTTGCCGATCGTATTATAGCTGCAGATGCCTATGGCTCCGTTGTCGCTGTGGATAGATTCACGGGCAAGCGCATTTGGCAAACTCAGTTCGACCAGGCCGCAGGTAAAGGGTTTGGTCTTTCAGCGCTACTAGATAGAAGCGATCCAAGTTTTGTCAGTGGCGGTATTGGCATCGGTGAAGGTTTAGCCTTGCTTGGCACAACTCGAGGAGAAGTGGTTGCGCTTAGCGTGGCAGATGGATCTGAGATGTGGCGGAGTAATGTGGGTACTGAAATCGGTTCCACTCCGGTGACTGCCGATGATCGCGTTTTTGTACAATCTATCGATGGCAAGCTAACCGCACTAGACAGCGAAAGTGGTGAAGAACTTTGGACTTATAATAGCCAAGTTCCGCGTCTAACGTTACGCGGCACAAGCTCTCCAGTAGTAGCCAATGATGTTGTTTACACCGGCTTTGCTAGCGGTAAAGTCAGTGCTCTGCGCGTAGAGAACGGTGAACCCATATGGGAGCAGCGCATCATGTTGCCAGAGGGTCGCTCGGAACTCGAACGCATTGTTGATGTGGATGCAAGCCCACTGATTGCTGCGGGCGCGCTATTTGCGGTCGCCTATCAAGGCCGAGCTATTGGCATGTCGTTGCGTGATGGCCGGCCGCGTTGGGAGCGCGACTCTTCGAGTTTTCTTAATATGGCCGAAGGGTATGGGCAACTCTATATTGTGGATGATGAGGACACGATCACCGCAATAGACCAAAATACTGGCGATGTTGTGTGGCAACAAGAGGCGTTTGCGCGTCGCAAATTGACCGCCCCCTTGGCATTTTCTAATTACATTTTTGTAGGTGACGACGAAGGTTACCTGCATGCTATTGCTCAGCGTGATGGACGCCTCTTGGGTCGAATTAAGGTCGGTGGCAAAGGTCTGCGGTCCAATTTGATCGTTGCTGACGGTGTTGTATACGCTTCTGATAACAAAGGTACCTTGCACGCGTTCAAGGCAGTACTGAGATAATATATGCTTCCTAGCGTGGCCCTAGTTGGTCGTCCGAATGTTGGGAAGTCTACACTTTTCAATAAGTTAACACGTAGTCGTGATGCTTTAGTTGCGGATGTGCCTGGTTTAACTCGAGATCGTCGATACGGTCGTATGGAGTTAGAAGAACGCTCTGCTACGCTCATTGATACCGGTGGCCTGTATGGTGAGCACGTGCTTGCCGATGCATTGACTGGGCAAACTCAACTCGCAGTAAATGAAGCGGATTTAGTGATTTTGTTGCTCGACGGCCGTCAAGGGGTTACCGCAGCGGACGAAGATGTGGTCACCTACCTACGTAAAGCCAACGTCAAATTTCTGCCAGTGATTAACAAAATTGATGGTCTTCCCGAAGACCAAGTGGCGCTAGATTTTGACCGTTTTGGTTTCTCTGAATACATACTTATTTCAGCCAGCCACAGCCGTGGTCTGAAGCAGCTTCGCGAAGTTTTAGAGCAGCGCTTGGCCGACCTAGCGCTACCCGAAGAGCCTGCGGACTTGGAGCAAGATTCCGGTATTCGAGTGGCGGTGGTGGGACGACCTAATGTCGGCAAATCTACTTTGGTAAACCGCCTCATTGGTGAGGAGCGACAAGTTGTATTCGATATGCCGGGTACCACAAAAGATGCCATTGATATTCCTTTCACTAAGGATGATGTGGACTACATCCTGATTGATACTGCTGGCGTTAGGCGTAAAGGCAAGGTTTCGGAAATC
>Ga0209192_10000301_pt1 | contig 53859 bp, 59 predicted proteins | sample ArcticOcean_MG_C_11_FD_187433 | JGI IMG/M metagenome (GOLD analysis project Ga0209192, IMG submission 187433) | Marine microbial communities from western Arctic Ocean - ArcticOcean_MG_CB2_154 (SPAdes) (version 2) | ecosystem: Environmental > Aquatic > Marine > Oceanic | place: Arctic Ocean... | reverse complement strand
CATCGCATCCTGGGGCGGTAGTACGTCCCAAGGGTTGGGCTGTTCGCCCATGAAAGCGGTACGCGAGCTGGGTTCAGAACGTCGTGAGACAGTTCGGTCCATATCCGGTGTGGGCGTTAGAGTATTGAGAGGATTCTTCTTTAGTACGAGAGGACCGAGAAGAACAGACCTCTGGTGTACCAGTTATCGTGCCAACGGTAAACGCTGGGTAGCTAAGTCTGGAAAGGATAACCGCTGAAAGCATCTAAGTGGGAAGCCCGCCTCGAGATGAGTACTCTCATCCTTTAAGGAGTAAGGTCACGGCAAGACTAGCCGTTTTGATAGGCATTAGGTCGAAGTGTAGTAATATATGAAGCCGAGATGTACTAATAGACCGAGGACTTGAATTTGACTTGTTATATTTTAATTTTGGGTGTTTTTAGCAAAATGGAACCACGTCGATCCATCTCGAACTCGAACGTGAAACATTTTTGCGGTGACAATACTGCAGGGGAAGCCTTGTGGGAAGATAACTCGATGCCCTAAATTTATTGTTGTTGTCTGTATGATATTTAAAGGGTGGTTAATTGGTAAGTTGTTAGTGTATAGGGTATTAAATTTATACTTTTTAGTAAGAAATGCTTTATAATGATTATTACTACTTATAATTTAGGGAATTTTATATGAGGTTTTTATTAACAGAAATTTTATGGGGTATTTTATGGGGCTATGGGGGGTTTTAGTTTTTGTCGTCACCTCTTGAGGCGTTAACAAAATAAAAATTAAACAACATTAGAATTGATTTTATTAATCAATTCTAATGTTGTTTTTGTTAACATCAAAATGTATTTTCTAAGAAAACGTTAATTTTTATTAGTTTTTAGTCTTTTAACCATTCGTAACCTTTTTCTTCTAGCACTTTTGCAAGAGAAGCATCACCCGTTTTAATAATTTTACCTTCTTGAATAATGTGAATATAATCAGGTTTTATATAATCCAATAATCTTTGGTAGTGTGTAATTAAGATTATAGATTTATTTTTATTCATAATCTTATTAATACCTTCAGATAAGGTACGTAAGGCGTCAATATCTAAGCCAGAATCAGTTTCATCAAGGATTGATAAACTTGAGTCTAAAATTGCCATTTGTAGGATTTCATTACGTTTCTTTTCACCACCAGAAAAACCTTCGTTTACATTTCGGTTTAGAAAACTAGTACTCATACCTACAAGTTTTAATTTTTGTTGAAGTATATCAAAAAATTGTATTGGGTCTAATTCTTCGAGATTGTTCGCTTTACGTTTTAGGTTATAAGCTAAGCGTAAGAATTCTTCATTACTAACACCTGGTATTTCTACAGGGTATTGAAAAGCAAGAAAAATACCTAAATGTGATCTTTCCTCTGGTGAAAGTTCATTAATTACTTGAGAATTAAATTTAATTTCACCTTCTGTAACTTCGTATGCTGGATGACCTGTTAAAACTTTTGAAAGTGTACTTTTACCTGAACCATTTGGGCCCATTATAGCATGTATTTCTCCACGCTTTATTTTTAGGTTAATACCTTTTAAAATTTCAATATCATTGATGTTAGCTTTTAAATCTTCAATTTCTAAGATAAATTCGTTTGTCATTTAACCGACTGTTCCTTCTAGTTTTAAATTTAATAATCGATCGGCCTCTAAAGCAAATTCCATTGGTAATTCTGAGAATACTTCACGACAGAAACCACTAATAATAAGACTGATTGCCGATTCTAAATCAATACCTCGTTGTAAGAAGTAAAATATTTGCTCTTCACCAATCTTGGATGTTGAGGCTTCATGTTCTATCTTGGCTGTTGAATTTTGAACTTGAATATATGGAAATGTGTTTGCTGATGAGTTATTTCCTAACAGTAATGAATCACATTGTGAATAATTTCGAGCTCCGTAAGCGTTCGTTCCAATTTTAACTAAACCTCGATAACTATTTCTCGAATAACCTGCAGAAATACCTTTTGATACAATTTGGCTTCTTGTATTTGCACCAATGTGAAGCATTTTTGTCCCTGTATCTGCTTGTTGATAATTATTAGTTAGAGCTACAGAGTAAAATTCTCCTGTTGAATTGTCACCAGTTAATATACAACTTGGATATTTCCATGTAATTGCTGATCCAGTTTCAACTTGGGTCCAAGATATTTTAGAATTTTTACCTGCGCACAATCCACGTTTTGTTACGAAGTTATAAATACCACCCTTTCCATTTTCATCTCCTGCATACCAATTTTGTACTGTTGAATACTTAATTTCTGCTGAATCTAAAGTAATCAATTCAACAACAGCTGCATGTAGTTGATTTGTATCATATTTTGGTGCAGTACAACCTTCCAAATAACTAACGTGACTATTTTCTTCGGCAATAATTAAAGTTCTTTCAAATTGCCCACTTTCTTCATCATTTATTCGAAAATATGTTGATAATTCTAGAGGACATCTAACATTTTTTGGTATGTAACAAAAAGATCCATCAGTAAAAACTGCTGCATTTAAAGCTGCGAAGAAATTATCACCAATTGGTACAACAGTTCCAAGATATTTTTGTATTAATTTGGGGTATAGTTGAATGGCTTCAGAAATAGAACAGAAAATAACGCCTGCTTTCGATAATTCATCCTTGAATGTTGTTCCAACTGAGACACTATCAAAAACAACATCAACTGCAACATTTGAGATACGTTTTTGTTCGTTTAGAGAAATACCTAATTTTTCGAAAGCATCTAATAATTCAGGATCAACTTCATCTAGGCTATCTAATTTCTTTTTCTTTTTTGGGGCTGAGTAGTATCGAATATCTTGATAGTTTGTTGCTTCAAAATTTAAATAAGCCCATTCGGGTTCTTTCATTTTTTGCCATTTTTTTAAGGCTTTTAGCCGAAAATCAAGCATAAATTGTGGTTCGTTCTTTTTTGCGGAAATCAGACGTATAGTTTCTTCCGAAAGACCCTTTTCTATTGTATCGGTTTCAATTTGTGTTGCAAAACCATACTTATATGGTTCATTAACCAATTTTTCTAAGTTAGATGTACTATTACTCATTTTTTAATTTTAGTTTTATCTAGTTATTTCATTAATTATATCATCAGTATGGTTATGTTTTAAAAAGTTAAAAGTCATGAACACTCTTTTATAATTAATTAAGATAACTTGACATCTGCTTCTGTGTGCTTTAAATTAGTAGTTAATAAATGATTTCGATAATCCTCAGTAGCTCAGTGGTAGAGCGTTCGGCTGTTAACCGATTGGTCGTTGGTTCAAGTCCAACCTGGGGAGCTTGAGGCTAAGTATATTTGCTATGTTAAACTTTATTTACTATTAATTAATTAATCAAAAAGATGAATTTGCCTGTTTTAGAAATTGGTAATAAACAATTTAATTCCCGTTTAATTTTAGGTACTGGAAAATATCCTTCGTTAGATACAGCTCTTCAAAGTATTGAATATAGTCAAACTGAAATGGTAACTGTAGCGATTCGACGCTTACAAAAAGATATTCACTCAACCCAAGAGAAAAATTTAATTCAATCGCTAGATTGGGACAAATTATGGTTGTTACCTAATACAGCAGGATCGAAGACAGCTGAAGATGCTATCCGTATGGCTTTGTTAGGCCGTGAATTTGCTAAACAAATTGGACAAGAGGATAATAATTTTGTTAAATTAGAAGTTATTCCAGATCCAAAATATTTATTGCCTGACCCTATTGGTACATTAAAAGCAGCCGATTATTTAGTTCGTGCAGGCTTTACTGTTTTACCTTATATTAATGCTGATCCTGTTTTAGCTAGTCACTTAGAAGATTTGGGTTGTGCAACGTTAATGCCGTTAGGCTCACCTATTGGTTCTGGCCAAGGTTTAAAAAATTCTTATAATATTAGTTTAATAATTGAGAATTCAAAAATCCCTGTTATTGTAGATGCTGGTATTCGTACACCTAGCCAAGCTGCGGAGGTAATGGAAATGGGGGCATCTGCGGTTCTATTAAATACAGCGGTTGCTAAGTCTTTAGATCCTGTTAATATGGCTTATGCTATGGCTAAGGGGGTTGAAGGAGGTCGTCTTGCTTATTGTGCTGGCAGTATGTCTACGGCACAGTATGCGAAACCTAGTTCTCCTTCAACAGGTCTCTTTTTATAGAGAGAACGTTACGAATCTTTCTTATACTTTGTTGGTCTTGGACCAATGTGGTATTGTATTGCTTGATCAACAAATAAAAGCCTTGTTTCAAGCCCAACAATTGCTGAGAAGAGCATTGGCGTTAAAAGTAAAGCTACAGTCCAAACCATGTTGTATGCGAAGTAACTCGAGCCTAATTCATCTGTGTTACGACAGTGGTAAAAGTCACCAACTTGCCCAATGAATAAGAAAATTGAGTTTACTAACAACGCTTGTGCACCATGATATCGGATAAAGTATTTAACGTTGTCACGATTTCTTGCAATTGCATAGTATAGGAAGAAGAATAAAATTGGTGAAATAAGACCAAAACATCTTTGATTAACCTCTTCAAAGTACCATTTACATAATGGACCTATTGCAATAAGGATCGGTTTTTTATATTCGGGCCATATTTTAAAAAGTCCATTTTGGTAACGTTGAAAAACTTCTAAAGCCGGATATAAATATAAACCACTTGCAAAAAGACGGTCAAATATCGTGATTATATATGCGTACGTATCTTTTTTTGCCCAATCTTGGTTAGTTGGATCTGCTGTTACTTTTTTACGTATTCTAGTATTCAAAATACGACTAATAATCTCAAAAATAATTGCAAATGCCAGAATGCCTAGAAATATTAGAACTTTGAAATCAAAATCTTTTTTTACTTGATCTAAAATTGGATCTAAAATGGCATAGTTTGGTGGATTATCTACATTCCAATTGAATTTTTGAAATAATTCAATTACTTTTTGTTCAAGTACATATTTTTTATACTCAGTAATGGCAACAAACATCCACCAAAGGATGGATTGAATCATTAGCAAGTTTATAAAAGGCAATACTAAATCTCGTGCTTTCCAGCCTACTCGTTCAAAAGCGAAACTGATGCCTTCAAGTAGTCGCTTAATTAGTTGAAACATAAAAATTTAAATAATGATATACTTATAGGATAAAATACTTTTAATTAGATACTAATTATGAGTAATTCAATTGATAATAAACGATAAAATCAAATTAACCTAGTGTAAATTTTTCGTTTTCAATTTTTAAGCTATTAAGCTATATACCGAATATGTTTAACTTTTTAAAACCTTCGGTTTCAGACTTTAATTCTGTCAACCGAGAAGTCCAAAAAATTAATAATTTTGAAATTGAAATTCAAAATTTATCAGATGCTCAGATACAAGAAAGAGTGCAAAAGTTAATAAATCAATACAAGATTGAACAAAACTTTGACACTATTTTAGCCGAATCGTTTGCTTTAACACGAGAAGCAAGTAAACGTACTCTTGGTTTACGTCATTTTGATACGCAACTTATGGGTGGTATTCTACTTCATAAAGGAAAAATTGCGGAAATGAAAACAGGTGAAGGAAAAACACTTGTAGCCACTCTTCCTGTTTGTTTAAATGCTCTTTCATTAAAAGGTGTGCATGTTGTTACTGCAAATGATTATTTAGCACGCCGTGACCAGCAATCTTTAAGTCAATTATATCGTTTTTTAGGTTTATCTGTTGGCTTAATTCAAGAGAATATGAATTCTGGTGAACGTAGACGAAATTACGCGGCTGATATTACTTATGTTACAAACAGTGAATTAGCTTTTGACTATCTTCGTGATAATATGGCTACGGAGCCTTCAGAATTAGTTCAACGCCGCTATAATTATTGTATTGTCGATGAAGTTGATTCTATTTTAATTGATGAAGCGCGTACACCGTTAATTATTTCTGGTGTTTCAGACACGCCAGTTGAGAAATATGTTGCGGCAGATGAAGTCGCTAATTATTTAAAATCCCAATTACATTATATCGTTGATGAAAAGGCTAAAAGTGTTACCTTAACAAGTCAGGGTATTACTCAAATCCAAGATTTATTACAAATTCGTGATTTATATAATGTTCAAGATCCTTGGATCCCTTACCTTTTAAATGCAATTAAAGCACGTGTTTTATTTGTGAAGGATGTTAGTTATATTGTAAAAAATCGTGAAATTCAGATTGTTGATGAATTCACTGGTCGTATAATGGCTGATAGACGTTGGAGTGAAGGTTTACATCAAGCAATTGAAGCTAAAGAGCAGGTGCCTATTATGAAAGGTTCTGAGACGTTAGCTTCAATTACGTATCAAAATTTCTTCTTACTTTATCCTAAATTGGCTGGAATGACAGGAACAGCTAAGACAGCGGAAGTTGAATTAGAAAAAATATATAATTTAGAAGTTGATGTTTTACCTACAAATCGAGATATGGTTCGTAAGGATCTACCCGATTTTGTTTATAAAGATGAATTTTCTAAATGGAAAGCTGTTGCAAATGAATGTGAAAATGCTCATTTACTAGGTTGTCCTGTTTTAATTGGTACAACCAACATTGAAAAGTCTGAAATAATTTCACAATTGTTACAAGAAAAAGGTATCCCACACCAACTTTTAAATGCAAAACCGGAAAATATAAAACGTGAATCTGAAATTGTATCACAAGCTGGATGTCTTTATTCCGTTACAGTTTCAACTAATATGGCTGGCCGTGGTACTGATATTTTACTTGGTGGTAATCCAGATTTCAAGGCTCGCCAATCGGTCTACAAGTTAGTTCGTGAGATTCAAAAAGAAGAAGGCTTAGGTGCAGTTCTTTCTAATTTATTTTCTTTGAAAATACGTCCTGACGAATTTTTAGAGGATAATTCAGAATTATTAAACTCTCTAATATCTTTTGATTTAGAGACGTTTGAAGAAGCTTTATTCATGGTAAAATTTTCAACTATCGAAAATGTTGAGAAAATTTTAATAAATATCTTAGAAAATGGGTATAAAAATGAAACTGATTCTTTTTATAAGTTAATCGGTACTTTTTATAATTATTTTTATGGTACGTACAAAAAAAATTGTGATTTAGAAAAATCTTATGTTAAGCAATTAGGTGGTTTATACGTTATTGGAACAGAACGTCATGAATCGCAACGAATTGATAATCAGTTACGTGGTCGTTCAGGGAGACAAGGTGATCCTGGTTCTTCCCGTTTCTTCTTAAGTTTGGATGACCCATTATTCCGTATTTTTGGTGGTGATAAAATTAAGACAATCATGAATCAATTTCAATTAACGGAAGATGTTCCTTTAGAAGCGACTCTATTAACAAAAGCTTTAAGTTCTGCTCAAGAAAAAGTAGAATCCTTCTATTATGATACAAGAAAACGTTTGTTTGATTATGATGAAATTTTAAATAATCAGAGACAAGCTATATTTCGTGAGCGACAAACTATTTTAGAATATAAGAGTGTTCGTGCTGAGATGCTTTTTTATGGTGAAGATTTAATTAGTTCTTTAGTTCGTGATCTAAAGTTATTAACAGATAGCAACAAATCTTCGATTGATAAAAATGAGTTTAAAGCTTTAAATCGAGAACTTTCATATATTTTAGGTGTTCCATATTTCGTAGTCGATTATGATGCTGTATCAAATTTAGATACAACTGAGGTTTGTAGTTTCTTTATTAATCAATTTTGGTTAAGTTATGATTTAAAAGAAACTGAATTTGAAATATATACTCCTGGCTTTATGCGTCTATTAGAAAAATCTGTTTTATTAAATCAAATTGATATCGCTTGGAAAAATCATCTTGAGAAGATGGATATCTTACGTGATTCAATTGGTTGGCGTAGCTATGGTCAATTCGATCCATTATTAGAGTATAAAAACGAGTCTTTTAATTTATTTGTAGATACAACTCGTGAAATCAAATATAATGCTGTTTATAATATCTTAAAATCGCGATTTTTATAAAAAGCTAAAAGAACGTTCAAATCATTAAAAAAGTGAAGTAACTTGTGATTTCTAGTTTTTGATACTTTTCAAAAATCTTTATAGATTTTGTATTTAAAAATAAGCGCATTTTAAAATAAACTTTTATCTTCTGTAAACTCATTAGGTAATAAAAATTAATTAATAAAAAAAAGGTTTACTTATGGCTAGACAAATGTTAACTGGTACAAATAGAAAAGCTATTAGAACATCGGGTTTTCGAGCACGTATGAAAACACATAGTGGTAAAAAGGTGATTCAAGCACGTCGTAAAAAAGGTCGTAAGCGTTTAAGTCGTTAAATAGTAACATTTAATGTAAGAACTATGGCATTTACAGAAGAATTTAATTTATTATTAAAAGCTCGTTATCCCATTTTATATATTTCGAGTTTAGAAGAAGATCGTATTGAATATACAATACGAAAATGTATTAAAAAATTAGGTAATAAAGCAATTTACACTTGGGATTTTGTTGAGGGTTATATAAATAACCCTAATAACAAAGGTTTTGCAGCTAAAAATCCATTACAAGCGCTGGAATTGGTAGAAAAGCTAACAGGTGATACACCGGCTCTTTTTATACTGAAAGATTTTGATAAATTTTTAACGGATATATCTGTTGCTCGTAAATTAAAAAATTTGATCCGAATTCTAAAAACTCAACCAAAAACTCTAGTAATTTTAGCGACTGAGGTTAATATTCCTGTCGAACTTTATGATTTAATTACTTTTGTTGAATTTAAATTACCAACAGATGTTGAGATTCGAAATGAATTAAAACGCCTATTTACTTCCTTAGGCCAAACAGTGGAACCAGATTTTTTAGAAATTCTTGTTCGTAGTTGCCAAGGTTTATCCATTGAACGTATACGTCGTGCTCTTTCAAAATCAATTGCAAAATATTCGACTATAAATGATAACACACTTGAATTAGTACTTGTTGAAAAGCAACAGCTTATAAGTCAAACGCAAATTCTTGAATTTCAGTCTACGTCAATAACATTTGGTGATGTTGGTGGTTTGAAAAATTTAAAAGAGTGGTTATCGAATCGAAAAGAATCTTTTGGTGAAAAGGCAAAATTATACGGATTACCAGTTCCACGTGGTTTATTAATTGCGGGAGTTCAAGGAACAGGTAAATCATTGACAGCTAAAGCAATTGCCAATGATTGGAAATTACCACTTCTACGTTTAGACATTGGCCGTTTATTTGGTGGTATTGTCGGTGAATCAGAAAGTCGAGTTCGACAAATGATTCAAATTTCAGAAGCTTTGGCTCCTTGTATTTTATGGATTGATGAAATCGACAAAGCATTTATGGAACAAAGTAATAAGGGTGATAATGGAACTTCTAGTCGAGTACTCGCTACCTTTATTACTTGGTTATCCGAAAAAACTTCTCAAGTTTTTGTTGTTGCTACTGCGAACAATTTTTATGCTCTACCCCTTGAAATTATTCGAAAAGGTCGTTTTGATGAAATCTTTTTTGTTAATCTACCTTCGAAAACTGAACGAACTCAAATATTTACGGTCTTCTTGAATCAATTACGCCCTAATAACATAGAGAATTATGATTTGACGGTATTAACTAATCGTTCTGATGGTTTCTCTGGTGCTGAAATTCAACAAGCTATAATTGAAGGTATGCACTTTGCTTTCAATGAAAAAAGAGAGTTTACAACGGCTGATATCTTAAACGGTATTGAACAAATTATTCCACTTTCTCAAATTGATCCAGAGCGTACAAAACAATTGCAGGATTGGGCATTGTCTGGTCGTGTACGTTTAGCGTCATAAATTTTAGGGAGAAAAAATTATATGAATTTGAACTTAGTCTTTTTTCGTTATTTTGCTAAATTAAATTTAGCAATTACTTTATTACTAGTGATTGCTGGTTTTAGTATATTAGGTACGATTATTGAACAAAATCAAACAATTGAGTATTACAAACTAAATTATATTGATACATCAAACCTTTTTGAGGTGAATTGGAAAATTATTTTAGGTATCGGTTTAGATCATGTTTATAGTACCTGGTGGTATTTAGCACTATTAGTTTTATTTGGTACTTGTCTTTTAAGTTGTACTTTTGTCCAGCAGCTTCCAACTTTAAAGGTTGCTAGAAAAACATTTTTTCAAACTAGTACTGTACAATTTAAAAAGCAAAAATTTAATTCAATTCTACAACACACTTCTTTTTTTAAAATTTTAAAAAATTTAAAACAAAAGAATTTTATTATTTTCCAACAAAAACTGAGCATTTATAGTTATAAAGGAATTCTCGGTCGTTTTGCACCTATCGTTGTCCACATTAGTATGCTTCTAATCTTATTAGGTGGAGTTATTGCTGGTCTGGGTGGTTTTAATGCCCAAGAATTGATTGTAAAAGGTGAAGTTTTTCAAATTCAAAATACGATCAATAGGAATATTTTTAGTAAAGTACCTGATTATCCTATTCGGGTTAACGATTTTTGGATTGAATATGGAGCAACTAGTAATGTTAAACAATTTTATTCGGATTTATCAGTTCTTAATTTAAAAGGACAAGAATTAAATCGAAAAACGATTTCCGTAAACTTTCCGTTACGTTACAATGAGCTCACGCTTTACCAAACTGATTGGAATGCAATTGGTATCCGTTTAAAAATAAACGATAATTTGTATCAATTACCTTTGACATCATTCGATAAGGGTAAAAATCTATGGGTTACGTGGATTCCTAGTTTAACTGAAAATAAAGATGAAGGTTTGATTTTTATTTGCAATAATATTGAAGGATCATTTACTCTTTATCGTAGTGAAGGTACTCCTTTAGGAACTTTTAATTTAGGGGAAAAAATTAGTTTATTAGGTGGTCTTGAAGTTATTGAATATATTCCTGAAACAGGTCTTCAAATTAAAGCTGATCCCGGAATTCCTCTAATTTATTTAGGTTTTGGTGTCTTAATGATCAGTACATTATTAAGCTATCTTTCTTATACACAATTCTGGTTAGCTCAAATTCAAGATAAGTTAATGATTGGTGGTGATACCAATCGTGCTAAATTAAATTTAAAAGTCACGTTTCTTGATTTAGTATTACCTTATAAAAAAGATTTATAGTAATTTCGATTCTTATTTTTAGGTGTACTTCTAATTTTTAGCTGATTTTTTATAAATTAAAGCTCTTAATTTTATGTGATATTATAAATCATTTAATTTTGTTATTTTATGGTTTATAATTTTTGCATTTTTTGTAAATTTGACATTGTCTCATTTTTCGATTAAATTAATACTATAACTACATGGAGTATAGCCAAGTGGTAAGGCAGCGGACTTTGACTCCGCCATTCGAAGGTTCAAGTCCTTCTACTCCAGTTAAGAAAACAAAGTTGATCTTAAATTTAAATTTCTATTCCCATGACTGTTTACATTATACTTGCGTGTTTAGTCTACGTAAAAAATTAACAAATTAGAAGATAAATCTTCTAATTTGTTAAATTGTTCTAATTAACCGTTTACTGCAGGAGCAGAAACAGCTACAGGAAGAACTTCACCAGCAGCTAAATCTAGAGGGAAGTTGTGAGCGTTACGCTCGTGCATTACTTCCATACCTAGGTCAGCACGGTTGATGATGTCAGCCCATGTGTTGATAACACGACCTTCTGAATCAACTACAGATTGGTTGAAGTTGAAACCGTTAAGGTTGAATGCCATTGTAGAAACACCAAGAGCAGTTAGCCAAATACCAACTACAGGCCATGCAGCTAGGAAGAAGTGTAGTGCACGTGAGTTGTTGAATGAAGCATATTGGAAGATTAGACGACCAAAGTAACCGTGTGCAGCTACGATGTTGTAAGTTTCTTCTTCTTGACCGAACTTGTAACCGTTGTTTGATGACTCAGACTCAGTTGTTTCACGGATTAGAGATGAAGTTACTAATGAACCGTGCATTGCTGAGAATAGAGAACCACCGAATACACCAGCAACACCAGCCATATGGAATGGGTGCATTAAGATGTTGTGCTCAGCTTGGAATACAAGCATGAAGTTGAATGTACCAGAGATACCAAGAGGCATACCATCAGAGAATGAACCTTGACCAATTGGGTATACAAGGAATACAGCTGAAGCAGCAGCTACAGGAGCTGAGAATGCTACGAAGATCCAAGGACGCATACCAAGACGGTAAGATAGTTCCCACTCACGACCCATCCAGCAAGAAACGCCAAGTAGGAAGTGTAAAACGATTAGTTGGTAAGGACCACCGTTGTATAGCCACTCATCTACAGATGCAGCTTCCCATACAGGGTAGAAGTGAACACCAATTGCGTTTGATGAAGGGATTACAGCACCAGAGATGATGTTGTTACCGTACATTAATGAACCAGCTACTGGCTCACGGATACCATCGATATCTACTGGCGGTGCAGCGATGAAAGCGATGATGTAGCAAGTTGTTGCTGATAATAGTGTTGGGATCATAAGAACGCCGAACCAACCGATGTATAAACGGTTGTCAGTTGATGTGATCCAAGAGCAGAAACGCTCCCATAAGCTTACGCTTTCGCGTCTTTCTAAAGTTGCAGTCATTTTATTAAATTCCTTTGTTAATAATTTTTAAATAAATTTACTTCCCAGATTTTTTCTGTTAACTTTAATTATAAAAGGAAAATTCTGAAGTGCCAGTAATTTTTAAATTATTTAATGAAATTTATGTAAAGACTCTTTATTTAATCTATTCATATTTTTTTTGTTTTACTGTTGCTAATTTTTGCTATACAAATTATAATTGTATACATAATACATTTATTTCGGCTCTGTAGCTCAGTGGTTAGAGCAGGGGACTCATAAGCCCAAGGTCACAGGTTCAAATCCCGTCAGAGCCAATTTTTTTTCACTTACAAAAAACTTTCTTGATGATTCAATTAGTTTTTACTAGAATGTATTTAATAATTAAATTTAATCAATTGTACTTTTATAATTTTATATGAAATACACCTTATCAGTCTTAGTTGAGGATGAGTCCGGTGTTTTAAGCCGAATTTCTGGCTTATTTGCACGCCGTGGTTTTAATATTGAGAGTCTAGCAGTAGGTCCCGCGGAACAAGTTTCAATTTCACGAATCACTATGGTTTTACCTGGTGATAATAGAACTATTGAACAATTAACAAAACAGCTATACAAACTTATAAACGTTTTGAAGGTTCAGGATATAACGAATTTACCTTGTGTGGAGCGTGAATTAATGTTATTGAAAGTTCATACTACAAGATCGACCCGTGCAGAAGTTTTGGAGATCGCAAATATTTTTCGTGCGAAAGTTGTCGATCTAGCCAATAACTCTTTGACATTGGAGGTAACAGGTGATCCTGGTAAAATGGCAGCAATTGAGCAACTTTTATCAAAATTTGGTATTATCGAAATTGCTAGAACAGGTAAAGTATCTCTAGTTCGTGAATCACAAGTTAATACAGAGTTTTTACGTGCAAAACAGTAGATTATTATTAATAGGGGCAGAGGGACTTGAACCCTCACGGCCTCATCGGCCAACGGATTTTAAGTCCGTCGTGTCTACCATTCCACCATGCCCCCAATTATACAAAAGATTAGGCGGCACCCAGACTCGAACTGGGGAATAAAGGATTTGCAATCCTCTGCCTTACCAACTTGACTATGCCGCCTTTTTAATTTTCATATAAATACATTATATATCTATATTGAAAAATTAAAAAGGCTTTTCTTTAGTAAAAGAGACTTTTTTTAGAAAAATATTAGTCTCAGCACATAAAATTGACGTATTTGAACTTCTATTTGACAAATGTTAATAAGAAGTAAGCAAATGCAGCACCACCAAACGCTCCAATTGTGAAGCCTCCGTTAAATTCTTGCCAACCTTTTTTTGATTGGATTCCTTCTGCTTTGTCTGCTGCACTAAATGTAGCGTTTCCATAGATAGCTAAACCAACACTTAAAATAATTATTAAGCCTGCTGCTGACATGAATGCTGCTAATAAACCAACGCTGGAATTTCTTAGAGGACCTAATAAAGCAAACGGGCCTACTAAAAAGTAACCGTGTGCCATACCTACTTCTAAACCACGTAGAGTTGAAGATAATCCTGGTCGATAAGCTGGTAAATTACCTAGAATTGCTCTTGTTGCAGCTGATGTTGTAATTGGTGTTGATAAATGTCCCACGAAAGGGTCATTTTTATAAGGTTTTACAAAGTTTGCCATAATTAAATTTTATTTAGAGAATTAAAGAACTTATAAGTCTTATTATATAGCAAAATGTTTAATACGTCGCCTAATTCTATTTTTGCAATTTATTGTTCTTGTCAATAAATATGAATTAGAATTTCTTTTTACTAGATTAGTTGATTACCACGTCGGTATTGTAAGTATGCGGCAACAAATAGTCCTGTTATAGATACTGGGATCATACCTAAAACGATTCCAAATAAGAATGGCTCGATCATAATGTTTGTCTACTTTTAAATTATGTTTATAGTTACCTTATTATAGCAACTTTTTACCCTAAAAAACAAATTTTTTTTATAAATATTGAACGGGACTGACGGGACTCGAACCCGCAACGTCCGCCGTGACAGGGCGGTGCTCTAACCAATTGAACTACAATCCCTTGTATAGACATATTATATTTTACTCACAAAAAATTGTCAATAGGAGAAAGAGGGATTCGAACCCTCGGTATCAATAAATAGATACAATAGATTAGCAATCTACCGCTTTCGACCACTCAGCCATTTCTCCATATTTTTATTTTTTAGTGTTATCCCTAATATATCAGAAAAATTTTAATCTATCAATTAAATTTATGTGTTTATAATAATTCTATGATAACGACGTTAAGTTTATAAATTAAAAATTAATTAAATTATGATAACTATTCTGGTTTCGAGACTACCTGATGCGTATGTAGTCTTTAGTCCTGTTATTGATGTTTTACCAGCGATTCCGATTTTCTTCTTACTATTAGCTTTCGTATGGCAAGCTTCTGTTGGTTTTAGATAAAAATACATATTATATTACTAAATAGTTTTTACTAAATAGTTTTTATAATAGTATTGACCAATACTTTTTTTGTGCAAAATAATTTAAATTGAAATCATTAAGGTAAAATATTATGTCTGGTGGATCTACTGGAGAACGTCCGTTCTCAGATATTATTACAAGTGTTCGCTATTGGATTATCCATAGTATCACAATTCCGTCATTATTCGTTTCAGGTTTCCTTTTCATTGCAACTGGTTTAGCCTACGATGTATTTGGTACACCACGTCCAAATGAATACTTCACACAAGATCGTCAACAAGTTCCTCTAGTAAACGATCGTTTCAGTGTTCGTGAAGAACTTGAAGATTTAACAAAAGGTTTATAATTTAAAGGACTTTTATGGTAAAAAATACAAATCAACCCGTTGCATATCCAATTTTTACATTCCGTTGGTTAACAATTCATGCATTAGCTGTCCCTACAGTTTTCTTCTTAGGCGCTATTACATCTATGCAGTTTATTCAAAGATAGGAGTATATCAATTATGTCAGGACCAAATCCAAACAGACAACCTGTTGAATTAAATCGTACTTCTTTATACTGGGGTCTTCTTTTAATTTTTGTCTTAGCAGTTTTATTTTCAAGTTATTTCTTTAATTAATTAAATTTTAGGAGAATTCTTTATGGCAGGTACAGGTCGAATTCCTTTATGGCTAGTAGCTTTAGTGGGTGGTTTAGCTGGTATAGCATTACTAGCAGCATTCATCTACGGTTCTTATTCAGGCCTAGGATCATCACTTTAATAAGTAAGTGATTGAAATTTTTAACGAAAAAGTTACTAAGTTTAAATACTTAGTAACTTTTTTTAGTCAAAACTAAGCAGGAGGACTTTAATAGGTGCCTTAGTTTGTTTAATTATTTTACTATTTTAATACTTTCGATAATTTACTATTATTAAGTTATAAGGCCAATTATTAATAAGAACTCTAAATGTATATTTTTTGGGAAAATGTATTTCGCTTTCCACGCTTTTTTATTACTAGTGTTAGTGGTTTAATAGTCATTTTATTAACACCATTTTTGAAACTTGCTAAAAAAAATTTATTTACTCAAGTATTTTTACTTTGTTTTTTAATTTTGTTTGCCAGTCTCTTAATTTTTGTCTTCCAAGGTATGTTAAATTTATAATTTGTAGGAACTTTATAATCTTATGCCATATGAAACACCAATAAATTCTAAAAAAACAGGTGGTTTTGCACTTTTTGACAGTTTAGTACAGAATGGTACTCGTTACATCTTTGGTTATCCCGGTGGAGCGATTTTACCCCTTTATGATGAGTTATATTTTTGGGAAGAGCAAAATTTAATAAAGCATATCCTAGCACGCCATGAGCAAGGAGCAGTTCATGCAGCTGATGCTTATGCTCGAGCAACTGGAGATGTGGGAGTTTGTTTTGCAACTTCCGGTCCAGGTGCAACCAATTTAGTTACGGGTATTGCGACGGCACAAATGGATTCTATTCCATTAGTTGTAATTACAGGTCAAGTAGGTCGTGCTTTTATTGGTACAGATGCGTTTCAAGAAACAGATATTTTTGGAATTACATTACCAATTATAAAGCATTCTTATGTTGTGCGTGATCCACGTAAAATGGCCCAAATTGTTGCTGAAGCTTTTTATATAGCACAAAATGGTCGTCCGGGACCTGTTCTGATCGATATTCCTAAGGATGTGGGTCTTGAAGAATTTGAGAATTATACTCCAGTTCGTCAGAAAGATATTGTTCAGCAAAAAGGTTATCGTTTCCAATATAAAACGAAACGTTGGCAAATAAAACAGGCTTTAAAGATGATCAAACAGGCATCTCAGCCTTTACTTTATGTAGGTGGTGGTGCTATTACATCAAATGCTGCAGATGAGCTACTTGAACTTGTTGATTTATTCCAAATTCCAATTACTTCGACATTGATGGGTAAAGGTTCTATATCTAATTCCCATAAATTGGCTTTAGGTATGTTAGGGATGCATGGAACAGCATATGCTAATTTCTCCGTCAGTGAATGTGATTTATTAATTGCTGTTGGTGCACGTTTTGATGATCGTGTAACTGGAAAATTGGATGATTTTGCTTGCCATGCTCAAGTAATTCATATTGATATTGATCCAGCAGAGATTAGTAAAAATAGAATACCACAATTAGCTTTAGTAGGTGATGTAAAGAAGATTTTACAGGAAATCTTAAAAGAACAAGTATATGATTCGAGTATCGATTTAGAACAAACAATGCCTTGGCGTAAACGAATTACTCGTTGGAAACAAACATATCCATTAATTGTTCCAAGTAGTAATACGACGTTATCACCTCAAGAAGTTATTACGACTGTTAATAACATTGCTAAAAATGCGTTCTTTACTACTGATGTTGGACAACATCAAATGTGGTCTGCTCAATTTTTACAGTGTGATGCTCGTCAATGGGCATCTAGTGCTGGTTTAGGTACAATGGGTTATGGTTTACCTGCTGCAATTGGTATTCAAGTAGCTTATCCAGATGAAATGGTTGTCTGTATTACCGGTGATTCGAGTTTCCAGATGAATATTCAAGAATTGGGTACAGTTGCTCAATATAATTTACCAGTTAAAATTGTTATTGTTAACAATCATTGGCAAGGTATGGTTCGTCAATGGCAACAATCTTTTTATGGTGAACGCTATTCTCAATCAAGTATGGAAGAGGGTGCTCCTAATTTTGTAATGTTAGCTGAGTCTTATGGAATTAAGGCTGCTAAATTAGAAAAAACGAGTAATTTTGAAAGTGAATTAAAAGAATTATTAGAATACCCTGGTCCTACGCTTATTGACGTAGTGGTTACCGAAGATGAAAACTGTTACCCTATGGTTGCACCAGGTAAGAGTAACTCTCAAATGATTGGTGTCTTCAAACGTGATTTACAAGATGCTAATTAGAAAATAAAAAGTAGGCCGAGTTGGATTTGAACCAACGTAGGCAAAGCCAGCGGATTTACAATCCGCCCCCTTTAACCCCTCGGGCATCGACCCATTAATGATTTAATAGTAACAGAATTAAAAAAAAAATGCAAATAATTTACCAACCATTGAGATTGGTAAATTATTTGCATTTTATTATTATTATTAATAATTTATTGGTGATCTAAAAAGCGGGTAACGCGATTCGAACGCGCGGCATCGACCTTGGCAAGGTCGCGCTCTACCACTGAGCTATACCCGCAAACTTTTTTCCTTAACAGACTTATATTACCAAAAAATAGAAAAATTACAAGCCTAAATTTATTGAAATTTCTAGCCCTTATTTTTGGATTTTTTAAAGGTATTGACATAATCTTAAAAGTATTAAATAATATATATATACAAACGTGCTGATGTAGCTCAATTGGTAGAGCAACTGATTTGTAATCAGTAGGTCGGGGGTTCAAGTCCCTTCATCAGCTTTAGAATTTCACGTTATTGTAAGTTTATATTCGGATAATTTTTGTTATAAATCTATAGAGGCCTTTGTATTTTTTCAGTTGTAATATTCTTAACCATTTCTTTTAAAGGTAGTGATAAAATCTTATTTTTTATCTAATAAGTCAAATTGACTTTTTCCTACTTAAAACGTATAATAATCTTAGTTACAAGGTCGTGTAGCTCAGTGGACTAGAGCACGTGGCTACGAACCACGGTGTCAGGGGTTCGATTCCCTTCTCGACCAATTAAAAAATAATACAAATATTATTTTGTATGTGTATATATGTTAATTTTTAGATATGAAAGTTCTTAATGTCGTTTATTTTATTAAATTTATTAAAATAATTCTATTTATTATTGGTTAAAAAACAAATAGTATTCGATATTTAGTATTTGCTTTGTTCTATTTTTTCTTCTAAATATTTATATTTTTAGATCTCTTAGATTTTTATTAAAAGCGGGCAGGGGGAATCGAACCCCCATCATTAGCTTGGAAGGCTAAGGTTTTACCACTAAACTATGCCCGCACACCTATTGATTATACATGAAAAAGAGGTGCTCTCAAAATTTTAAATTATTTTAAGCTTAGGTTTACGTCTAAAAATTTAGCCAGGTTTGTTGCTTGTTTTTCCACTAAAGATAGTTCTAAAGGTTCCTGTACAGGTGTTAAAGGAATTCTTCGCTCATCTTTTGTACATAAATAAACAATTCTTTTTGGATTTAGACCCTCTGTGACTTCCAGTTCGATTGTTTTAATATCTTCAAATGGATAAACAAGAAAAATTTCTCTGTTTTTACCTGGGAAGCCCTTTCTTACAATTCTTACTAGTTGATCACGTTTATTGTATTCATTATATCCACCACCTACATCCCAAATTACTGTTAGTAGAATAAATGTACTTACGAGAATTGCTAATGTTCCATAAAACAGAAGTAGGATACCTTGTGGGATGAATATTAAATCGGAAACATCCGTAAAGGGTATAAGGTTTTTTTTAAAATAACTAGATAAGCCGGCTAAAAAGAAGCCTAATCCACCTGTATAAAGAAGGACAATCCAAAAATAGTTACTTATTCTTCTAGACCCTTTAATAAAGTCCTTGTTTATAGCAAACGTTTCTTCATTGTTCATAATATCACGTTATTCCATTTTTTTTTTTGTGTTTGCGAGATTATTTTTTTAATATAATAAATCAAAAGCTAAAAAGAACGTACCTCAAATTTTTTAGATTTGAAAGGTACGTTCGGTTTATTATATTAGATTAATTTAATTGCTTTAAATCCTAAGAAAAGACCTGCAGCCATAGCAAAAACAAATCCTAGTAGTAAAAAATAATCGATTAAAATTGTCATTTGATTTATTTATTATTTGGTAATCTATTCGTATAACTTTATATTATACGATGTTTTGATTTAAAGAAAAAACTTTTTTACCAACTAGCTTTAAATACACCAGGTAATAGACATTCATGTGCCATTTCACGTAGCACATGTCTTGAAAGACCAAAATCGCGGTAGAAACCACGACCACGTCCAGTTTTCCAACATCTATTAGTTAAGCGTATCGCTGAGCTATTTACTGGTAAGCGTTGTAGTTTTTTCTGTCCCTCAAAAATTTCTGTTAAACTTTTAGACGTCTTTAAACCTGCTAAAATTTCTTCTCTTTTTTTAGAGTATTTTTTAACAAGCTTTTGACGTTTTGCTTCACGTTGAAGCATACATTGTTTTGCCATTAGTATTTTAATTACTTTATAAGACTATTTAAAACGATTTTAGCAGTAAAAACTTATTTTTAAAAGTGTTTAGTAATAATTCTTAATTACTTATTAGCAAATAGAAGACAAGTAAGACTATCTATTAGCAAATAGACGACTCTTAAGAAGATCTTCTGGTAGTAATGTAACTAGATCTGTTTTAGTTAATACTAGGTCTGCACTTGTTTCAAAGATTCGGTTTGCTTGACGCATTCTTGCACGATCAAGGGCATTTTTCACACTACGTGCATTCGCAAATAAAGGTTGCTCCATTCTTATCTGGATATAGTCAAGTAGAATATTTTCAGCTTCAGGAGTTAATTTATACTGTTGTTCTTCAAGCATCATTTTTGCAATTGATAGAAGTTCAACAGGCGAGTAATCTGGGAAATGTACATGGTTTGCAATACGAGAAGCAAGTCCAGGGTTTGATTCGTAGAATACATCCATTCTATCCTTGTAACCTGCTAGAATTACAACAAGATCATCTCGTTGATTTTCCATTACCTGTAATAAAATTTCAATTGCTTCTGAACCGTAATCTCTTTCATTATCCGGCTTGTATAGGTAGTAAGCCTCATCGATAAATAGAACACCACCCATTGCTTTTTTAAGCACTTCTTTTGTTTTTGGTGCAGTATGTCCAATATATTGACCTACTAGGTCATCACGAGTTACTTCTAAAAGGTGACCTTTTCTAATATAGCCAAGCTTGTAAAGAATATCAGCCATTTTTAGAGCTACAAGTGTTTTTCCTGTACCTGGACTACCTGTAAATGACATATGTAAGCCTGGGTTACCAGCTTCCATACCTAGAGTCTTTCTTAGACGGTCAATTAATAATAGTGCTGCGATTTCACGGATACGAGCTTTTACTGGCTTTAAACCAACAAGATCAGCTTCTAAGTTATCAATGATATGTTGAATATCTGTCTTATTATACTCCTCTTGCAGATTTACTACAGTATGATCTGGAGCCTTTGTAATTTCGTTCATGGGATATATTTATTAAAAATTAAGGTATTATCTCTTTCTATGTATCTGTGTAAAAAAAAGTAAGAGGTTATTAAAAATAACCTCTTACTTTTATTACTATTCTATATTATAGATTAGTAACGCTCACCAGAAGGCTTACCTTGAGTTGAGTAAGAGTTGATTGTGTAACGGATCATACGACCAGACGACTCTTGACGAGAAAGGTAGAAACCTGGCTCGTAAGTTGGACGTTGAACGATGAATGACATAACACAACTTTCTGTACCGATTGAAGCATCAAAACCGTTCATCTTGATGTAACCAGTTGTATTTGCCTTACGACATTCTGCAAGTTCGTACATTACTGCAGCTGGATCTTTAATATCGAAAAGAGGAAGACCCCATAATTCCCAGTATACGTTACGTGGGTGCGGATCATCTGTCCACTCGATGTTAATTGACCAACCTTGAGAGATGCAGTAATCTACTTGTAGTTTGATTTGCTCATCAGTTAAATCTGGTAAAAATGAAAAAGCGCCTTGTGTAAGTCTCACTATTCAAAACTCCTTATTATAAGAATAAATATTTATGTTTGATTATACGTTTGCAGTTGGAGTTTCCGCAAAGTCAGCTGTATCTGTAGAAGTGTAGTTGAATGAAATACCTTTCCATAGATCTAGAGCTGTTTGAAGAGGACCACACATCTTAGCAGCGTCTTGAAGAATCTCAGGACCTTCAGCTACGTAATCACGACCTTCGTTACGAGCCATAACCATTGCTTCTAGAGCAACACGGTTAGCAGTCGCACCTGCTTGGATACCATCAGGGTGACCAATTGTACCACCACCGAATTGTAGTACTACGTCATCACCAAGGTAGTTAAGTAGTTGGTGCATTTGACCACAGTGAATACCACCAGAAGCTACTGGTAAACACTTACGTAGAGAAGCCCAATCTTGAGCGAAGAATAGACCTTTAGGTAGGTTAACTTCTGACTTAACACATAGTAGTGTCTCGTAGAAACCTTGAACCATTAGAGGGTCACCTTCTAGCTTACCAACGATTGTACCAGCGTGAATATGGTCAACACCAGACATACGCATCCACTTACAAATTACACGGAAGTTAATACCGTGGTTCTTTTGACGTGCATATGTAGAGTTACCAGCACGGTGAAGGTGAAGAATCATATCATTCTTACGAGCCCACTTAGCTGCTGATTGAATTGCAGTGTAACCCATTACAAGGTCAATCATTACAACGATAGTACCAAGTTCTTTAGCGTAGTTACAACGCTCGTAAACTTGTTCCATATCACCAGCAGTAACGTTAAGGTATGAACCTTTAACTTCACCAGTAGCTGCAGCAGCACGTTGGATACCTTCTTGACAGTAAAGGAAACGCTCACGCCAACGCATGAATGCTTGAGAGTTAATGTTCTCATCATCTTTAAGGAAATCAAGACCACCTTTAAGACCTTCATATACTACACGACCGTAGTTCTTACCTGAAAGACCTAGCTTAGGCTTAACAGTAGCACCAAGAAGAGGGCGACCAAACTTATCCATACGCTCACGCTCTACTACAACACCTGTAGCTGGACCTTGGAAAGTCTTTAAGTAAGCAAATGGGATACGCATATCTTCTAGACGAAGAGCCTTAACAGCCTTGAAACCAAATACGTTACCAATGATTGATGCAGTAATGTTTGCAAGTGAACCTTCCTCGAAAAGATCACATTCGTATGCGATGTAACCAAAGAATTGGTCAGGTGTGTTTGGAACAGGGTCAACACGGTATGCTTTCGCACGGTAAATATCACAAGCTGTTAGTAGGTCAGTCCATACAACAGTCCATGTTGCAGTTGAAGACTCACCAGCTACTGCTGCAGTAGCTTCTACAGGGTCAACCCCTGGTTGTGGTGAAATACGGAATAGAGCTAGAACATCAGTAGTTTTTACTGTGTAAGTAGCATCCCAGTAACCCATCTTAGCGTAAGGGATTACACCAGATTCGTAACGTTCGCTTTTAATTCGTGTACGTTCTGATACAGAGTTAGACATGAATATCCTCCTTAGAGATTAGTGCAATATAAAATTGTAATTATTATTACTAACAAAAAAGTTAGTAATTGATGAATGTAATAAATAAATAAATATATAATTATTTATACACTCCTAATTAACATATACCACCATTTTTCATATTAAGCCCCAATTAAATTTTTTAATTTTAAACAATAATTATTTTTTTATTAATATTCGACAATTTTTCCTTGAGTTTTCTTTTTGTTACCCTTATCAGGCCTATAAATATTGGATCAATTTTTGGTTGGTGGTTTTAATCAAATTATTTTTATTTAATTTTGATTTTGGGTAAGTTTTTCTAATTGGCGAAAAAAAAATGCTTCGTTTTTATTAACGAAGCATTTTTATATGAAAAAATAAATAAATTGTAATCTTTATCGTCGTGAGTAAAACTCGACAATTAGTAACTCATTAATTTGTAACCCAACATCATCTCTGTTTATAATTGATAGAACATTTCCTTTTAAATTATCCTTATCAAATTCTAAATGGCTTGGAATTTCGCGTGAAATACCTTCCATAGAGTTTGTAATCATATCTTTAACAGACTTTGATTTTGCTTCAATGCTATCTTTTGGTTTACACTGGAAACTTGGGATACTTACCTTTTTTCCATTTACTTTAAGTCCACCGTGTGTAATCATTTGTCGAGCACTCGGGATTGTTGGTGCCATTCCTAATCTAAAAACAACGCTATCTAATCTCATTTCAAGCAGTTGTAGTAAAATGGAACCTGTTGCACCAGGTAGACGTCGGGCTTCTTTTACGTAACTAAAAAGTTGTCTTTCACTTAGACCATAGTTATAACGTAATTTTTGTTTTTCTTGTAAACGAATACCATATTCTGAAAGCGAAGATTTTTTCCCTGCTTTACCTGCGCCGTGTTGGCCAGGTGGGTATGTTCTTTCAGTCGTTTTAGAAGTAAAACCAGGTAAATCTCCTAATCGTCTAATAATACGTAAGCGTGGTCCACGGTAACGTGACATGTTTAAATCCTAATTAATTATAAATATCTTAAATATGTTCCTATGTTAACGTATCTGACTATTTTTTGCAATGATTCGTCTAAATTCGTATGCTTTATGAAAGATAAACTGTTTATTTTTACAAACAGTAATTTTTTAAGTTGGTGTGATCTACATTTTTGGAACCTTCCCCATTAAGGGGAAGTTTATACTGGTTCTTAGTTATTCCATTTTTCAACAATAACAACAACTTCACCATTTTGTTGGTTAGTTGTCTGGCTTATTTGTTCAAAGCCCTGTTTCTTTGTTTCCTCTAAAACTGTTGTTAAAGCATATTCTTTATGTAAAGAATCTAAAAAAGCATCTACTGATGTTGATTGATCCCAAAAAGCTAAGTCAGCTACTAATTGATAATTGTTATCTTTTGTTTTTTCGAAACCAATGTCAATATTATTCTTTTGGTGAATAACTAAGTTGACCTTATGAGTTTCCCCTTGGTAACCTTCGATCATTTGTTCTTTTTCTTCCCAAACTAAGTTTAAGTTAACTAAGCTTTTTTTAAGTAAATCGATTTCACGAATAGAAGTTTTTATGCGGCTAAAATGAGACATATTTGATTCTAAGAGTTTTAATAATTAGATTTAGATAGATTTTAGTAACAAGAATCAAAAATAAAAAGTGTATTTTATTGCTAAAATTCCCTTAAAAAAAAGAACTAAGAAATTTATTAAATTTCTTAGCTCTTTTTATTAAATCTGCAAAGTTTTAAGCCATTACGCCTTCTTTAACAGTTTCAATAGCTGCTTTTAAAACATTTTCACTTGATTCTTCAAGCTTTGAAGAAGAAGCAATCGCATTACCGTACTCAGGCTTAGATGTTGCTAAGTATGATAGTAGGTTTGCACTGAAAGTCTTAATCATGTTTACAGGAATCTCATCGATATAACCGTTAAGACCTGCGTAAACAAGCGCTACTTGTTCTGCTACTGAAAGTGGAGAGTTTTGTGATTGCTTTAATAGCTCACGTAAACGTTGTCCACGAGCAAGTTGGTTTTGTGTTGCTTTATCTAAATCCGATGCGAATTGAGAGAATGCTTCTAGCTCAGCAAATTGTGCAAGCTCAAGTTTCAGTTTACCTGCTACTTGCTTCATTGCTTTAACTTGTGCTGCAGAACCTACACGAGATACTGAGATACCAACGTTAATTGCTGGACGAATACCTGAGTTGAATAGGTCACCTGATAAGAAGATTTGACCATCAGTAATTGAAATTACGTTTGTTGGAATGTATGCAGATACATCACCAGCTTGTGTTTCAATAATAGGAAGAGCAGTCATACTACCACCACCAAGCTCATCACTTAACTTAGCTGCACGCTCAAGAAGACGTGAGTGTAAGTAGAATACATCACCAGGGTATGCTTCACGACCTGGTGGACGACGTAATAGTAATGACATTTGACGGTATGCTTGTGCTTGCTTTGATAAATCATCATAGATGATTAAAGTAGCTTTACCTTTATACATGAAGTATTCTGCAATTGCAGCACCAGTATAAGGAGCAATATATTGTAATGTTGCAGGATCATTTGCGTTTGCTGCTACAATTACTGTGTAATCTAATGCACTCTTCTCTTCTAGTGTTGTAACAATTTGTGCTACAGAAGAAGCTTTTTGACCAATCGCAACATAAACACAAACTACATCTTCTGTCTTTTGGTTAATAATTGTATCGATCGCAATTGATGTTTTACCTGTTTGACGGTCACCAATGATAAGCTCACGTTGACCACGACCAATAGGAATCATTGTATCAATTGCCGTAATACCAGTCTGCATTGGTTCACAAACAGACTTACGCTCAATAATACCAGGAGCCATTGATTCAATCAGTTTTGTTTCTGATATAGGAATATCACCTTTACCATCGATTGGAAAAGCTAGTGGGTTTACGATACGACCTAAGATTGTATCACCAACACCAACTTCAGCAATTTTACCAGTAGCACGAACTGTACTACCTTCTAGGATATCGAAACCGTTACCCATAAGTACAACACCTACGTTATCGTTCTCTAAGTTTAGAGCGATACCTACAGTCTTGTCTTCAAATTCAAGAAGTTCACCAGCCATTACTTGGTCTAGACCGTAAACACGTGCAATACCATCACCTACTTGTAGTACAGTACCTACGTTGTTTACTTTTACTTCTTTATCATAGCCTTCAATTTGTTGACGAATGATATTACTAATTTCGTCAGGACGAATATTAATCATAACTTACCTTGTTTTCAATATTTAAATGTTTTGATTTATAACGAATGAACTAAAAAAGATTAGTATCAAGTTGTGTAGCAAGTTCTCTTAATTGACCTTTTAAGCTTAAATCGATTACATTTGAACCAATTTGAACTTTTAAGCCACCTAAAAGTGATTTGTCTACATTCGTTACTAATTTAATTTCTTTCGCACCAGTACGATTACGTAAGCGAGAAATTAAATCTAATTCTTGATCTGGAGTTAGAGGAATTGCTGATGATACTTGGGCAATCTTAATTTCAGCAAAATCGTAGACCATTTGCAGATATTTTTCTGCAATTGATTCTAATAAATCGATTCGACTTCTATCTAAAAGTACCATTAAGAATCGTACTGTATTTTCATTAAAGTACAGTGGAGCAATAACCTTTTCTAACACATCTTTTTTGGACTTTCTTGAGTACATTGGATTACTTAAGTAACCAACTAGATTCTCATTGGAATCAAAAAGTTCTAATAGATCATTAATATCTGAGGTAATTGTATCAAGTGTATTCGTTGAAGATGCCAGATTTAGTAATGCACTTGCATAAGGATCTGCCACTTTGGACATTAGCATTTTACTCATATTAAGCTTCCTCTCCAATTTCAACACTTAATGCTGGTGCTGGACTAGCCGCGCCAACCATATTAATACTTTCTTGCATGTAACTACTTAATTCTGATTCTAGACCAGCTTTCTTCTCAATTTTGCTAACGACTAATTCTAAAGCTAAAACTGAAACGTATTGTTTAATTTCGCTTAAGATTTGACGTTCTCTAAACATTAAGATTGAAGATGCTGAACTAAAACGCTTAGAAAGTTCTAGTTTTGCTTGATTATAATCAGCTTCAAGAAGAGCAGCTTTTGTGCTACTTGTTTCTTTTCTAACTTGATCCATAATCACACGTGCTTGAGATAACTGTTTCTTTGCTTCGGCAAGACGAGTAGTCGCTTCATTTAAGCGCTTTTCTGAATCTTCCACACCGCTAATAATTTCCGCTTGTCGTTGACCTAATGATTCACTTAGAAAGTCACGTCCAAAGAAAACTACAGAGCCAAGGATAATTAGTTGGTTAACTAAATTAGTTTCAAAAATGTCTGTGTTTATACCGAAGCTACCGTTACTCGCTAAAATAATCGAGGCTTCTGTAAAAAGTTCCATATTTTCTTAATTATATAAAATTCCAATGTTAACTTTTAGCAAAAAGTTTACCCAACATTTGATCACATAATGAATCAACAACTTTATCACTTTCAAGTTTCTCGAAAATTGTTTCTTTTGTTTTTGCAAAATTACCTAAAATCTTTTCTAATAAAGTATCAATATACTTTTGAGAAAGATTTAATTCGATTTCAAAACTTTGTTTTTGAATTTTTTGTGACGCCACAATCTCTTGTTGAGCTTGTTTTTTAGTCGCTTTTAATTCAGTTTCGTATTCAGTTGTTAATTCATTAGCTGTTGTTAACATCTCAGATGCTTTACTTAAATTATCAAGTATATATTCATTACGTTGATTAACTAGAGTAACTAATGGGTTATATAAGATTAAGTTTAGAACAAACATTAAAAGCAAGAATTCGATCGCAACAAGTGGTAATGTTGCACCAAAATCAAATAACCCACCTTTTTCTTCAGCAGCTAGGGCAATAAAAATTTGATCGTTCATAATCTCTAAATAACTATACTATTTGTTTTTTTTGTTTTATTAGCAATAAGTAAAGCCAAGACATCTAAATAATTTTTTATTTAAATACCTTGGCATTAGTTTTTTAGCTAGTAAAAGGGTTAGCAAATAATAGAGATAGAGATACTACAAGACCGTAAATTGTTAAAGACTCCATGAATGCTAAACTTAGAAGTAGAGTACCACGTAGCTTGTTTTCAGCTTCAGGTTGACGAGCAATACCTTCAACAGTAGCACCAGCAGCTTGACCTTGACCAATACCAGGACCAATAGCAGCTAAACCAACAGAAAGACCAGCAGCGATAACAGAAGCAGCAGCGATAATAGGATCCATAATAAAATTGTTTAATTGTAAATATGAGGTTGTACCAAGTGAAAAATTAACAAGTTTCTATTTTAAAATTAGTTAAAAATTTTAAAAATTATTCAACAGCTTCAGCAATGTAAGCTGCAGCTAATGTTGAGAAGATAAGCGCTTGTACTGAACTCGCAAAGATACCAAGACCCATAATAGGTAATGGAATAAATAACGGAACTAATAGTGTAATTACACTAATTGTCAGTTCATCCGCTAAAGTGTTACCAAATAGTCGGAAGCTTAATGATAAAGGTTTTGTAAAATCTTCTAGGATATTAATCGGTAGAAGAATTGGTGTTGGTTGAAGATAACGACCGAAGTAACCTAAACCTTTCTTTCTGATACCTGCGTAGAAGTAAGTAAGAGAAACTAATAATGCCAGAGCAACAGTTGTGTTGATGTCATTTGTTGGTGCAGCTAGTTCACCTTCAGGTAAACTGATAACTTTCCATGGAATAAGTGCACCAGCCCAGTTACACCCAAAGATGAAAAGGAATAATGTGCTGACAAAAGGAACCCATGGGCGATAGAAACTTTCACCAAGTTGGTTTCGTGCAATATCTGTTGTAAATTCAAGTACTGATTCCATAAAGTTTTGCCAACCTTGTGGAATTTGCTCAAGCTTACTAGTCGCTAGGAACGAAGCACCTAGGATTAAGAAGATTACAAGCCAACTAATAATGAATACTTCACCATGCAGTGAGATTCCTGCTATATCCCAATAGTAGTGAGTACCTACTTCAATGCCAGATAATAGCATAGAAGTATCTAATAAATTTAACGGTAACATAAAATGGTTTTAAGCAAAAAGTATTTTAAACATTATTATCTTATCGAAATGTACTCCCACTATAGTTTATTTTTATTCTATTGTTATCATTTATCTGCACTAAATACTCATTAACAAAAAGTTAATGAGTATTTTTTAAAGATTTTTAATCGATATTTTGATTTTGACCCGATAAGATATTAGATCCTAAAGTGTTTAAAAGTAATTTGATTGATCCAATTGAATCATCATTACCTGGAATTGGAATGTCGACAATATCTGGATCGCAATTTGTATCTAAAATTGAGATAACAGGAATATTTAAACTAATAGCTTCTTTAATAGCAGTTAATTCACGACGTTGGTCAACAACAATCATAACATCTGGTGTTCTCGGCATATCTTTAATGCCGTTTAAATGCATTCGAAGTTTTTCTAATTCTTTTCTAGTACTAGCTACTTCTTTTTTTGGTAGTAGATCAAAAATACCGTCTTGTTCTTGTTGTTCTAGTTTTTTTAATCTTTCGATACGTGTACAAACCGTTTTCCAGTTTGTTAACATACCACCAAGCCAACGGTGATTTACGTAGTAAGAATTGCAATTCTTCGCCTCTTGTTCAATAATTGCAGTTGCTTGTCGCTTTGTTCCTACAAATAAAAAGATTTTATCTTTTTGTGCTGCTGTATTTACAAATTGGCTTGCTTCATTTAGTAATTGAGATGTTTGAACAAGATCTAAGATATGGATGCCGTCTCGTTCTGAATAGATGTATGGGAACATCTTTGGGTTCCAGCGATTTGCTTTATGTCCAAAATGAACACCAGCTTCTAGTAGTTGGGCTAGTTGTACAGTAGCCATAATAAAATAATCCTTTTAATAAATTATATGATTCAAGTGTATCACAAAAAATTCTATATTTTACGTTATTTCAGAAAAGCTCATTTTTATTTGTGGTTTGTCATCAAAGCCTGTACCTGCTGGAATTAGACGTCCAATAATAACATTTTCTTTTAAACCACGTAACCAATCAATTTTACCTTCTATAGCCGCTGCTGTAAGAATTTTTGTTGTCTCTTGGAAACTTGCTGCTGAAATAAAACTTTCTGTTAGTAGGGAAGCTTTAGTAATTCCAAGTAACATTGGTTTATAGTTAGCTTGCTTTTTCCCTGTTTTTTGCATTATCGAATTTATATAATTTATTTGTCTTAATTCGACAACTTCGCCTGGTAATAAAAGTGTTGATCCTGCAGTAGTCACTTCAACTTTTGAGGTTATCTGTCGAATAATTACCTCAATGTGTTTATCGGCAATTGTCACGCCTTGTGAGCCGTAAACATCTTGTACCTTATTGATTAGTAACTTTTGTATTTTTCTAAAACTTAAATATGCGGCTTCGGATTCTAAATTTATTGTTTTATAGTATTCAAAATATGTTGTTAGTAAATTATGTGGGCTTACAATACCGGCTGTAAGTGGTTGGCCTACATAAAGATAATCATTCTTATTAACAATAATGTTTTGTTTTGTCTTTTTTCGGTTAATTTGATATGTCTGATATTTACTTTTTTTCAAATTTGAGTCATCTAGGTAGTTTGCATTACCTAAAATGTTTATCGTATTGTTATCTTTTACATCTATTACAATTCCTGGAGAATTTGCTAATAAAGCCGAATCTTGTGGTTTACGAGCTTCTAAAATCTCTTCTACTTTTGGTAGACCTTGGACAATGTCTCCTGTAACGGCTTGTTCAAAAATAATCGTACCAATAGTATCGCCTACTTTTACCAAGTCATTTTTTGTTTTATATAAAACTGTCTCTTTTGTTAAAAAGAGTGGAATTCCTCGATGAAGTTTACATGCAAAAGGGGATACTTTTAATATTTGGCCAGAGTAATTGATTTTCAAGCTTGGAGTTATATTGTTTCCAGCTTTGATCATCTCGTCTTTTGTTACCAAAAAATTATTTTTCTCACTATAGTAAGTTTCGTAATTTTTCTTATTTACTAACATTAGGCGAGCTGACGGGTCCACTGTTTTTTTAATTTTTGTGATTGAAAATTGTTGTTCTGGCAATAAAGAAATTTTACCAAGAATTGTTTGTGGCTCGATAAACTGAGATTCATTTACATGCAAAGAAATTTTTAACTTTTCACTTGCAAATTTCTTCGGTAAAAAATTAATTAAATTTATAATTTCATTGGTTATGATTACCAGGTTAAATAAATTTGTTTGTTTTTTATTTTTTAAGATTTTAAATTGCAATCCAGTTTTTGTATCGAGCTTTGTCTTATCCCAATTTAAAGATATTGATGAATTAATAATATTTCGATTCTTGTGTTGTTTTACTAAATCACCTGAATTGAAATTTAAAGAATCAAAGTTTGAAAAATTGAGTTTTGGTGAAAATGTATTTTTGTTAGAAACTATTGAATTTTTATTGACTTTTGGTTTAGGTATATTAAATTCGTATATTGGTCTTAACAATAAACCGTATCGATTAAATACTTTTGTAATTTCCACATAACTTAAGTATTCCACAATAACATCTTCGAATATGATTTCGCCTGGGAAAAAGATTTTTTTATTTAGTTCTAATAATTGTTTTTTCTCTTCTTCTTTCAAGTAAAGGTATTCGACGAATTTACCTGGCCGAATAGTAATTTGTTGAATAATATTGTTTGATTCTTTAGTTTCAACAAACCCGTCAAGATTAGAGACAGTACCTTTTAATAACTCTGTCTTTTCTTCAATAACACTGCCGTTTAAGACTTCTAATAATGCAGCATTTTTGTTAATTGCTTTGACTTCTTTTGGTATGAATAAAAGTTTTCCACTTTTTTGGATCACTTTTTCTTTTTTTGTTGAGGTTCCCTTATAAAAATTTGAACTTTTATAATAGATATCTCCACCGGAAGGTGCTCTGTATACGTTACTTGTTCCTTGTGCAAATAAAACCGATTTTGATTTAAAAGCTTTAGGAAGATCTTCAATTAAGTATTTCTCACCTTTATTGTTTATTAAGATAAGTTTTGATGTTGATTTATCTTTATAAAGTGGCATCTTGAAATATTGCAAACAGTTTAAAATCTTAAGAGATTCTAAAGTGTTGTTAATTTTGTGTTTTTCAAGTTTGACGATACCCTCATTTTTTGATTTAATTTTAAAATTGATTAAACCGTCCTGTTCGGTAATTTCGTCGTTTGCTTTAAATTCATTTAATAAACTATCTTTTGGAATATCGTAAATATTACCATTTAGTACCCAAACAATATCTTCTTGATTTGTTAATACAATTTCACCTGAAACAGGTGATAAAATATCTTTTTTTGCTTGTGTCGTTTGTTGATTTGTTAATGGTAACTCAGCGAGTAATTCTTTTTCTTTAACAAAGTCGTTATCTTTCACAAAGATAGAACTATCAGCACTAAGTTTAATTTCGCTACTCTGATTTTTATAATCTGTAAACGTTAAAAAAGTTTCTTTTTCTAGTAAAAGTATATTTTTTCCATACATTGTTCGTGCAGGACGTGTCTGAATATTTTTACTAAATGAAACAATTCCGGATTTTTGAGAACGGATTTGGCGACTTGGATCAGCCGTAAAGATACCACCTGTATGGAATGTTCGCATTGTTAACTGCGTACCAGGTTCGCCAATTGATTGGGCTGCAATAATTCCCACAGCTTCACCCAGATCTACGACTTTACCCCCTGATAAATTCCAGCCATAACATTTTTGACAAATTGAGCGTGTTGATTCACAAGTTAAGGGTGAACGTATTCCTAAAATGTGTACATTTTCATCATACAATTGGTTTGCAATTTCAATATCAATTTCTTGATTTTTCTTGACTAGGATCTTCTTTGTATTAGGGTAAAAAACATTACTTGCAGATATTCGACCACTTATTTTTTCGATAAAATCAGATTTTTTGAAATTTTTCGGGTAAAGATTTATTGAACGTTTCGTTAAACAATCTTCTTCACGAATAATAACATCTTGAGCAACGTCAATTAAACGTCTTGTTAAATAACCAGAATCTGCTGTTCGTAACGCAGTATCTACAACACCCTTTCGAGCACCATAGGCAGACATAATATAATCGGTGATTGTTAGTCCTTCTCGGAAATTATGGATAATGGGAATATCAATAATTTGACCTTGTGGATCAGACATTAAACCTCGCATACCTACAAGTTGACGTACTTGTGATAAGTTACCACGTGCTCCCGAAAAAGCCATTAAATATATCGAGTTTAGTGGGTCAGTTGTTTTAAAATAGCTAACCAACTCATCTTTCAATGTTTCACTAGTGTTATTCCAAGTGTTAATTACATTTTGAAATCGTTCAATTGTATTTATTTCACCTCGGTGGTACTGAGTATCTGATGTCTCAATTTCTTTATAAGCTTCCGATAGTAAACTTTTTTTTATTGGAGGTACTTTTAAATCCTCAATACTAATTGAGATACCTGCTTTAGTAGCATAGTGAAATCCTAGTTCTTTAAGATCATCTGCTAAGTAGCTCGCTCTGGCTGTTCCGTAATCTATAAATGCTGTATAGATGACGTTTTTTAGTTCTTTCTTATTAAAAAGGCTATTTTTAAATTTAACTGTTTTACTCATGTTTTATAAATTTAAATTTTTTGATATTACATCATTAAGTAAAATTCGACCGGGTGTAGTACTTATATATTTTATGTTTTTCTTTTTATCTGATATTCGTGTCTTTAATTGACTTGATCCTTTTTCAATATTATTAGTCGTGATTAAATTGTTATTTTTCAACCAAATGGGAGTATGTAAACCAATTTTTTCTTGTTCGTAAGCCAATAAAGCATCTGCATTATCTGCGAAGTAATGATTGGCGAATTTATCTTTTAAGTGTGTTTGAACAGTTAAGTAATAAGAACCTAGAACCATATCTTGACTTGGCAATAAGATTGGTTCACCTGTAGCAGGTGATAAGAAATTATTTGGCGCTAACATTAACATGCGTGCTTCGGCTTGGGCTTCAAGTGATAATGGAACATGAATTGCCATTTGGTCGCCATCAAAATCAGCATTAAATGCAGGACAAACTAGAGGGTGTAATCTTATTGCACGTCCTTCTACTAATATTGGTTCAAAAGCTTGAATTCCTAATCTATGTAATGTTGGTGCACGGTTTAATAGAATTGGATGACCTTCAAGTACATTTTCTAAAATTGCCCATATTATTGGTTCGCCTGTTTGTATTAGTTTTTTCGCTAATTTCATATTACTTGCTAGCCCATTATCAATTAATTGTTGAATAATAAAGGGTTGGAATAATTCAAGTGCAATCTCATGTGGTAAACCACATTGATTTAATTTTAATGATGGGCCAACAATAATAACAGATCGGCCTGAATAATCGACACGTTTTCCTAATAAATTTTGTCGGAAACGGCCATGTTTACCTTCAATAATATCGGATAATGATTTTAGTGCTCTGTTATTGGCTCCTAAAGCTTTACGACCTCGCTTACCATTATCGATTAATGCATCAACTGCTTCTTGTAACATTCGTTTTTCGTTATGTACAATAATTGCTGGAGCATATATTTTTAATAAACGTGCTAAACGGTTATTTCGTGTTATTACACGTCGGTATAGTTCATTTAAATCCGAAGTCGCAAATCGACCACCTTCTAATTGAACCATTGGTCTTAAACCTGGTGGTATTACAGGAATTACATCTAATACCATCCAACTTGGGTTTGAACCCGTTGCTATGAAGTTCTCAATCAAACGAATACGTCGGATTATCTTATCACGTGTATCTAGATGATATGGTATCTTGTTTGGTTCATCATTAAAAACTCTATATCCATGGTCAATTAAAGTTAATAGCAATCTATTTTTCTTAATTTCTTTTTTAAGATCCAGTTTAGATAGCAGATACTTTATAGCTTCTGCTCCAATCTTGGCACGGTTATCTTCCAAAATGAAATTTTCATCGTCGTAGATATATAAATAATCCTCGAAATTTAGATTGTTTGTAATATTATTTTCTACATTTTCATTATTTGCTTGTTTATTAAGGATAAGATATTCGTTAAAATAGATTATTTCTTCCAGCGTACGTAATCGCATCTTAAGTAGTAAGCTTAAATAACTTGGTATACCTTTTAGATACCAAACATGTGTTACAGAAGAAACTAATTCAATATGTCCCATGCGATGACGTCTAACACGCGATTCAGTAACTTCAACCCCACATCTTTCACAAATTAGTAATTCAAGTGGTTCAATACGTTTATATTTTCCACAGTAGCATTCCCAATTTTTTACAGGACCAAAAACGCGTTCACAAAATAAACCATCCATTTCAGGCTTAAAAGTTCGATAGTTAATCGTTTCGGGTTTTGTTACTTCCCCAACTATTTGACCATTTGGCAAAGTTCGTTCGCCCCACTCTTTTATTCGCTGGGACGAAGCTAAATTAATTTTTATATAGTCAAAATCATGTTTTGAATTAATCATAGAAAATTGAATTTTTCCTTAAATTACGTAAGTTCAACGGATTTATATGTCGGGAATAAAACTTTATTTTGTTGGCTTGTCATAATATCAATTTCGAGACCATTCGTTTGGCCTAAACTATCTTTTTGAATTTTATACATACCAATATCTAAACCTAAGGATTGTAATTCTAAAATTAAGACTTTAAAAGATTCCGGAATACCTGGTTTAGGTATTGGTTCGCCCTTTACAATAGCGTTTAGGGCTTCATTTCGGCCATGCATATCGTCCGACTTAATTGTCAATAGTTCTTGTAAAGTATATGCGGCACCGAAAGCTTCTAATGCCCAAACTTCCATCTCTCCAAAACGTTGACCACCTTGCTGAGAACGTCCCCCTAGTGGTTGTTGAGTAACTAGTGAGTAAGGTCCTGTAGAACGTGCGTGAATTTTATCATCTACTAAATGCACTAACTTAAGCATGTAAGTTTTACAAACCGTAATTGGATTATCAAACATATCACCTGTCCGACCATCTGTTAGAGAAATTCGACCTGGCGAATAGCTATTAAATAGCCAATCGTTCTTGGTTTTTTTACTAGCTTTCTTAAGTGCGCTATTTGTTAAAATTCGTGATGCTTCTGGGCTATACATTTCGTCAAAAGGTACGATTTTAAATCGTTTGTTTAGGTTTTCACCGGCTAAACCTAACAAGCCTTCAAAAAGTTGCCCGACATTCATTCGAGATGGAACTCCTAAAGGATTTAAAATTAGATCTATTGGCGTTCCATCGGGTAAATATGGCATATCTTGTCGAGGTAAGATACGTGAAATGATACCTTTATTACCATGTCGCCCTGCCATTTTATCTCCAACTTGTATCTTTCGCATCTGAGCTAAAAATACCCGTACGAGTGAATCCGTTGATGCCGGTAATTCATCATCATTTTCACGTGTAAAGACTCTAATATCTAATACTCGCCCGTAACTTCCATTTGGTACTCGCAAAGAGTTATCGATAACCTCTTTTGCTTTTTCACCAAAAATAGCACGTAATAAACGGCCTTCTGGTATTTCATCTGATTCTTCTGAAGGCGTAACTTTACCAACTAAGATATCACCTGGTGATACGAAAATACCTTTAAAAATAATTCCATTCTCGTCTAAATTTTTAAGTGATTTTTCATTAACATTTGGTAAATCTCGTGTAATTTCTTCAATTCCCGCTTTAGTTTCACGCACTTCAATGTCATATTTTTCGATGTGCACAGAAGTAAATAAATCAGCATAAACTAACCGTTCGCTAACTAAAATGGCATCTTCATAGTTATATCCCTCCCAAGGCATATAAGCTACAAGAATATTTTGTCCTAGTGCTAATTCACCATGTTCTGTTCCTGGTCCGTCTGCAATTATTTGACCTGATTCAACATATTCGCCTTCCCATACAATTGGTCGTTGGTTAATACAAGTATCTTGATTTGAACGAGCATATTTTTGCAGTGGGTATGTTGCAATTTTTCCAAAATTATCTTTAATTTGGATCATACTACCGGAAACTTTATGAACTCGGCCCGGACTATAGTTAATTTGTACAATACCTGCGTCTGAGGCTAATTGATTTTCTAAACCAGTACCAATAATTGGTTTTGTTGGGTATAGAAGCGGAACAGCTTGACGTTGCATATTTGATCCCATAAGGGCACGGTTTGCATCATCATGTTCTAAGAAAGGTATTAATGCTGTTGCAGCTGAGATAATTTGAACTGTAGATACGGCCATCAATTCAGCTTCGACTGAAGAAACAAGTACAAATTCTTGTTTATATCTAATAGCAAGTGATTTACTTACAATTCGGTTAGAACTATCTAATTTGGTATCGCCTGGTGCGATTTTTAAATTATCTTCTTCTTCTGCCGTTAAATATATAGCTGGTAAATTTTTTAATACAACACCATCACGAACTTGGAAAAATGGCGTTTCTATAAAACCAAAGGAATTAACACGTGCATAAGTTGATAAAGATGAAATTAAACCTGCGTTTTGTCCCTCAGGTGTCTCAATTGGACAAATTCGACCATAGTGACTAGGGTGAATATCACGAACAGCAAAACTTACGTGATCTCGGCTAAAGCCACCTGGTCCTAAACCACTTATTCTTCTTTTATGAGTTAATTCTGCTAATGGGTTGGTTTGATCTAAAAACTGTGATAGTTGACTTGATCCAAAAAACTCACGCATTATTGAGATAACCGGTTTTGGATTTACCAAGGTAGTCACCTTTAATACATTTGGATCACAAATAGTCATTCGTTCAGATAAAATACGTTCTAAACGAGTTAATCCCGATCTAAATTGAGTCTGTAGCAATTCACCTACAGAACGAACACGTCGGTTTTGTAAATGATCAATATCATCTAAAGTTCCTTCTTGATACTCTAAATTAATCAAGTGATCAATTATAGAAATAATATCTTGGTGTGTTAAATCAGTGACATTCTTAGGAATGTTTAAATTAAAACGTTGATTAATTTTATAACGTCCAATATTACCAATATTGTAATATTTAGGATCAAAAATACGTGTATCAAAGAATTCTTGTAGCTCCGCATTTGCAGATTTTAAATCGCTTTCTGTTTCGTCGTCGTTAATACTGAATTTTTTAAGAAATTCAGGATGTGTTAAACTACCATAAATTTCTTTCATTTCAATACCAAGTGCAGCAAAGAATTTGGCAATTTCAATTTTATCTGTTTTATCTACACTAACAGTTAGTTGCTTTTTCTTATCAATTTCAAAATTTAACCATGAACCACGATTTGGAATTAGTGTTGCACTATATAAAGATTCACCCTTTTTAGATAAGGTCTCTTTATAATAAATTCCAGGACTTCGAACAATCTGATTAATAACTACACGTTCACATCCATTAATTATGAATGTACCACGATCCGTCATTAGAGGTAATTCACCAATTGATACATTTGTTCGATTATTAATACCTTTTGGTTGGTTGTTAAATATGCTTATAGACATAGGAACGTAAATTCGGACACCGAATGTACTGTCGCGTTTTTTCGCTTCAATTATGTCATACTTAGGTTTTCGAATTTTATAATCGTAACCAAAAAACGTAAGTTCAATACTATTCGTAAAGTCGGTAATAGAAGAGAAGTTTTCAAGCTCTTCGCTTAAGCCTTTTGATAAAAACCAGCAAAAACTTGCTCTTTGGATTTCGACAAAATCGGGTAAGGTCGTAACAAAGGCTTTGTTGTCCATAAAGATTCTAAATAATTTTTGATGTGTATTTAATTCAACTCTTGCTGGTATTTAATTTTTAACTGTTTCTAATACTAAGATAAGAGACTGCTAGTTTTTTTTGAAGATTTAGCTTGCTGTTTTTACAAAGCTAAAAGCTTTTGTTAAAGCTGATTTCTTTCGTGCTGCTGTATTCTTATGGAAGATATTTTTCTTTGTTGCTTTATCAATTTTACTAAACGTAAGTGATAAATTTTGTGTCACGATTGCTAAATTTGCTGGGTTTGGATTTTCTTTATACTCATCTAAAGAAGCTAGGTATTTTTTTGTAAAAGTTTTGACATTTGAAGAGTATAATTTGTTTTCAAGTGTATTACGTTTTGTAACATCAATTCGTTTAATTGCAGATTTAAGATTTGCCATTATTTTGTTTTTGTCTTATGTGAATTTGTAAACCAATTGTAATTGAATTAAAACAATTAAACAAGCAAAAATAATTTTGATGTTTAACACTTGGAATTATGTACTAAATGTGTGAAAATAATGTGAAATATAAACAAATTTAAAATCCAATTTTATGGCAAAATCTAAAGGATCTAGAATCGTTATTACTCTTGAATGTACAGAATGTCGTTCTAATGAGAATAAAAGATCTAATGGTGTTTCAAGATATACAACAAAAAAGAACCGAAAAAATACACCTGAGCGATTAGAGGTCAAAAAATTCTGTCGTTATTGTAATACTCATACTCCTCATAAAGAAATTAAATAAATCAAATATGGTTACTTATAAAAATAAAGTTAAGAAGCGTATCTCCCCTATTAGCCTTGATCAAAAAATTAATTATAAAGATATTAATTTATTAAAAACTTTTATTAATGATCAAGGTCAAATTTTACCACGTTATATGACAAAATTAACGGTAAAACAACAACGTGAATTAGCGAAAGCTATTAAAAGAGCAAGAATTCTAAACCTGTTACCATTCGTTTTAAAGGATTATAATTAATAGATAGAGTAAATTCTACATCTGAAAAATAATTTGATTTAAACTTTAAAATGGGTCGAATACAAAAGAACGATAATTTCATTGATAAAACCTTTACGATAATCGCAGATATCTTATTAAAAGTTTTCCCTGCAAGTAAACAAGAAAAGCAAGCTTTTTTTTATTATCGCGAAGGAATGTCTGCACAATCAGAAGGTGAATATGCCGAAGCTTTAGAGAATTATTACGAGGCATTGCAGATTGAAGAAGATCCTTATGATCGAAGTTATATACTTTACAATATTGGCTTAATTTATTCTAGTAATGGTAAGTACCTAAAAGCTTTAGAGTATTATCATCAAGCGCTAGAACTTAATTCAAATTTACCTCAAGCTTTAAATAATATTGCGGTAATTTACCATTATCAAGGTATTAAGGCTTCGGAAGTTGAGAATTTAGAAGTAGCAAAAACCTTATTCGATAAAGCTGGTGAGTACTGGCAACAAGCTATTAAATTAGCCCCGAATAACTATATTGAAGCGCAAAATTGGCTGAAAACTACTGGCCGAATGTCCGGAAACTTACTATAATAGATGTATCGTACCTAATGGTCACTTAAGTGCACATTACTAAAAAAGAAACCTGATTTATTATCTGAACAGTAAGAAATAATTATAATGCTTGAGACTAGTACAAAGACTGGATATATTACACAAATTATTGGCCCTGTAGTTGATGCGGTATTCCCTTCTGGTGATCTACCTAAAATTTACAATGCGATTAACATTAACTTCGAAGGTAAAGTGATTGTATGTGAAGTTCAACAATTACTGGGTGACAATAAGGTACGTGCTGTATCTATGAGTGCTACTGATGGTTTACAACGTGGCGCTGAGGTTGTTGATACTGGCTTTGCTATTAGTGTTCCTGTAGGTGTACCAACTCTAGGTCGTATCTTCAATATCTTAGGTACTCCTGTAGATAACGGTATTGACATCGAGAACGACTGTGAACGTTCACCAATTCACCGTGATGCTCCTGCATTTACTGAATTAGAAACAAAGCCATCTGTATTCGAAACAGGTATTAAGGTAGTAGATTTACTAGCTCCTTACCGTCGTGGTGGTAAAATTGGTCTATTCGGTGGTGCTGGTGTAGGTAAAACTGTATTAATTATGGAATTAATTAATAACATTGCTAAGGCTCACGGTGGTGTTTCTGTATTTGGTGGTGTAGGTGAGCGTACACGTGAAGGTAATGACCTTTACATGGAGATGAAGGAATCTGGAGTAATTAACGACTCTAAATTAACTGATTCGAAAGTAGCTCTTGTTTACGGTCAAATGAACGAACCACCTGGTGCACGTATGCGTGTAGGTTTAAGTGCTTTAACAATGGCGGAGTACTTCCGTGATGTTAATAAGCAAGACGTTTTACTATTCATTGATAACATCTTCCGTTTTGTACAAGCTGGTTCAGAGGTATCTGCACTTCTTGGTCGTATGCCTTCTGCTGTAGGTTACCAACCAACACTAGCAACTGAAATGGGTGGTTTACAAGAACGTATTACATCAACAAACTTAGGTTCTATTACTTCAATCCAAGCGGTTTACGTACCAGCAGATGATTTAACAGATCCAGCACCAGCGACAACGTTTGCTCACTTAGATGCAACGACTGTACTATCTCGTGGTCTAGCTTCAAAAGGTATTTACCCTGCGGTAGATCCACTTGATTCTACTTCAACAATGCTACAACCAGCAATTATTGGTGACGATCACTATGGTGTTGCTCAAGACGTAAAAGAAACACTTCAACGTTACAAGGAATTACAAGATATTATTGCAATTCTAGGTATTGATGAATTATCAGAAGAAGATCGTACAGTTGTAGCGCGTGCTCGTAAACTAGAACGTTTCTTATCTCAACCATTCTTCGTAGCTGAAATCTTCACAGGTTCTCCTGGTAAGTACGTATCACTAGAAGATACTTTAAAAGGTTTCAAGATGATTCTTAACGGTGAATTAGATGATCTACCTGAACAAGCATTCTACCTAGTAGGTGATGTAGATGAGGCGATCGCTAAAGCTGAAGGTATGAAAGAATAATTTTAAAGGAGCTTAAATGAGTTTAAAAATTCGTGTAATTACTCCGGATAAAATTGTTTGGAATACTCCAGCGGAAGAGGTTGTTTTACCTAGTACAACTGGCCAATTAGGTATTTTAAATGATCACGCACCTCTAATCACAGCATTAGAAATTGGTGTTTTACGTGTGAAATTAGAAGATAATTGGAAACCGATTATTTTACTTGGCGGTTTCGCTGAAGTTGAAAATAATGAAGTAACAATTTTAGTTAATGGCGTTGAAGAGGTTAGTGAAGGTGATCTTACAGCAGCGAAAAACGAGCTGGAGAAAGCTTCTATTGAGCTTGAAAATGCCCAAACGGATAAAGAAAAAATTGAGGCTTCTCAAAAATTAAAGAAAGTCTCAGCCCGTGTACAAGCATTAACTTTTTTATAATATAAAAAAGAGTTAATTATGTGAAAAAATTCCTTTGGCTAATTGTCAAAGGAATTTTTTCATGCTTTTGAGAATTCAATTTTTTCAAGCACAACAAGTTTAATGGAAATTAATAAACTAAAAATGGATAATATGAACCCAAGTTTAGACTTTAAATTCCAACCCGAATTAAAATCAAACTTAAACTTAGAGTTACCTTTTACAGAACATGTTGAAGAATTAAGACAACGTAGTTTTCATGTCTTAGGAATATTGATACTCGTATCTTGTATTGCTTTTATTGACATAAAACCAATAGTACAGTTATTAGAAGTACCTGTACAAAATGTGAAATTCTTCCAATTGTCACCTGGTGAATATTTTATTTCAACTGTAAAAATTGCTTTTTATACAGGAATACTTTTAACAAGCCCTTTTTTATTAAGCCAACTAACATTTTTTGTTATACCTGGTTTAAATTCAGGTGAAAAAAAATTAATATTACCCCTATTAATAGGATCAACTGTACTATTCTTTATTAGTCTAGGTTTTTCCTATTTTGTATTAATACCTGCTGCCCTACAGTTTTTTATATCTTATAGTTCAGATGTAATTGAACCTTTATGGTCGTTTAATCAATATTTCGACTTTATTCTAGTTCTTTTTTATACAACAGGATTAGCTTTTCAAATTCCTATATTTCAAATTATATTAGGGATATTGGGCGTTGTATCAGGCAAAAGTATGCTAAAACAATGGAAATATGTTATATTAGTCGCAACAATTATTGGTGCGATTTTAACACCATCAACGGATCCAATAACTCAAATATTATTATCAGGTGCCATTGTTCTACTTTATGTTTTTGGTGCCGGAGTTTTAGTAATTTTAAATCGTTAAAACATTATAATATCTGTACAAGGGTATTAATAATGTTGTAAAAACATATTATTTAATTTAATTTAAATTTTATGACCCAATATATCTATTAAGAGAAATCTTTTAAATCTTATAAAGTTGAGCTAAAATTAAAAATGAAAATTTTTAATTCTAATATCAAGAAAGCTTTTGCTTCTTTTTGTTTAATTACAAGCCTATTTGTTACAAGTGAATCTGCGACAGCATTCCCGATTTATGCACAGCAAGCCTACGCTAACCCTCGTGAAGCAAATGGACGTATTGCTTGTGCAAACTGTCATTTAGCACAAAAGCCAGTTGAAATCGAGACACCACAAGCTGTTTTACCAAATTCAATCTTTGAAGCAGTGGTAAAAATTCCTTATGACCTAAGTAGTAAGCAAGTTTTAGCAAGTGGAGCAAAAGGTGGCCTAAACGTAGGTGCTGTAGTTATCTTACCTGAAGGTTTTAAGCTGGCACCAGCTAAAGACATTCCAGAAGAAGTTAAAAAGAAAAACAAAGGTGTATATATTTCACCATACAGTACTAAAGCTGAAAATATCCTAGTTGTAGGTCCAATTGCAGGTGACAAACACCAAGAAATTATTTTCCCGGTAGTTACTCCTGATCCAGCAACAGATCCTACTATGGCTTTCATTAAGTACCCAATTTATGTTGGTGCTAACCGTGGTCGTGGTCAAGTAAACCCGACAGGTGATAAAACGAATAATAACGTTATCCTAGCTTCATCAAGCGGTCAAGTAACTAATGTCGAGACATTAGAGAAAGGTGGTTTTAATATTACAATTCAAGACACATCTGGAAATGCTCAAACTCAAGCAATTCCTAAAGGTCTAGAAGTATTAGTAAAAGCTGGTGTTGTCGTTAAGGCAGACCAACCTTTATCAAACAACCCTAATGTAGGTGGTTTTGGTCAAACTGAAACAGAGATTGTTTTACAAAGTCCAGCTCGTATCTATGGTTACATGGTTCTATGTTTCTTTATCATTCTAACACAAATTACATTAATTCTTAAGAAGAAGCAATTTGAGAAAGTTCAAGCTGCTGAAATGAATTTCTAAGTACTTTTTGAGTTTTGAAGCTCACTTTTTCTCAATTAAGTGAGCTTCAAAAAAATTACCATATTGAATAATGGCTTATGCTTTTGATTATTCTAAATCCTTACGATTTGGGTTACGAGATGGATCACTCGATAAAAAACCAAAAATAAATAAAGACGTGAAGAAAATCACTGTGGCGTATACTAAAATCTTTAATGTAAACATAGGGGAATCGTTAGAGAATTTAAATTTATAAAAAATGAATAAAAATTAATAGAATAAAAATAAAAAGAAGATAACAATCCTGCTATTAACCAAGAAAACCTCCTCAATAAAATCAAAGCCTAAATCTTTATTTATTCACGTACCTTCATTATAGCGCAAATTGAAAAACTTTGATTAAAAAGTTAAATCTTTTCTTCGAGCTGCTTGTGTTTGATCGTAATTTAAATCACGTAATTTCTTAAGCATTGTTGCGAAATATTCTTTTAAATAATCCTCAACACTCAATAGGTCTGAAGCTTGGAAATTAAAAGTTTCATACGTTGCATTAATAGCTTCTTCCGAATTGCTATTTTGCGATAAAACTTCTGCAAAAGCTAAACGATCCGTAACACCCCAACTCCATTTAGAAAAACTAGCTAGCGTACTAACTACGTTTAATAAAAATAGTGGAATAAAACTAACCTCGGCTTTTTGGCCAGAAAGTTTTTCACAAACCGTAATAAGCTCTGATGAAAGCCAACTTTTTGTTCCACCAAGAATATAAGTATTATTAGCCGTTTCAGGTAAAGCAAGACTTCGAAGGCAGAACTTTGCCACATCTTGTGTATCCATATAAGCAATTTTTGCTGTATCTTGGGTTGACCAAACAGTCTGTTGATCTAAAATTGGCACTGCGTATTGGCTGATTAAACCTTGGAAGAAACCAGATAATTGGAAAATTGTGTAAGGAATTTCAGATTCTTTTAATTTTCCTTCAATTGATTCTTTTAAATTCATTAAAGGAATATAATCAAACTTATCATTATTAATAATGGAGAAGAAGATAAAACGCTCTATGCCTGCACACTTTGCAGCTTTAATTAAAGCAAGTTTTCCAATTAAATCGACTTCTTTAGCCGTACTCAATTCATCATCTGGACGTAAAGTAGCAGCATCAATAACAACCGTGACACCCTTTAAAGCATCGGGTAATGTTTCTGGTAATTTCAAATCAGCATAAACTAATTCAGCGCCCCATTCGCGTAGAAAAGTAGCTTTTCGGACATTACGAACCCCACATTTAACAGGGTAGCCCATTTGGAGAGCCTGACGAACAACCTGACGACCTAAAGTCCCAGTTGCTCCAATAACAAGTATTGTCATAAAAGATTTTTATTAGTGTAAATTTTGAAACTACTAATAGAATAACAACGTTTTCAAATTATGAAAACATATGATAACAAAAAAAGATGTTTTGTCTTATTAAGACAAAACATCTTTTATTAACTATGATATAAATCATGTCAGATAGGAAGGGAATCGAACCCTCAGAATTTTCATTGTCACATTTTAATTGTGATGCGTTTACCTGTTTCGCCACCTATCGTATTTTAAAAATTAAAAATTTTTACCAAATTTATTAACTTTAACTCAATTTAAACTAAATCAGTATTAGTAATTAGGTAACGAATAACATTTTTATCTAATTTTAATTTATTTTCGTATAAAGGTAACACTTGAGGAGAAGAATGGAAATACATTTCCACAAAATAACCTGTTTTACTTGATTTTGTTGGGTAAGCAAAATCACGGCGGCCACGAGATACAACGGAAATTTCAGATGCACCTAATCGCTTAAGTTGTTGCGCATATGTAAAAGCAATGTCTTTAAGTTCTAATTCTGTGCATTGTGACGAAAGGACTACCATTGATTCATAGTCATTGCGCTCTTTTAAAGTTACCATAGGGAATATTTACCTTTTTTTACTATTTATATATCTATAGTCTAACAGAAGTAAAATATTATTGTAAATAGTTTATTTTAAGTTATAATAGTATGTTAACGGAACGTGAAATTTTTTGTCTAATTGCGTAAAAAAGAATTAACAATAATAACTTTTATGAGTAAAGTTTATGACTGGTTTGAAGAAAGATTAGAAGTACAGGCAATTGCCGATGATATCACAAGTAAGTATGTACCGCCACACGTAAATATCTTTTACTGTTTCGGTGGTATTGTATTAACTTGTTTCCTAGTTCAAGTTGCAACAGGTTTTGCAATGACTGTTTACTACCGTCCAACTGTAGTAGAAGCTTTTGCTTCAGTTGAATACATTATGACACAAGTTAACTTTGGATGGCTTATCCGTTCAATTCACCGTTGGTCAGCAAGTATGATGGTAATGATGATGGTACTACACGTATTCCGTGTTTACCTAACAGGTGGTTTTAAGAAGCCACGTGAACTTACTTGGATTACAGGTGTTATCTTAGCAGTAGTAACTGTATCATTTGGTGTAACAGGTTACTCTCTACCATGGGATCAAGTAGGTTACTGGGCATGTAAAATTGTAACTGGTGTACCAGAAGCTGTTCCAGTAGTAGGTACTACAGTTTTATACTTATTACGTGGTGGTGTTTCTGTAGGTCAAAGTACCCTAACTCGTTTCTATAGTGCACATACATTTATTTTACCTGTAGCTGCAGTTGTATTAATGTTAACACACTTCTTAATGATCCGTAAGCAAGGTATCTCAGGACCTCTATAAAGAGCAATCTTCGTTGATTATCTAAGTAAAAAATTAACTACTACAAAATACATATAATGAGTGTAATTAAAAAACCCGATTTAACAGATCCGAAACTACGTGCTAAGTTAGCTAAAGGTATGGGCCATAACTATTATGGTGAGCCAGCATGGCCAAATGATTTACTATACATTTTCCCTGTTGTAATTCTAGGAACATTTGCAATCTTAATTGGTTTAGCTGTTCTAGAACCATCAGCATTAGGTGAAAAAGCAGATCCATTTGCAACACCTTTAGAAATTTTACCTGAATGGTACTTCTTCCCAACATTCAACTTATTACGTGTACTACCTAATAAGTTACTAGGAGTTATCGCTATGGCTGCTGTACCAGCAGGCTTAATTACGGTACCTTTCATTGAGAATGTTAACAAATTCCAGAACCCATTCCGTCGCCCACTAGCAATGGCTGTTTTCCTATTCGGAACAGCATTTGCAATTTGGTTTGGTATTGGTGCTTGTTTACCAATTAAAGATGCAGTAACTTTAGGTTTATTCTAAAATGAAAGCAAAAAAAAGGATGCTTTGTCTTATTAAGACAAAGCATCCTTTTTTTTGTAATTAAGATTATTACTTTAATTCAACCTTTGCACCAGCTTCTTCAAGCTGCTTTTTAGCGTTTTCAGCATCATCTTTACTAATACCTTCTTGAAGAGTCTTTGGAGCTGCTTCTACGATATCTTTAGCTTCTTTTAAGCCAAGACCAGTAATACCACGAACAACCTTTAATACAGCAATTTTCTTATCTGCAGGGAATTCAATTAAAACTAGATCGAACTCAGTTTTTTCTTCAGCTGCTGCACCAGCATCACCAGCACCGGCAGCCATCATCATCATACCACCACCACTAGCGGAAGCATCTACACCAAATTTATCTTCAATTTTTGTTACTAAATCTGATGCATCTAGAAGAGTTAGACCTTCTAGTAATTCCATAATTTCATCAACTTTTGACATAATTAGTTAGTTTTTATTTAAATAATTTGAATAGACTGAACATTATTTAATTAAACCGCTTCCTCATCAATAATTACACCAGGTCCCATAGTTGAACAAATGGTAAATTTTCGGACATATTTACCTTTAACACCTGTTGGTTTATTTTTTAAGACTGAATCGTAGAAGACACTTAAATTCTCAACTAATTGCTCTTCTGAAAAAGAAGCTTTACCAAAGCTAATATGTACAATTCCAGTTTTATCCGCACGGTACTCTAACTTACCCTTCTTAAACTCATTAATTGTGGCAGTTAAGTTTGTAGAAACAGTACCAGCTTTAGGAGATGGCATTAAACCTTTTGGACCTAACACACGCCCTAATTTAGCTAATTTAGGCATCATATCGGGTGTTGCAACTAATAAGTCAAAGTTTAAGATACCTTTTCCAATATCTTCAACTAAATCTTCATTACCAGCAACATCCGCACCAGCCTTTTCAGCTTCTGCAACCTTGTCACCAGAGCAAAGAACACCAATACGAAGTGATTTACCCGTACCATTAGGTAAAACACAAGTGGTACGTAATTGTTGATCAGCATACTTAGGATCAATGAATAACGAAATATGTGCTTCAATAGATTCATCAAACTTCGCAGAAGTTGTTGATTTAACTACCTTAATAGCAGAAGGTAGATCATAAGATGCTTGTTTCACCTTACTTTTTTCTAAAGTTAATCTTTTTGATATAGTTTTCATAAAAATTTTTAATAATTGATTGAAACAGGAATAAAATTAAGTTTCAATTGTAATTCCCATGTTTCTAGCAGTTCCAGCAACAATTCGCATTGCACTTTCAATTTTATTTGTATTTAAATCGGGTAATTTTACTTTTGCAATTTCTTCTAATTGCGCTGTAGTAATGGAACCAACAACAACTTTGTTTGGTTCACCAGCGCCCTTAGAAATCTTTGCAGCTTTTACCAGTAAAACAGAAGCCGGGGGCGTTTTTAAAATAAACGAATAGCTTCGATCTTCGTAAACAGAGATTTCTACAGGAATAATTAGACCACCCTTATCACCTGTTTTTGCATTATATTCTTTACAAAAACCAGCAATATTTAAACCATGCTGTCCTAAAGCTGGACCAACTGGTGGTGCTGGTGTTGCTTTTCCAGCAGGTAAAGCAAGCTTAATAATGGCAGTAACTTTTTTAGCCATAATAATTTTTTTAAAATTAGATTAATTAGTCTTATTTTCAAACATTCAACTATATTTACTTAATAAAAATTCTGAAATTTTAACATACGTAAATTTAAACACGCCCTGAAGGACTTGAACCCTCGACATTTGGTTTTGGAGACCAACGTTCTACCAACTGAACTAAGGACGCTGTAGGATAACAACTAACTCTAACGAGATAGCTAAATAATACAACAAAGTTTAGTTTTAGACAAGGGTTGTTGAAAAAATTAATTTACAACAATATTTATTTTCTTAACCTGTTTTGTAACAGATTGAAATTCTACCTTTCCACTTTTTATAGCATAAAGTGTGAAATCGCGACCACATTTAACATTCGTACCTGGCTTAAACGTAAGACCACGTTGACGGACAATAATGTTACCAGCAACAACTTCAGCACCACCATAGACTTTAACACCTAAGCGACATGCATTTGAATCTCGGCCGTTTTTCGTACTACCCGCACCTTTCTTATGTGCCATGAATTAAACTCCAATTTTGTTAATTAATATCTTTGTCATCGATTGTCGGTGACCTTTCTTACGGCGATATTTTTTCTTTGATTTCATTTTATAAACAATTAATTTTGTTCCTTTAAAATGCTCAACAATTTCACCTGTTACTTTTTGATCGGTTAAATAAGGATAACCTAAATGTAATTCATCATTTTTGTTTATTAGTAAAACACGTGATAATGAAATATTTGTACCGGGCGTTGTCGAAATTTTATTTGTAACAAAATATTGCCCTTCTTGTACCCAAACTTGAGTACCACCAATCTCAACAATTGCGTATTCCATAAAGCTAATATTAATAATAAGTTTAATTAAATTTTACCACACAACGATTTAAAATTAAAGAGTAAATAAAACATACTATTTAAAAAAAGAAAAGAAGAAAACATAAAAAATACGTATAATTAATGTATTATAACTTTTAACAGTTGTTAAAATATATTTAAAAACGTTAATTACCTTCAAATATGTTAAAATATACTCCAAAATGGCGTATATAATAAAGTACTGAATGTATAAAATTTCACATAAAAAATTAATTAATTCTTAAAGGAAACCCTGATGGATACTCGTCTTGTTTTTGTATTTTTCCCTGTAATTATTGCTGGATCTTGGGCATTATATAATGTAGGTCGTGTTGCTCTTCAACAACTTGCTCGTATTCGTGCATCACGAGGTTAATTTTCTCAGTAAAAATCAAGGTAATATAAAACATAAATAAATTATTACCTTGATTTATACTCACATTTCTGACAAAATAGCTGTATACATATAAAGTTTAATAAATAAAAGTATACTAGAATATAATGGCCGTTCCAAAAAAGCGAACATCACGTTCAAAAAAGAATTCAAGAAAAGCTACTTGGATGCAAAAAGGAAATGTACAAGCAACTAAAGCTTACTCACTAGCAAAATCAGTATTGAGTAATAAATCAACTAGTTTTCTTTACTCTAATTCAGTAAGTGAAGAAGATAATGAAACTGAATAGAACTAGACAATTAATAAAATTTTTGTTATAGTTCTTATATGAAACACGGATGTGGCGGAATTGGTAGACGCGTTAGATTTAGGTTCTAGTAGGTTTTCCTGTGGGGGTTCAAGTCCCCCCATCCGTAATCAAAATCAAAGTACAAATTTTTAAATAGATCACCTATAAAAATATGGATAACTTTAAAACACTGAAAGAAACAGAAGAATTAGTTACAGATTCCAATAATCGATATAAAATAACTATTGAGCTAGCTAATATAGCGAAAAGATACGAGTATGAATTTAAAAACATACCTAAATCAAATTTAATCACACGTGAAAAACCAATCATTGTTGGTTTGAAACTAATGGTTAAAAAAGCTTCGATTGAGTAATCGAATTGTTTTGTATCGTAGCTTCAAAGTTCAAAAATTAAATTAAAAAATTTAATTTATTTTTTTTTAACTCAATTATAAATATAAATATGGCGTTCTCTCTTTGGATTGACCTAATAACAAATACTAGTTTTACAACTGGAATCTATATGATCCTTTTAAAAACTATGATTTGTTATTGGGCATGTATCCGATTTCCACAATTACCTGTAATTTCAAATTTATGTTGGCTTGGTGTTGTATCATCCAACTTCTTACTTTTCTTGATCTTAGGCTTAAGATGGATAATTTCCGGCTATTTTCCCCTTAGTAACCTATATGAGTCTTTATTATTCTTAGATTGGTGCTTACTATTTATCCTAATAGTTGCAGAGACAAAAACTCGAACCAAATTATTAGGTGCTGTTTTATTACCAATCACACTTTTAATTATTAGTTTTGCAAGTTTAATTTTACCAACTCAAATGCAAGAGGCTGCCCCTTTAGTGCCTGCATTACAGTCAAATTGGCTAATGATGCATGTTAGTATGATGATGCTTAGTTATGCAACGTTAATTTTAGGATCATTATTGTCAATTTTATTTTTAGTGGTTCAAAAATTTACGACTAATAATAATAAAATCCAAAAAAATCTTTCGCAAACTAAAATTCAATTACTAGAAAATATTGATACTTGGAGTTATCGAACAATAGGTCTTGGATTTCCTTTTTTAACAATCGGAATTATTGCTGGAGCTGTTTGGGCAAATGAAGCATGGGGTTCTTACTGGAGTTGGGATCCAAAAGAAACTTGGGCATTAATTACATGGTTAATCTTTGCAGCATATATACATGCACGTTTGACAAAAGGTTGGGTTGGTGAAAAAGCTGCCTTATTGGGTTCAATAGGCTTTATTATTGTTTGGATTTGCTATTTAGGGGTTAACTTCCTAGGACAAGGTTTACATAGCTACGGATTCCTAAGCTAGTATAAGAAACATTTACTATTAATAAAAATCTCATATATTTGTCTTGTTTAAAGATAAATATATGAGATTTTTTTGCACGGTCAAAAAATTAAAGGGCGAACGACGAGACTTGAACTCGCGAATGGTGGAATCACAACCCACTGCCTTAACCACTTGGCCACGCCCGCCTTACAATACTTATAATATAATATCTTGAAGCTTTTTACAATACAAATATGTATCTATATGAGTAGAAGAGTACAATTGAAATTAACCACCACCAACTATAGTAACAAATTCAACTTCATCATTATTTTTTATCATAGTCTGTTTCCATAAACTTTTGGGCAAGATAATTTTGTTATATTCAATAACAATCAAATCAATATTTAAGTTTAAAAAAACTAACAAATCATTAACGCTAAAAGATTGGTTTAAAAATAATTTTCTATCATTAACATAAAAGCATTCCATAAAATTGACCTCACTTTTTGGTTTAAAAATATAAACTACCAGACAAAACATAAAAAGTAATGAGATATTTAAATTTAATAATTTAAATATCTCACTGAAAGTTTAATAAGCTAAACCTAAACTTCTTGTAGTTTCCGCGCCTAAATAAACACGTACACTTAAAAAGTCTGTAGGACAAGCCGTTTCACAACGCTTACAACCTACACAATCTTCAGTACGTGGTGCTGATGCAATCTGACCTGCACGGCAACCATCCCAAGGAACCATTTCAAGAACGTCTGTAGGACATGCACGTACACACTGAGTACAACCAATACACGTATCGTAAATCTTAACTGAATGTGCCATATAAAACCTTAAAAATTAAAAATTATATAAATTGGAACTTACAATAAGTATTATACAGTATTTCTTACTAAAAAGTATTAATTTAATACCCTATACACTAACAATTTATCAATTAACCACCCTTTAAATATCATACAGACAACAACAATAAATTTAGGGCATCGAGTTATCTTCCCACAAGGCTTCCCCTGCAGTATTGTCACCGCAAAAATGTTTCACGTTCGAGTTCGAGATGGATCGACGTGGTTCCATTTTGCTAAAAACACCCAAAATTAAAATATAACAAGTCAAATTCAAGTCCTCGGTCTATTAGTACATCTCGGCTTCATATATTACTACACTTCGACCTAATGCCTATCAAAACGGCTAGTCTTGCCGTGACCTTACTCCTTAAAGGATGAGAGTACTCATCTCGAGGCGGGCTTCCCACTTAGATGCTTTCAGCGGTTATCCTTTCCAGACTTAGCTACCCAGCGTTTACCGTTGGCACGATAACTGGTACACCAGAGGTCTGTTCTTCTCGGTCCTCTCGTACTAAAGAAGAATCCTCTCAATACTCTAACGCCCACACCGGATATGGACCGAACTGTCTCACGACGTTCTGAACCCAGCTCGCGTACCGCTTTCATGGGCGAACAGCCCAACCCTTGGGACGTACTACCGCCCCAGGATGCGATG
>Ga0209192_10000300_pt1 | contig 53860 bp, 55 predicted proteins | sample ArcticOcean_MG_C_11_FD_187433 | JGI IMG/M metagenome (GOLD analysis project Ga0209192, IMG submission 187433) | Marine microbial communities from western Arctic Ocean - ArcticOcean_MG_CB2_154 (SPAdes) (version 2) | ecosystem: Environmental > Aquatic > Marine > Oceanic | place: Arctic Ocean... | reverse complement strand
AGATATTAGAGAAAAAGCACTTCTATTTGCATTAAATCAATTATTGGCGCTTACGTTATAGCAGCAAATATGAAATAATTAAGTGTTAAAAAATAATCAATCAAAGGCGCCTATTAAATGGATGAAAATAAGAAAAAAGCATTAGATGCAGCTTTAGCCCAAATCGAAAAACAGTATGGTAAGGGTTCGATAATGCGAATGGATGACAGCAGTGTAGTCGAGGGTATTCAATCAGTTTCAACTGGATCGTTAGGGCTTGATATAGCATTAGGCATTGGTGGCTTACCTCGTGGACGTGTGGTTGAGATTTATGGACCTGAATCGTCAGGTAAAACTTCATTAACATTGTCAGTTATCGCACAAATGCAGAAGATTGGGGGCACAGCTGCCTTTATAGATGCTGAGCATGCATTAGATACACAATACGCTGCCAAATTAGGCGTAAATATAGAAGATCTTTTAGTCTCACAGCCTGATACTGGAGAGCAAGCACTTGAAATCACTGATATGTTAGTCAGGAGTGGTTCTGTCGATATGATTGTTATAGATTCAGTCGCTGCACTAACGCCAAGAGCTGAAATTGAAGGTGATATGGGTGACTCACATATGGGTTTGCAAGCTAGATTGATGTCACAAGCATTGAGAAAATTAACCAGTCAAATACAAAGAACTAATACTTTGGTTATCTTTATAAATCAATTAAGAATGAAAATTGGTGTGATGTTTGGAAACCCAGAAACCACAACAGGTGGTAATGCTTTAAAATTTTATGCATCTGTGCGATTAGATATCAGACGAATTGGCGCTATAAAAAAAGGTGATGAAGTTATTGGGGCGGAAACAAGGGTCAAGGTTGTTAAAAATAAAGTAGCGCCGCCATTTAAAAAAGCAGAATTTGATGTTCTATATGGTGAAGGTATTTCATTAGAGGGTGAGATTATTGATGAAGGTGTTAATCTTGATCTAATAGAAAAAGCTGGTTCATGGTATAGCTACAAAGGTGAAAAAATTGGGCAAGGTAAAGATAATGCAAGGGAACACCTTAAAGATAATCCAGAGATTTCAAAAGAAATCGAAGACTTAATTAGAGCTCAATCTAGCCTCTCTATGGCTAATAAAGAGATAGAGAAAATCGAAGATAAATCTGAGGAAGATAGTCAAACTGACAAATAATTCCAATAAAAATCAGATTCAATTAAAAAAAAGGGCTCTCTACTATCTAGGCAAAAGAGATTACTCCAGAGTGGAGCTAGGACGTAAAATTTTAAATTATTCTGAATCTCTCGAATTAAGTAAAGTTGATTTAGAATTAATACTGGATGAATTGGAAGAAAAAGATTGGCTGTCAGATAGTAGGTTTACTGAACAATTTGTATTATCAAAAAAAAGAAAGTTTGGTGCTCGTAAGATTGCACATGAACTTAAATTACGTGGAGTTAATGAATCAATAATAAGCCGAGTTCTTGGAGATATTAAGGGGGATGAATTTTTATTAGCCAAGAAAATATGGGAGAAAAAATTTAATCAGATTCCACTTACAATTGATGAAAAAGCTAAGCAAATTAGATTTATGCAAAGCCGAGGTATTGAGGTGGCAATAATTCATCAAATATTATCTGGTAAATCGCCTGAATTCATATGACAACAAAAAAACAAATAATTACAACAGAAGAAATAAGATCTTTATTTTTAAATTTCTTTAAAAATAAAGGGCATACAATTGTTGCATCAAGTAGCCTTATTCCTCATGGAGACGCCACTCTTTTGTTCACAAATGCTGGAATGAATCAATTTAAAGACGTATTTCTAGGCATTGAAAATAAAGAATATAAAACTGCTACCTCAAGTCAAAAATGCGTGCGCGCTGGAGGTAAACATAATGACCTAGAAAATGTTGGGTACACAGCTAGACATCATACATTTTTTGAAATGTTAGGGAATTTTAGTTTTGGAGACTACTTCAAAAAAGAGGCAATTCAATATGCGTGGGAACTTTTAACAATAATATATCAAGTACCAGAAGAAAAATTGTTAGTTACAGTCTACAAAGACGACCAAGAAACGTATGATATTTGGTCAAAAATAATTGGACTCTCTGAGGAAAAAATTATTCGTATTGGTGATAATAAAGGATCTAAATATTCATCAGATAATTTTTGGATGATGGGTGATACAGGCCCTTGCGGCCCATGTACTGAAATATTTTATGATCATGGAGGCTTAATTCCTGGAGGACCCCCGGGATCTAAAGATGAAGAAGGTGATCGATATATTGAAATTTGGAACTTAGTATTCATGCAATATAATCGTGATTCAAATGGGAAAATGAAAAATCTACCAAAACCAGCTGTAGACACTGGAATGGGTTTAGAAAGAATTACAGCCGTGCTTCAAGACGTACATTCAAATTATGAAATTGATCTATTTCGCTCACTAATTAACAAGGCTATGGATGTTACTGGAGTTAAAGATGATGGGCATCCATCATTAAAAGTTCTTGCAGACCATATACGTGCAGCAACATTCTTAATATCAGATGGAGTAATACCTGCAAATGAAGGTAGGGGTTACGTACTAAGGCGAATCATTAGGAGAGCTATACGACATGGTTATAAATTAGGCTGCAGGAGTGCATTCTTCTATAAAATAGTTCCGGCTTTAGCTGATTTAATGAAGGCGGCTTATCCAATCACTAAAGCTAAAATAAAAAATATAATGAGTGAAATAAAATCTGAAGAACAGAGATTCTTTGAGACTATTGAAAATGGAATGCTAATTCTCGAAGATTCAATAAAAGACATAAACAATCAAAAGAAAAAGATACTTCCTGGAACTTTGGCTTTTAAACTTCATGACACTTTTGGTTTTCCATTAGATTTAACTGCAGATGTTTGCCGCGAACATAATCTAACTGTAAACGAAAAAGAATTTCAAAAGGAAATGGAAAACCAAAAAAAACGAGCCCGTGAAGCAGGAAAATTTACAAGTAAGCTTGTACTTGATTATGAAGGAAGGGATACCATATTTATTGGCTACGACCAGTCTGAGGCTCAAGTAATAATTGATGGAGTGTTTAAAGGTAGTATTCCTAGTGAATTATTAACAGAAGGTGATGAAGGAATTATAATCTTAAATCAAACTCCCTTTTATGCAGAATCTGGTGGTCAAGTTGGGGATATTGGAACAATTCAAGGTAAAAATTTTGAATTTATTGTCAGGGATACCTATAAAATTAAAGGTAATATTTTTGGGCATGCAGGTTATGTTCAAGCAGGTAGGTTAAATTTAAAAGATAAAGGTAATGCCATTATTAATATTAGCCACCGAAGTAATATTAAAAGAAATCATTCAGCCACCCACCTTCTTCATAAAGCACTAAAAATTATTCTTGGTGATCATGTTGAACAAAAAGGCTCTCTAGTTGATAGTGTAAAAACACGTTTCGATTTTTCTCATAATAAAGCGCTAACCCCAAAAGAGATTAAAGAAGTAGAATTAATTGTTAATTCAGAAATTTTACAAAACCAATCAACACAAACTAGAATTATAAAAATAGAAGAAGCCGAAAAAGAAGGTGCAATGATGTTATTTGGTGAAAAATATGATGAAAAAGTGCGAGTCCTAAATATTGGTAATAGCTCAGAGCTCTGTGGTGGAACGCATGTAAGTCAAACAGGTGATATTGGATTATTTAAAATTCAATCGGAAATTGGGGTTGCATCTGGAGTAAGAAGAATTGAAGCAACAACAGGCTATAATTTACTTGAAATTATGGAGCAACAAGAAAATATATTGGAAAAACTGGCATCTGATCTTAAAACTGGCACACAAGATATTCCTGATAAATTAAACCAGCTTCTATCTCAAATAAAAGAGAATGAAAAACTTATTTATGATTTAAAATCTAAAATTGCATCAAGTGAAGGAGATAGCCTTATTAATAAAGCAATTAAAATAAAAAACTATTCTTTTTTAGCAGAGGTAATTAGCGATCAAGGGACAAACCAATTAAGAGAAATGATTGATAAATTAAAAAATAATCTTAAAAGTGCCGTTATAATACTGTGCACAGTTACTGATAATAAAATTTCTTTTGCAGTTGGCGTAACAGATGATTTAACAAACTCAATAGATGCAGGTGTAATTGCAAAAGTTCTAGGGGAAAAAGTAGGTGGGAAAGGTGGTGGGCGAAAAAATATAGCAATGGCTGGTGGCACTTTGATTAAGAAAATTCCAGAAGCAATAAGTCTTATCCAAGAAAATCTTAAGAAATAAAATATAAATTATGTCAATTCTTGTTCAAAAATTTGGTGGGACATCGGTAGCAAATCCTGAAAGAATAAAATCTGTGGCAGAAAAGGTTGCAAAATTTGCATCTCAAGGACATAAGATTGTTGTTGTTGTTTCAGCGATGTCTGGTGAAACAAATAAATTAATTAATTTAGCTGAACAAATGATGAGCCCTCCTGAGCCAAGAGAAATGGATACTATTGTGTCAACTGGTGAGCAGATAACAAGTGGGCTTACTGCTTTAGCATTAATAAATTTAGGTATTAAAGCTAAAAGTTATACTGGACATCAAGTTAAAATACTTACAAACAAATCGCACACGAAAGCTCGTATTGAAAATATCGATTCGAAAATAATTAAAAAAGATTTAAATGAAGGCTTTGTTATTGTTGTAGCTGGGTTCCAAGGGTCAGATATAGAAGGTAATATTACCACTCTTGGCAGGGGGGGTTCAGATACTACAGCAGTAGCTCTAGCTGCATCACTCAAGGCTGATGAGTGTCAAATATATACTGATGTAGATGGAATATATACAACAGACCCAAGAGTTGTCCCGGAAGCAAGAAAATTAGATTCAATTACTTTTGAAGAAATGTTAGAAATGGCCAGTCTAGGGTCGAAAGTACTTCAAACGCGGGCAGTAGAATTTGCTGGAAAATATAAAGTTAAACTAAGAGTTCTCTCAAGTTTTCAATCATATGGAGAGGGTACAATTATCACTTTTGAGGATCAAAAAAATATGGAAGAACCAATTATTTCAGGAATTGCTTTCAACAGGGATGAAGCCAAAATAACGATCCTAGGTGTTCCCGATATGCCAGGTATAGCCTATCAAATATTAGGGCCTGTAGCTGAGTCAAATATTGATGTTGATATGATTATTCAAAATGTAGGGCAAGATGGGTTAACTGACTTTACATTTACCATCCATCAAGATGATATGAAAAAAACTTTAGCGATTCTTAACGAAAAAGTAAAGGACCATGTTAAAGCTCGAGAAATTAGCGGTGATAATAAAATAGCTAAATTGTCTATTGTTGGTGTTGGTATGCGTTCAAATGTGGGGGTTGCAAGTAAAATGTTTAGGACTCTTGCAGAAGAAGGTATCAATATAACCACTATTTCAACTAGTGAAATAAAAATCTCAGTAATTCTAGAAGAAAAACTTTTAGACAAAGCGGTAAAATCTTTACATAAGATATTTGACCTAGAAACGGCCTAATATCTTGATTTGTACTTCTATTTGAAGTATCGTACGACGATAAATTCGGAGAGTTGGCTGAGCGGTTGAAAGCGCCTCCCTGCTAAGGAGGTATACGGGGTTAACCTGTATCGAGGGTTCGAATCCCTCACTCTCCGCCAATATTTTTGGTGCCTCATAATTAGATTAAATTGGGGCTTTTTCCTCTTTCGTTAAGAAGTTTACTAATTATAATGCGCTTCCCATTCAAGCTTATCGCTCTCATCAAAAATATAATAGAATATTCTACTTCCAGTACCATATAATATTTCGATATTAATAACTTAGGAGCTAAATAATGTTAATGGATATAAATATAATCGGAATGATTCTGGCAGTAATAGCTCTTATAATTTGGTTAGTCTTTAAGTAACAAATTAAAAATGAAAATTGCTATTATTGGTGCTGGTATTTCAGCAATCACCATCGCACGCAACCTTAAAGACATTGCTAACGTATCACTCTTTGAAAAAAGCCGAGGGGTGGGTGGTAGAATGGCTTTACGTCGTTTTGGACCATATGAATTTGATCATGGTGCCCAATTTTTTACTGCTAAAAGTGAGAATTTTAAAAATTTCCTTGCGCCATTGATAAAAAAAAATGTGATTCAACAATGGGACGCACGCTTTGCGGAATTTAAAAATAATAAAATACTAAGGAGAGTTACTTGGGACTCAGAATACCCTCATTATGTGGGTGTACCGGGGATGAATGCAATACCTATGTATCTATCTAAAGAGCTTAATATTAAATTAAACGTCAAAGTTAGTAAAATTATTAGGAATACTGCGAATGGTTGGGAGTTATTTGATGATGATTTGAATAATTTAGGGCAATATGATTGGGTTATATCTACCGCTCCGGCAATTCAATCTGCAGAAATACTTCCCGAATGCTTTAAACACCGTAATAACTTGTTGGATAAAAAAATGGTAGGTTGTTTTTCTTTAATGCTTGGTTTTACTAAAGCACTGCCATTACTATGGGATGCAGCTCTCATAAGTGATGCTGATATAAGTTGGGTATCAATTAATAGCTCTAAGCCAAGCAGAGCCAAATCTTTTTCTATGTTAGTTCATTCAACTAATGCGTGGGCAGAAAAGCATTTAGCTGATGACTATCAAAATGTTATTTCCTATCTAACGAAAGAAACTTCCAAAATTATCGGCCATGATGCTAGCCAAGCTGATCATATCGACCTTCATGCTTGGCGATATGCAAATATAGGCAAGCAAACTAAATCTGATTTATTAATCGATTATGACAATAGGCTTGGTGCATGTGGTGATTGGTTAAGTCATGGAAGAATTGAAAGTGCTTTTGAAGCAGGATTTAAGATTGCAAAGGAATTTAAGAAAATATTAAAGTAGAATTTCTTTAAAAATAATTTATAGGCTTAAAAAATTCGTTAGGATGCCAACCAAATTTATGCTTTTGGCTTTCTTTTTTGTATCTCATCTAAAATTAATTTGCATTCAGCTGTTGTTAATGTGCAGCCGTTAACTCCATCTTCAAAGTTATAACCACCAAGCATTAACTCAATAAATTTTTTGACTTCTTTTAATTCAAGATCGAGAAGTGTTGCTATCTCAATCAACATTTGAGTATGCTCTTCTGTGTACATAATAACCTCACAAATAAATAATAAATATAACTATAACCCCTATTCCATAAATTTTTCAAACATTCTATTTGTTAACAAAGAAATGTGTTAGATTATGACCTCTTATTTATTTAAATAAATCTATTTAGAAAGTTACCGTCTAATTTCAATGTCTTCCACATATAATTTTCCAGAAATTAAAACTAATTTACTAAGTGGCTTAACAGTTGCATTAGCAATGGTGCCTGAGGCAATTGCATTTGCTCTTATTGCTCAAGTCTCACCCCTGACAGGTCTTTATGCTGCCATATTAGTTTGCTTGATTACGTCGGTATTTGGTGGTCGTCCTGGAATGGTTTCTGGTGCAACCGGAGCGCTTGCAGTTGTGATGGTCTCACTAGTAGTTCAACATGGTCCGGAATATCTGTTTTTCACAGTGATAATGATGGGAATATTGCAAATAATATTTGCACTTTTTAAATTGGGCAAATTTATTCGTATGGTTCCTTATCCAGTAATGCTTGGATTTGTAAATGGATTAGCAATTGTTATATTTATTGCACAATTTAATCACTTTAAAACTATTAATAGTGAAGGAATACCAATTTGGATGGAGGGTTTACCGCTTTATATTATGGGAGGTTTAATTGCTCTAACAGTTGCTATTATTTATATCTTTCCAAAAATAACTAAAGCTGTTCCATCAACACTAGCTGCAATAATTATTACTACTGGTATTGTTTCATTTTTCGGCATTGATAGTAAAACGGTTGGTGACTTAGGCTCAATTGCTGGTGGTATCCCTGATTTTAATTTTCCACTAGTTCCTTTAAATTTAGAGACTTTTAAAATTACATTACCTTATGCTTTTTTATTGGCTGCAATTGGCTTAATAGAATCACTTCTTACATTGAATTTAATTGATGATATGACTGATACTAGAGGGAGGCCTAATAAAGAATCATTAGCGCAGGGCTTTGCTAATATTGTAACTGGATTTTTTGGAGGTATGGGTGGCTGTGCAATGATTGGCCAAAGTATGATTAATATTAACAATGGAGCCGTTAAACGGTTGTCTGGAATTGCAACAGCAATTTTTCTAGCCTCCTTTGTTTTATTTCTTTCTAAATGGATTGAAATGATTCCTTTAGCTGCACTTATTGGAGTAATGTTTGTAGTTGCTGAAAAGACTTTTGAATGGGCCAGTCTAAGGTTGTTCGGCAAAGTACCCGCAAAAGATATTTTTGTTGGCCTGCTTGTTGGAGCAGTAACTATCGTTGCAGATTTAGCAATAGCCGTTATTTTGGGGGTTATTGTATCAGCACTAGTTTTTGCTTGGGAGCATGCGAGAATAATTGAAGTTACAACCTCAAAAAATAAAAAAGGTTGGAAAATATACGAACTTAAGGGAACACTTTTCTTTGCGTCGGTTAAAAACTTTAATGAATTATTTAGAATCAAGGAAGACCCAAAAGAAATTATTATTGATTTTAAATTATCTAAAGTAGCTGATCATTCTGCACTTATGGCAATTGATAGTTTAGCTAATAAATATAAATTAGCTGGTAAAAAATTACACCTTGTACATTTAAGCCCAGACTGCTTAGAAGTCTTAGAAAGCGCAAAAAAAATGGTGGAAATAAATGTGCTTGAAGATCCTAAATACCATATTGCAGATGATAAGCTAAGTTAAAACGCAACGAATAAAGAGCAAGGAATTAACTATATTCGCATCCTGATTTTTCTTTGTATTCAATTATAAATGTAGTAAAATAATTTCAAAATATCGCTTTCAATCCAATTAAATATTAAATTAAAAAAATTATAAGGACAATGTTTTGGCTGAAAATAATTCACATGATGAATCATCAATAACCGTAATTCAAAAATGGCGTGTCCATGCTGATAAAATTCAACTAGATGCAAATAAGATTATTCTAGGACAAGAAAAAGCAATAAAACTAATCGTTATTAGCCTATTTGCAAGGGGTCATGTATTGCTAGAAGGCGGCGTAGGGGTCGGTAAAACGACACTATTACAAGTAATTACCAAATTAATTGGTGGAGAATATGAGCGAGTAGAAGGGACCGTTGACTTAATGCCGAATGACATCATTTATCATGCATCTATTAATGCCGAAGGAAAGCCCAATATCTCCAAAGGTCCTCTCCTTAAAAAAGGTGAGGATTTATCAATATTCTTCTTTAACGAAATTAATAGAGCAAGGCCCCAGGTTCATTCTTTACTATTAAGAGCAATGACAGAGAAATCAGTTAGTGCATTTAATAAAGATATTTATTTACCAAATATGGTTGTTTTCGCAGATCGAAATCAAGTTGAAAAGAACGAGACTTTTGAGCTTCCAGCAGCGGCACGTGATAGATTTATGATGGAAATTTCAATCGAAGCTCCAAAAGATAAGGCATTACGTGATTCAATAATTTTTGATAGTAGATTCCAGGATACTAGTAAATTAGTTAAAGATATCCCTATCGCTAACTTTGACTGCAAAGAACTTAATAAAATGTCTGTTGCAATTCAAAATGAGGTTCAAGCTAGTGATCATATAAGGGACTATGTAGAAAATTTATGGTTAGCTACTGAGGACCCAAAAAAATTCAATATAAATATTAAAGAAGTAGATATGGACGACTTCATTGTTGCAGGCGCAAGCCCAAGAGGAATGATTATGCTCATCAAAGCAGCCAAAGTTAATGCATGGTTAAATAATAGATCGCATATTGAACCTATTGATATTGATTACGTTTTTCATGAGGTTATGGCACACAGACTCGTGATAAATAGAATATATGAAAATAATAAAATAAAATTACTCAAGCAATTTTCACAAGAAATTCTTCTAAGAGTGCCAACTCCAGTATTGGATTAAAATTGAAGAATAATCAATTTACATATTCTATTTCCTGGCGATCAAGAAATAATAGATATGGAAATAATCTAAGCTCAAAGATAGGCAATGATTTTGAATACAGTGGCTCCAAAAATTTTAATGACCACCCTGATTTAACTCGAATAGACATTAAGAATTCAATTACAGACCCTTTTGAAGATATATACGTTAAGACATTTAACTTAAATAACCCTATTAATTTAGTTGCCTTATGTGATATATCCAGCTCAATGTTTGTAAATAAAAACAATAATTCATTAATAAAAAATTTATCAAAAATTGTTGCAAGTTCAGCAGTCAATCAAGGTGATCGGTTCAGTATGATTTGCTATAACGACTCGATTGAAAAAAGTTATCAATTGGAACCTGGAAATAATCAACAGTACATAAATCAATGGATAGATAAAGCTACATTTGAATTAAATAAAAGCTCTAGTGATGGAATAAAAGATATAAATAAGTATTTACCAGATGAAAAGTCTTTGATATTTTGGATTTCAGATTTTCACTACACTCCTATAAAGATAGATCAAATACTAAATAAACTATCAACTCACCATATAATTCCAATTTTTATTTCATCAGAGAGTGAAATTAAAAGAATGCCAAATTATGGATTTAGAAAGTTTATTGATTCGGAGCAAGACTTAGAACATGAAATATTCCTGAGGCCGAGTGTAAAACGAAAAATATTAACTGATTATAAAAATATGAAAAATATAATATTTAATATATTTTCGAAGAAGCAATTAAAACAAATAGAAATTAATGAAGATATTAATTTAGAAAGCATCCAAAAATACTTCTTAACCAATTACATATGAAAAAGATTTTATTTTTCACTTTAATTTTATTTTTTCATACTTTAGTATTTTCAAAAAATTATGAAACAGAAACTAATATTTTAAATTTAACATATGGCTTCCAACTAGGTGACTTGATTATCATTGAAGACAAGATTATTTCAGATCAAAAATTCTCAAAAGTACCAAAATTAATAATTGAAAAAAATATAAATCTCCAATTAACTAAACAAATAAATGAAATAATTGAGGATGAAGGTAAATATACCTTTATAAATAAAATTATTTACCAAATATTTCAAAAAACAGATAATGGACATTTTGAATTACCACTTCATAAATATACATCTATTAATGAAGATATTTTAATGCCACAAAAAAAATACTGGTTCTCAAAAATATCTAATTCGTCTTTGAATAATGTACTACAAAATGCTATTGATCAAAAAAAACCGAGTCTACTCAAAATTCAATATCAATTCTATTATTTATTAGTAATAATTATTTTATTAATATCAATAATTTTAATTTATAAAAATATTGATATTCCATTCTTAAGAAGAATGAATGGTCCTTTTGCAAAAGCACATAAGAAAATTAAAATCTTAATTAATAAAAAAGAAAAAGGTAATTACGTTGAATCCATTTTAATTTTAACTAATGGCTTCAACAAAACTTTTGGAAAGAATATAAATATTTCTAATTTAAATGAATTCACTGAGAAAAATATAAATTATCAGTTGATTAAAGATGAAATTAAAATTTTTGTAGAAGTATCTTCTGCTGAAATTTACTCGTCTAAATCATATTTTACTAAAAATCGTTTTAACGATATTTATAATTTTTCAAAGCTACTTAGAACTATTGAAAGAAAATTATAGATGACATTTGTAAATTTAAATTGGTTTTTTTTATTACCATTGATACTTTTACCATTCTTTATATCTGTATCTGATAAATTTTTAATCAGTAATATCCATGTTTTTCATGAAGATAATCTTTCAAAAAAAATTAATCTAATTACTAAGTTAATTATGTCCTTAATAATACTTTTCTTAATTTTGATTCTTGCCAACCCATGGTCTAATTCGTCAACCATAACCCAAATTGGCAAAGGTGCTCAATTAGTATTCGTTATTGATAGAAGTGTCAGTATGGCTAAACCATTTATTGGAGGTGATTCTAATAAATCAGAGATAAAATCACTTGCTGCAAGAAGAATTTTAAAAGATTTTATCAACAGCCGCCCATTAGATATGATTGGGATTGTAGGCTTTTCTAATTCAGCATTGTATGGCTCTAAAATTACAAAAAATAGAAATTATACTTATGCGGCAATTGACGCAGCTACAAAATCAGCCATTAATCAAACAAATATTGGCTCAGGAATGACATCTGGGCTATTCATGTTTAGTGAAATTGCTACTACCGGATCACAGGCATTAGTATTACTCTCAGATGGAGCAGGAAAAATATCTAAGCGAGTTAAAGATCGGATAGCTCAAATCTTATCTGAAAAAAAAATAAATTTGTATTGGATAATTATAAAAGAACCAAATGATCCTAGCTTATTTTCGGATAATACTTATCTTGAAGGGAGGGAACCAACAATTATTAAATTAGATATGTTTTTTAAATCTCTTAATACTGAATATCAAGCTTATGAAGCAGAGAACCCAGATGCATTAACAAGTGCAATAAAGGATATTGACTCAAAGGAAAAAAGACCAATTGAAATTGAAAAGGATATCCCAGGTGATAATTATAATCCGTTCTTATTAAGAATATTGTTAGTCCTTCTTTTGTCATTAATTTTAATTAAAAATATTAAGGTGTAGCAGATGTTATTTATAAAAAAAATATTAAATTTAAATAATTTTATTTTTATTTTTATTTTACTAATATGTATTGTTTTAGCTGTAAATGAATTTATTAAACTAAAAAATATAAATAAAATTAACAACCAGTTAACTAACAATGAGTTAGTTATTAACGAGCAATATGAACAAATTAGTTTATATTCTTCTGCATACTTATTAGGTAAACAAGGGGAATACGAGAATGCAATAGAAAAATATAATGTTCTTTTAAAATTATTTCCTGAAACTAATAATATCGATATTATTTATTTTAATATAGGGACTTTATTCCTTCAAGATGGCTTATCCAAACCGTTAAGCGATGATGGAAAATTAACAGTTGAGAATTTTCATAAGTTACAGAGTGCTATTATTTCATATGAGAAAGTTTTAAAGATAAATCCATTAAATAAATTAGCAAAGTTCAATTTAAGCATTTTATATTCATCGATGCCGGATAAACCTTCAGAAATTATTTCAGATAAAGCAGTTCAAGAGCTTAGTAATATACCCATTGGATTACCATGAAATTTAAATTATTAAATTTAATTCGAAATAAAAAAGAATTATTAGTTCTTATATTGAGTATTACTCTTTGCTTAATCGCTATTAATAATCCAATTTTAAAAATCGAAAAATCTGTTGCTAGTTACATGTTTGTTGTTGATGTATCTCAATCAATGAATGCAGAGGACTTAACGTACAATAAAAAAAATATTTCTCGAATTGAATACACAAAACTAATACTTAAAAATATTATTGATGCATCTGAATGTGGAAGTTTTTTTAGTATAAATATATTTGCAGCTGATAATGTTGCATCAATCATAGAGCCTGTTGAGAAATGTAAGAATTATGATGAACTAATTGACACAGTTCAAAAACTTGAATGGAGAATGGCATGGAAAGGCAATTCAAGAATTACTTTTGGTATAAAGTCTGCTGCTAAAATGCAAGATAGCCTTAATTTTCCCTCTAAAATTCTTTTTTTTACTGATGGGGATGAGGCTCCTAAAGTTAATGCAATTAATAAAGTTAATCTAGATAACTTTAGCTTAGGAAGCGAATTAATTTTTATTGGTATTGGTGGTGACAAAGATGTTCCTGTACCAAGATATAACTCGAGAAATATGCTCGTTGGTTTTTGGGGTATGGATATTTATGATTCCCTACCAGGGGCGACAGGAGAAAGAAGTTCTGATAGCGGTAAAGACGACCCGGACCCATCGGTTGCTTCTGCAGAATACGATCGCTATTTATCAAAATTATACGAAGAGTACCTTTTAGAGTTATCGATCCAAATAAAATCACAATATATTAAAGGCGATATTTCAAATAAATTTGTAAAAACTATTCTTAAAAATAAGCCTCAAAAAAAAATAAAATCTGAACTTTTATTAGAGCGACCTAGTGTTTTTATAATTTTATTATTAATTGTTCTTTTATATACTGAAAATTACATAGTAGCTTTCTTTAAAAGATTCACTCAAAAATAATTATATAAATATTTCATGAAAAATAATAAATTATTATCAATAGTTGGGCTATTTGTACTATCTATTATATGGGGGGCTAATGTTCCCTATATGAAAGCTGCATTAGATTTTTCTGGTCCCGCAGAATTTGCTTTTATACGAAATTTTTTTGGAGCTATTGTATTGTTTGGAATACTTTTAGTTTTAAAAAAACCAATCCTTATAAGAGAAGCCCCTAAGCTCTTTGTGCTAGGTCTTTTTCAAACAGCAGGATTTACAGGGTTTCTTATATGGGCTTTATTAGAAGGTGGCGCAAGTAAAACTGTTATTTTAGTATTTACGATGCCCTTATGGGTAGCAATGATGGCATGGCCATTATTGAGAGAAAGGTTGTCTACTGTTCAATGGTTTGCTGCAGGAATATCTTTTTTAGGGATAGGGATAATTTTCAACCCCCTAAGCGATGGAAATAATATCTTAAGCTGCTCTCTTGCATTAGCATCTGGTTTTTCATGGGCTTGCGGTGTAATTCTATCAAAGAAGATTCATATTAAGTTTCCAAAATTAGATCTTCTGACTATGACTGCATGGCAAATGCTATGGGGGTCAATTCCTTTATTTATAATTCTATTTATTGTTAATTCAGAACCAATTATGTGGACAAATTATTTTATAAGTATTGTTTTATTTAATATAATTTTTGTGAATGCTATTGCTTATTTATTATGGTTTTTTTCATTAAAACATCTTGAAGCTTCTTCAGTTTCAATGCTATCTTTAATAACACCTATAGCTGGTGGAGTATCAGCATGGTTATTGCTTGGCGAGGTGCCTAATAATTCTGAGAAAATTGGTTATTTTCTTATTTTACTTGGCATTTTTTCACTACTATTTTATAAGAATATAAAAAAAAATTAAGTCTCTTTTACGTATGATTCTTTTGGTTTTAAAACCAACCAAAATCCATGGGCATTTTGCTGTTGGGTAACCTGAATGACCTCAAAATGCTTTACAAACTTTTCTAACCACCATGAAGTTGATTCTTGGATTAAATGTGCATTCCTTCCATCTGACAATATCTTTTGCGCAGGTGCGCGATTTACTGTGCAGACACAATATTTGGTTGTAATGCTTGATAGCTCAGCCATCACGTTATCAATAAAATCTGGCTCTATATGTTCTAAAACATCAATACAGCATAAAAGGTCTGCTGTTTTTGGTTCTCCATATTCTGGAAATGCTGGGTCATATGGAAAATATAATTCTGGTAGATTATTTAACTCCTTAAGAGCTTCTGCTAATCTTTTTTTACCTGCGCCATAATCAGATAGTGACTTACATTGATAAAAGGTAATAATCTCAGAAACAATTGGTGCAAAATGTGTTGATGCACTTCCATAATTTGAATTAAGGTGTAATTCTTTTTGCATTAACATGTATTCTTTACTAATCGTTTCCATAATTTTCCAAAAAAATTTAATTTGATATTAATGTTAGGATATAATTTTTTGTTCTTAAGGTTAAATTTTAATTCTGGGTCTATTTCTAATTCCACAAATAAATATATTACCCTCATTCATATTATATTGTAGTAAACTGATATTAGTGAAAAAAATATTTTTCTCCTACTTTCATATGTTAAAACTTAGCGGTTAAAAAAAATAAAAAAGCTTTTTACAATTCTAATGATTATTTCAAATCAACTATATTCTGAGACTAACCAAAACTCTTTTGAAGTTGCCTACCTTGCTGGGGGCTGCTACTGGGGACTTGAGGACTTAATTATGGAAATTCCAGGTGTTGAACAGACTAAAGTTGGTTTCTCCGGTGGACATATAAAAAATGTATCCTACAAAGAAGTTACTCGTGGAGATACTGGTCACGCAGAAAGTATTGAAATTAAATTTCAAAGTAAAGAATTAAGCTATGAAGATTTACTTTTTAATTTTTTTAGAATGCATAATCCTACAACTCTCAACCAACAAGGAAATGATAAAGGTACGCAGTATAGGTCTTCAATATTTTATACCAATGATGAACAAAAAAATATTGCCCAAAATGTAATCAATATTGTTAACGAGTCAAAAAAATGGGACGATCCGGTTTTAACTGAAATTATTGCTTTCACTAATTTTTATCCTGCTGAAGAAACCCACCAAAAATATATCTCAAAAAATCCAGATGGTTATAGCTGTCACTTTGTAAGAAATTTTGATTTCACAAAATAAGTTACATTTTTATAAAATCACGTTTACCTAAATTAACGCCATTAGCTCTTAAAATATCATAAGTAGTTGTCATATGAAAAAAGAAGTGAGGGATAATCCATTCACTTAGATATATAAAACCATTTTTAAATTTGAAAATTAGTTTACGCTTACCTATTGATAATTCGATTTTCTTTAGTTCAGAGCGATCCATTTGCTTTGATTTAATTTTTTCTAAGAATGTAATAGTTTTTTTAATTCTTTTCTGTAAGTCAGAGAATGTAGTTTCATTGTCTTTATAAGATGGAGCCTTTACGCCTGACAGTCTTCCAATCCCCAACCTGACCATGTCGGTTCCAATTTGGATTTGCTTTGTAAGTGACATCATATCTGGTGCTAGTCTTGCATTCAAAAATACTGTTTTATCAATATTTCTTTTTTCTGCATCTTTTTCTGCTTTTAACAAAATACGGGATAGAATATTAAAGTTATGAATAAACATTGGAATCGAAATTTCATACATTGATAAAGCCATATTTAATACCTCATTTAGTTTTTCAATGTTTCATTATACGTTTTTAACATAAATTAAATTAATTACAATAAAGACTTTTTAAGATGAAAAATTCAAAATTAGATGCTCACAAGCATCAATGGTACGCTTACTACTCGGAAAAAAGAATCGTTCACCAATGGTTTCAAGTTAAACTTTTAGAAAATTTACCCGTGCAACGTATTATGGAAATAGGTCCCGCATATGGTGTACCAACTGCCTTGCTTGCTAATGCTGGTTATGAAGTAACGACATTAGACTTTATGAAACGTAATCTTTTGGGAGCTTCCTCACATATTATTGCTGATTTATGGAAAGCTACCCCTGAGGTATATTCAAATCAGGATTGTATTTTATGTTGTGAAGTATTAGAACATTTTCCTTTTAAAAAATCATGTGACTTATTGTCTAATTTTTATAAAAGTAAAGTTCCATACTTAATTTTATCTGTTCCTTATAATGCTCCGCAACTAAATTTTAGTTTATATATAAATAGTCATACTATTAAAAAACATACAGCTTTTAAATTTAGAAATAGTTTTAGAAGATTTAAAAAAGGAGATCCAGTCGATGGTCAATTAGGCCACCAATGGGAAATCGGTTTTAAAGATTACCCCCTAAACAAATTAACGAATGCTGTTAAAGCTGCAGGTTGGGATATTGTTAAATGTGATTTCACAGCTGCCACACGATCAGTTTTCATAGTTGCCAAAAATAACTCATCTGTTTAAGTAAAATTTATAAAAATATGTAATTTAATGATTTTATTAAAAATATAATGCTAATTTTAAAAGCTAAGTAAGTTAAAAGTAACTATAATGTTCTTGTGTATACATTGACTAAATTTTTATACCATCGCCTTATCCTGTTATCTCTAATTCTGATGATATTCTTGACGCCAGGGTGTTCTCAGCTTGGCCCAGATTTCATGGAAAATGGAAGAAATGAATATAATAAAGTGCTAGCAAACACTAATGACGAAGAGATGTTACTAAATTTAGTTAGAAGAAGGTATGCCGATAGTATTGCGATTTTAGAAGTAAATAGTGTATCTACATCTCTTGAGTGGAAGCGAAGCGGTAGTTTAATAGCTAATATCTTTGAAGGTACCGATAATAATAATTTAGGTGTGAGAAGTGATGGGTCTTATAGTGAAAAGCCAACCATCACCTATTTACCTCTTCAAGGGTCTAGCTACGTTAGGAACGTATTAAGCCCAATTAATCCAGAAGTGATCTTACTACTAACTAGGTCAGGGTGGAGTATTGAAAGGTTATTAAGACTAACGGCTAATAAAATTAATGGGATAAATAATGCATCAGAAGCATCTGGGCCAACACCAAATTTTGAACCATCTTATAAAGAATTCAAAGCATTAGCTAATATTTTTTACCGACTTCAGCAAAAAAATATTATTAGCTTTGGTTACCAATTACAAGGCGATAGAAGTAAGCTTTCACTTATTATTAGACAAAGATTTAGTAAATCAGAAGAAGTTAAAAGCCTTCTGACTGCTTTAAATTTATCTACTACAAATACAATTATTCCATTAACTACAAATTTCTCCAGTGGAGCAGAAGGAGAAAATATTGAAATTAATTTAAGGTCATTGGCAGGCATTCAATTTTTCTTATCTCATGGTGTTCATATTCCTCATGATGACATCATTAATAATCGAGTTAAGGTTACAAAAACAGAAGGTGGTCAAAACTTTAATTGGCAACAAATTCTTTCAGATCTTTTTGTTGTTTATTCCCAAAAAGAAAAACCTAGTAACGCTTCTGTCAAAGTAAAATATAGAGGTCATTGGTTTTTTATCAAAGATAATGATATGGAGAGTAAGTACACACTAATGCTTCTTAATCAAATAAGTGCTTTACAATCAGGTAATTTAGAAAAAGTTGGTCCAGTTCTAACGCTTCCAGTGTCTCAGTAGAAAATCTTGTATCTAAATTATCTTTAAAATTAAGTTATAATATCGCCCAAGCGCCCGTAGCTCAGTTGGATAGAGTACTTGGCTACGAACCAAGGGGTCAGGAGTTCGAATCTTCTCGGGCGCGCCAATTTATTTTTTTTGCGCCCGTAGCTCAGCTGGATAGAGTACTTGGCTTCGAACCAAGGGGTCAGGAGTTCGAATCTTCTCGGGCGCGCCAATTATTTATAATGTACTATTTTGTGTGTAAGACTTTGCCAGGCCTTCATCAATCTTTGATATAAGGTTTACTATTTTATTAAACTCTAGTTTATCTTTTTGCTCAATACTAATTTCAGCTAGCTCTATTAAAGAATCTAAGTGTACATCGTTTAATTTGATTGCTTGTTTAAGAAACAATTTTGCAAAATCAAAATTAGTCATTTTTCTTTGGGCAAAACCTAAGTAATACCATGCATCAGCATTTTCTTCATCAGCTTGAGTCCATCTCTTAGCTATTTTTAGCATAAGCGGCCAATCTTCGTTTTGCATAGGCAAGACCACTCTCATAAAAAAAGGTTTTTGGTCTTCAGCTAAACTCCAAAAAGGAGCTGCGTTACTTTTTAGATTTATTTGCTCTTTTGTTTTGAGTAATTCTTTAATCCAGTCAGCTGGAAGGCAATAGTAGTAGTTATCCCTTCTTCCAGGACTTTTAAATGTTGTGATGCCTACAAGATTGTAGTCAAGGTCAAATAATGCTCCTCCACTAGAGCCTACTGTAAAGCCTGCTGAAGATCTTATAATATTACTCTTGTGGAATGGGTATAACGCCTTAATTTTTCCGTAAGAAGGGAGGGGCATTGGATTGTCATTTGGAAATGTTAAGGAAAAAACTTTTTCTTCGTAGTCTAAATCTTTTGACGCTCTATGACTAACAGAAGGTAAAGGTAAGTTGTCAAACTTTAAAATACATAAATCATTTTCCCAGTCTGCGTATACAGAAATTGGTGTATATGTTTTAAAGAACTTAACAACATTAACACCATCACTATCTGCAAAAATATGACAATTTGTAGCCACATGATTTTCTTTAATCACAATTCCAGAACCAGAACCAGTTATACCTCCTTTGAAGGTTACGAATACTTGCGCCATTGACTCACTTAAGCCAAATAATTCTGCTTGGGCAGGATAACTATGTGAATATTGGGATAGAAGTACTAATACTAGGAAATAAATTTTTTTAAACATAACTTACGACAATCTATATAAATATTAATTCATATTTATTTTACATATATATTGTATACAAATCATTAGTATCCTAATAATAATGAAGTGCTAAGTACAAATAATAATAAAGCCATTTTTTCTTTTACTTTTAGGAGGAGTATTAAGATGTTAAAAAAAACTAGTAGTCTGTATCAGAAGTTGTTTGGTTCGTTGTTAGCAGTATTGGTAATAGGATTTTTTTCAACAGTTGTAAAAGCTGGGGGTGAAGAAGAGTCTTTATATACAAGGTTAGGTGGGACTTATAATATCGCTTTAACAGTTGATCATCTTGTTGACAAAATTTATGTTAATAAAGCTCTGAATGCAAATCCAGCTTTAAAAGCAGTTCACGATGCTGCTCATACTAAAGTGGGATTCAAAGTAATGTTAACTAATTGGGTCGTCGCAAGAACAGGTGGGCCAAAAATATATCAACCTGATGAATTTGGTAGAGGTAAAAATATGAAGGATAGCCACCCTCACTTAAATATTAGTGATCGTGAATTTGACATCATCATGACTGAGTGCCTACAAACATTCTATGCATGGAATGTACCTGATTATGAAATTAGCCAATTAATGGGTGATTTACAAAGCTTTCGTGATGTTATTGTAACCAACCCAACTGCCGGTTATAAAAACCCATACAAAACAGCGAATCAGTAAAACTTAGAAAAAGCTGAAGTTATAATATAAGAACTTTAAAAAAGGCTATAAATATAGCCTTTTTAATTTTAAGGTATTTTTAATACTATTTGATTATTTTAATAAGCTATCTAATTTTTTCTCTTTTTCTGTCATTGTTTGGGCAAGTTGGTTTAGAGTTTCTTTGAGTTCATTAAAATCTTTAGTTTTAAGGTGGGTCTTACAAGCAACTTTATTTTGAATAGAAGCCACCTGAACTTCTAAATCTATACCAGATTTTGTTAGTGAGACCATCACTATTCTTTCATCTAGATCAGAACGCTGTCTTTTGACTAAATTCATTTTTTCTAATTTTTGAACAATGGGTGTAATTGTAGGTGAATCCAATTTCAAAGTTTTAGCAATGTCTTTTATGCTGCAACTTTCTGATTCCCAAAGTACCAATAAAACAAGGTACTGCGTGTAAGTTATCCCTATCTCATTAAGGTAAATACGATAGTAGCGAATAATAGAGTTTGTAGCGGCGTAAAGTGCAAAACAAAGCTGATTATTGAGTAGTAAATTTTTATGCTGGGTCATTTTTTTAATTGTACATTAAATTATACTTACAAGTTATTTAAACATACTTTTGGAAAATCTGCGGAATTGAATCCGCGGATTTAATTAAAATATTAAATAGAAAATGGTAGGGTGTGGGAGGATCGAACTCCCGACCATCGGATTAAAAGTCCGGTGCTCTACCAGCTGAGCTAACACCCCATTATTGGAAACGGAATTATCTAGTAATATTGTAATTTGGTCAATGGACATTGTGAATTTAAATTAATTCATGCCAGGAAATCGGCCCGTTAATCCTCTCATCATCTTACCAATACCACCTTTAGAAAACATTTTCATCATTTTTTGCATTTCTTCAAATTGCTTAAGTAGGCGATTAACATCTTGCACCTTAACTCCAGAACCATTTGCAATTCTTATTTTTCTTTTTGCTTTAATTACATCAGGATGTTTTTTTTCTTGATAAGTCATTGAGTTAATAATTGCCTCAATTTGAACTAAAGACTTATCCCCATCCTCTGTATTTATTTTTGAAGCAGCGCCTGATATTTGTGAAGGCATTTTATCCATCATGGCTCCAACTCCGCCCATTTTCTTCATCTGAGCAATCTGATTTTTAAAGTCATCCAAATCAAAATTTTTACCTGATTTTACTTTTTCAGCTAACTTCTCTGCTTCTTTAGAATCAACATTTTTTTGTGCTTCCTCAACTAAGCCAACGATATCTCCCATTCCAAGAATCCTAGAAGCCATTCTCTCCGGATGAAAAGCCTCTAATCCATTAGTTTTTTCACTTACTCCAATATATTTAATTGGTTTATCAGTGATGTATCTTACCGAAAGAGCTGCGCCGCCTCTTGAATCGCCATCTAGCTTAGTTAAAACTACGCCTGTTAAAGGTAATGCTTCTCCGAAAGATTTGGCCGTATTCACTGCATCTTGGCCCTGCATGGCGTCAACAACAAATAGAGTTTCTATTGGCATTAATGTTTTGTGTAACTGCTTTATCTCTTTCATCATAACTTCATCAATACCTAGTCGCCCTGCGGTATCAAAGATAACTACATCAAAGAAATATTTTTTAGCATACTCTAGGGTTGCTGACGCAATTTTAATAGGTTTATCTTGAGGTGATGAATCAAAGCATTCAACATTTAGTCCAGCTGCTAAAGTTTTTAATTGATCGATAGCTGCAGGCCTATATACATCTGCACTTGCGACTAAAACTTTTTTCTTTTGATCTAATAAAATTTTGGCTAACTTAGCAACAGTTGTTGTCTTTCCAGATCCCTGTAGTCCGGCCATTAAGATTACTGCTGGAGGCTTTGTAGAAAGCTCTAGCCCAACATTTTCATTGCCCATCAAGCTTGTTAATTCATCTTGAACAATTTTAATAATGGCTTGGCCAGGGGTTACGCTTTTTAAAACCTCAGTTCCTAATACCTTTTCTTTTAATCGATCAATGAAATATTTCACAGCAGGTAAAGCAACATCTGCCTCAATTAAAGCGATTCTCACCTCTCTCATAGCATCACTTATATTTTCCTCACTAAAGCGAGACTGGCCACGTATTGTTTTAATTACTGACTGTAATCGTTCGGTTAAATTTTCAAGCATTTTCTGAAATTCTCAATTTAAGTAATTAACGGTTATGTTAAAAATCTATTATAATTGTGTTTGATTTTTTGAACAAATAATACTTATGGAATACTTTACATTACATATAAATGTTGCAATTTTATCTTACAGCTTTTTAACTATTGGAGCTATCTTATCAATTTTTATTTTATTATTTGAGAAAAACTTAATAACTAAAAATAAAATAATTGGTAACCTTTCTAATAGTTTTTCATTATTAACAATTGAAAAATTTTTATTCAGGATTTACTGGTTTGGCTTTATTCTTTTATCATTAACTTTATTATCTGGTATTTTATTTTCAAATGAAATATTTGGCACAACATCAATATGGAATCATAAATTTATTTTTTCTGTAATGGCTTGGTTAGCATATTCTGCTTTGTTGTTAGGAAGAATCAAATATGGATGGAGAGGGAAAAAAGCAGTTTTTATTTCTCTTATTGCTTTTGTATTTCTCTTTCTGGCTTATTTTGGCACAAAATTTGTTTTAGAAATTATACTAAGCAATAACTTATCTTAAAAAAATTATTGGCCATTTATTTTTAAATGCTTCTTTTTCTAATATTTGATCAGGATTTGCTGCAACAGGATTACTCACAATTTTAAGTAATGGTAAATCGTTTTGCGAATCACTGTAGAAAAAAGTTCGTTCAAAACTTTCAAAAGTAAGCTCTTTTTGTTCTAGCCATAGATTTAATCTATCAATTTTGCCTTCTTTGAATGAAGGGATGCCTTTAACCTTGCCGGTAAATTCCCCAGCAAGCTCCTCAAGATCAGTTCCAATCAAGTCATCTATGCCAAGTAAATTACCAATAGGTTTGGTTATATAGCTATTAGTTGCAGTAATTATTAGCAACTTATCTCCATTATTCCTATGCTCTGCAACAAGGTTTCTTGCCTTTTTCGTTATCATTGCTTCTGCCACTTCATCAATGTAACGAGCAAGAAGTTTATCAAGTAATTTTCTTGGATTATTCTTGAAAAATTGGAATTGAAATTCAGTAAACTCATAGATATCTAATTTACCCGCATTATAATCAGCATAAAATTTTTCATTCATTGATTGATGACTTTTTTGATCAACAAAGCCTTCTCGAGCTAAGAAAAGTCCCCAATTATAATCAGAATCGCCATTAAGGAGTGTGTTATCTAGGTCAAAAATAGCTAAATTCAAAAAATATCTCTTCTATACCTGTGGGTGAGCTCGTTCATATTTCGAGTGTAATTTGTTAAGTGCACTTATGTATGCTTTTGCAGATGCAATAACAATATCTGTGTCTGAGCCTTGACCATTTACTATTCTTCCACCTCTGGATAAGCGAACAGTTACTTCACCTTGCGAGTCTGTTCCAGAAGTTATATTATTTACTGAAAATAATAATAATTCTGCTTTTGATTCAACAATTGATTCAATAGCTTTAAATGCTGCATCAACAGAGCCGCTTCCTTCTGCAGAAGATTTCTGGCTTTTTCCATCCATCGTCATCTCAATTTCAGAAATAGGAGTCTTACCAGTTTCAGATGCAGTTTTTAGCCCAATTAGTTTGTATAAATCATAGGACTCTTCGACATATTCCTCACTAACTAAAGCGTGAATATCTTCATCAAAGATTTGTGATTTTTTATCGGCTAATACTTTAAATCTGTCAAATGTTGCATTAAATGTTTCTTCAGATTCAATTTCGATACCTAACTCACTTAATCTGCTTTTAAATGCGTTCCTTCCTGAAAGCTTGCCTAGGCTAATTTTATTGGCTCCCCAGCCAACATCTTGAGCAAGCATTATTTCGTAGGTTTCTCTGTGCTTCAGGACGCCATCCTGATGAATGCCTGATTCATGAGCAAATGCATTGGCACCAACAACTGCCTTGTTGGGTTGAACAGGGTAACCTGTAATCGTAGAAACTAATCGAGATGTAGGCACAATTTGCTGGGTGTTAATGTGTGTTTCAAGATTAAAAATATCTTTTCTTGTTTTAACGGCCATAACAATTTCTTCTAAACTAGCATTTCCTGCTCTCTCTCCAAGGCCATTAATTGTACATTCAACTTGCCTAGCGCCATTTAAAACAGCTGATAGTGAATTGGCTACAGCCATCCCAAGATCATTATGGCAATGCGTTGACCATATTACCTTATCTGAATTAGGCACCCTCTCTATTAATGTTTTCATTCGGTGTCCCCATACATCTGGAATAGAGTAGCCAACCGTATCTGGAACATTAATTGTTTTGGCCCCTGCTTTTATTACGGCATCAAATATCTCAATAAGAAAATCTATATCTGATCGAACTGCATCTTCGGCAGAAAATTCTACATCTTCTGTGTAGGATAAAGCCCATTCAACAGCTTTTACAGCCTGATTAAGAACTTGTTCCGGCTTCATCCTTAATTTATTTTTCATATGAATCTGACTTGTTGCAATAAAAGTATGAATTCGCTTATTTGCTGAAGGCTCAATAGCCTTCCCAGCTTTCTCAATGTCAGCTTCTAGTGCTCTTGCTAAAGAGCAAACAGTTGATTTTGTGATTGTTTTTGCCACAGCGTTAATAGCTTCATAGTCTCCCGGGCTAGCTGCAGCAAATCCAGCCTCAATTACGTTAACACCTAATTTTTCAAGTTGTTTTGCAATCCTAACTTTCTCTTCTTGAGTCATCGATGCGCCAGGGCTTTGTTCGCCGTCACGCAGTGTGGTATCAAATATTATTAATTTATTTTTCATCAAATATATCAACATCTAAAAAATTTTTACTATTATTAAATTTTGCCCTTAATAAATTAAAGTAGCCAGATAACGAGTATCCAAATGCAATTATAAAAATAACTTCCGCTGGATTATGAGAGATCAAACCAAATAATAATGCTATTAGAAGGATTACAACAAAAGGTTGGCTATTCCTAAGATTTATATCCTTACCACTATAAAAATTAACATTTGCCACCATTGATAACGCAACAAAAAGCGTTATTATCAATGCAAACCATTGCATCTGAAAGAAACCTAGAAATATTTCGTTACCATTTATCCCATTATCAAATGAAATCCAAATAAAACTGGCAAGTAATGTTGCTGCTGCTGGTGAAGGAAGTCCAGAAAAATAATTTTTATTATTAACATCTAATTTAACATTAAATCTAGCAAGTCTAACTGCTGCGCAAGTACAATAAATAAATGAAACAATCCAGCCTAATTTTCCAAGTGGCTGAAGTGCCCATACGTATATCACAAGCGCTGGGGCAACACCAAAAGAAACCATATCTGATAAGCTATCGTATTCAGAACCAAATGCACTTTCTGTATTTGTAAGTCTAGCAACTCTCCCATCCAAGCCATCTAGAATTAAAGCAATAAAAATAGCAATAGCTGCATGATCATATCGACCATTCATTGCTTGAACAATAGAATAAAACCCAGCAAATAAAGATGCTGTGGTAAATAAGTTAGGGAGAAGGTAAAATTTATTTTTCCCTTTAAGGTCTTTATTTAAATTTTCTTTGTTAGTAGTCATATTTATTTAAAATTTTATCCTAGAATTGCTTAATATTCATCGTTATTAATAGATATTCTATTTATAATGATAATAAATCAAATTTATCCATTTACCCACTAAACATGAAATTTAAACTTATTTCCCAAGATGGCAATGCAAGATCAGGCCTGTTAAAACTTTCACATGGTGAAGTTAGTACCCCTGTTTTTATGCCAGTTGGTACATATGGTGCTGTAAAAACAATTAGCCCCGATGAATTAGAGGAAATAGATTTTGAAATTATTCTAGGTAATACTTTTCATCTTTGGCTTCGTCCAGGTTTAGAGATCATAAAAAAACATAAAGGACTACATCAATTTATTAATTGGAAAAGACCTATGCTTACTGATTCTGGTGGATTTCAAGTTTGGAGTTTAGGTAAGATGAGAAAGATTAGTAGTCAAGGTGTTACCTTCAAATCTCCAATAAATGGTAACGAATGCTTTCTTGGCCCTGAAGAATCGATTGAGATTCAAAAAAAACTTAATGCTGATATAGCAATGATATTTGATGAATGCACTCCCTACCCAGCAACATATGAGGAAGCCAAAAGGTCAATGCTACTTAGCCAAGAATGGGCCTATCGAAGTAAAGAAAGCTTTCAGGGCAGTAAAAATGCACTATTCGGGATTATCCAAGGGGGGATGTATGAGGACTTAAGAGAGGACTCGTTGGCGCAACTTTCGAATATTGATTTTGATGGTTACGCAATAGGGGGTCTATCTGTAGGTGAGCCAAAAACTGAGATGAAAAAAATTACTGCCTTTATAGCGCCAAAGATGCCACAAGAAAAGCCACGATATTTGATGGGTGTTGGAACGCCTGAAGATATAATGTTTGCAATTGAGCATGGTGTTGACATGTTTGATTGTGTAATGCCTACCCGTAACGCCAGAAATGGTTGGCTTTTTACTAGGTTTGGCGATATTAAGTTAAAAAATACTCGCTACAAAGATGATTTATTGCCAATTGATCAATCTTGCAAATGCTATACCTGCCAAAATTTTTCTAGATCCTACCTGCATCATCTTTTTAAAATTGGTGAAATGTTGGGATTAAGGCTAAACACAATTCATAATTTATTTTTTTATAAAACATTTATGAAGGAGGCGTCAGATGCCATTAGAAATAATAGCTTTAAAAAATACCAAATTGACTTTTTAGAAACACGAAAGGCTAATGAATAGATGCAGGACTTATGATAGAATCAACCTTTTTTTAAGAGGATAAATATTATGAATGAAGGACTAGCTAGTTTTCTACCTTTTATAATAATTTTTGTTTTATTTTACTTTATGTTAATTCGACCTCAAATGAAGCAGGCTAAAGAGCATAAAGCTTTATTAGAGGCCCTTAAAGCTGGGGATGAAATTGTATCAAATAGTGGTATTTTGGGTAAAATTACCAAGCTAAATAACCAATTCGCCACCATTGAAATAGACAAGGGTATAAACGTAAAAATACAAAAACAAACTATCCAAACTCTATTGCCAAAAGGCACAATAAAATCGATTTAAAAACCCTTGAGCACTAACTTAAACTATAAATGAATAACCATTCAGCCCGCTGGAAATATCTCTTAATCTTAGCAACAATCTTGTTAAGTATGCTTTTTGTCATGCCAAATTTTTATGGTGAGTCCCCTGCTATTCAAATAATGCCTATTAAATCAGGTGAAAAAATTGATACATCACTTTTACAATCAATCGAAACAGCACTAGTAAAATCTCAATTAAAAAATACTGGATTAATTTTAGAAAACTTTAACATCAAGGTTAAATTTAAAACTGCTGAAGAGCAATTAAAAGCAAAAACTGTTATTCAAAATTCATTAGGGGATAAATATGTAGTAGCTTTAAATTTAATTTCGAACTCTCCTGATTGGCTATCAGGTATGGGTGCACTGCCAATGTACTTAGGGCTTGATTTAAGAGGTGGGGTGCACTTTCTTATGCAAGTCGACTTATCAAAAGCTCTTGAGAAAACAACTGCTAGTTATGTAAGTCAGTTTAGAACCAAACTAAGGAAAGAAAAAATTGGTTATTACGATGTCTCAAAAAATAACGACATCATGCAAATTAAATTTAAATCCAAAGATGAGCTAAAGAGAGGTAAAAATATTATTAGGGATATCAATGATAATTTTGACTTTCAAGAAATTTTTATTAATGATGAAATTGTACTTAAAGTTATTATTAGTGAAAAAACAAAGAAATCGATTACAGAATTCGCAATTAAGCAAAATTTAGAAACACTAAATAATAGAGTAAATGAATTAGGAGTAGCAGAGCCATTAATTCAACAACAAGGGCTTGACAGGATTGTTATCCAACTTCCCGGAGTTCAAGATACAGCAAAAGCTAAAGAAATTTTAGGTAGAACAGCCACTCTTGAAATGAGAATGGTTAATGAGGATAACTTCAACCCAGATATCTTTGAAGATGGAAACGAGGACCAAATACCAGTTAATTCAGAAATCATTAAGGATCGATTTGGTAATGGCATGCTATTAAAAAAAGCGGTTATTCTTACTGGGGAGAGAATTACTAACGCAGGTCCTGGAGTTGATGCACAAACAGGGCAGTCGGTTGTTTCAATCACCCTCGATGCAACAGGTGCTAGCATTTTCAAGCAAATAACTCGTGAGAATGTAGGCAAAAGGATGGCGCTGCTTTTAATTGAAAAGAATGTAGCAGAAATAGTTACAGCGCCTGTTATAAAAAGTGAGATAGGCGGGGGGCGTGTACAAATTACCGGAATGGATAATCCTCAAGAAGCCACGGATGTTGCATTACTTTTAAGAGCTGGTTCATTAGCAGCACCGATGGAAATCATTGAGGAAAGAACTGTTGGGCCTAGCATGGGTAAAGAAAATATTTCTCGTGGGGTTCAGTCAACAATTTGGGGTTTCGTTGCAATTATTACTATGATGGCTATTTACTATATGGTTTTTGGTGTTATCTCAGTAATCACCCTCTCTGTTAATTTATTATTTTTAGTAGCATTACTATCCGCACTTCAAGCTACTTTAACTCTTCCAGGTTTAGCTGCGATCGCTTTAACATTGGGGATGGCTATTGATTCTAGCGTTCTCATTAATGAAAGAATTCGTGATGAAATAAGAAATGGGAATACGCCTCAAGCTAGTATTAGTATGGGTTATAAAATGGCTTGGGGAACGATACTAGATTCAAATATAACTACTATGATTGCAGGGTTAGCCCTCTTCATGTTTGGCTCTGGCCCCATTAAAGGTTTTGCAGTAGTTCTTGTATTGGGAATTTTAACTTCTATGTACAGCGCAATTTTTGTATCACGTGCGATAGTGAACTATATCTATGGTAATAAACGTCAGATAAGTAAATTATCAATAGGTGAAATTTTTAAGGTGGATAACAACTAAGCATATGGAATTTTTTAGAGTAAAAAAAGATATACCTTTTATGAAATACAGTAAAATATCTGCAGTGGTATCAACTACTGTATTTATTTTAGCAGTTTTCTTTATTGTTATCCGCGGTTTAAATCTTGGGGTAGATTTTACTGGTGGGACAATGATGGAAGTAAGTTACCCAAATGCTGCAAATATAGATGATATTCGCCAAACTTTAAGAGATATAGATTTAGAAGATGCTCAAGTTCAAAATTTTGGGACCGAAGAAGATGTTCTGATCCGCTTACCTATTCGTGAAGGTTTGTCTATTGCAGAAATATCAGAAAAAGTTTCAGCAGCACTAAAATTATCAAATAACTTAATGGAAGTGAAAAGGGTCGAGTCCGTAGGGTCTCAAGTTGGAGACGAATTATATGAAAAAGGGGCACTAGCAGTTCTTTTTGTTTTTATAGGAATTATGCTTTATCTTACAATGAGGTTTGAATGGCGATTTGCAATAGCAGCGATTGTTGCAAACATGCATGACGTTATCATTATTTTGGGATTTTTTGCCTTTTTTCAATGGGAATTTAATTTAACTGTTCTTGCAGCAGTATTAGCTGTTTTAGGTTACTCGGTAAATGAATCTGTTGTTGTGTTTGACCGTGTCAGAGAAAACTTCAGAAAGATGAGAAAGACAAATGTTGCTGAAATTATAAACAATGCAATTACGCGCACAATGTCACGAACTATTATGACTCACCTATCAACACAAACTGTTGTAGTTTCAATGTTAATTTTTGGGGGTGAAATACTTCATAATTTTGCATTAGCTTTAACTATAGGAATATTGTTTGGGATTTATTCTTCAATTATGGTTGGTTGTCCAATAGCAATGTGGCTCGGAACTAATCAAACTAATTTAGCAATTTCAAATCCAGAAAGCAAAAAGGAAAATACAGAAGTATAAATACTCACAGTGTTTAATTTTTCACTTACAAACCAAATTATTCTCTTAGCTATTCTCTTAATAGTATCGGCTTTCTTTTCTATTTCTGAGACAAGCCTAATGTCTGTTAGTAGGTATCGATTAAAGCATCTAGCAAAAAGTGGTAATACTGGTGCAAAATTAGCTACAAAACTTCTAAAAGAAACAGATAAGTTATTAAGTGTGATTTTACTATGTAATAATTTTTCAAATGCTGCTGCCGCAACTTTGGTCACTGTAATTGCTGTTCAATTATATGGAGATCAAGAAATTATTATTATGATAGGTACATTAATCACAACTTTTTTAATTTTAATATTCAGTGAAATTTCGCCAAAAGTTATAGCTGCAGCCCACCCTGAAAAATTAGCACTATCCTGCAGCTTTTTACTTTACCCATTGTTAAAAATTCTCTACCCAATAGTTCTTTTTGTTAATATATTTGTTCTAGGGATTCTAAAAATTTTTAATATTAAAATTAATTTTAATCAGAATAGTCTGATAACAATGGATGAGTTAAAAAGTATTATCAGTGATTCTGGTCAAGTTCTTCCTAATAAAAATAAGTCTTTATTATTAAATCTGATAGACCTTGAAAAAGTAACTATTGATGAAATTATGATGCCACATACAAGTATTGAATCTATTAACTTAGGTCAATCAATTGAAGATATTTTAGAGAAAATAGAAAACTTTCATCACAATAGAATTCTAGTAAAAAAGAAAGACAATGAAGAAATACACGGTGTTTTAAATATTAATAAACTATTTAAGCTATATATTAAAGAAAATATGCAGGATTTAGCTCGAGATGAATTAGTTGCTTTAATAGATCCGCCATATTTTATTCCAGCAGGAACTACGATATATAAGCAAATACAAAAATTTCAAGACAACCAAGAAAAAATTGGTTTAATTGTTAATGAGCATGGTGAGTTTATAGGGCTCGTTACTCTGGAAGATATACTCGAAGAGATTATTGGAGAATTCAATATTGAGCTCCCTTCAAAATCATCAAAAATAATTTTTGATGAAAATGGCTGGATTGTAGATGGAGGTATTTCCATTAGAGAATTAAATAAAAAATTGACTCTTAATTTACCAATTCAAGGCCCTAAAACTCTGAATGGATTAATTCTAAAATTTTTTGAAGATATTCCAGAACCCAATACCAGCTTTAAAATTAGTGATATTACTTTTCAAATAATCAATGCACAGGATAAAAATGTGAAAAGTGTAAAAATATATAGCCGCATACCGAAAGGTAAAATTTAAAAATGGAACGAAGTGATAACGAAGAAGGTCTTAAGCTCAAGCTAGAAAAAGTTAAACCAAAGCTTCCTAGTATATATAAAGTGATTATTTTAAATGATGATTTTACGCCCATGGAATTTGTTGCAAATATTATTCAAAAAGTTTTTAATAAAACTCAAGATGATGCAACCCGGATAATGCTTCAAATACATACAGAAGGAATAGGTATTTGTGGAATGTACCCTTTTGAGATAGCAGAAACTAAAATGAATCAAGTATTAAATTTGGCAAAAGAATCACAACACCCCTTGCAATGTATTATAGAAAAGATATAGTTTAAATTATGATTGCACAAGAATTAGAAGTTAGTCTTCACATGGCATTTATGGACGCTCGACAAAAAAGGCACGAGTTGATTACTGTCGAACATCTATTATTAGCTATGCTTGATAATCCATCAGCATCAGAAGTTTTAAATGCTTGTGGTGCTAAAATTGAAAAAATACGATCTGATATTGCTAACCATATTCAGGAGCATACTCCTGTTGTTTCTGGGACTGATGATGTCGATACTCAACCAACATTAGGTTTTCAAAGGGTAATTCAAAGAGCGATGCTCCATGTTCAATCTTCTGGAAAGAAGGAGGTTACAGGTGCAAATGTATTAGTCGCTATTTTTGGAGAAAAAGATTCTCATGCTGTTTATTTCCTTCATCAACAAGGTGTTGCTAGGCTTGATGTGGTTAACTTTATTGCTCATGGAATATCAAAAGTAATTGAAACAGAAAATAAAGAGGCAGCTATTGAAGGAACTGATTCTGAAGTTAAAAAAAACAAAAGTTTAGAAACTTACACAGTCAACCTCAATCAATTAGTAAGTGAAAATAAAATAGATCCTTTAATAGGTCGTGAAGTGGAAATCGAACGTGTTGTTCAGATCCTATGCAGACGAAGAAAAAATAACCCATTACTAGTCGGTGAGGCTGGAGTTGGTAAAACAGCTATAGCTGAAGGTTTAGCAAAGAAAATTGTAGAAAAAGATATTCCTGAGGTCCTTCAAAATAAAACAATATACTCCCTTGATTTAGGGGCATTAATTGCTGGAACCAAATACCGAGGTGATTTCGAACAGCGTCTTAAATCGGTAATGAAACAACTGCAAGAAGAAAAAGATTCCATTTTGTTTATTGATGAAATTCATACAATTATTGGTGCTGGTTCAGCTAGTGGAGGAACGTTAGATGCTTCCAATTTGCTAAAGCCTGCTTTAGCAAATGGTCAAATTAAATGTATTGGTGCTACAACTTATCAAGAATATAGATCAGTATTTGAAAAAGACCATGCACTAACAAGAAGATTTCAAAAGATTGATATAGAAGAACCTGATATTCCAACAACTATCAACATTCTTAAGGGTTTAAAATCTCGTTTCGAAGTGCATCACAATGTTAAATTCTCAGCTGATGCAATAATTAGTGCTGCAGAGCTATCTGCAAAATTTATTAATGATAGACAACTTCCAGATAAAGCTATTGATATTATTGATGAAGCAGGTGCTGCACAGAGAATACTCCCAGATAATAAAAAAAAGAAAGTCATTGGAGCTAAGGAAATAGAAGATGTAATTTCTAAGGTCGCGAGGATTCCAGCAAAAAATATTAATAAAGATGATCGAAACTCACTTAAAACTCTTGAGAGAGATTTAAAAGCAGTTATTTTTGGGCAGGATAAAGCAATCAACTCTCTTTCATCAGCAATTAAAATGGCTAGAAGTGGCTTAGGTCCAGAAAGTAGGCCTATCGGTAGCTTTCTTTTTAGTGGCCCCACAGGCGTCGGTAAAACTGAAGTTGCTAAACAATTAGCTTACACACTTGGAATTGAATTAATTCGTATAGATATGAGCGAGTTTATTGAAAGACATTCAATATCCAAATTAATTGGCGCACCTCCTGGCTATGTTGGTTATGATAATGGAGGCTTATTAACAGAACAGATTAATAAAAATCCTCATGCTGTTTTATTGTTAGATGAAATTGAAAAAGCTCATCCAGATGTTTTTAATATACTTCTGCAAGTCATGGATAATGGTACCCTTACAGATAGCAATGGAAGGAAAACTGACTTTAGAAATGTAACTATTATTATGACAACGAATGCAGGTGCTGAGGCATTATCCAAGGTAGATTTCGGGTTTACTCATAATGAAAAATCTGGAGATGAACAAATAGAAATTAAAAAATTATTCTCGCCCGAATTTAGAAATAGGCTTGATGCCATCGTATCCTTTGGTGCATTAGGGAATAATATTATTCTAAAAGTTGTTGATAAATTCTTAATGCAGCTTGAAAATCAGTTACATGATAAAAAGGTTGACGCTACCTTTACTAAAAAATTAAAAGACTATTTAGCAAAAGCTGGATTTGATCCTCAAATGGGCGCAAGACCTATGGCTAGACTTATTCAAGACACAATTAGAAAATCTCTAGCTGACCAGCTTTTATTTGGGAAGCTCGTAAATGGTGGTGAAGTTGAAATTGATATTGATGAAACTGATAAAATTATTTTAAACTTTAAAAACAAGGAAAAATTACCAGCCTAACTAAATGTAGGTTTTATCATTGCCATTTTAAATAAATTACTTTCTATAAGTAATGCTAACCACTTCTTAACTCTTTTATATTCTGAATTATCAAACCATTCTTTATCAACATTCATAAATTGTCTTATAAATGGGAAAATGCATATATCTGAATAAGTTCTTGTGTTACTAATTAAAAAAGATGTAATTTCCAATCTCTTTTCTAAAATATCTAAGAAAAAATAACAACTTTTCCGATGCTCAACTTTTGATTTTTCTGGGTATCGCTCAAAATACTTGTAACTATCTAAAGAGTTTTTAAATTTACCGTCATTTAATGCAACTAATTCATCAGCTATTTTTTTATCCCCTGGCTCTAATAAATCGCAATGTTTAGATTTGCTATTCTTATAAGCCCACTTCATTATGTCCAAACTTTCATCTAAAACTAATTTATTTAACCTTAAAATAGGGACTGTTCCTTTTGCACTAATATTAAGCATTTCATTAGGCTTATTCCGAAGAGATATTTCATAAACATCAAATTCTATCTTAGAATCTACTAGTGCCATTCTTGCTCTCATGGCATATGGACACCTTCTGTAAGAAAATAAATATGGCCTTGATCCTAAATTATTTAATTGCTCTACATAGTTCATCAATTAATCTATGTCCTTTAAAAATCAAACCTGAATATATTTGAATTAAATCTGCTCCATTATCTATCTTCTCTTTACCATCTGCTCCCGACATAACACCGCCAACTCCAATAATGGGAATTTTTCCGTTGAGATTTAATTTTAAAAATTTTAATGTTTTTAAAGAGCCTAATCTTAATGGGCGCCCAGATAAACCACCTAACTCATTTCGACTTTTAGATTTAACAACTTCACTTCTTGAAAGAGTTGTATTTGTTGCTATTACCCCATCAATTTCATACTTGATTAATAATTTACACATAAAAGAGAGTTGTGCATTTGTATTATCTGGTGAAATTTTAAGTAAAAATGGCACATACTTATTATATTTTTTATATAGTATTTTTTGTTCTCTTTTTATCACTTTCAGTAATTTATCCAAGCTTTTGCCTTCCTGTAATTTGCGGAGACCTTTAGTATTTGGTGAGGATACATTCAATGTGATATAACTTGCTATTAAGTATGACTTTCTAAAACATAAAAGATAATCATCAACAGCTTTATCATTGGGTGTGTCATAATTTTTTCCAATATTAACGCCCAAGATACCCTTAAATTTTGATTTTCGAATATTCTCAATTACCTGGTCAATACCATCATTATTAAAACCAAATCTATTAATGATGCCTTCTTGTTTTGTTAATCTAAATGATCTTGGTTTTGGGTTACCTGGCTGTGGTCTTGGGGTAACAGTTCCGACTTCAATAAAACCAAATCCAAGCTTAGATAAACAATCAATATATTCAGCATTTTTATCAAGGCCAGCTGCTAAGCCTACTGGGTTAGAAAACTTAAGGCCCATAACCGACCTTGGCTTACAATCATTTTTTTTTGAAATTAGGCCTAGCAAGCCTAAAAAATCTGCTATTTTTAGCGACTTCATTGCTAAGTGATGCGCAAATTCTGGGTTAAAAAGAAATAAGAAAAATTTAATTATATTGTACATAGTATATTTTATTTATTACTAGAGTATATTTTAAAAATATCCTACCTTAGATGCTCATAAATAATATTTAAAATACTTTTTGCTGTTTTTGTATTATTCAGCTTACCGTTCGGGTAATCCATAAATACTCTTGCGCCATTCTGCTCTTCTGTAATTCTTATGCGGTATCTCTTTTCATTCTTACCAAGACCTTGTTCATCATCAGACCCCCAAAAGCTCATAATTTCCTCTGTTAACGACTTGTCTTCTATAATTTTTACTTTTTCATTTGAATTCTTTAAATTCTCTTCTTCCTCTTTTTTCCTTTGTTCTTCTTCTTCATCATTCCAAAATGCTAATTTATCAATCAACCCTTTGTTGCTCTTCTTTTTCCCCTCAATCTCTAAATCTCTGTATTTAACATAAAAAATACCTTCGGACCTGTTTTTATCCTCTGTAACAAATCCAATGATATCTAGAGCTAATGATAGCCTCCTCCAAGATCGGTCGTAAGGATCTTTTAGTAATACATAATTACCCTGATCACTCTTAACAAATGTTGCATTTTTCCTTTCTATTGGATTTGCTATTGCCTTTTCTGCATCGAAATCTGTCATTCCTAACTTAGTCATTAACCTTCTTAGTATTTCAGCATTAATTTCATATTCGTCCATATTCATTTCTTTTTGCAGCTTGTTAGTAATGTCTTGTGCTTCCTCTTCACCATCTGGAATATATTCCTGAATTTTATACATGTCCGTCGAATATGAACCCTCTTTCAGCCTCTTAATCCTTTCTTTTGCTTCGTCATCCATCCCAACAACACTTCTTTGTGAAATATAAATTTCTGAAGTGTTTTTATCAACCCCATTTTCAATTCGAGTCCTAAATTTTCTTCTATCAGCTAGATTTGATAATCCATCCAACCATGCATCGAATCTGCTCGCCATACCTTTCTTAGAATCAAATTTCAATTTTGATGACTTAATCCATTCTGTTTCCATAACCCCAGTACGTTTATTAAGAATTTTAATACCAAAACCTAATTCCTGCCAAAACATTTCTAAATGAGGCCATAATTTGTCAGGTGTCTCATCAACTACTAACCATCTTAAATTTCCAGATTTAACCAGACGCATACCCTCTGGATTTTGAAGTACTTTGACCTCTGTGAATCCTGCTTTTTTTGCATCTTCATAAGTATTATAGGAAACCGCTTCCCCAGGCACGCCATATTCAACATTAGATTCAACGTCACTTAAATCAGGAGGTACATCGAGCTTTTTCGCTCTTGACGAACTTACATAGTCTGGCTGGGTAACTGCTTGGATAACTTCACTGTCTGCTATGTCAAAATCAGCGCATGATACTAGCAGGAAGGGTAATATGAGTAGATAAATATTCTTCATTTAATAGCTTCAAAAATTTCAATTAAATTCTTTTGATGTTTGTTATCAAGCTCAACTAGAGGTAGCCTGATACCTTGATTTATTAAACCCAAATAAGTCATGAGCCATTTTACAGGTATTGGATTAGAATCTACAAACATTCCCTGATGTAGATTGCTTAATTTTTTATTCAAAGCTCTTGATTTCTCAACTTCTCCATTGAGCATACTGTTACAAATATTGTACATTAAGTTTGGTTTAACATTCGCTGTTACTGAAATTACAGCACAACCACCTCGTTCGATATACTCTAAAAAGGAAAGGTCATCGCCGCTAATAAAAACAAAATTGTTCTCAACTTTTCCTTTTAGAAAATCGATACGCTCTATTTCTCCAGTTGCATCTTTGATTCCAATTATATTTGAAAGCTGACTTAATGAAATAACTGTCTCATTTTCTAAATCACACCCTGTCCTGGATGGTACGTTATATAATATTTGTGGAATATCAACTGCATCGTTGATAGTTTTATAGTGTTGAAACAAGCCTTTCTGGTTTGGTTTGTTGTAATAAGGTGTAACTAATAAGCATGCATCTGCACCTGCTTCTTTTGCTGATTTCGTTAAAAAGACTGCTTCTTTAGTTGAGTTCGCCCCTGTTCCAGCAATTACTGGAATTCTCCCATTTATATGAGAAACTGCTTCTTTGATTAGAAAAGTGTGTTCGTCAAAATCAATTGTTGGGCACTCGCCCGTAGTGCCTAATATAACAATTCCATCTGTTTTATTTTCTATATGGAAGTCAAGTAGGTTCTTAAAATTCCCTACATCGATTGAACCATCAGAGTTCATTGGGGTTACCAATGCAACGATACTACCTTGAAACATAATTAATTCCACAAATGAAAAATAATTTATATTCTACTAGAAACATTAAACAAATTGATTTTTATATATATAACTAAAAAATATTTTATTCTTTTTTGATATATGACAATATTGTTATAGTTTAATTAAATTTTATACTTAAAAGGCAGACTTAGGAGATATTAATCCTCTATTAATTCAAGAATATACTGAATAATGAAATTTTTATGATAATCAGCACAGTTTTTGTTAACACGATAGTGCTTAATAAAATTCTTAGTCTTTATCCTTTTATGGATGTTTCTAAGAAGCTTGAAACATCCATCAGTATGTCTGCAGTTTATGCATTTGTTTTAACAATTGGCTTAATGACTAGTTGATATAGGGGATGATGCTTAGTGGGATACCAAATCTTTTTGCTCATGCAGGATATATTAATTTCAGTTGGACTGCATTTTTCATTACTTCTCTACGAAAGCGTGCTCGATAACGTAATCACCTGGCTGTCCAATTCTTGGGGAAACTTCAAACCCTAATGAGTCTAAAAGCTCTTTTGTATCTTTCAACATTTCTGCGCTACCGCAAATCATTGCTCTATCTTCTTTTGGATTTATTGGTGGTAATCCAATATCAGTAAATAATTTTCCACTTTTGATTAAATTAGTTAACCTACCTTGATTTCTAAAATCTTCTTGAGTGACAGTTGGATAGTATATTAATTTATTTTTCACTTCTTCACCAAAAAATTCATTATTTGGTAATTCATTTTCAATAAAATCAGCATAAGCTAGCTCATTAACGGTTCTTACTCCATGGACAAGTATAATTTTTTCAAATCTCTCGTACATTTCAATATCTTGAATCAAGCTCATGTATGGTGCTAAACCTGTTCCTGTTGATAATAAATATAAATTTTTACCAGGTCTTAAATCATGAATAATAAGGGTGCCTGTTGGTTTTCTACTAACTAAGAGATCATCCCCTACTTTTAAATGTTGGAGTCTTGAAGTCAGAGGTCCATTCGGTACTTTAATACTGAAAAACTCAAGATGCTCTTCATAATTGGGACTTGCCATACTATAAGCTCTGGTTAAGGGTCGTCCTTCAACTTCTATACCAATCATTACAAATTGTCCATTTTCGAAGCGGAGGCCCTGTTCTCGTGTTGTTTTAAAACTGAATAATCTGTCATTCCAATGATGCACACTTAGAACTTTTTCTGTCGAATATTTACTCATAGTTTTTTCTTTCTTTAAGTTTTTGAAACTAAGGTAGCCATTTCTGGGACTGCCTCAAATAAGTCTGCTACTAAACCATAGTCTGCGAATTGAAAAATTGTAGCATCTGGGTCATTATTAATGGCCACCACAACTCTACTATCTTTCATCCCATAAATATGTTGATTAGCCCCTGATACTCCAATTGCTATATATAAGTCTGGTGCTACAACTACCCCAGTTTGTCCTACTTGAATCTCATTAGGAGCATAACCTGCATCTACTGCTGCTCGAGTTGCCCCAATTGCCGCCTCTAATTTATCAGCTAGAGGTGCTAACACTTCATTAAACTTTTCGGCGCTGCCAAGTGAGCGTCCTCCTGAAATTACTACTTTTGCATTAATAAGTGGAGGTCGATCAGATTCTATTTTTCGTTCTTTTTCCCATCGAGATAAGTTGAGTGGTTCTGGGGCTTTAGAATCAACAATTAAAGCATTTCCATTCAAACCAACTGCTTTAAACTTACTAGAATGGACTGTAAGAACTTGAATCGGTTCATCACTTTTAATTGTAGCATGCACATTGCCAGCATAAGTTGATCGAATATAAGTATTATCACCATTAATTTTTAAAACATCAGAGATCATTGAAACATCTAATAATGCTGCAACACGAGGTAGAATATTTCTACTAAACCACGTATGAGGGGCTAAAATTACCCTGTAATCTTGGCCTATCTCAGAAATTATATTAGCAGCATCCTCTGCCAGTGGGTGTTCAAGATGAGGGGCGTCAAATTTAATTATTTTATTAACACTATCAATTTTACTTGCATGATTTACTAATTCATCAATCCCTTTACCAATAATTAGTAAATCAATGGATCCTCCCCAAATTTCTGCAGCCCCAATAGCATTAAAAACCACATCATTAAGTTTTTTACCGTCATGCTCAGCTAGAATCAAAATTTTTATCGAAGTATCTATATCTTAATCCCTTCAATATCATTTAATTTTTGTAATAACTCTTTAATATCCTTAACTTTGATTCCTTCTTTTCTTGGTGGTGGCTCTGAGACACTAATTGTTTTTAATTTTGAAGAAATATCTACCCCTAAATCATCGGCTTTTATTGTTTCAATAGATTTTTTTCTTGCCATCATTAAATTTGGGAGTTTTACAAATCTTGGTTCATTAAGTCTCAGGTCAGCTGTTAGTACAACTGGGAGTTTAGTTACTATTGATTCAGTACCTCCGTCAATTTCTCTTGTAATAAATACTTCACTATCTTTAATCTCGATAGAAGAGGCAAATGTGCCTTGACTGCAATTTAGGAGGCCTGCTAACATTTGACCAGTCTGACCTGCATCACTATCTAATGCTAATTTACCTAATAAAATTAAATCTGGCTTTTCTTTCTCTACAACTTTTTTAAGTAACTTGGCAATAGCTAGAGGCTGTAGAACTTTATCTGTTTCGACCAAAATTGCTTTATCTACCCCCATAGCCAAACCTTGTCGTAATACATCTTGATTTAAACTAGAGCCTATTGATACCCCAACTATTTCCGAGGCAACTCCTTTTTCTTTAAGACGAATAGCTTCTTCAATCGCATTTTCATCAAATGGATTCACACCCATTTTTACACCTTCCATATCAACATCAGAGCCATCTGATTTAGGTTGAACTTTGATGTTGTAATCCTGAACTCTTTTGATTGCTACTAATATTTTCATAACTAATTATTCATCTCAATCTTAAACAGGTTTGATTATATAGGTTGATACAGTTTTATTACATTTATTATCTGTATAATATATCAGTAAAATAGATAAGAAGAATTAACTAAATACATTATGAGATACACATTAAGGCAATTAGAAATATTTATAGCTGTAAGTCGATTAGATAACGTTTCTAAAGCTTCAAAATTATTATGCCTGTCACAATCAGCAACCAGCTCATCTCTTGGTGAATTTGAACGACAATTTGGCTTGCAATTATTTGATCGAGTTGGCAGATCATTAAGTATTAATGAGTCAGGTAAGAAATTATTACCTAAAGCAATAGAGTTACTTGATAGAGCAAAAGAAATTGAATCTGAACTTTCAGCTCTCTCGGGATTCGGAGAAATGCATATTGGTGCAACTTTAACTATCGGAAACTATCTAGCTAACCTGTTAGTTGCAAAATTTTTACAAACTTATCCGGATAGCAATATAAAATTGCAAGTTCATAATACCAAGACTATTGTTCAACAAATTATAAATCATGAGTTAGATTTAGGGATGATAGAGGGTGATTGTGATCATCCAGACCTTGAAGTCCAACCATGGATAGCTGATGAACTTGTAATCTTTAGCGCTCCTAATCACCCGCTTACGAAAGAAAAAAATATTAGTATCAATAAACTAATTAAACAAGTATGGATCTTAAGGGAAAAAGGATCAGGTACTCGTGAGACATTTGATCGAGTTTTTGGTGTTAATGAAAAGAATATGAATATAAGGCTTGAATTAGAACATACCGAAGCAATTAAACGTGCAGTTGAATCAGGCATTGGGATTGGTTGTATTTCCAAACTCGCCTTGAAAGATGCATTTCGAAGGGGGAGTTTAGTCCCTTTAGATGTTAAAAATATTCAATTAAATCGTTATTTCTATTTCTTATGGCCAAAAAGTAAATATCAAACTAGTGGTATGAAAAAGTTTTTAAAAATGTGTAGAGATATGACTGCAGGGTTAGAAAGTAGCGATCAAATCGACTTACCTTTAATTGCGTGACAAATTTATGACAATTGAACGAGATGTAATGGAATATGATGTTTTGATAGTCGGCGGAGGGCCGGCAGGCCTTTCTGCCGCTATAAAAATTAAACAAATTGCAACTAGAGAAAATAAAGAGATAAGTGTTTGTCTTGTTGAAAAAGGTGCTGAGGTTGGATCTCATATTTTATCAGGGGCTGTTATCGATCCAGTCGCATTATCAGAACTAATTCCTGATTGGAAAGAGAAGGGGGCTCCACTCAATACCAAAGTTACTAAGGACATATTTAATTTATTTAGTAAAAAAAGAAATTTAAAAATACCTCATTGGCTTATGCCCCCTATTATGAGTAACAAACAAAACTACATAGTTAGTTTAGGTCAGCTATGTGTTTGGCTTTCAAAGGAAGCAGAGAGTCTCGGTATTGAAATTTATCCAGGATTTACTGCACAAGAACCTATTTTCAATGACAATCAAGAATTAGTTGGAATTTTAACAGGTGATATGGGAAGAGATTCGGATGGTAATGAGACAGTTAACTATGCAGCAGGCATTGAGATTCGTGCCAAATATTCTCTTATAGCAGAAGGAACTAGAGGTTCAATTACAAAAATTATTGAAAAAAAATTAAGTCTTAGAAAAAATAGTGACCCGCAAAAGTATGGTCTGGGATTCAAAGAGGTTTGGCGTATAGATAAAAATAAGCATCATCCAGGTCTTGTCGAGCACAGTTTAGGATGGCCGCTTGAAAATGATGCTGGGGGAGGATCCTTTACTTATCATTATGGAGAAGATTTAGTTTCTCTTGGATTTGTAGTTCATCTTGATTATTCGAATCCATATCTCTCCCCTTTTGATGAATTTCAAAGCTTCAAGACCCACCCTAAAATAAAAAATTTACTCACTGGTGCGAAGAGAATTAGTTATGGTGCACGTACAATTAATGAGGGTGGAATTCAATCATGGCCAGAACTAGCTTTTCCTGGAGGAGTGCTTATTGGATGTAGTGCCGGGATGGTAAATGTACCAAGAATAAAAGGTACTCATAATGCTATGAAATCTGGAATGTTAGCTGCAGAGGCATGTGTAGAGGCAATTACAAAACCAGAAAATATTAATAATAAAATTCTTGAGCAATATTTACAAAAACTAAAAGCTTCTTGGGTATGGGATGATTTAAACTCAGTTAGAAATATTAAGCCATTAATATCGAAATATGGGACAACTTTAGGAATGCTATTTGGTGGATTTGAAATGTGGTTAGCATCCTACAAAATCAAATTACCTTGGACTTTGCACCATGAAAAAGCTGATCATGAAACTCTTATAGATTTTGAACAGGCTAAGCCCATAAGTTACTTAAAGCCTGATGGTGTGTATACCTTTGATAAATTAAGCTCAATAAGTCTTAGCAATATAGGCCATGAAGCCAATCAACCATGCCATCTTAAGCTAAGAGATAAAAATATTCCCATCGATTTCAACTATAAAAAATACAATTCACCTGAGCAAAGATACTGCCCAGCAGGTGTTTATGAAATTTTAAAAGAAGATAATTTAGTAAGGTTACAAATAAATGGTCAAAATTGTATTCACTGCAAGGCATGTGATATCAAAGATCCGAAACAAAATATAGATTGGGTACCGCCAGAAGGTGGAAGTGGGCCAATATATTCAAAGATGTAATCTAATTGAAATGAAGCGTAAATATCCTTATAAACAGTAAGCTATATTTTTAGAGCCAGTATCTTTCAACAGTTATATTTCCTGGCTTTGCCCTTCTATTCCTCTCTAAACCAAAACTTTTTAGTGTTACTGAAGTATCTTTAATCATTTGTGGATTTCCACACAACATGAATTGAGAGTCTTCATTAATTTCAATATTTGCATAACTTTGAAAATCTCTTGATTCAATTCCAACAGGGATCCTATAATTAAAACAATCTGCAACCTTATCTCTGGTCACTGTCCGAATGTATGTCAGTTGATTAGGATAAGTTTTATTTAACTCTTGAATAAGGTCTTGATAAATTAACTCATCTAAATGCCTTACCCCATGAACTAAAACTATTTTTTTAAATCTTTGCCATGGCAAGTCTGTTTTTAATAATGCCAAAAAAACACCTAGTGCAGTTCCCGTAGCAACCATCCATAAGTTTTTCCCGTCAGGTACTTCTTCCATTGTAAAGTAACCTGTGGCCTGCTTCATTATTTGAATTTTATCGCCCTTTTTTAATTGGTGTAATTTTGGAGACAAGGTTCCAGTTGGGATATTTATATAAATAATTTCAAGTAATTTTTCATCAGGGGCGCTGGCATAAGAATATGCTCGTGTAATCAAATTATCATTTACCTTTAAACCAATTTTTGTAAATTGACCAGCTTGATGGGGCATAATATCTGCTTTTATTTTTAAAGAAGCTAGATTACTAGTCCATTTTATATTTTCAATTACTTCACCCTGTTGCCACTCTTCCATATTATTTCTCTTTTTATAAAAATAGTACCACATCAATTTTTATGCATTGTATCTCTAATACTCTTCATGCGTCTACCTTAATCTATTTTGAAATGATATGATTAGAATTAATATACGATAGTTAAATTCATAGATTAATTCATGAAAAATAAATTAAAAATTCTAAAAAAAATTTTACGCTTGCATATTTATGTAGGTTTAGGAATAAGTTTACTACTTATCCATTTATCAATTACAGGTATTTTTCTAAACCACACAGATGATCTAGAGTTAAATAAAACATATATTTCATCCAAATGGATTTTAAATTTATATGGTTTAAATGTGCCTAGGCCTTCGAAAATTTTCACCATCCAACAAGACAACTTTAGTCAATTTGATACAGAAGTTTTTTTAAATAATAAGCCAATTTTTTTATTTGATTCTGAGCTTATAGGTGTAATTAAAAATCGTGAAAATTTTATCATAGCAGCTCAGGATGAATTATTTATTGTCAATCAAAGTGGTGCACTGATCGACAAGCAAAAAATATTGTCATTCACTATTAAATCTATAGGTAAATATAAAGAAAAAATAGTGATTAAAGATGAACAGCTTAATAAATGGGTTGGGAAATCAATATCTGCTAAATGGGCCCCGATAATAAAAGATAATATAAATTGGAGTAAGCCTGGCACGATGACTCCGTTAAATAAAAAAGAGATTAAACAATATTTTGTTGGAAATGGTATTTCTTTGGAGCAAATTATCCTGGACTTTCATAGTGGCGCTATTTTTAAGAAAGAAGGTAAGATATTTTTTGATTTAGTAAGTCTTCTCTTAATATTTTTATCTGTATCGGGTATATGGTTATGGCTCATCAAAAGAAAAAAGGCAAAGAAGTAGCTCAATGACTTGTTTGACTATTAATCACTATCTGCTTAAATCAAATAACCTCGTTTATTTAAGAATATTAATATTTATCGTTGTCATTGCTGCTGCTGTTCAATTACCAGAGATGCTAATGGAAAAGAGCTTTCCTTTTTTATACAAGATGCTTGGAGTAGTCCAAAGTGGAAGGTAATCACATTGTTGAAAAAATTGATTCAATTTTACCCCAAACACAGTGTGGTCAGTGCAGTTATACTGGATGTATGCCCTATGCTAATGCTATTTCAAAAGGGGAAGCGGAGATCAATCAGTGCCCTCCAGGAGGTGAAATAGTCATCCGTGCTCTTGCTGAATTAATGGATGTTAAATATAAACCTCTAGATGAATCGTATGGTATCTCAAAGCCAAAAGCTGTGGCTTTTATAGATGAGAATACATGTATCGGTTGTACTTTTTGCATACAAGCGTGTCCTGTTGATGCAATCTTAGGTGCAGCCAAACAAATGCACACAATAATTGAAAAGGAGTGTACTGGATGTGAATTGTGCCTAGCTCCTTGTCCTGTTGACTGTATAACTATGCCAGAAATAAAGGAAATTATTTCAGATGATATTGCAAATAAAGAAGCAAATATCGCTCGTAAAAGAAATAATTTTAGAATTTTAAGGTTAGAAAGAGAAAAAATAGAGCGTGCCGAAAGAAATGCAAAACGTAAATTAGAAAGCAACAAAGGGGAAAAAGGAAAATTAATAGAAGAAAAGAGGTTGGAAATTGCAGCTGCAGTCAGTAGAGCTAATAATGGGGAAATTAACTAATGTCCAGCCAGCGATCTCCATTCCTTCAAAAAGTAGCAAATTTAACCATGGTTATTGTGTTTGTAATAGCAGTAGTTATCTCGAAAGTATTAGCTTGTATATTTATTTTTGAGATTGATTACATTGACTTTCTTTTACCCATTCTCCCATCAGGAGCTTTTTTAGGGCTTGTATTTCAAATCGCTTTAATTAACTGGATAGACCAAAAAGAATAAAAATGAACATTGAAAAAAGAAGAAAAATCTTTTCTCTTCTAAGGAAAAATAATCCAAATCCTTCTACTGAGCTTAAATACAATAGTCCTTTTGAACTCTTAATCGCAGTAATTTTATCGGCTCAGGCCACAGATATTTCAGTCAATAAAGCTACTGTCCATTTATTTAAAATAGCGAATACTGCTGAAAAAATAAGTTCGCTATCAATTATAAAAATAGAGTCACTAATTAAAAATATAGGCCTCTTTCATACTAAAGCTAAAAATATTCATAAAACTAGTGAGATTATTACTCAAAAATACTTCGGTGAAATACCTAACAATAGAGAAGGGCTTGAAAGTCTTCCTGGCGTTGGGAGAAAAACAGCCAATGTGATATTAAATACTATTTTTAAAGAGCCAGTTATCGCTGTTGATACACACATTTTTAGGCTATCTAATAGGATAAAATTAGCAACTGCTAAAACTCCCTTAGCTGTTGAATTAAAGCTTACAAAACTAATTCCAAATGAATTCTTAATTGATGCTCATCATTTATTAATACTTCACGGGAGATACGTTTGTAAAGCAAAAAATCCAGATTGTAATAACTGTCTAATTAAGAAATTATGTGAATATAAATACAAGTTTGCTTAATATTAAAACAATTCTTCCATTCTTGATGGTAACAAGCTAATAATCTTCTTTTTTTCTTCTATTGTCATATCAAACCACTGAGAAATTTCTGTTGAATTTCTAAAGCAACCACTACATAATTCCTCTTCATTATATTGACATACTCCAATACAGGGAGATAAATCATTATTCTGTTCTTCTTCCATTAAATCAACTTACCATGACAATATTTATATTTCTTTTTACTGCCACATGGGCAAGGGTCATTACGCGAAACTTTTTTTGGCTCACTCTCTAATTCAGCTGCTCGTAATTTATCTTCGTTCTTTTTATCTATCTCATTCACTTGCTCTTCATCTTTAACCTGAACAAGCATTAAAACTCTCGTTATCTCAAACTTAATTTTTTCTAATAACTCTTCAAATAGCCCAAATGCTTCTTTCTTAAATTCTTGTTTTGGATCTTTTTGGCCATATGCTCTTAAACCAATTCCTTGCCTTAATTGATCCAATGCAGATAAATGTGATCGCCAATTTTGATCTATTATTTGCAAAATAACTGACCTTTCAAAATGATGCAATACTTCAATACCAGCTTGCTTTTCTTTTAAGCCATAATTTTTATTTGCTTGCTCTTTAATTCTGCTAGCAATTTCTTCGATTGCTATATTGGGCTCCTTCTGTAGCCATGATTTTATATTGATTTTAATTGCATAATCAGCTTTCAATCTTTTTTCTAATGCCTTTATATCCCACATTTCTTCGATACTCTCAAGAGGTATGTATTCATAAACTGTACTGACAATTACATCTTCCCTTATCTGACTAACACTTTGTTGAATGTTGGGGCTATCTATAATATCGTTTCGTTGTTCGTAAATTACTTTTCTTTGATTGTTTGGAACATCATCAAATTCAAGTAATTGCTTTCTACTATCAAAATTTCTAGCTTCGACTTTCTTCTGTGCACTTTCTACAGATTTAGTTACCATCGTATGCTCAATTGCTTCACCTTCTGGAAGCTTGAGTTTGTCCATAATAGACGCTACCCGATCACCACCAAAAAGTCTTAATAAAGAATCGTCTAATGCGAGGTAAAATGAACTTGATCCTGGATCACCCTGACGCCCAGCCCTTCCTCTTAATTGGTTATCTATCCTTCTCGATTCATGTCTTTCTGTGCCAATAATATGAAGGCCTCCGGCATCAATAACTTCTTGATGTCTTTTTTTCCATCTATCTTGAGTATCTATAATTTTTTTCTTATGTTTAATTTTGTCAAGTTTTTCAATTTCCGGTTCAATATTTCCACCTAGTACTATGTCCGTGCCCCGACCAGCCATATTTGTTGCAATAGTTATCATTCCAGGTTGGCCTGCTTGAGTAATTATATGGGCTTCTTTTTCATGTTGTTTAGCATTTAATACTTGGTGTTCTAATTTTTCTTTATTAAGTATTTTAGAAATAAATTCCGAATTTTCAATCGATGTAGTTCCTACAAGAACTGGCTGAGATTTTGTGTGGCAATTCCTAATGTCATCTATAACTGCCGTATATCGCTCTGAGTTTGTCCGATATATTTTATCGCCATGATCTATTCTTATTGTTGGTCTATGAGGAGGGATAATAATTGTTTCTAAACCATAAATCTGGCTGAATTCTTCCGCTTCTGTATCAGCAGTGCCTGTCATTCCCGAAAGTTTTTTATACATTCTGAAGTAATTTTGAAAGGTTATGCTTGCAAGGGTTTGATTTTCTTTCTGGATTTCAACGCCTTCTTTTGCCTCAATAGCCTGATGTAGGCCATCTGACCAGCGCCTGCCAGGCATCATTCTTCCAGTAAATTCATCAACAATTGTAATTGCATTATCTTTTACAACATATTCTTTATCTTTAATAAAGATATAATGTGCTTTAAGGGCGGAGTTAACATGATGTATTAAATTAATATTTGCAGGATCATATAAATTTGAGCCTTTTGGTAGAATTCCTAGTTTAACTAAAATTATCTCAGTATTCTCATGTCCTTCATCCGATAAAATAACTTGGTTCGATTTTTCATCAACCCAAAAATCTCCCTTGGAATCTTCTTTATCTTGTTTTTTTAGTTTAGAAACAACTTTATCAATTCTAGAATATAGGTCAATATTATCTTCAGATTGGCCCGATATAACCAAGGGGGTTCTTGCCTCATCTATCAAGATTGAATCGACTTCATCTACCACAGCATAACTTAGAGGTCTCTGAACTCTGTCTTCTGATGTATAAACCATATTATCTCTTAGATAATCAAAGCCAAATTCGTTATTTGTGCCATAAGTAATGTCTGATGAATAAGCCACTTTCTTATCTTTCGGATCCATTCTGGATAAATTTACTCCTACAGATAACCCTAAAAATTCATACAACTTACCCATCCATTTGGCATCTCTTTTTGCTAAATAATCATTTACAGTAACAACATGAACTCCATCTTCCGAAAGAGAATTCAAATAAACTGCCAGAGTAGCGACAAGCGTCTTACCTTCGCCGGTCCTCATTTCTGATATTTTTCCATCATTAAGAGCCATGCCACCCATTAATTGAACATCAAAATGCCTCATTCCCAAAGTTCTCACACTTGCTTCACGGACGTGAGCAAATACTTCAACAATTAAATCTTCTAATTTTTCTCCGCCTTTAACACGATCCTTAAATTCTTTAGTTTTAGACTTGAATTCGCTATCTTTAAGTTTTTTAACTTTCGGCTCTAACTCATTAATTAAATTAACTTTTTTAGAGTATTCATTCAATAATCGATCGTTTCGACTACTAAAAAATGTATTGAGAATTTTTTTAAACATAATTATTATCTATCTCTTAAGGTATTGTTTCGGGTCAAGGGAATGTTTATTTAGCCTTATTTCATAATGCAAATGAGGACCGGTTGAGCGGCCTGTATTTCCAACATTACCAATTAAATCTTCTTTTTTTACAATATCACCGCTTTTAACTAAAATTTTAGATAGGTGAGCATACCTTGTCTCTAAGCCACCTCCATGATTAATAGTAATTAGTTTTCCATAGGCCCCTAACCTAGCTGCTTTCTTGACAATTCCGCCAGCTGTTGCATATATTGGTTCGCCATGTGCTGCACTAAAATCTATTCCTTCATGAAATGCCCTTTTTCCTAGTATTGGGTCCATACGCCACCCATATGAAGAAGAACTATAGGGTACATCAACTGGATATAAAGATGGTAATGTTTCTTTTAATACTGACTGTTTTAATAGCATTGCTTCCATTTTATTATAAATTTCTTCCCTTACTCTTATATTTCCCATCAACATTTCTAGCGTCTTTTGAATCTCATTATAGCTAATTTTTTTCTCAAGAAATGGCCCGCCCTTACCATCTAATTTATTTTCTTTCTTTAGTTTTGGTAATTTTTCTTTTCCTAATATTTGCTTCTTCATCACATCTTGCAAACGCTCAGTTTGTTGATCAATATCAAGAATTCTGGAATACAACTCTCCAATTTGATTAACATAGACACCTAAATTATCTTGATAGTTATATTTATCGCTAGTTACTTCAAAGTTGTTAAGCCTTATATTGCTATTTAATTCTTTAACTTTATATACAAAAAAATAATTAATTGAATAAATACTTAAAGAAAAGAAAAGGAATGCAATAAACATAACTAAAGCAAGGCTCACACTTTTTGGCTTAGATGTTTTTTTCCCAATAAATAATATTTTCATTAAGAGTTAATCTTGTTTAGTAAAATTAATGTAGCATTATATAGTATGGAACCAATAAAAAAGTTATTCACAGCTAAAGTTTTTTATGAGTATGAGGGGAAAAAATCTGAGCTAGCCTCATTACAAAACCAATTTCTTCAAAATATACCATGTCAAATTCAATCCCACGTAAAAGTTAAAAATAGAATTGGAAGTATCCTTATTGTTGAAGTAACTAATAATAATGTAGCACATAAGATTAAAATGACATCCGCTTCTATCCTAAAAAAAATAAATAATAATGCTTCTTTAAAGTTAGATAAAATAAAGGTTAGAATTGTCGTACAAAGTCCGATACCTAAAAGACAAGCAAATAAAACATCAATATCATCTACTGCCCGCATGAAAAAACTATCTAAAGAGATTTCAGATTCGCCACTTAAGACATATTTGAAGAAAATTTTTAAAAATAAATAATGACTGAGGTAATTATTTTTATTTTAGCAGGAATTTGCACAGGCATATCTGCTGGTGTTTTTGGCCTAGGGGGCGGATTAATAATAGTTCCTGTTGTTACATATTCACTGGTATCATTTTCAAATATGGCCTTAGATCAGGCAATTATCACTGGAATAGCTACCTCATTAGTGTCAATGGTTTTAACAGGAGCAATGGCTACTTATGCTCACACAAAAAATAAAAATATTGACTACAAAATTATTCATAAATTTACAATTGGGATTATTCTCGGAACCATATTAGTTGGATATCTTATTAATTTAGTTCCTGGACAGGTGCTTAAGAATTTCTTCATCATATATGTTTTTTTTGTTGCTTATAGGATCTATACCCATAAATCTAACTTTATCAATAATAATTCTGCCATTAAAAATAATTTTTTCTCCAATTTAATTGGCTTTATCTTCTCTATTATTTCTGGCTTAGTTGGAATTGGTGGCGCCACTTTATTTGTTCCATTTTTAATTAGAAACAACATACCTACTAAATTGGCTATTGGGACATCAAGTGCAATAGGATGTTTAATTGGACTTGGGGCTTCAATAAGTATCTTTATTAGTTCTTTATATTTCGGGCCAATAAATAACTATATGTTTGGATTTCTTTATTTGCCCGCCATTTTGTTTCTTACTCTACCAAGCTTAATTTTTGTTCGACTTTCTGCAAGCTGGCTTTTAAAAATTTCTGATGTCAATGTTAAAAAATTATTCTCATCTTATCTAATAATCATTGGTTTATTGATGTTGTTTAACTAAATTTAACTATATTAATCAATTATTTAAAAAAATTTAGTTATATTATATTGTGAGATAGATTAAAAAGTGTGATAATTGCGCATTAAATTTTTAAGTTTTTTACTTATAAAGCTTAAATTAACACTCATTATCTGGAGGAAGCAATGTCAGTAATTAATATCGCTATAGCAGCAGGAATACTTGCAGTACTTTACGGTGCAATAATGTCGAAATGGATTATTAGTTTACCATCTGGTAATGCAAAAATGCAAAATATCGCAAGTGCAATACAGAAAGGCGCTTCAGCTTATCTGGCTAGGCAATATAAAACTATTACTATTGTCGGTATTATTTTAACAATATTAATTGGAATTTTTCTTGGTCAAGATACTGCCATAGGATTTATTCTTGGCGCATTTTTATCTGGCGCTTGTGGGTTTATTGGTATGAATGTTTCAGTCCGGGCAAATGTAAGAACAGCTCAAGCAGCGACTAAAGGAATTGTGCAAGCTTTTGATGTTGCATTCAAAGGTGGTGCCATTACGGGTATGTTGGTTGTTGGCCTTGGTTTAATTGGTGTTGCGGGATTTTATAGTTATCTTGGTGGAACACCAGATAATCTTGACCCATTAATTGGCTTTGCATTCGGTTCATCTTTAATTTCTATTTTTGCAAGATTAGGTGGTGGCATTTTTACAAAAGGTGCTGATGTAGGTGCTGACCTTGTAGGGAAAGTTGAGGCAGGAATACCTGAAGATGATCCTAGAAATCCTGCAGTAATTGCAGATAATGTTGGTGATAATGTTGGTGATTGTGCTGGAATGGCAGCAGATCTTTTCGAAACATATGCAGTAACAATCATTGCAACAATGGTTCTCGGACATTTAATAGTTTCAGGTGGTGGGGATGCTGTCTTATATCCACTATATCTTGGAGCGGTTTCTATTGTTGCTTCTATCATTGGCTGCTTCTTTGTAAAAGCATCTCCAAAAATGTCCAATGTAATGCCGGCTCTTTATAGAGGATTGGCGATAGCGGGAATTCTTTCTGCAATTGCTTTTTACTATGTAACACAAATGATGTTTGTCGATGGCTTTGTAACAGAATCTGGAAGCTATTCTGCTATGGCATTATTTTACTCATCAATTGTTGGTTTAGTTTTAACAGCTGTTTTAGTCTGGATTACCGAATACTATACTGGAACTCAATATGCTCCAGTTCAACATATTGCAAAAGCGTCAGAAACTGGTCATGCGACTAATATTATCGCTGGAATCGGGATTTCAATGAAGTCTACTGCAATTCCTGTGCTTTCAGTTTGTTTAGCAATTTATACTGCTT
>Ga0209192_10000299_pt1 | contig 54150 bp, 70 predicted proteins | sample ArcticOcean_MG_C_11_FD_187433 | JGI IMG/M metagenome (GOLD analysis project Ga0209192, IMG submission 187433) | Marine microbial communities from western Arctic Ocean - ArcticOcean_MG_CB2_154 (SPAdes) (version 2) | ecosystem: Environmental > Aquatic > Marine > Oceanic | place: Arctic Ocean... | reverse complement strand
CATGCTTAGTTTACTGTTCAATCGTATCATATCATTGTCTAACATACGCACACGATCAACAAGACGTATTAGTGTACCCATGCTTTCGCCAATAACAGGATCAATAGTTTCTGTTACCCATTTCCATATAAAGAATATAAAGTAACCCATTCCAAACGCAGCAATAACTGGAAACCCAAAATCTTTAATCGCACTTGCTATATCAATTTCCATTAATCTTTTCTCGCATCATTTTTGCCTTCATTGGCAGCAATTCTGTCAATGTTGGGTCTTACATTAAGTGCATAACTTAGCAGTGCATCAATCTTAACTAGGTCGTTGTTCATAGTTTGTACACGATTATCTAGTGAGCCAATGATACCGTTTAGTGTTTTCACACTATCAGTAACTCCTGCTAGAATAAAACTAAGTGTTAAGAATACAAAGTAGCCAGCAGCTAGTGCTCCTGCAATAGGAAAGCCCACTTCGCTTGCTAGTGTTAGAAAATCCATAAAACGCCCTCACGCTTTGCTACATATGTATTTATAAAAAAGGCACTGGTGTATACACGGGTAATATACGTTCAGCGTCCAAAACCTTTAAAATAGTTATAATATCGTCATATGATAGCGCCATAATAGCTCCTTTATGAAACCCAGATACTGTAATATTTTGCGTTTTGTGTTCTTCTAGTATATAGTTGCCTACGTTAGTTGGTGAAGATAACACCCATTTGTCTTTGTATTGTGTATCGTTTACAAGCATATGCCGCCATACTGTGGCTCCATTGCTTCCTACATACTCAGCATCTCGTTGATTGACTTTCACTTCAAACAGTTCGTAAAGAATAAACTCGGCTGGTTCACAACCTTCAGTCATTGGCCCAGTTTCTAAAAACCAAGTATGAAATGCCAACGGCCCACCTATGTAATCTATCAACTGTTTTGCTACATCTGTTTTAAAAATATAAGGTGTAACATTAGCACGAAGTTTTAAACTACGCCCAGGATAAATCAAGTCAAGTGTTTTGCAACATTTTTCTGTCCATACATCCTGAACAGGTGTTGTCCAGTTACCGTGCGGCTTTGAACTTTTAATATCTGCAATATTACAAGGTTTAAAGAAAAAGTTTTTACTATCTAATATCAAGTAGTCTGTTGTTTCAATGTAGTTGGCAACAAGTATTTTTAACATTTGTTGTGATATCCACCCATGATTGAGATCTTCTATATCAAAGTCTTTTACAAATCTAGTAGGCCAAAACTTACTAGCTGGATGTTCTATTACATCAAACCTGTATAGTAGTTTTCTTTTGAGTTTGTTAAGCCACCTACTCCAGCGTGTATATTCTGTATCCGGACCGTTGTACACAATCATTAACTTACACGGTTCTAAATAAAACTTTATGCTGCGGCATAACATTTCAAACTTCCATTTATCACGTTCACAGGTAACTACTAATAAAGTGCGATCCATGGTTGACATTCTTTCTAACTTGTAGTATATTTAACTAAAGGCAACCAGGAGGAATCAAAGAATGGCAACCACCGAAGAAAAAACCGAACTAGTAGAAACCCTCAAAGGACCTCGTTTCTACCGTATTAGATTGTATGGGTATGGCGGCGAAGCTGCATACATTAACATTGACAAAGAAGCATACAAGTTTTGGCATAAGCACACTGAAGAACACGGCGACGGCGACTTTGTAAACTATATGATCAATGATGATCCTGAACACTACGAGTTTGAAAATCTTACAGATATACCCCCTGAGGCAGACTTCTTGCGAAATGTAGAAGAAGAATACAAATACCAGTGGTATGAAGCAGAAGGCGAGTTTTGTCATCAAAACGGTGTAGAGTACGGTAGTGCATACATGACTGTAGAAGAAGTTAGTAGTGATGACTATAATTCTGATATTATTGCAGACGTAATAGACGGCGAAAACGTAGTTAAACTTGTTGATAAAATTCAAGAAGAAAGTGACTACGAAATAGAACCAGGAGACTTTGGTGAAGCTGATGAGTACGAACCACAAGGCGAATATGTAGCACAGATGTACTCAAGTGAAAAAGGTACATTCTTTGAAGGCAGACTTGAAACAACTGGTGAGTTTGACTCTAAGAAACTAAAGTTTATAATCAACGAATATCCTAATGGCGAAGACATTATTACTAGTTTAGAATACAACGGAGTTGATATTGAAAACGACGGCGCCGAAACTAACGGAAAGGGGTACTCTGCACATGTGTGGAGTAACATAGATTGAGTAAAAAACGTATGATGAAACATCCGTTACGTGAGAATCTTAATGCAAAAGATTGGGAGCGTATTCAAACGGCACTCGACCAGGATCATTATATGTTATTAACAGCCGACGAAATAGATGCAGCATATGATGTATTTTATGATGCAATGGTTATGAAATCACAAACACACGCAGGAGTAAGAACAGAACAATGAATGAATTTGAAAAATCTGCAAAGATTGACTGGAGTTTACACGCTAGTATTTCCCAGCCATATCGTACAAATACGCTACTATGGCAACATTGTGATGCAATGACGGCTATTGAAACGCAAGACAATCTTGAAGAGGCTATCACTCAAATGTCCGAGTTTCCGACTGCAATTGAAATGTTAAATTCTATAGGAGTAAATACAAATGGTAAATAGATTACTATACAGTGCAGACGATATATTTGAAGACATCGATGGTGATCCAGAAAATGTAAACATGAATATCCCGCCTGAGATAGCAGAAAAAATGGGCTGGATCCCGGGAGATGTATTGAAGATAACAGTTGAAAACGGCGTCATGAGTATAACCAAGGTTGATAATGGCAAAAAGTGACGAAACAATAGAGCTAGAAGGTAAAATAACTGATGTTTTACCTAACCAGACGTTTAAAGTAGAACTTGAAAATGGACATCAAGTAATTTGTTACACAGGCGGCAAGATGCGCCGTTTTAGAATTAGACTAGTAATGGGCGATAAGGTTAAAATTGAAATGACACCTTATGATCTTGATAAAGGCCGCATTACTTTTAGATTGTAGGTTGACAACCGGTTTGTGGTGTGTTATATTATATATAAGTTAACAAACTTGGGGCAATATTATGATAACAGTAACAGGCGGCAAACCCAAGCAACGTAGATATGTAGAGAGTATGGTACAGTTTTGTATCAATACTCTAATGCCACGTATGCGTACACTTGAAATAGAAGTGAAGCTATGCTCACCAAAAGGTGCCATGGGTTATTGTCTAGAACTTGACACCAATAGAGAGTTTGAGATCGAAGTTGATCGCACATTATCTTATCGCAAAATGCTGGAAACTGTAGCACACGAAATGGTACACGTTAAGCAGTATGCAAGACGTGAATTGCATCCTTCCAAGCACACTTGGTGCGGCAAAACATACAATCCTAAAAAAACCAGCTACTGGGATCTTCCTTGGGAGATTGAAGCACACGGCCGCGAAACAGGATTGTTTGTACGCTGGGCAGAAAAAGAACGTCTTGCCCACTTAAAATGGACACAAACCAGTTGACATCTATTTAAACCCCACTATATTAATATTAAGGTAAAACAGAAAGGCGAAAAATGTCACAGCGTGTAAACAACTTCAAGGGCGGCATTCAATCAGGTACAACTGCACTAGATGTTGACAGTTCTAAACTTGATAGACAGCTCAAAGAATCTCGAGATAACATACGTGTACCCGATCTTAAGATGATTAAACAATTTTCATATGAAGATAAAATAAAATATGTTGGCGACAACTGTTTTGGATTTGCCCCAGATGGCGGCGCATGGTTTAAAGGCGACAAACTAGTAGCAGTATTTGAAGCTAAGAAACAAGGGCTTGGCGGCAATGCATACGAACGTTGGTGGGATAATGCTTGTACAGCAAAACATGTTAATCCAGATGTAATATATGTAACGTTTTGTTCCGGACCAGGTTCTGCACAAGGGCAATGTTTAGATAATCTTCGGCGCAAAGCAAACATCATGTTAGGCGAAAACTTCAAGTTCTATATGTCACCTGAAGGCTTTACATTTGATCAAGTTAGTGCTATAATGCAAGAAACATTGGAAGGAACATTATGAAACCGTTATATATGTGGGCAGGTGGCAAAAACAAAATGATACCCAAGTACTTAGAAGGTCCGGGTATCCCAACTAGTGGCTACGACACATTTGTCGAGCCATTTTTTGGTGGCGGCGCAATGACTATTTGGGTGTATAAAAACTGTCCAGACGTAAAACGTTTTATTATTAATGATGTTAAAGAAGAACTTGTTGGTATCTATAATGCTATCAAGAACGATCTTGATAACTTTATTAAACGTATGGATGCATTAGAAGCACAGTATTTGCCATTAGACAAAGCAGCTCGTAAAGAATGGTTTTACAATCTACGCACACCATATGCAACCAATATACACACATGGACTGCTACAGAAGAAAGTGCTACACTTTACTTCTTAATGAAAACAGCATTTAATGGCATTTGGCAAACTACTAAACGTGCAAATGGTAGATTTGATACACCGTTTGGACTAGGTAATCAAAAGACATCGGTATACGAGAAAGACAATGTGTTAGAGTGGCATACTTTTTTACAAAAGGCAGATGTTTACTGCGGCGATTGGCAAGTAGCTAGTGATGCTGCAAACAATGAGCGTACATTTTTCTTTTATGACCCTCCTTACAGAGATAGCTTTACAAGTTATGGCGAAGGCTTTACAGATGCAGATCATCAAACTCTAATAGAGTATTGTGTACAAAAAGATTTGCAAGGTGATATTGTATTTTACTGTAATAGAGATGATGCACAGGATGGGTTTTTTGATGCACACAAAGCACATCTAAATGATAGTTATTTTGATATTAAGTATACTGCTGGGCGTAGAGCTACTGAAAAAGATAAAGATGGCAATCCTATTCTAGACGAAGATGGTAACAATACACGTACAGCAAAAGCAGCAAAAGAAATATTGCTGCACACAACTATTCAAAAATCTGTTGATGTATTTGCTCATGGATTGTGTGAAGTTATAGGTTGACAAGTGTGTGCCCGTATGTTATATTAGTGTATAGGCACAAACACACACACGAGGCACAAAATGACTACTTATACTTACTGCGACGATATCTTTTCTGATCTTCACAAAGATGTTTACGGCATGCGCCCACGTGCAGGCGGCATGCTTGCTGAGTGGAATAGCTGGACCCCTCAGCAAAAGCAACAGCAGTGGGATTACCTGTGCGCTCAACTAGAAGTCAACGAAAACGCTGAACGCAAGCATGAAGAGGAAATGCTAGTTGAGTTCCGCCACACACTTCGTAAAACTATGAACCTTTGCAGTGTTAACTGGGCTGAAGCAATCCGTATTCTTGCTGATGCAGAAGATCTTGACGCAAGTGTTGATTACGACCTCGAGCATTTTCTTTGGGGTACTGGCATTGGCTGGGACGCTATTCGCAAAATCAAAAAAACATTCCGGAGTGCAGTACAATGACTGTAAATCCTTTAAACTTAAATGACGTTTTTGAAAAAACGTTTGATGCATCTTTTGTAAAACTGCTTGCATTTGCAGCATACCGTATCAACAACGGATATGCTAAAGAAACACAGCGTTATAGTGAAAACAAACCTACAAAGTTCAGCAACAAAGAACTTGTAAAATTTGCTCTTACATATAATCAAGATAACACTGCATATGTTCCAAGTGACTTTATTATGCCAAAGATCATTGACGAAGATCGTGCTGCATTAGCTACAGCGGAAAAACACATGCGCCGTTATACACTGCTAGGGCTAGGTGACTTAAACGACTTCCAAGCAGATATATTTGAAGCATATTGTCAAGATAACATTCCAGCAAACAAAGTTGGACTTATTGCATATCTTCCGGCATTTGTAGAACGTGAGTTAGAAGACAAGATGTACAAGCAGCGTCTTAAATCAGACTTTGCCAACAGTAGTAAAATCACAGAGCCTAAGATTATTGGCGAGCTAGAAATCCTAAAGCGGGTGTACAGTGTTAACTATGAAACATTCTTTTACACTGCTGGATTTAATGGCAACTTGGTTATGTTTTCAAATAAGTTTCAATACAAAACAGGCGAAGTATTTGGATTTCGTGCCAATGTTAAGGGACAACAAACAGATCGCGACACTGGACTTATAGTAAACAAAATCAACTATGTTAAACTTGTGAGGATGGACTAATGAGAAGCTACGGTCCTAAAACATATGCATCAGACTCAATAAACACCAAAGGGCATTGGGCAGTTGGAACACAATGGACAGTCGCAGGCAGCAAAGGCGACTACAAAATTGAAATGGTAGCTAAAGGGTTTACTTGTGATTGCCCTGCATATAAGAAATGCAAACACATTAAACAAATTGAAGATAACTTTGTAGGAGAAATAGCATGAACAGAGTATGGAAAAAGTTTCTAATGAAAATAGGCAAAGCTATTGCGGTTGTTGCTTATTTACTTACAGTAACACTTGGCGTTGGTATTATTGCAACATATGTAGGATATAACGGAGAAATTGCAATGGTAATCAGTGTTTTTGTAGCTATAGTTGCTCCTATTGTTGTAATGATGGTACGCGACGAATACCAAGATTCTAAATGGCAAGTAGAGCAGGAAAATAGAGAAATGATGCGTAATATCAAAGGTGACAACTAATGGAAATGTTTTTAAATATGCAGACACTGATGGTGTTTGTTGTAGCATTGGTATTTACACTAGTAGGTTGGTACATGGGTAAACGAGCCCATGTTGAAGGAGTTGTAGCAAGTGCTATTGATAGTTTGATTGAAGACGGCTATTTAAAGACTCGTGGGGATGGAGCATCAATGGAAATCCTTACTTGGCGCGAGTGGTGTGCAAATCAATGATTAAACTACAAGGCAAACTACCTCGTAGAATTTATCTAGCATGTAGTGGTGGAGTTGACAGTATGGCAGCATTAGACTTTCTACGCCGCAATCATGATGTAAATGTACTACACTTTGATCATAAAACTGCACACAGTGAACAAGCAAGAGCATTTGTAGAACGCTACTGTGCTGATAATCGTATTCCGTACGAGTTTGGAGAATGCAGAGGCACTGTGCCGCCGGGTCTTAGCAGAGAAGCTTGGTGGCGTGAACAGCGTTATAAATATTTTGACCTTGTAGATTGTGCGCCTATTGTTACTTGCCACCATTTAGACGATTGTGTAGAAACATGGGTAATGAGCAGCCTGAACGGCACAGGCAAATGGATCCCGTTTCGCCGTAAGAATGTTGTTCGTCCGTTCCGTTTAAATCGCAAACGTGACTTTGAACTTTGGGCAAATCTTAACAACGTGCCGTGGATTGAGGATGACAGCAACGCAGATATATGCTATACTCGTAACTATATTAGACATGAAATGATGCCGCACGTACTAAAAGTTAACCCAGGCATTCATAAAACTATCGCAAAAAAGGTTAAAGAAGATGAACATCAGCCACAGCCCACTGTTTGACACAGCAGAAGTAGAAAAGCTCTACAGTGAAAAAGACGGCGTACCAGTAAAGTATGTTTGCACCTCAGCTACTAACGAACATGCCAATTATGCTGCTGATATCTATTATCGTGCTACACCGCATCCTGAGTTTGGCAATCGCTACTTTGGTCTGTATCGCAATCCTCATGCTAACGGCAATGTTTACATTACAGACGCTGATATGATTGAAACACTTGAGTTTGGTATGATTGAAGGATCAACGGGTTGGGAGTATTCACAGCATCGACATGATTATCGTACAGTTGGTGATTGCGCAGTAGATGGTGGTCGATCATACTTCAAACGTGTTGGAGACTTGAGTGTTCCCTGTAAGTTTATGAAAATCGTTGATGGTGAGTTTGTAGATGAAAAGCAAGATTTCTAAAGACGAAAGTAAAAAACTTGTGCGCGAATGGAAGCAGCATTTACAAAACAGTAGGCTTACTGAGCAACAGCAGATCAAACGTGCTAAAGAGTTTTCAAGAAAAGGTATGAAGCCAAAAGAGTAAATACTATACATAACATAGGGAGTACGAAAATATGGCGAAACATGACTATATGGGCTTTTCTGAAACGCTCGAAGAAGACGACTATGGACTAATTGTAAGCAAGGACGGAACTATAAAAGGAATATGGGTTCCAGAATCAATGGAAGACTTAGATGAACTTCCATTTAATCTTGCAAGTTTGTGTGAAACATACTTTGGTGTTGATCCAAACGATAATGCAAATCTAGCATCACTTCATTAAGAGGAAGATATGACACCACAAGAAATAGCTGAATACAAACAGCGTTGGATGAGTACGGGGAATAACAACCCCGTACGACTCCACAGTGATCTCGACACAGAAGGTAAAACTTGGTGTCGTAGACAACTTGAACGTTGTCAATGGAGTATGACAACGTGGACTGATAACTACGAACATACATTCTACTTTGAACTAGAAGAACACGCAACTAAATTTGAACAACAATGGCCGGAGTATACAAATTGGAAGAAAACTTAACAAAAACAGAAGCAGTTGGCAGACTGATCAGCTTGGCTAAAGAAGTCGAGATCAAAGATCCTATTGACTGGGCTAAAATGAAAGTAACAGAAGAACAAGTGTTTGAAGTTATGGCAGCAAATGTTATTGACCAACTGTTTAGTATCCCCGAGGATCATAGAAATACAGTAGCAATGGCAACCATGACAAAGTTACTTGTAGAAAACTTTGTATTATCAACTAAACTAGCTGAAGAACGAGCAACGGCTGTTATTAAAGCCAAACAGTTTTAAAGTAGATTATCTTGACAGTCTGGCAAAACTGTAGTAAACTAAACAAATAAACATAGAAGGATAAAAATATGCCACTAGTACCAATGGTAGTTGAACAAACATCTAAAGGCGAGCGTTCATACGATATTTACAGTCGTTTAATGAAGGACCGTATTGTTATGCTCAACGGACCAGTAGAAGATAACATGGCCAACTTGATTGTGGCTCAAATGTTGTTTCTTGAGTCAGAAAATCCTGACAAAGATATTAACTTGTACATCAACAGTCCAGGCGGTGCTGTCACAGCAGGTCTTGCTATTTACGATACTATGCAGTTTATCAAATGCGATGTGCGTACAATTGTAATGGGTCAAGCATGTAGCATGGGATCGTTCCTTGCACAAGCAGGCACAGCAGGCAAGCGGGTAGTACTACCGGAGAGCCGTACAATGATCCACCGTGTAAGCTCAGGCACACGCGGCACTAGCGGCAGTGTACACGTACAAGAACTACAGTTCGAAGATGCAGTTCGCAGCATGGAAGAAAGTAAGAAGGTTAACAAGCGCCTTACAGAGCTGTATGTTCGTCATAACAGCAAAGGCAAAGAGTATGCTGAACTGTTTGAAACTATGAAGTTTGACACATTCCTTACAGCAGCAGAAGCAGTTGAATACGGACTTGCAGATGACGTAATATCACAAAGATGAAGTTTAGCTGTCCAGTAGATTTTCATTTACCAACACAAGAGTTGTATGATATCTATTGGAATGAGTTTGGACACAAGCTCGATAGCAGAACACTTTACAAAGACGACAATAGAATATTGCCAGTGGTTACAGGTTTTTTAATCACTGGCAAAGACATTAAATGGCCGGTACAATCGTTGCTGGATGCTCTTGATATTGAGCTACAAACTGCTAGACTATTTGTAACCAATCCACACCGTAAGTTACAGATACATAAAGATTGTTTAGGACAATCAAAAGAACTTCGACCATGGGCTATTAATATTCCTATTGCAAATTGCGACTTGGGTATAAACGAATGGTTTGAAGATCACAACAACGACTTTGGTACAGAGCAGTTTGCACCAGGCGGCAGTGCTATGATGCCTGAATACTTTGACAACAACTATATTGTGAGTGAGTCAATAGTGTTAAATAGCATACAACTGATCAAAACAGATGTATTTCACAGAAGCAACAACACAGGCAATGATAACCGTAGAGTTGTTTTAAGTTTAAGAGGAAAGCCCAATGTAACTTGGGCAGATATATTGGAGAAAGTAAATGTCTACAACAGAAGACGTGCAGAAGACAATAGCTGATTTAAAAGGTATTCCTACCCGTGTTGAACTAATGAGTTTATTACGCAAAGAAGTAGTTGAAGTAACTTTTTTAAAACTCAATGGCGAAGAACGTAAAATGCCATGCACACTTATTGAAAGTTTTTTACCGCCTGCAACCAAAGATGATGCAATCACACAAAAGAAAGTGCGTGAAGTATCTGACAAAGTTTGTGCAGCATGGGCAGTTGAATCAAAAGGCTTCCGTAGCTTTCGTTACGATCGTGTAAGTAATGTAGAAGTTATTGCCAAAGATGATTACAAGGTACGTCTCGGCGAGTTTTGGAAAAAGGATCAAACTGATGTTAGTACAAACTAAACTAGATTATGATTTTGATGTATTTCTAAATGCCGACTACAGTGTACACGAAGGTAGCTGTATTGCACACCAAGTACATGAGCTACAGGATGTTCACGAAGAACACGGTGGATTTCCAGACAGCTACGAACGCAGCAACACATTGATTAGACAGTTGTGGTTTGACGAAACACAGGTAGACTACAAAGAGTTCGAACGCCAGTTGGGCATTGAAGTGGTAACTGTTAGCACAGTATTACAGCCACCAGGCAACGTTATTCCTATTCACAGAGATACATTCTTCCAAATCAACAAACGTTACCCAGATGACAAACGTTTAAAAGTTCGTGCTAATATGTACTTGCAAGATTGGAAAGTTGGACATCTTATTCAGTATCAAGAGCACGACAAGACGTGGCACAACAGCACACATTGGAGTGCAGGCGATGGATACATTTGGGATCACAACCATTTGCATCTAAGTGCCAACGCTGGAATGGCAGACAAATACACTCTACAAATCTCAGGATTTTTAAAATAAAAGGTTGACGGCCTTGAGTAGGTGTGTTATATTATATGTATAGACACACACAAACGGAGATACAAAATGATTTATTCTGCACTAGAGTCCACAATGCGTAATGCAGTTGAAAAAGCTGAGAATATCAATGAAGACTACAGCATCAACTGGAACTTTGTAGACGCCGATGCATATGCTGAATGTGCTGGCACTTGGAAGAACAGCGAAATGTTTTACGAAGCATTTGACGAAATTGCAGATTCAATCAAAGCTGAACGCCGTGAAGAAGCAGACGCTGAAACACAACTAGAAATGGAAACTTTATAATGAAAACTTTATTTTTTAGTACGATCGTAGCTGTTGTTGCAGCGTCTGCTGTAAACGCTGAAGTAGTACGAGCACGTATTACATATGTTGAACCAAGGTATGAAACTGTATATCAGAACAATCCAACTACACAATGCTATGATGTAGAAGTTCCTGTCTATGGCAATACAGGTGGCGGAGCCAATGGCGGAGATGTACTCAGCGGTATGATCCTCGGTGCGTTAATTGGCAAAGGTATTACTGGTAAAGACAACGGCGCAGCCGCTGGCGCAGTAATGGGCGGAGTTATTGCAGCTGATAATAACTCCAGTCGTCAAGTTATTACAGGGTACCGTATAGAGCGCCAATGCAAGCAAGTAAACTCACGTAGTCAAACACAACAACTTAAAAACTATTTTATTCGCTTTGAATGGAACGGGTTATCTGGTACTGCGTATACTTACAATAACTATCGTGTAGGTGATGGCATTGATGCAAATGCTAATCTTAATGCAAACTAATGAGTGATTTTAAAATGGACGAAATGCTTGAACTGTTGTACAAGATTGACAGTCGTTTAGATATTATTGAAAAATATCTTCACTTTGAAGATGAAGAAGTTTCAAATATCATCGAAGAGCTTATACAAGAAGAACACGACAAGAAAAACTCTAAACCAGGACTGGTTATTGTGAAAACTGATCAAACGGTAGTTGATTTCCCAACACGGGACTAAGACACTTTCGTTGATTGTTGTCTAACCCAAAAAGAACACAGTCGCTTTGTATTAGGCTGTGTTCTTTACACAACTCAATTTGTTTTAATCTATGCTTGTGAAAAATAAAGTCACTGCTAAACTGATTCATTAGTTTAGTGTGCAGTACCATACTTAAATGATTTAAATAAAAATGCTTGTTTGTAATACTTGCAGGACTAGCATCATTACTTTTAGTGTATACAACTCCACTACGTAGATGTCCTGTATTAAATGCTTTGCTAAAACTAAATGCAATGTGCGTAATACAAGGATATCGCAAATCAATCTTACCCAAGCTAACACCTGCTAAACAAGCATCGACAAATATTTTTATATTGTTTTTCTCGCAGTGGTCGAGAATGTCTTTCCACTGATTGTGCGGATTGCCTGTAGATGCAAATGGATAACTTATAATAAGTCTCGATCCGTTTGGAATATTTTTATAATCAACTATTGGTATTCCAAGATCTTTATGATAGCTGTATTCGCCTTCTAGTACAAAACATTCATCCTTGTAAACTTCATTGAAAGCTTCTGTAACACCAGCAGTCACATATGCATTTTCAAACTCGTCTAGCCCGTTAATATAAAATGTATTATTTACTAACCATTCTCTGTGGTGTTTAATAAAATGTATAGGAGATGCAAATGCATCAAACGGTACCTTTATAGTTTTGATAAAGTCTGCTACTTCTGGATCACGAATTGCTATTGCTTTTGAGCTAAACATTTTTTACTACCTGAGTATTAAAAAAGTTAAAGAATCCTGTAAGTGTTAATCGTATGTTTTCACCAGCATCCGAGTCTACTCTGTTTATACCGTGTACAACGTTCTTACCAATCAACACCAGCCTGTTGGGCTTGGGTGATACAAATGTGCCCAAACCATATTCAATCAAGTGCTTTTGTTTTTCTGCTTGCTCAAACATTTCGAGTGTGCCTACTGTTTTGTAAGTGTCGTGTTGTTTAGTACCAGGTAGCTTACGCATTATCTGTTTGTATTCTACACTGCCACGAGGTAATACCAGTAGCGTACTATCCCAGTTTATTTGCCATTGTTTGTGTAGATAATAACTGTAAGTAACTCCGCCCATGTCGGTGTGCCAAGGATTCTTACTACCAACTGGATATCCGTGGCATCGCATTGCAATGTCTGTATATCCACTTACAAACTCTTGTGCTTGTTCGCAAGTGTCTGCAAACTTCTTTATTGCGTCTACCCACGGATCGTAGTTGTCATTGAACGGTGCATCTTTTATAAAGCGTTTGCTGGCTTTGTAGTTGGCACCGTCTGTTATGTGCCAATACTTGTCGTCTGCTTGGCTTTGTGTCCATTCATCACACTGCACTTGATTGTGTACTTTATCCCAATCATCCTGTGATAAAAAATCATCTACCACCAACAGTTCGGTAGGTATGTGCATTGCTATCTTATACATATGTTTCACACTTGCCTTCTCTTGTTAAATCTAATGTTACACAGTGCAATCCGCCATCCCAAAAGAACTTGTGTCTAAAGTTAAATGGAACCATTTCCACACCATGCTTTTTAAGTTGTGCTGCTACACCTGCATCGTATCCATTTGTAATAACCAACTCTGGTGATACACTAACAACATTAACATCAAAAATAGTTTCGTCTACGTGACCAATCCAGCTGCCCAGCCATTGATTTACATTTTTTTGCATAAGAGGTTGTTTCTTACTTTGCCAAAACTGTTCAGGTACATCTTGCTTGGGTACAACTACTCTATCCCAACTTTGTAGTTCGGGAGGAATCATATCTTCTAACCAACACATCAGCAATCCGGGTTTGATAAGTGCAATCTTACCATCGGCATGTCCGCTTTCGTGCAGTTCAATCCAACGTGCATCTATGTTCTTCTTGCACCAATCTAACCCTGTATCAGTTCCTCTGCCAAACTGCCTAGTTGGAGTATACGTGTTGTTGTTGTACGGCTTTGTGTGTAATAGTGCATCGCCACACTTTAGTATGTTGGCAGCATGGTATAGTATTTTACCTTCATTGAACTGATATGGAGCATAGTAGTTTGGCAACGTCGGCCTTGGCATTGCATAATAATCTCTATCTAATCCCAGCATAATATCTGCAAAGTGATCACTTTCGTAATAACGATTAGGATCTCCGCCCATGGTGTTTATTACTTGATCACCATATACAATGTGCATGTCTCTTGGACATACCGCAGGATATCGAAAGTCACCTTTGTATTCACAGTTTGGCCTATGTACTACAACATCGTAGCTTTCCAGCATTTCTGTTAAAGCACAAAAGTCTTCTTCACTTTCTTCAAATATTCGTTGTAGTCCATTGCGAAACTCTACGTCTTCTATGTGTGCAATATCAGCAGGATCATAAACCTTGCCAACTATTATTTCCTTTAAAGGATCCCATTCTGTATAAATCATACTGTATTTACACCATTCTATGCGCAGTTTTTATTAAAGTGATAAATATTCCCACATTAGGCAAGAAACTCATTGACAACCCATATATAATACGTTATATTAAACAAGTAAGCAGCAGAAACTAGTAACATAGATTGATGCACTTACAAAAAAGTTAAACTAAGTGATTGACACACACTATAAAATATGTTACATTAACTAAGTAAGCAGCAATGTTTACACGTTCTTTGACAATTTAGACAGAATATTTTAGCTTTAGGCGTAAGCCGATGATAAGCTGTAAGTAGAGCGATGTATGCACTAACATACATTGTTAAAACTCTACTTACAACTGTGCCTGCAAGTGAGAGAACCGGACTTGAATCTTGCCCTCTTAAGATAGCGGAGTAAACTCCGAGGCACAGTTGTAAGTAGAGTTAATGTTCCACCTTAGCACAGCGGTAGTGCAACAGACTGTTAATCTGTGGGTCCCTGGTTCGATCCCAGGAGGTGGAGCCAAAGTGGACAGGTGGCTGAGTGGCCGAAAGCTCCGGATTACTAATCCGGCGAACGTGCAAGCGTTCCGTGGGTTCGAATCCCACCCTGTCTGCCAACCAATACGGGTCCTTAGCTCAATTGGTTAGAGCTTCCGGCTCATAACCGGACGGTTCCGAGTTCGAGTCTCGGAGGACCCACCATGTTGTTTTTGTTACGGAGTGACTTGCAGTTCAAATAGATAAATAACTATATGAACAACTGTAAACATTGCAAAGTAGAAACAAAAAATCCAAAGTTTTGTAGCAAATCTTGTGCTGCAAAACATAATAATAAAGGTGTTAGGCGTCATGGTAAAGATCCTATAGAGTGTAGTGTATGCGGCACAGTTACAAGAAACAAAAAGTATTGTAGTAATAAATGCTCTAGTAGTGTTAGAAAAAAAGATGCTAGTATAGTTGCAGCATCCAATGCTGCAAGGCAAGCACGATACAGAGCAAAACACGGATACAATCGAGCGTATGCACCTAATGCTAATAAAGACTTAATACAAACGATATATGAAAATTGCCCAGAAGGACACGAAGTAGACCATATCATACCTTTAGCAAAAGGCGGACTACACCACGAAAGCAACTTACAATATCTAACAATAAAAGAAAACAGGTCTAAAGGATGTAGAATTTCTTAGGACCCACCAAATAACATGCGGGTGTAGCTCAGTGGTAGAGCTCCTGCCTTCCAAGCAGATTGTCGTCAGTTCGATCCTGATCACCCGCTCCATAACATTTAGAAAAGAAGGAAAAAGATTAGATGGCGTACTGGGGTTATCATGCAATGTTTGATTGCGCTGCTTGTGACAAAGAACTTGTTATGAGCAAAGAGAATGTTTATAACTTTATTAAAGAATTGGTTCCAGCAATTGAAATGGTTGCATTTGGGGAACCAATGATTGAGCATTTTGCTACACACGCCCCTGATAAGGCAGGTATTAGCTTTTGCCAAATGATTGAAACAAGCAACATCAGTGGACACCTTGTAGATAGCAATGGTGACGCTTATATTGATATTTTTTCGTGTAAGCCAGTTGATATTGGTATAGCACAAGATGTAATTGAAAAGTTTTTTAAGCCAAGCAAAGTTCGTGTTAATTTCTTAACACGCAGTGCAGGCTAACTATTAAGTTTTTGCCCCTATAGCTCAGCTGGTAGAGCAATGGTTTTGTAAACCATAGGTCCGCGGTTCGAGTCCGTGTGGGGGCACCAAAACAAACACTGTGGGGATATGGTGGAATGGTAGACACGCTAGATTTAGGTTCTAGTGCAGCAATGCGTGAAGGTTCGAGTCCTTTTATCCCTACCAAGTTAAAGGGTTTTGTTCCCCTTGTAAAATAATTGAGCAAATGGTGTCCAGGAGATTGGCCGTCCTTAGTAAGACGCAAAACTGCTTCTTAATTTACGGAGTATGGCGCAGTCTGGTAGCGCATCTGCTTTGGGAGCAGAGGGTCCAAGGTTCGAATCCTTGTACTCCGACCATAAGTAGTCCACTGTTACCCATATACAGCTTCGTGCTAGGGAGCATAACAGGAACAGTGAATGTTTACACTGTGAGGCAGGTTGATCGCTGCCAAGGGAATAGGGACTTAGGACAACCTTAACCGGCTCTCCTTTGGTGTATAGCCACTTTATCCTGCCTATACTATGTCAATGCAGGTTTGCCTACAGTAACCGACACTACAGGCGTCATGTCAACTACTGCGGTAAGGTTCGATTCCTTGATTGATACCATATATGGTCCCTTCGTCTATCGGTTAGGACACGAGGTTTTCAACCTTGAAAGAGGGGTTCAACTCCCCTAGGGACTACCAGGTCTGCTAGTATATCGGTTTAGTATACTGGCCTGTCACGCCAGAGAGACGGGTTCGATTCCCGTGCAGACCGCCAGAATAGTAGAAGAGTGTCGCTGTTGGTCCGTGGCGGTCTTCTACTTGAAACTATAAATCCTATAACAAAATCTTCAGTGGAAGCCTGAGACAATGGCCCTTAGCCCGTTGATAAACGTTATAGGGGTCAAGGCACAGTTTCCACTCTGTGTAGGCTAACGGACCACTATTAATAAAATATTCTATCTAAGTTGTCAAACAGTAACACCAGTAGGGGTGAAGTGTTATGGTAGCACGTGGGATTCCAAATCCTTAAGCCTGGGTTCGACTCCTAGCACCCTTGCCAAACTAGGAAGCGTGGCCGAGAGGCTTAAGGCGCTAGTCTTGAAAACTAGAGTACCGCAAGGTACCGTGGGTTCGAATCCCACCGCTTCCGCCAAATCAAGTTGATAAGTATTTTTATGAATATTATAAAAAAGATCGATTGGTATGCAGATTATATTGTTCATTGGCGCCCTTTAGATATGTGTAACTATGATTGTAGTTATTGTAGTCCTAGCAATCATCGTTCTATTATTAAGAAAAATATTGTTATTGTAGATGACTTAATCGCTGCTGCATCAAATATACGAAATAACATACCTGCAGATAAAACAGTACTTGTGTATGTTACAGGTGGCGAACCGTTTTTAATTCCCAAAGTGCATCAATGGTTCAACTTTATGTCCGATAACGACTTTAAAGTAGGAGTTTTTACTAACGGCAGTTTGCCTATTAGCCAGTACATGAAATGCAAAAATAGTTTTAAGAATATTAACATGGAGATTAGTTTTCATCCAGAAAGTGCTGATATTGCCCATGTTGTAGAATTAGCATCAACTATTGTAGAACACGGCGGCAGTGTAGAAATACGTGCAATGTTGGTAAACAAACTGTTTGATCGCGTTGATGCGTTAGAGATTGCGTTAAAAGAGTACAGTATACCTGTAGTTAGACTTCCTGTTTTTCCATTATATGATGCTTCTACCAATACAGTAAATCCTACTTTTGCATCTAGTAGAAATTTAGAACATTATTTGCAAACTATTGATGATGGTAGTTTAGGATACTTTTCAACTACAGAACTTAAACAAGTCAAAGACAACAATCATAGTACTCCTGAATATTTAAATGTAACTGTAGACGGCATTGAGTCAAACGCTTCGACTATTGTTAGAAATAATCAAAATAGATTTAAAGGATGGAAATGTTCTGTTACAAATAAAAAGATAGTAATACAAGCTAATGGAAATGTCCAGTATGGCATATGTAACAATACAGGAAGTATAGGAAATATTTTTAATCCTAACTTGAAACTTTTTAAAGATGAGTTTACGGTATGCAACCAACAAGAATGCCATACTATAGATGAAGTAATGATTACAAAATATAAGGATAACGATACAAATGTTTACAAATGAGTTTGATCACGACTTAACAACTATTACTGTAATGGACGAAACTGGTCTATACGACGATTTAATTATTGATGCGTTTGATGATGTTGTTTATATACGTCAGTACGACAACGAACTTGAAATACACAGTATACTTGAAATATCAACAGATATGTTTAACGATCTTATCAATGCTATTCATTCGCCAGAAGGTATGCATAGGACAATCAAAAAGTCGTGATAAACAACAATGACATATTAGTTTTTAATTTTGATTTTGACAAACAATGTTTGTTAGACTATTGGAACGAACACAAACAACATTCCATGCCGTACACCGACAAACGCTTTGGCAAGTATGCTATGAACAACTGGCGTATAGTAACCGATATTGAGTTAGCATATGCAGATACGTTAGCAAGACATTTTAATATCAATGCAGTATCAAAGTTTTATATATTACATGCTAATACAACTCTACTTCCTCACATAGATCAAGATACAACTTGCAGCATCAACTTCTTGTTAAGTGGCAACCCTGCACCTGTAAACTTTGGCAAGAATGAATACTACTATACCACAGCATTATTAAACACCAGTATCAAACATTCGGTTGACAACAGCACAGAAGATCGTATACTGTTTAAGCTAAGTATCAAAGACGAGTCTTACGATGATGTTAAGCAAAAGATACTAAATACATTATCAAGGAGTTAATACTATGGGTGGTAATGTGTTTCAGGGCACCAGTGATTTTGATCACAGTGCAATCGAAGAGATTCTTAAAACAGTTAACAGCAGTCTAGAAGGAACAGGCATTGAAGCTATTCCTGTAGGTAGTGCAGCAACTCCAACTCCAGGTAAAACAAGTGGCGACTTAGATGTTATTGTTGACGAAGCAGCAGTAATGGATTATTTTGATGTGCGTACTCCAAAAGATGCACGTAGAATGCTCAATGACTACATTGCACAAAAAGGCTTTGAAACAGCACAAAAAGGTGTTAACGTACACGTAAGAGCCAAAGCCGGCAACAACAGCCATCAAGTTGATATTATGGTTGTGCCGGGTGCAAGCAGTGTAGCACAGTTTCATACACACAACATTCCAACAGGTAGTCCTTACAAAGGCAAACACAAACAGTTACTATTGTATATGCTTGCCAAAGATAAGAATATGTTTTGGAGTGCGTTCCAAGGATTATTTGCCAAGGACGAAAATGGTAAAAAAGCACAACTTCTTACAAACGATGTTAACAAAGTTGCACAACTTATACTCAGCAGCAGCGCCAGTGCTAGTGACTTAGAAAGTGTAGAAACTATATTAAAGAAAGTTCCTAATCCTGAGCAAGCACTCCAACGTGCAGAGCAAGATCCTAACTGGACCAAAGTAGCCGAATCACTAGCTGATAAAAATCACAATAGATTAGTTGAACTAATGAGGGCAATGACTAGATGAGATACCAAGAACTACTCGAAACCAAACAACTTGGCCGCGCATTTAACCATTTAGAAGACTTGGTATTTTTTTACGGTAGTGACGGTACTATTGAAGCATTAGAACATCTCAAAGACATTGCTACAGATAGCGGAAGCCAAAGTATACGTATGAAGTGGGATGGCAATCCTCAAATATATTGGGGCCGTGAGCGCAAAGGTGGACCGCTTATACTTGCAGGACACAACGCATGGAGTAAGGGTGTAGCGGCTACCAGTCAAGAAGAAGTGGCGGACTTTATTTCTAACAAAAGTGGCAATCCTAAGACACCAGAAGAAAAAACAGCAAGAGACCAGTTTGCGCAAAAGTTTGCAAGTATGTATGATTATTTTGATAGAGCAACTCCGAGAGACTTTGTAGGGTTTGTTTATGCAGATGGATTATTTTTAGATCCGCCTGAACAAAAAGATGGAGTATATACATTCTGTCCAAATCCTAACTCACAAACATGCTACCATGTTAAAGCAAACAGTGATCTAGGCAAGCGTATAGACCGTGCTACTATTATGATAGTCGGACACGCTTTCTTCCCACAGTTCGGTATGCCAGATAGTAGTCAACAGCCTATGCAAGACTTTAGTATGTTTGATAATGATCCTAGTATTGTTGTATTAGGTCCAGTTTATAACAGTAAACCGGTCGCTGTTAATACAGGGGCGATTGATGCTGTGGAAAACTTTGTATCACAGAATAAAGCAGCCATTGATGGATTTTTAGCAGGCGTTCCTGGACTTGCTGATTTAAAGAATATTATTTACACATATGTTAACCAAACTGCAAAAGCAAAACGTTTGGATAGTTTGAGTGCAAAAGACTTTTCTGCTTGGCTACAAAATAGTAAAGTTAGTGTAGGAAAACAAGCAAAGATTGCAGAGATAGATTTACAGTACAAAGGTGCAACAAGTGCAATATTTGAACTAGTTAAAATGATTCAGCGTATGAAAGACGAAGTTATTGATCAAGTAGAAGGTGAACAAGGTGACATTTGGGATACCAACGGTGAAGGCCGGGTACGTTATGCAGACCCTAATAAAAAGTTTGGCAACGTAAAACTTGTTCCAAGAAAAAGGTGGACACCGGCATGAGACTAAGACAACTATTTGAAGCACCAGGCGAAAGTGTAGGACTTATATTTGGAAGATTTAATCCTCCACACAAAGGTCACAAAAATGCGTGGGAAATGGCTAGCCGAGAAACACACTGGTATGTAGGTACTAATCAAAGCACAGTTGGTCCTAAAGATCCATTGCCAGCGCAAGCAAAAGTTGTTGCAATGGAAACTATTTGGCCTGAAGTAAAAGGACATATTGTATTCAGCCAAAGTTGGCTAACACTTGCTAGTGAGCTATATGCAAAGCATCCTGATGCTACATTAAAACTTTACACAGACGAAGCATGGGTTCCTAAAACTATACAACAGTATAATGGTGCAGAAGGCCCGCACGGTAGTTACAACTTCAAAGACATAGAATGGGTAAAGCCCCCAAGACTTGCAAGTGCTACTGATCTCCGTCAAGCAGTGTTAGATGACAATCCAGAAGCATTTGGCAAAGCAGCAGGCGTTCCTGCTGATACTGTAGTTGATATTCCAGGCGAGAATGTAACATTCTTTGATCTAGTTAAAAAGTATTTAGATCCACACCGCGAAAAACTTCTTGCTAAAAAATAAAATCTGTAGTATTATATAAGAATGTATAAATGCTATTTTTTATTAGATAATGTGTTTCCATCACCACACGGTGATGTTACACTGACTTTTGGACATAACAACGGATCTATCCAGCTAAGTTACCTTCTTGGACACTGGGACGACTTCTCATTCCGAAACTTCTTCCATATAAACCAACTAAGTCTATTGCCAGCAAACGTCCCTAAGTTTATTTTTGATCATATTCACATGCCTGGAAACACAGACATACATATTTCACAAGCCAGTATTGATTTATTAAACAACGATCCTAGTGTATATCTATGTTTGTCAAGTGTGCTGGAATGTAGAATGTCACCGGACAAACTAGAACAAGAGCTTAGAAGTAAAAACATACCATTACACAAAGTTGTTGTAATGTGCAGCGACAGAGATGCTCACAATAGGATAATACATGGTGTAAAGTATGTTAGTGTTAACTTTTGGGAAAGTATTACTAGACTACACCACCAAGTACTTCCTGATATCTCATTTACTAGTAAACCTACTGTTAGAGCAGCAACTAAAAAGTTTCTGTGTTTGAATAGAAATATCAAACCACATCGTATATGGTTGATGTATAGTTTGTTAAGAAGTGATGTATTAGACGAAGGACATGTTAGCTTTAACTTGCCTGCTGTGGGTCGCCGTGAGTTTGAAGATGTTGCTCGTAGACATTCTGTAATAGATCGTATTCCTGAAGAGTTGCATAAAGATTATAAGTTAGCACTTCTTAGAGAAATGCGTCCAAGAAAGTTAGATACATTGCACACGCAGTTTGTTATCAACTATGGCGACAGCATTAAACCATATTACGAAGATAGTATATTAAGTGTAGTTACAGAAAGCGACACTCATAAAAACTTTATAACAGAAAAAACTTATAAAGCTATTATGAATCTACATCCATTCTTTATTATAGGTAATCCGCAGCAGCACGAACTATTACGAGAACGTGGGTATCATACGTTTGAAGACTTGTTCGGTGTTAACAAAGTTACAAATTTTGTTGAAGCACAAGCAATGTGGAAACATATTAAAAACTATGACATTGATGTATTAAAACGGACCGTCAGACGAAAATATTATGATAAATTATTACATAACCAACAGTTGTTCCTTTCACGTAAGATTAGTTGGAATGACATAACAGACAATCTTATAGAAGCAGTAGTCAACATTGAGTAGAGAATTTAAAAAACATTTTTGTATGGCTCCATGGACACACATGAGCGTATGGCAAAACGGCGATGCGTATCCTTGTTGTATATATCACTGGGATATGCCCACTGGTAACATCAACGAAGCTGGGTTCAAAGGTGCTTGGAACAGTGAAAAGATGCGTGACTTGCGTATGCGTATGTTAAACAACGAACCAAGCGAAGGATGTAAAAAGTGTACCAACTATGACGACCAGGGTATTATCAGTTACAGACACAAGTTCAACACCGAATACGACCATCATTACGACATAGTAGAAACAACAGCCGATGATGGTAGTGTAGAACAAATGAATCTTGCATACTTTGATGTAAGGTTTAGTAATCTATGCAACATGAAGTGTCGTAGTTGTGGGCCTCATTTCAGCAGCAAGTGGGCAGAAGACACTGTTGGCAAGCCTGAAGTTGTTGAAATCAATCATCCAGCAATGTGGGCTGAGATTGAAGAAATGTTGCCCACTATTGAAGAAGTTTATTTTACTGGCGGCGAAAGCCTGTTTATGGAGCAGCATTACAGACTGCTAGATATGCTTATAGAGCGTGGACTCAAACCGAGATTAACATACAACAGTAACGCCAGTAGATTAAGTTTAAAAGGCAAGCACATACAAAAGTATTGGCAGCATTTTGATAAGATATTCTTCTGTGTAAGCTGTGACCAAATTGGTGCCAAAGCCGAGTACACACGCAATGGACAAAAGTGGAGTACAGTATTTGATAACTTGTGCTGGATACGTGATAACTTTGAACACAGTTATGACAAAGGTGTAATCATACAACCTAATCCTACTATCAGTGTATTAAACATATTAGACTTGCGTAAGATTATTAACTTCTTGTTTGAACACAACATACCCACCGACTACGATATCAATCTCAGCAACCTATTAGTCGGGCCAGACTGGCTGAGTATAACAATATTACCTGCACACTTAAAAGACATTGCAAAAGAAAATTTGGTGTTGTTAAAACAGGACATTGATGCAATAGACATGTATCCACAGCGCAAACAGTTTCTACATGAAGGTATTGACAATATTATAAACTTCATGTACAATAGTGATGACAGCAACTTGATTCCAGCTTTTAGGATGGAGATGCAGAAAATGGATCTGAAACGTGGAGAAAACTTTCTCAACGTGTTTCCAGAGCTAAAGGATTTATATGTCTAACGATTTAAAACAAAGCAAGCATTTTTGCATGATGCCGTGGACGCACATGCATTTGTGGCCTGCTGGAACTACATATCCTTGCTGCATGAGTGATCCAGATCATCCTGTAGGAAATACACAAGATCAAACATTGCAAGACATTTGGAACGGCCCAGAAATGCGGCAGTTGCGTCTTAACATGTTGGAAGACACGCCCAGCAAAGAATGTAGACGTTGCTATGAACTAGAAGACAACGGTATGAGTACACTGCGTAACAGCAGTATAGAAAACTATATGCATCATTGGGACAAAGTTGAAAGCACAAGCGACGACGGCAGTGCTGGTGATGTAAACATGGCATACATGGACATACGCTTTAGTAACCTTTGTAACTTAAAGTGTCGTAGTTGCGGGCCACAGTTTAGTAGTAGCTGGTTTGAAGATCATAAAGCAATATACGGTGAACTGCCGCATGGCAAGATACTAAAAGTGCGTGACGATATGTTAAACTTTATGGACGAACTTGAGCCATTGCTGGACAGTGTTGAAAGAGTATACTGGGCAGGTGGCGAACCGTTGATTACACAAGAGCACTATCGTATACTTGACAAGTGGATTGCCATGGGCAAGCACGATGTTAAAATGGATTACACCACTAACTTTACACAAATGTATTACAAAAACAAAACAGCATTTGAATACTGGAACAAGTTTGAACACGTAAGAGTGGCCGGTAGCTTGGATGCAAATCATGCTCGCGGTGAATACTTGCGTAAGAACATGGTATGGTCACAGGTGGTGCAAAACCGTAGAGATATGATTGAGCAGTGTCCACACGTATATTTTGAGCTAACGCCTACTGTAAGCGTGTACAACGTGCTTAACCTACCTGATTTCCACAAAGAATGGATAGAAGAAGGATTACTAGAACCGCAGAACATTCGCATCAACATTTTATTGGATCCTTCTTACATGAGATTGAGTATATTGCCGCCGTGGATTAAATCTCAAGTAGCAAAAAGATATGCAGAACACATTTCTTACTTAAAACAGTTTGACAATATTAAATCAGTTATTAGCGATTACGAGAGTATTTTAAACTTTATGGAAAAAGATCGCACAGATGAAATAAAAATGTTTAAGTTTAAAACACAGCGTATCGATAGATTGCGGCAAGAAAGTTTACTGGATGTGTTTCCTGAACTAGACGGAATCTGGTAATGGGATTTTATGAAAATACAGATCCAGATAGACAAGCACCGGAACGTCCTACAGGCACACTTGCTGAAGACAAGCACACAGCTACATTAGCTGTTATTGCAAAGTATAGCAAACCAGTACAAAAAGGACTAGACAATCTTGAGATTGAATACAGTGTTAATCGTAAGACTCGTGTATGTTTAGGATTACTACCAGAGTGGGATCCTAACTTTCCACCTTACAACACAGCAAAACTTGCTAGTGCTGTAAAACGTGCAGGATATGCATGTAAGAGTTTTGACATTAATGTGGATGCATACAGCCGATTCAACGATGAGCAGTGGCCTATAGAGTTTAATCCATGGGATAGTCTACGTGACTGGCATTGGTTAGAAGACAACTACTATGATGATATCCATCCTCATCTAAGACCATTACTGGATGAAAAGCTAGATGAGATTGTTGCATTTAATCCTGATGTGATTGGATTTACATTGTACTACTGCAACGAAGTACCAACAAAGTATATGGCAGCAGAGTTAAAAAAACGTTTGCCAACTGTGACTATTATTGTTGGAGGACCGAGTACTCATGCTAGTTTTTACAAAGGCTGCGACCTATTTGATTATGTAGTAAACGGCGAAGGCGAACAGCCGTTGTTGCTTGCACTAGAAAACATTGAAAATAACAAATCCATCGAGTACACAGAAAATGCTGTAAGTAAGATTATTAGACAACCTGAAAATCAGCGTTATAACTTGAGTACACTACCGTTGCCTGATTACAGTGATTTTGACTTTAGTAAGTACAAGTTTCCAAACGGTGCATTGTGTGAGATATCAAGAGGCTGTATTGCAAAGTGTACGTTCTGCGAAGAAACACACTTTTGGAAATACAGACAACGTAATGCACTTAGTACACTTGATGAGATTGAACACATGTATTACGAACATGGTACTAATGTGTTTTGGTTTATTGACAGTTTAGTCAATGGCAATCTCAACGAGCTACGTGGGTTTGTAAAAGGTGTTGCAGAAAAAGAACTGGATATACATTGGACTGGCTACTGCCGTTGTGATGGCAGAATGGATGCAGAGTATTACAAGGATTTAAAAGCAGGAGGCTGTGAAGTACTCAACTACGGTATTGAAAGCGGAAGTCAAGTTGTATTAGATGCAATGGACAAAAAAGTTACTGTGGCAGAAATGGAAGCAAACTTCCGTGATGGCTATGCTGCTGGTATTGATGCAATGACCAACTGGATTGTTGGCTATCCCAATGAAGGTCCTAAAGAACTAGAAGACACTCTTACATTTATGTATCGTGTGCGCAATCAAGGACTTATTGCTATTAGTCAGGGTACAGGATTTAGTGTTGGTGTTGATACTATTGTAGGACAAAACTTAGACAAATTTAACCTAAGTCCATTTTACTATTACGATCACTGGATTACAAAAGACTTTAAAATGAGTATTGTACACAAACTTATTCGTATGAAGTCCTTTAGTATTTTTACAGATTTGCTGAATACAGAAAAAGCATGTTCTAAACCTACTAGACCAAACTTAGCAAAGTTTCATTACGAGGTTACATTTGATAATCCAGACAAAGAACTAGACATTGAGTACGACTATGATGATTTTAACTATAATATTATCAAGCCGTACATTAGTAACTTTGCTGACAGTTTAGTAAATGAGATTTGGCCATTCTTGCGTATTTTATGGCGCACCAAAGGCGGGTATAAGTTGCATTTAAAGTTCCGTAAAGAATGGGAATATCAAGAATGGGGTGGCCGCAATGCTGCACCGTTGGATGCAGACTATATATTTGAAATAACAGATGATGGTGTGTGGACTGCGGATTTTAAATGGGATTATCAACAAGATCCATACAACGATTGGAATGATACATACTGGGAACACAACGGAGTTACACATGTAAGTCCAGACGGTAATAGCCCAGTTTGGAGTATCATGGACTTTACAAGAGACAACAGTAATGCAGCTATTAGAGCTCGTAAGTTAGCGTGGAAAGGCACTGAAAAAGCATCTAGAGATCCTACAAATGCTCACGATCCAGATGTGTTCCGCGAACACGAACAAGAGTTTTTGTATACACGTAATACAGACTTTAGCTTTAAATATGCATGGCAAGGAAATGGAGAATGGAATGAGTGATTCGTATTGCGTATACCCGTTTATAAACGTACACACCAACACCGATGGTAGATGTAAACTATGCTGTCATGTATACAGTGAAGACTATATTCAAGTAGATGGCAAAGATGCTGTACTAGGTAAAACTGACTGGTGGAACATTTGGAACGGGCAATACATGCTGGATGTTCGTGCAAAGATGCTGGGTGGTGGCAAAGTTAAAGAATGTAATCGCTGCTACGAACACGAAGAAAAAGGTTTAGAAAGCAGCAGGCAGTGGGCCAACAAAACCTATCATGCATCTGTAACTCACGGCAACCCTACACACTTAGAACTACGATTGGGCAATCATTGTAACTTAAAATGCAATAGTTGCTGGAGTGTGAGCAGTGATAATATCTACAAAGAACGTAAGAAAATCCTTGCAAATGAAACTGTTCCTAAATGGCTAAATGATCAGTGGCAACACGAGATTAAAAGTGTAGAGGAACACGATTGGGCATGGTACGAGACTCAAGAGTTTAAAGACTTCGTAGACTGCGTAGCACCTACGTTAGAGCGTCTTTACCTAACTGGGGGTGAACCAACCTTAATACAAGCCAATCAGTACGTGCTTGACGCCCTTGTTTCCGCTGGCAACAACAAATGCTATGTTGCATGGACCACTAATATGACAACATGGCCAGAAGGGTTTTACGATAAACTAGACTTCTTTGATGCAAGTGAAATACAGATGAGCATTGACGGATTTGGCGAACACAACCAATACATACGTTATCCAACTGATTGGAAAAAAGTAGAAGAAAACTTTGCAAAAGCACAGCGTCTACCTGAAAAAGTACAACTAAAGATTTACTTTGTATACCAGGCATGGAATGTATTTGATGTTGCTCCACTGATACGTTGGCTAGAAGACACACAAACACGGCGTATAGACTTTGTACCTATATTCTTAGAACACCCTGACCAAATTCATAGTTGTGTATGGCCCAAAGAAATACGACACAAAGTAATAGACAACTTAAAAATAATAAACAGCAAACTACACAACGATGCAGTTTCGCGAATCATTAACTACACACAGAATACTAATAAATATTCTGAAGAGAACATAACACGGATGAAGCAGTTTATTAGTATTAACGATAGATATCGCAAATACAAGTTTGGTGATATATTCCCAACATTAGATTACATATTGGAAAACGAATGCAAGATATAAAAGCAATCCTGCCAGCAAAGGACAAATGGGTCAGTATTGTGTGGCAAGTAAATGATTGGTGTAACTTTCGCTGTACATATTGTAGTGAATGGAACTGGGCAGGCCGTAACAAAAACGACACTGACATAGATACTATTGTTAACACATTAGAACGTATCATGCTTCATTACAAGGCCAAAGGCTACAAATATTTTAAACTGTACCTCAGCGGCGGCGAACCTACATTTTGGAAAGGACTTATTCCTGTTGTAGAAAAGTTTAGAGAACATGCAGAATGGCCTGGCAGTTGTGTAGGTATCAACACCAACTTTAGTAAGCCACTAAGCTGGTGGAAGGATCATCATCACTTGTTTGAAGATGTTGTTGCCAGCTATCACGCAGAATGGAGCAAAGACGACAAGTACATGGATGTTTACAAGTTCTTGCAAGATAAGAAAAACTATTTGTGTAGTCGTATTATGATGCATCACGATCATTTTGAACAGTGCATGGCATTTGGCGACAGAATAAAAAATGAGTGCGACAACTATATGATTGAGTATGCACCGGTTTATGACGAGCTACGTCCTAGCACAGATCCGTATCATTATGAAGAACAATGGAAAATGGATTTCTTTAAAACAAATAGTACAGTGCAGCAACAGAGTATTCCTATTAAAAAAGATCCAAGTTATGCTTGGGCAAAAGTACAGTATGAAGATGACACCATAGAAGCTATTGATACAAACGGTATCATTACAAACGGTAAGAACTTCTTTAAGGGCTGGTTGTGCAATATACACGAAAGTTTACACATTCATCCTAATGGACGTATTCAACAAGCCAGTTGTGGCGTTGGCCCACTGTTGGGCAATATTGTACAAGGCGAGTTTAATACTACAATGAGCGAAGGTGTTTGGTGTCCTAAGACACATTGTCATTGTGCAGCAGACTTTAATATCAGCAAAGCAAGGCCAGAATATGCAAACAAAATCAGATAACCTGCCAAAAAACTTTTGTTACCTTAGTATGCAAGGTTACAGCACACATTCACATGGACGCACTCGTCCTTGTTGTTTTAGTCGTATTGAAACTAACAGTTACATGCCAGGAGTTGATGTAGATTCTGTTCCTTATTGGAAAGAACACAACAACTGGAATAGTCCTGACATTGGTGATTTTATAAATGATCCAACAGCTATGGAAATACGTAAAAAACTACTCAACAATGAAATACCCAAAGGTTGTAAAGGTTGTTTTGAATTAGAGGATCAAGGCATCCGTAGTTTCAGACAAACATGGAATGAGATATACGAAGATCACACTGATACAACTTTAAAGCATGTTGATGATGACGGACGCTTAGATCCACAAGCTGTTACATATTTAGATATCAGCTTAGGAAATATTTGTAACTTAAAATGCCGCAGTTGTAACCCATGGGCAAGTCATAGATGGATTGAAGAAGGCCCAACAGTACCTCATACTGATTGGGACGAAACAGCATATATGATTGCTAAAATGAGCAGTGATAAGCCTTGGTTTATTAAAGCATTTGAAGAAGGGTTCTTTGATGAAGTATTGCCAAATGTAAGAGTTATTAACTTTATTGGTGGAGAGCCGCTGGTTGTTGAAGAACACTACGCTTGGTTAGAACACATCATTGATCAGGGTTGGAGCAAACATATAGAACTGCACTACAACACAAATGCTACTACTATACCAGACAGGCTGTTAAAGATTTGGGATAAGTTTAAAGGTGTTGTACTTAGTTTAAGTATTGACGCAATTGGCGACCTTGCACATTATGTTAGATTTCCTACCAAATGGCGTGTTATTGAAAAAAATATGTTTAAGCTCGCTGAGTTTAGTAAAACTCGTACTGGTGTTAAAGTACACACGCATGTTACACTTAGTTTGATGAATCTACACGATTTACCTAATATTTTACAATGGTGTCAAGACCAGTATACTAGTTGGAACTACGAATGGGATTGGGGTGTACACGGATATCAGAATTGTTTGCCACATTTTAATATTGTAGATCATCCACAACACTTGCACATATGTAATCTACCAGACGACCGTAAAGCATTAATGAATACAATGCTTGAAGAACAACACTTGAAGTTTAAAAATGCAGATTTACGAGACTGGGAACAATGGGCAGTTGATAATATTATTAACTTAAAAAATGTTCTCAATCAACCACAAAACGAAACACACTGGCAACACTTTATAGACAATACTAATGCCAGTGACAAGTTTAGAAAGATTGATATTCACGATTATATACCGTGGATCAAAGACTACTTCTAGGTTGACAACAACAGCTAGTATGTTATACTGAGTTATAACACATATAGAGGTGCATCATGGCAGATATCTGGGTAATAAGCGACACACACTTTAACCACGATAATATCTTGAAGTTTGAGGATAAAGTGGGTAAGCCTTGTAGAGACTTTGCTGATGTTGAAGACATGGATGAAACCATGATTGCAAACTGGAACAGTGTTGTTAAACCTCAAGACAAAGTCTACCACTTGGGTGACGTACTGTTTGGACTTGATAAAGACAAGTGGCTAAACGATAACTTCAAGAGACTCAATGGCAAGAAGCGTTTGGTTGTTGGCAACCACGACAACATCAAAGTACTTGCTCCACACTTCCAAAAGGTAAGTATGTGGAGAGACTTTAGTGAGTTTGGGTTACTACTAACACACGTTCCTGTACACCAGAGTACACTAAAGGAGAGTCACAGGTTTGGTGAAGGTAGTATGGTGAACGTTCACGGTCACATACACCAGAACCCAAGTCCAGAAGGACCGTATCGTTGTGTGTGCGTCGAGCAAACAAACTACACACCTGTTAACATCGAAGAATTGAGGACTAACTAATGTTTGCATATGAACGCACATGGATGGTAAGCGCAGATACAAACTTCCTAGGCTATGAATATGCTAAAGAAGAAAGTGAAGCACTTGCTAAAACTATTGTAAAATACGGTGCTCCTGAAAAATGGGGCGTCGACGAATACACTATTGCAAAAATAAAATGGATTGAGGAAGACTTAGAATGAGTTGGCACTATCAACTAATACGGCACACGGAGCCTAATGACAAAGTCTGGTATGGAGTGCATAAGAACTACTACAGGTCAGGTACCTACACTGTAGAACCCGTAAATATCAAGAGTGAGGACAAAGAAGACATCAAGTGGATGCTAGAAACTATGTTGAAAGACATTGAGAAACATGGGGTGAAAGACTATGAATGAAACTGATTTAATTCCGTATAGCCGAATTACCCGAGTAGAAGTAATTGGCACCCACGGTCGAGAACTTGTTAAGCACGATGTAACAGGTGTGCAAATTAGTATCCAAGATGACGGCCAAACACTAAAGTTATTCTTAAAGGATAAACAAAATGTTTGAATATACTTGCGACAACTGGGTAGTTATCAAGATGAAAGGCGATGATCCTCACTATCGTCTTCTTGTTGGAACATCTGGCGGTTACTTAGATGGCGACAGTTGGCGTATGAACAGTGGCATTACAAAGGTGGAAGAGAGCGAAGGGGCTTATTATTTCTCTGGTTCTAGTGGTAGCACATATCGTTGTGGTAAAGGCTCTTACACGCTGAGAATGAACAATGCCCATATCTGGGCACGAATGCAAGAACTGCACGGCGACAAAGTTGAGATGATGCCAGAAGATACAGACTGGATGAATATGGATTGGATTATCACATGAAAGTCAAGATTGGCGGATATCCTAATAGATTAATTTGCAATATACACAGTAACCATATGAATAAAAAGTACGGCATTGTTGATTGGCCAGACAATCAAGATTATGAAGATCATGTGATAGAAGTTATTGAAGACGGTGTACAAAGGGTGTATGATGTATTCAACTGGATTTGGTTTGACAGACGTACACAAAAAGTTAAGGTAAAGATTGATCGTTGGGATACTTGGAGTATGGACTCTACTCTTGCTCCTATTATCTTGCCTATGCTTGTACAACTAAAAGCTACTAAACACGGTGCTCCCTGGGTTGACATGGAAGATGCACCAAAAGAATTACGTGCTACCAAAGCACAACAGAACAAGTATGCAAACGCCGGCGATGTAGATCCTAAGCACTTCGAACGTTGGGACTGGGTCATGGATGAAATGATCTGGGCGTTTGAACAAAAGTGTCGTGATGATTGGCAAGATGATTATTATGGCGACTATGTTGAAGATCAAAAGAATGGGCCGATGGCTGGTAGTTTTGAATGGATTGACCGTGATGGCATGAACGCACATCAGGAACGAATGACAAACGGATTTAAACTGTTTGGAAAATATTTTGAAAACCTATGGGACTAGATAAAAAAATATTACTAGTGTTAGGGGACAGTTATGCCCACACTCATAAAACAACATGGATAGGACAACTTGCAGATAAGTTTAACTTAGAAGTAGTTATGTTAGCAAAAGACGGCGCAGGGCCTATATATGTTGTTGAACAGTTTTTTGAATATTTAAACAATGGTGGCAAGTTTGACATGATGATAACATGTTGGAGCGAAGCTAGTAGAATATATCATCACAAAGTTCCTGTTATTAACACAACTATAATCAACGATGGTCGAGCGTTTAGAAAGTTTACAACATATCCGTTAGTTGAAAAAGTTAGACACGCAGCCAAAGAATATTATTCTCATTTTTATAGAGAAGACCTTTCTAATATACAGTTAACCGGAGTATTACAATGGTTTGATGAGTATCTTGCAGACAACTTCCCAGACAGACTGTTTTGGCACTTTTATTGTTTTCCAGGGCTATACAACAACAAATATGCAAATCTTAGCAGTAAGGAAGATCAATACATTGGACATATTTTTAAAAGTGGAACAACAATGTATCCTACGCTGTCTTATTTTAGTTTCAATGATCCGGAAAGTAGTATTACATTAGAAAACGATGTGCGGAGCGGCCATTTAAGTACAAGTCAACATAACCAAATATTTTTAAAGTTACAACTATTGTACAACAAACAACAAACAAGTACAGTATACTTGCTTGATGACAAGTTTGATCGAGTTAAGTTATCCAAGGAAAGTTTTGAAGGCAAATGGTAGAACACAGATTATATAGTATAGAAAAATGGGTACAAGGCGAGCAAACGTACAATAAGATCTTGCTCTGTACGCCTAAGTGTGCTACAATGTATATGTTAAAAGGGTACAAAGTATTTGACTTTCATGAATCACTAGGAATGGAACCGGAGCAGTTATGCGAACACAGCCACAAGATATTATCGAACGTTTAGAGGCAGACAACAGTCGTCTTGCCAAAGAAGCAATTCTACTAGAAGCAATGCAAGAAGGACTAGACGAGTTTTTTGAAGGCGTGCGTATGGCACTCGATGCACTTGTAACATTCGGTGTTAAGAAAGTTCCAGAGCGATCAGACGTACTTACCGGACAAGGACTTAGCTGGGACAATTTTAAAGTACTAGCCGATCAACTGATTAACCGTGAGCTTACAGGACATGCTGCTCGTGATGCTATTGAACTAGCAATGAGTGTTGCTACTACTGAGCAGTGGAATGGCTTTTATCGCCGCATCTTAATCAAAGACTTGCGCTGCGGAATGAGCGAAACTACTGTTAATAAAGTAGCTAAACAGTTTCCGCAATATGCAGTTCCAGTATTTACTTGCCAGCTTGCACACGATAGTGCCAATCACGAAAAGAAGATGACAGGTGTAAAGCAGATTGAAGTTAAGCTAGACGGAGTACGTGTACTAGCAGTATGTCGTGCAGGTAAGGTAGACCTGTTTAGTCGTAACGGAAAACAGTTTCATAACTTTCCGCACATTGTTGCAGAGATCGAAGCAGTACTAGCAGCAAAGCCTGCGCCATATGACTGTGTACTAGACGGCGAAGTAATGAGTGCAGACTTCCAAGATCTTATGAAGCAACTGCAACGCAAGGATGGCAAGAAAGCAACTGACGCAGTACTGCACTTGTTTGACTTTATTCCATTAGAAAACTTCCTAGCTGGCAGCTGGGACAAAGATCAAACAACTCGCAGTAACTATGTCAAGTACTGGGTAAAGGAGAACACAGACCTCTTAGAGCACGTTGTAGCGTGTGAGTGGGAGGATGTTGACTTGGATACACCCGAAGGCGAACAACGCTTTAAAGACATCAACGCTGCTGCTGTAGCCGGTGGATACGAAGGCGTAATGATCAAGGACGTAACTGCGCCATACGAGTGCAAACGTAGCCACGCTTGGCTTAAAGCAAAACCATTTATTGAAGTAACATTAAATATTATAGATGTAGAAGAAGGAACTGGACGCAATGAAGGAAGACTTGGGGCTGTGGTATGCAGTGGGAAGGACGATGGCAAGGATATACGTGTCAACGTTGGCAGTGGTTTTACGGATGAGCAGCGATCCACTTTTTGGCACACTCGGGCTGCTCTTATTGGTCATCTTGTTGAAGTTAGGGCAGATGCTGTAACACAGAATCAAGACGGTACATACAGTCTACGTTTTCCACGCTTTAAAACATTCCGAGGCTTTGAGCCCGGAGAAAAGATTTGATTAGAACGTATGACATAGTAATCGCAGTTATCTTTTCGTGGATACTGCTAAATGTAGCTTTTATTCCATACATAGGATTTATTGCAGCATATGCAATGTATGAATACGGCTGGGACTATTATTGTCAATATAGATTGGAGCAAGAACGTGGCATGTAGGAAACACGGATATAAAGGCAAGAAGAAATGCTATGCTTGCGAACGAGAAGCTGCTGAAAGATCCAATACATTATGGGGCTGGCTTATTGTTATACTAATCGTTATGTGGCTTTTTGGTTGACTTTTTCATTAAAAGGCTATATAATAAGAACATACATTATAACAAGGGCAGACAATGACTGACAACTTTAAACTATTATCGGATGCAGAACACATCCGCAAACGCTTTTCTATGTACGGGGGCTCACAAGTTGTACAAGAAGAAGTATCGTTCATTAACACAGAATTTAAAAAAGTAAACATTGTTGGCGGCCTGCTAAAAGTTATCAACGAGATTATTGATAACAGTGTAGACGAGTATGTTCGAACTAAAGGCGAGTTTGCTACACGCATTGATGTAGATGTCGAAGCAGATGGCACTATTGTAGTAAGCGACAACGGTCGCGGCATTCCTGCTATTGAAGTAGGTACACCAGATGGTAAAGAATATCAAATGGTAGCAGCGTTTACAAGAGCACGAGCTGGCTCAAACTTTGATGATGAGAATCGTGAAAGTATTGGTATGAACGGTGTTGGTAGTATGATTACATTTGTAACATCGGCAATGTTTGATGCTAAGAGTGCAGACGGTAAAACAGAAGTACAGCTTGTTGGCGAAAATGGCAAGATCAAGCGAGTGCGTACAAAAGAAACTGCTCGCAAAGGTACAACAGTTAAGTTCCGTCCTGACTATGAATTCTTTGGTATGGATAATATTGATCAATCACACACTGACATTATTGAAGAACGTGTACGCTCGCTTGCACTTGCATTTGACAACATCAAGTTCCGTTTTAATCGCAAAGCAGTTAAACTAAAGTTTGCAGACTATTTTGGTCCAGGAGATGTTTTTAATACAGAGAAAGCTATCTTTAGTATTACTAAGTCAGATGGTAGCTTCCAGTCACACAGTCTTGTGAACGGATTGAGTGTTAAAGGCGGCACACACATTGACTTCTTTATTAGTGCAGTGATTGGTAACTTGCGTGACGTACTAAAGCGTAGGCGCAAAGTAGATATTAGTGCAGCACGTTTGAAGCAACACTTACGAGTACACGCTATTGTAAACGGCTTTCCAGCACTAAAGTTTGACTCGCAGACCAAAGAGCGTGTAACAAACTCAAATGCAGAATGTCGTGATGCCATCGGCGAGTTTGACGTAAGTAAAGTTGTTGCAAAGCTAATGAAGAACGCAGAGCTTATTGATGAGATTTGTGCTTACACTAGACTACAAGATGATCTTAATGCTAAGAAAGACTTGGGTAAACTTGAAAAATCTAAGAAGGTTAAAAGTGACAAGTACTTTGCAGCCATTGGACATCGTACTAACAGGATCTTTGTTGTAGAAGGTGACAGTGCCTCCGGCGGTTTGATTAAATGTTTAGGACGCAAAGGTAATGCGTTTTATGCACTCAAAGGTGTTCCGCTTAATGTACTAGAAGTGTCGCATCAGAAGTTTATGGCGAACAAAGAACTCAGCGAACTGTACAGCATTATTACAATGTTTCCAGATGCAGAGATTTGTTTAGCAACTGACGCTGATGCAGATGGAAGTCGTATCCGCGGGTTGGTATCGTTGTTTATGTACAAGTATTTTCCGGAGCATTTGAATAATGGCAAGATGAAGATCCTGCGTACACCTATTGCAATCGGCAAGAAGAACAACGTTGTTAAAGAATGGGCATATACGTTTGCAGATGTAAACAAAATTGATCACAAGCTAGACGTAAGCTATGTAAAAGGCTTGGGTAGTTGGAGTGAGAAAGACTTGAAGCATATTATCGACGTAGACACAATGGATGAAATGTTGCCAACAGTAAGTATTGCTGACACTGACTTGTTTAAGAGTTGGTTTAGTAGTACTACTATTGATTACCGTAAAGAGCAGATTCTACAAAGTGCTCCGTTTGATATTATGAAGGTGTAAGACAATGACAAAGCAACTACCATTAGAAGACTTCTTTAAGAATGAATACATTGACTTTTCGGTCTACGACAACGTGCGTAAACTAAGCAGTTATATCGATGGACAAAAGAACGCAAGTCGTAAGATTGTACACACAGTCTTACAACAGAACATTGACAAGTTTGTTAAAGTAAGCAACTTAGGACCTAAGGTACAAGACTATGCACAGTATTTGCATGGTAGTCTGGAAGGCACTATTGTTAACATGACTGCAAACTATGTAGGCAGTGGCAATAATGTTCCACTGCTAGAAGGCGATGGTAACTTTGGATCAGCATTTATTAACGATGCGGCTGCTACACGTTATATCTTTGCCCGCATGAATCCTATCCTGAAGCAACTGTATGTCAAGGATGACTTTGTAAACCTTGAGCATCAGAACTTTGAGGGTGCTAAGATTGAGCCACGCTATTATGTGCCAGTACTTCCTATGCTTGCTATCAACGGCAGTGAAGGTGTAAGTATTGGCTTTGCACAAAAGATCCTTCCACGTGATCCTAAACAGATTGCTAAGTGGGTACAGCAACGTGCAGAAGGTAAACGTACTACTGCTAACCTAACACCACACTGGACAGGAATGAGCTGTACAGTTAACAAAGGCGAAAGTTCAGTACAATGGGAGATTACAGGGTCGTTTGTACGCACTACTAAGCACCGTATAACCATCAATGCGTTGCCTGTGGGCTATACGCTCAAACAATATCAAGCAGTGTTAGAGAAGCTCGTTGACGACAAAGTGATTAAAGATTACGATGACTTATCAGACAACGATGTGTTTGAGTTTGAAATCCAAGTTGATCGTGCGTTTGGTGAGCGTACAGATGAATGGATAATGACAAAGCTAAAGTTGATTAAGAAGGTAAGTGAAAACTTTACTTGCATTGATGAGAACAACAAGATTGTTATCTTTAACAGTCTTAGTGAATTGTTAGAAGCTTGGTATGTAAAACGTATTGAGTATAATGATCTACGTAAAAAACATTTACTTGCTAGTATGCAAGAAGAAATGGATTATACTAATGCTCGTGCAAAGTTTATCCAAGGTGTTGTAGACGGCGATATTGAGTTACGTAATGCTAAAGAGGTCGCAGTGATTGCACAAGCAGAAGCATATGATGCTGTATTAGAAGGTCGTGTTAAAGGGTTCTTAGGACTTCCTATGCGTAGTTTAACAACAGAAGAGATTGCAAAACTAAAAGCCAAAGCCAAAGGGCTTAAAGTTGAAATCGCAGACTACAGCAAAAAAACGTTTGAAAATATTCTACTAGAGGATCTTAATAGTATTAATGTCTAAAATTTATGCAAGTTGTATCTGTATAAATACTGTATGGAAGATGACTTTTTTAACTTAGAACAAACTAAGAAAATTATACAACAAGCAGAACGGTGGGATTTATATGCAAAAATAACTCCACCGTTCTTCTTGGCGCTGGCAACTCTGTTAATAGTTTTTAATATTATTGATTTTGATGCCATATTTTATATAGGTCTTATTATGTTTGGACTTACAGGTGTAGTTTGGTGGTTTTGGAGCATTTTTACTATTCGTTATATTATTAAAAATATGTCTAACGCCACAAACGGATTACGTGCTGTTAGAGACGAACTTAAATCAATAACAACGGAAGTAAGGGATTTACGGGATGAATAGGACCTTGATAGTAAAGGCAGTGGCTAACATTGTTAGCGGTATTAGTTTAGTAACACTTATATCGTTAGGCATTGCGTATATGAGTTTTGATAATGCGTTTGTCTTCCAGGATATTAAAATTGAAATATCAAACAATCCAGTAGAAGGCGATACTATAGATTTTGTAATGATTGGGTCTAAAAAGCACGAATGCAACAGCACACGAGTATACGGAGTTGCATATTCAGATAACGGACATATGCATATGCTAGATAAATTTAAAAAACAATATGTGCGTAATACTCGTCCGGGCAAAGAAATACCTAATCAATGGACAATGATTCGTCCAGATGCTATGAGCGAAGGTGGTGAATATCGTGTTAGCATAACAGGCGATTTTGTTTGTAACTATTTAATCTTCCAAACTGAAAAATCTCAAACCTACGACAATATTCCACTAACAGTACTGCCTCTTAATAAATAAACCACTTGACAATATAAAAACTTGTATTATTATAAGTAGTAATACAGTGGACTAAGTGTTCGACCCACTCTAAATATTCCGCACACTCCATTAACACAGGAGTATAACTAATGGCTTTTTATTCAACTAAAACATACGGACACCAGATTGGCTTGAGTGCAGTGTTCCGTCAACCTAATGCAGATCATTCACATTGTCATTTGCTACATGGCTACAGTTTGGCATTTAAATTTACATTTGGATGCAGTGAACTAGACAACAAAAACTGGGCAGTAGACTTTGGAGGACTTAAACCTTTGAAGGCATGGCTCGAAGATAGTTTTGATCACAAGACTGTTATTGACAGAGAAGATCCGTTCTTGTATAAATTTTCAGAACTTGAAGCAATGGGACTTGCAGAGATTAGAGTAATGGACGGCGTTGGTGCAGAAATGTTTGCATATCATGCTTGGAAGTTTGCTGATAAGTTAATCCGTGAAGCAACTAACAATCGTTGCTGGTGTGAAAGTGCAGAGTGTGCAGAGCATGGTGCTAACAGTGCAATCTACACACCTTACACAACACAGAAAATGTCATTTAATGAAAAACTGGACTGAACCCAAAGAAGAACGCAAAGCAAGGAAGGCTCGTGGGAAAGCCTTGACTGAACTAGCGCAACTAGACCAAGAAATGGGGTTGCTAGATGTAGCCCCATTATCTCCTAAAAACTATGTAGTATGTTTAAAATGGGGAACCAAGTACAGTGCTGAATATGTAAACAAACTATACAATATGGTTAATCGCAACATAACTATACCATACGAGTTTGTATGCTTTACAGAAGATCCTAAAGGTATAGACAGTAATATTAAAACATATACATTACCAAAAGTACAAGCAGACGGTTGGTGGTATAAACCAATGTTTGTTGGTGCAGACTTGCCTATTAATGGTACATTATTATTTTTAGACTTGGATGTGATTGTGTTTAAAAACATTGACAAACTGTTTAGTTGTGCTCTTAAGAAGTTTAATATTATTAGAGATTTTAATAGAAGTCAACGCAATACATGGAATAGAATGAACAGCAGTGTGTTTCGTATAGAAATAGGACAATACGATAACTTATGGCAGCAGTTTAAAAAAGATCCCCGTACTTACACACAACGGTTACGTGGAGACCAAGATTGGATGTTTAACCATATTACCGATCATGTTTTTTGGCCAGACGAATGGATAATGAGTTACAAATGGGAAATGCGTGATAGGCGTGATCTCAAACTTGATGAAAGACGTAAACGTAACTTTACAATAGATGCACCACCTAAAATACATCCAGATACATGCATTGCAGTGTTTCACGGCGAACCAAATCCTGCAGATGCAAATGATAGTTGGGTAAAGGAGAACTGGCGATGAACACAACAACTAACATTTATATTGTACACACATACAATACAGGTCACCCAGAACGCAGTAGATTACATGGCGTTTACAGTAGTAAAGAACTTGCCGATGCAGCAGCCAAAGACTATTGTGAAACGTGGGGTGAAAACTTGCATTATACAGTAGCTCTTAAAGCACTTGACGATATCATCAATGGTGTTCAACATTAAATGTTGACATACACATACAATCGTGTTATAACTATTTGAACAACAAATGAATAGGCACAAATAATGATCAAACGTATAGGATTTGCATGTAAATATTTGCATGAAGATCAGACACAGAAGAAAAAAGTACTCGAAGAACTACAACGGCCGCTTACAGAACGCAGTACAACAGTGCAGTGGCTAAATAGACAAACACGTAATGTAGCAGAACAGCGGCTCTGGGACATTATGGAACATAACGCTGCCGCAGCAAAGAGGTTAGTAGAATATGTGGGAAGTCTTACTCCTGAACTTCGGATGGTCAGACTGGGTAGCAATCAGCTTCCTTGTGCTACCCATCCTGATTGGCGGTACTTTTGGAGCCGTCCTGACGTTGTGGCATACTGTGAAAAACACTATGGTGCAGTCGGTGACACGGCAAGAGCCCTTGATGTGCGACTTTCGATGCATCCCGGACAATTTGTTGTTCTCGCATCCGACACTCCGGAAATCGTGGAAAGATCAATAGAGGAGTTTGAATATCATGCGAACCTCATTAGGTGGATGGGCTACGGCCGCAAGTTTCAAGACTTCAAGTGTAATGTCCACATCAGTGGGCGCCAAGGTCCAGCCGGTATTAAGAGTGCGCTTGCCCGTCTCTCGCCAGAAGCAAGAAATACTATTACAATCGAAAACGACGAAAACAAATGGGGAATTGGAGATAGTCTCGAGCTTGCAGACTATCTCGCTTTGGTGCTAGATGTACATCACCATTGGTGCAGAGAAGGAGAATATATTGAACCTAATGATGATAGAATCAAACGTGTTATTGATAGCTGGCGTGGCGTTCGTCCTGCTATGCATTATAGTGTTAGTAGGGAGGATTGTCTCCAAGATTATAACACAGAAGTTCGACCAGCTATGGGACAGCTTCTTGAGCACGGATACAAAAAACAAAAACTAAGAGCTCACTCAGACTATATGTGGAACGGCGCAGTCAATGACTGGGCACTATCGCACTGGCAGTGGGCTGATATTATGGTAGAGGCAAAGTGTAAGAACTTAGCAAGCAGACAACTATTACAACGTCATATTATTAATACTGGCGGGTTTACAGAAATGGCAGCATAAATACATTATGAGTTATTTAAATAAAATGTACGGAGTAAATTCTCCACAAGTAGCAACTAGAGATAAAAATCCTAACCGTGTGTTAGGTGGTCTCAAAGGAGCAGGCGTGAATACTTTTACAATGCTAGACGAAGCGGGTACGGAAAAACAAATACCAACACACGCATATGTTTTTGCATTAGAAGAAAAATTAAGTAGACTGGAACGTCAAATAAATGAACAAGACAAACGTATTAGGAGATTAAGTAATGATCAAAAATTGGATAGAAACACGATTGCGGGAGCGGTCAACCGTTGATGGAGTACTAATGGTAGCAGCAGGAGCAGCTATTATTATTTTTTCACCATTAACTAAACTTATTGCATACGGCGCAATCGCATACGGTGCATGGACTATATGGCGCAAGGAGTAATTGGCGGTAACTTAATTAACCATCGATTGAAGTTAGGATTTATACACATACCAAAGTGCGGCGGCTGTAGTATTACAAGATATTTACACAGACTAAGCAATCACTGGGAAAGTTTAGATCCTAACGAAAAGGCATATGCTGCCGAACCGTTTATAGATTATAAAGACTATCAGTTGTTTACAACTGTAAGGCATCCGGTCACATGGATACTAAGCGGATACAAGTTTATGAAGCAACGATACAGCGTTGAAGGTCCTTTTGACACACATCTTGATCGTATACTACACAATACATACAACGATATAGATTGGCGTTGGCATTGTGCAATATTGCCAAACACACACATTGGCAACTTTAAGCCTAAAGTTTTTAAGTTAGAAGAAACATATAAACTTAAATCATGGCTAACTAGATACTTTCATAATAGCATAGAAGCAAAACTAGAGCCGGAAAATGTCACAGAGAAAGAAGACATTGCTGTCTCTGGTCAACACCTAGAAAAGATAAAGACTATCGCAGGCAAATATGCAAACGACTACAACTATGAACTATAACTTGTTAATACGAATAGAACTACTAGCACTCATGCTCCAAACTTTCTTTGCAGTTACGCCACGTTTTTGTGCAAAGCGTTTTGCATCGCAGTTTTCACAAACATGAAAATAGTTGTTGTTTAATCTTTTAGGATCCATTTGACCACGCTCTCGAGTAAACTCTGTATCACACGCATCGCAACGCAACAATACCATTGTTTTTTTGCGATTATAAGTGTGTTGCTTCCCAAGTTTGCTTTGACGCATGTGCCAAGTATCAATTAAATATTGTTTAATATACATAACTATATTTACATTAAGATTATAAAAAGTAACGATAAATAGATATAAGAGGAACAGAAATATGACAATATGTACCATAACTCCAGCAGCAAATGTTCAGATCGGCAAACTATGCAAAGAGAATGATTGTTATGCAATCAGTTTAAATCTCAAAGGCGGCGGTTGCGCAGGATTTGAATACGACTGGGGAACAGCACAAGTAGAAGATCTAAAGCCAGGTGACGAAGTAGTTACTTGCGATCAAGGTAGCTTTGTTATTAGTGCAGACAGTGTAATGTTTCTAATAGGAACAGAAGTTGACTATGTAAGTAGTTTAACTGGCAGTAACTTTGAAATTAACAATCCAAATGCTAAAAGCAGTTGCGGTTGCGGAGTTAGTGTAAACTTTGACATAGACAGTTTAATACCACAATGATAATGGAGATTTAAGAATGGCAAGACAAGACGTTGATATTGGTATCGAGGGCAATGACGGCACCGGCGATAGTATTAGAGAAAGTTTCAAAAAAGTAAATACAAACTTTACTGAACTATATGCTGTATTTGGTCTCGGCGGCGCAATATCATTTAAAAATATTGACGATACTCCTGATTCGTATTTAGGTAATACTGGTGCAATTCCAGCAGTTAACTCTACAGAAACTGGGTTAAACTTTTATAAGTTTATTAGTGATGCAAACAGTAATGCAGCTGGAGATTTAGTAAACACAAATAATAATAGTGTTATCGTAGAGTTTGACGATGTTGATCCATCTACGCCAGATCAAAGCGGCACACTTAAAATCATTATTAACGATCCTCATATTAGTAGAGATCCAGATCCAAACTTAACTGCTCCATTAAATATGGAAGCTGTGATTGGATACAGTAACGGTATTAATACAAAACTAAGAAATACTGGCGCAGGGGATGACATTGATACACTTGTGGCTAACTGGGCAGCAACACACCCTGGTGCAGCAGCTATCTCAACTGACAATGTTGTTATTAGTAAAGGCTTTGCCGACGACACATATGTAAACGTATCAGGTGATACTTTAACAGGTGCATTGTCAGTTCCATCAGGTGCAACAGGTACACAAGTTCCTCAAACACAGGAAGTTATTACTAGAGCCGGCACTGAAGCAAATCGTACAATGCTGGACACACTTTATCTAGCCGACCATCCGAGTCCACTCGAAGGCTTTGGACAGCCAAATGGCAAAGACGATTTACAAGCTGTTACAAAACTGTACGTTGATACACAAGGTTATGCAAGTTCGACCAACATTTATGTTACTACAACAGGCGATGATAACCAAACTGTTTCACCAGCAGGACAAGAAGGTAGAAGTCAGCAGTATGCTTATAGAACTATTAATGCTGCAATGCGTAAAGCAGAACAAATCATCGAAGCTACACCATTTGAACCAGGGCCGTATGTACAAACTGTAACATACAACGACGGAGAAGTAAACAGTATCATTGACGGTATTGCTGGATATTCAAGTCCTCCTTCTACTGCTGTTGCTGCTAGTAATATAGCAGTAGCTAATGTTAATGCTATACAAGAGTTTGTAGTTGATTATCTTGCAGTTACCTATCCTGATCTAACTTATAATCAAACGTTGTGTCAACGTGATGTAAAACTTATGATTGATGCTGTGCGTTTAGATGTACAAGCAGGTACTACTGTTAACTACTTAACACGTTGGGCAGGACAGAGATATAATGCAAGTCCTAGTGCTATTAAAGCAAAGGTTGAGCAAGGTGCTGAAACACAAGCTGCTGTTGCAGTAGTTAAAGCACGAGTTCTTAATGCGTTTGCTGAAGCAAACACTGCAACTCCAGGTACTGTTTCTGCAGGCGTTATTACTGCTTACACAAATCGATTCAATGAAATCATTGATATTTTACAAGACACTGATGTTGCACTAGCTGCAACAGGTACTGGTTATACATTTACATTTACAAACGGTACAAACGATGCAGTAGACCAAGGCATTGAAGGCAATCCGGATCTTATCGAAGGTAAGGTTATTGTTGGCAAACTGTCAGGTGCCAAAGGTATTATTACAAACTATACTAGAACTAATAGTGTTACAACTGATGCAGTTACAGTTGACTTGGTTGAACCTATTGAGTTTATTGCAGGCGAAGAACTTGAGTTTGGTAATAAAACACGCAACAACCAAATCACTGTAAGACTTGAATCAGGTATTTACTACGAGCATCTTCCTATTAAGTTGCCTGAAAACGTAAGTATCAAAGGTGACGAGTTTAGACGTTGTGTTGTTCGTCCAAAGCCAGGTGTATCACAAAGTAAGTGGGCATCGACGTGGTTCTATAGAGACGTTATCACAGACAGTTTGATATCAGCGTATTCTCCAGCTACTGGATTTGGCAGTGTGTCAGCAGCAGATGCGGCACGTACACTAGGCACATACCAGATTGGTACAGATGACTATAGTACTTCTGGAGCAGGACAGGATGCAACTTTCCAAGTTATTATAACTTCCGGCGGCACTGCAACAGTATCTATTACCACAGGAGGCGATGGGTTTATTGTAGGCGAAACTATTATAATCAATGATAGTAAACTTGGTGCAGGAGGTGGCGCTAACCTAACATTTAATATTACTACCACAGGCGGCGGACATACATTTACGCATCCTATTAGTAGCAAGCAAGGAAAATACGGTTATCACTATGCAGCCGTTCCAGAGGATGAGATTGTAGTCGGTACAGATGCTATTAGTAACCCTGGTAAGTTTACACAAGCTGCTAGACTTATTGAACTTAATAAAGCATTCCTTATTGAAGAAACAATACAGTATGTTGATGCAACATATCCATCGTTGACATACAGTGAAACAAAGTGTCGTAGAGACACTGGATTAATCATTGACGGTATTGTAAATGATTTGCGTGTGGGCGGTAGAGAGCAGTCTCTTACTAATCAAGGCGCATATTATACAGGAGCAGTTGCAGGACAAGAAACAGAAACTGCCGCAGCTATTACAAATATAAGCACACTTATGACAAGTGTACTAGCTAATGACTCTGGATCACCTTTTGCAAAACTAGGTGCAGTTGATCAAGTATTTGATATTGATTACACAGCGGAAGCTGCTGCACTAACAAATGGTCAAGCATTGGTTAACTGTATTGCATTTGCATTTAATGTAACATATAGACCACCACTAAACAACAGCGAAATGGATGTGTTCCTATGTAACGATGCTACAATCGTAAGAAACATCACTGTTCAAAGACAGGGCGGATTTATGATGGTACTTGATCCTGAAGGTCAAATACTAACACGTTCGCCATACTGCCAAACAGGTTCAAGTTTCTCACAGTCAAAAGGCACAAACAGAAACTTTGCAGGTGGATTGCTTATTGATGGTTATGCAGGTAACATGCCAATGACAGTTGATACTGTAAATAGTGCATTTAGTATAGATGTTAGTTCACCGGCAGGAGAAGGATTGTTTGTACGTAGACCTCCTACACCATTCCCGTTCTTCCACCAGGGGTCAAGATATCAAGTTAATACAATCACAGACTATAATAAAGCGGCAGGTACAGCAACACTTGTTTTAAACGAAACTAGCAATCCTAGTGATAGTACATCACGTACTATTGACGATATTTCACAAGCAACAACTGCTGTAATGACCACTATTGAAAATCACAACTACTCCAACAGCGATAGAGTTACTATTAGTAATGTCAACGGAATGGTGCAGATTAACAGTGCAACATTATATGTTAAAACAACAGCAGATCCAAAACAAGTTGAACTGTACACTGATAGTGCATTAACTGCTGGATATAATACTTCAGCATTTAGTTCGTACACCGGCGGTGGCATTACACGTACATTTGTCGAAGGACAAGGTTGGCTTGCAGGTACAGGTATTGATATCTTCGCACAAAGCGGCGGCAACAGAAGTATGCTTGCAAACGACTTTACACAAGTCAACGATTTAGGGTTTGGTGCTATTGCAGTAAACAACGGATTAGCAGAACTTGTTAGTATGTTTACATATTATTGCCATACTGGTTATCTTGCACTAGACGGATCACAGATTAGAAGTTTAGGCGGTAACAACAGTTACGGTATCTATGGTCTAGTTGCAGAAGGCGCTGACCCTGATGAAGTTGCTACAGATGTTACACTCGGAGCCGACATGGTATTCCCTGCCAAGACATTTAGAGCAGATGGATACTTAGACTTTGCCGCTGCTGTTCCAACTAGTGGTGCTATCACTGTAGGACAGACACTTATACAAGGCTTGATTAATGCAACTATTACTGCTGTTACACAAGCAAGTCCAGCATCAGTTACTGCAACTGGACACAATCTAACAAATGCAGATCTAGTTACGATATCCGGCATTGTCGGAATGACAGAACTAAATGATTTGCAGTTCTATGTAGATGTACAGGACGTTAATACCTTTACATTGTATACAGATGTAGGACTTGCAACTGCTTATGACTCCAGCGGCGACACTGCATACACAAGTGGCGGCGTTGCAACAAGAGCAGCAAATGCTACAGGTATATTAAGTTTCACTGGTGAAGAAAATGGCTCAGCCAATCCTACTAGAATATATGTGCATACTACAACAGGTACATTTAATACAACAGGTAGAATTACAACAGGTACAAGTACTAATGTTGGTATTCCGGCAACAGTCACAGCAAAAGATCTAGATGCACCAGTAAATGCATTGTTTATGTATGCATATGATTTAAAAGAATATCCAAACAACGTGTCGGAAGTTGAAATCTTACACGCTACAGGATTGTATCAACCGTATGAAATGACAAACACAAGTAATGCATCTTTTACACTAGGTGCATATGAGATTGATACAAGTAGTGCAGCAGGCCTTACAGGCACATACACTGCTGACGATGCAGTTTTACAAATAACCAAAGATAGAACAAACGGATACGGCATTAATATTACCAGTGGCGGCACAGGCGCAACAATTGGTGAAACAATTATTATTCCTGGTACATTGTTAGGTGGTGCAACTACTGCAAACGATTGTACAGTAACTATTACAGATGTTAACAGCGGAACTATTGGTACTGCAACTGTAGCAGGTACTCCAAGATACGATTCTAGTACTCCGGTACTAAGTGGTAAAGTTTGGAGATTCAACTTTGGTACAGGATTAGAAGGAACTGCATCAAATGGATTGCAAGAAAATACCAATCACGATACAAAACTTGTAGTACGTCACAAGCAAAACTTCTTGCTAGACAACTTCCCAGCTGAAGAGATACCTGTACGTCCAAGTACTGCGTTTATCTTCACACAAGATACTACAGAATATGTATATCGTACTATTTCGTTTAACAATCAAATCACAGATGGTGTTACTACAGGCACAGATCAGCGTATGGTTACATTTGATAGTAACTTTAGATACACAGACTTAACTGTTGAACAAAGTGTGATTACTGCAACTGAAAACTTCTTTAATCTTAACAGTACTGTAGATCCAAACTACACAGACATTGTTGGTGCAGTTACTCCAAGTGGAACTATCACAATGGGTAACACTGCTGCAACAAATAGTGCAGACGGTAGTAGATTTATTATAATCAACAAGTTAGATGATCAAGAACAAGCACGTATTGCAAATGCTGATATGATCTTTACATGGGGCGGCAAAACACATCAAGTTGATGCATATGCAGAATATGCATACACAGGTGGCGCAGGCTCAAAAGATGTTGCTGTATTACAGATTTCAGATGTTGCCGGCACAGATGTTAACTGGCCAGCACTGAGTGGTAGTGCATACGGAGGTCTTGGTAAGACATTGTTAAACGGTGCAGGCATTACATTAAAGCTAGGTCTTTCCAGCGGCGAGGCAGCAGAGATTACTGTAAACATCAGTACATGTCGTGCAACAGGACACGATATGCTTGACATTGGTACAGGTGGATTTAACACCAGTAACTATCCAGAGCGTATTTACGGTTCACCATACGGATTTGATCCAGTTAGTACAAACGATGCTATTGACAGCACAGGTAATGCAAGTGCAGCACAAGTACAAGAGCGTAGCAAAGGTCGAGTGTTTACTGTTATGACAGACCAAGACGGTTTCTTCCGTGTAGGTAGATTCTTTACAGTTGACCAAGGTACTGGTAGCGTTACATTTAATGCTGCACTTGTTCTTACAAACATTGATGGTATTGGATTTAAGCGTGGTGTGCGTGTTAACGAGTTTAGCAACGACGATACGTTTACTGATGCTAAAGGCGATGCAGTACCAACACAAACAGCAACAGAAGGCTATATCGATGCACGTTTAGGCTTTGATAGAGATGGCGCTGTTGGCGGAGTAACTATTGGTCCAGGTGTTATGTCACTAGGTGGGCCGGGCTTTAGTGACACTATAATGAACAGTGATATGAACTTGGGTAGTAACCGTGTTACTAACTTGGGTACTCCAACTGCTTCAAGCGATGCTGTAACAAAACAATACGTAGATCAAAAAACAGATGAGTTAAATGATATTGGTGATGTAACTATTACTGGTACAGGTGGCACAGTATTAAGTCAACTATTGGCATTCACAGGTACAGCTCAAGAAACTGTAAACGTTGCAGTAGACGGAGACATTGGACTTACTTACACATCTGGTAACACTATCACAGCAAGTATTAGTAGTGGTGTTATTGTTGACGGCGATGTTAATGCTAGTGCTGCGATTGCACAAAGCAAGTTGCTGATGAATTTAGCAACTGCTACAGCAAGTGCGCCAACTGGAACTGCTGCCGCAAAGCAAGCATTGAGCGGATTAGCAAGTTTTGATAGTGCTAACTTTGAAATTACAGATGGATGGGTTGGTATTAAAGCAGGTGGTGTTTCAAACACTGAACTAGCAAACAGTAGTGTTACAGTTGGTACAACAACTGTTGCACTTGGAGCAACGTCAACAAGTTTAGCAGGATTAACTGGCTTAACATTTGCAAGCGGAACTATTTCCGGTACAGTTGGTATCAACATAACTGGTAGTATTACACACACTGGTAACATTATAGGTCCTGTAAACAGCGGCGCAAACAACGGTGTAAGCATTGGTGCAACCGGCAACAGATACAACACCGTTTGGGCTACAACATTCAATGGTGAAGCAACTGCTGCACTATATGCTGACCTTGCAGAAAACTATTTAGGCGATGCAGCATATGCACCAGGAACAGTACTAGTGTTTGGCGGTGATGAAGAAGTTACTGCGTGTACTACAAAAGGTGATACTAGAGCAGCTGGTGTTGTAACAACCAATCCAGCACACTTGATGAACAGTGCATTACAAGGCGAACACGTTGTGGGTGTAGCATTGCAAGGACGAGTTCCATGCAAAGTGATTGGCAAAGTACGCAAAGGTGATATGCTTGTTACAAGTGCTGTTGCTGGTTATGCCATTGTTAATAACACACCAGGTGTTGGCCAAGTTATTGGTAAGGCAGTTGGAACAAAAGACAACGACGATCGTGGTGTTGTCGAAGTAGTAGTAGGAAGAGTATAATGGCAAAGCAAACTATTAACGTAGGCACAGCAGTAAACAGTGGAGGGGGTGATCCCCTCCGCACAGCTATGATAAAAATCAATGAAAACTTTACAGAAGTTTATGCAGACATTGCAGGATTAGCAGATGGACAAGTCAACACTGATATCAAAGGCAGTGTGTTTGCAGATGATAGTACATTACTTGTAGACGCTGTAAACGGCATTATACCAGGATATATTAGTATTGCAACATTGCAAACTGAAGTAGCAGCAAGTGCAGATTTCGCTGCATTTAAAGCAAGAATAGCAGCATTGTAAAATACGATAAATATACAAAACAATAGGATAAAAGAATGGCAAATAGATTTCCACTAATAGTAGACACCGAAGACGGTAATAGACTAAAAGAAATCCCCAGTGGTGACTCATTGGATTTTTCAAGTGTTGGCATTGCTAACCTAACTAGTTTAAGTGTAGGCGGGTCATTGAGCAGTAGTACAATAGCTACTACAGGTAATGTGTCGCTAGGTGGCACATTAAACGTTACTGGCGTTACAACACTAGGTAGTGCAACTATAACATCATTAACTGTTTCAGGGTCGATTAATGGTGCAGCGTATGCTTCTCCAGTACAGAGTGATTGGAACATAGCAGATACAGGAAGTTTAGCATTTATTAAAAACAAACCGGTTATTAGTAATGTTGTTGCCAGTCTTAACGACATTGGTGATGTTGGCGTGCCTGATCCAGATGAAAACGATATCCTCAGTTGGAACGGCGTAGAATGGCGTTCAATTCCAAATGCAGGTGGGTTAAACATAACCCAAGTTAGGCAATCATTATCTGCAACAACCAATCCAGCAAGCGGTACAGGTAGTTTAGGTTATAATGATGCTACAGGTGTATTTACATATACTCCGCCGGTTATTCCTGCAAACGTAAGTGATTTAGTCAATGACAGTAACTTTGTTAATGCAACATACTTGGATACCAACAACTTTTTACAACAAGGTGATATTATTACTACTGGACGAATAGATGGGTCCATCGCCACCGGGCAAGTTACATTATCATTCGACGATACTGGATTATTAACAGCAGAAACAGATACATTAGAAACTGTAACTGCACGTGGAGCAACTTCAAGTGTTAGCATTGAAGTTGCAGGAATAACACAAAACATTGGATCTGCATTAACCAACTCATTAAAGTTGTTAGATAGCGAAACAATAGATATTCTAACTGCTATTACATCAACTAATGGTAACTTTACAACAACCAATGGTGCTATTACTGCTACTAATGGAAATATAACTGCTGGAGCAAACTTATCAGGCGCAGTAGTAATCGCAACAACTAGAGTATCTACACCGCTTGTTCAAGCTGCTACAGGATTCTTAGCATTAGACTCACCAGTTGGTAGTGGCGTACAGATTACAAACGGTGTTATAAACTTTAGTGGTATTATTCCTGCTAGTCCAAATCCTGGAGATTTGTGGTCAAATGACTTTGGTATGTATTTCAGATCTACCGATGATGGATTTGCTGGCAACGCTGGCGGTACTGATACAACGTATATCATCGGCGGGCCAGGAACTGGCGCTGCAGGGCAACCGGGCATGATCATACCATATTTTGAAGATGCAAATAAACCTGCAAACCCGTCGTTTGGCGAAATGTATATAAACGCGGGCGATAGTACAGCTTATGTTTGGGACAGTTCACAATGGCGTGCCTTATGGTAAGTTTTTATCATAAATATTAAAAACGGAGACTAATATGGCTATTCAAGATATCAACGTAGGATTACTTGCCAATGACGGCACAGGAGATGACCTAAGAGAAGCATTTATTAAGGTCAATCAAAACTTTGATGACTTGGATTTAAGAGTATTAGGTGTTACAGATATTACTGCTGAAAACATTGGCGATGCAGGTTATGGAGTATTTGCAACCGAAGCACCTAATAATGTGTTCCAGTTTAGAAAACTGTTGGTCGATCCACTAGTTCCAGATACAATGAGTATTAGGCTCAGTGATGACGGTAACAACATTTATCTAGCTAGTACACAGGCATACACTAGATTTACAGATGGTACTACTAGCATTTCTACTCCGGTTGATCAATATATCACAGTTGAAGGAACAGAGGCTGCAAGGGCAACAGTTGTTACAGGAACTCCAAATAAAATAGTAATAGACAGTCAGCTATCAAGAGAAACTGCTCCGGCATTGAGTGCAAACTTAGATGCAGATAATAACGCTATTACAAATCTTACAGCAATCAATAACATTACTATACAAGAACTTGAAGAAGCATTTGCATGGGATTTTGGAGATATTATTAGTAACAGAACTAGTATAATAGATTACATTTTAAATACAACTGATGTTGATTTTGGATCCGCTGCTGCAACTTTTGTAGAAAGTGCTAGTGGTGCAGAGTTTGGAAATAGTGCAAATACATTCGTAGAAGTCATGTAAGGGGAGTTTAATGGCATTACCAAACTGGACCATAATATCAGGGTCACAACTTGCGGATATTGATGAAAGAACAGATGTTAACATCGAGCTACCTTTACAAAGCACAGACGGAATAACAGTAACTATTATTTCTGGTGCTTTACCTACTGGATTAAGAATAGAAAACTATAGAATAAAGGGAGTTGCTGTTGAAGTAAGTAAATCTACAACATTTGAATTTGTTGTAAGAGCCAGCAACTTAGAAGGCATAGCAGACAGAACATTTACAATAAACGTAGAAGGTGCAGATGTGCCTGTATGGGAAACACCCGAAGGCGACCTAGGTCTAACAAGAAGTTTTAGAAATCAATACTGGGTCGACACATTGAATACCGAGTGGGGCATTTACGAAAGTAAAGTTGTAGGCGCAGCAGAAGCTGATCCAGAATACAACAACGGAGCAATTAGCAATGTTACTGGTAATGGCAGTGATTTCTTCAAACGTGAAGTTACAACCAACGGTGTAAGAATTATGGGCGCTGGCACAGTAGGTGGGCAAACAGCAGTTCCGGATGCATGGCTAGAAAAAGTAGCACGTATGTTTGAGCTGTTTACTGATCCAACCGGTGCAGGTATTAATACATCATTCCAACGAAATTTAATTAAAACATTAAGTGGTGACACAGGAACTTATCACGCAGGACTTCCAACTATACAAAGAGTAGCAAGAGGTGCCGGTGCTGATTATACTCCTAACTTCTTAACTGACCAAGGTGTTGTTGATTGGAACCTAACAACCTTGTTTGATACTCACGTACAAAATGATATGGTTTGGTACTTAAATTCAACAGGTGACGGTTATGGCGATGGCGATATAGACGCACAAGAAGTTATTGAACACGTATTCCATACATTACATATGCACGGTTTACCTGCAGATGATATAAAACTATACCAGTTCTT
>Ga0209192_10000297_pt1 | contig 54421 bp, 75 predicted proteins | sample ArcticOcean_MG_C_11_FD_187433 | JGI IMG/M metagenome (GOLD analysis project Ga0209192, IMG submission 187433) | Marine microbial communities from western Arctic Ocean - ArcticOcean_MG_CB2_154 (SPAdes) (version 2) | ecosystem: Environmental > Aquatic > Marine > Oceanic | place: Arctic Ocean... | reverse complement strand
GGGTCTCCTGGTCCGATGTCCATGGGCAATCCTTTTAGTTTCCAGCAGCCTGGTTATCAGACGGGCAGTCCGTTTGGTTCGATGCCCAGTCAGTTTGGGGGCGGTTTACCTCGGGGGTATTATACATGAGTCCGTTCAGAAGTCGTTTAGGGCAGCTTGAGAGCCAGGGCAGTGGCGGGTATTCGGCTGAGAACGATGAGGGTTACGTTGGCAAGTACCAGTTTGGCGACGCTCGATTAGCGGACTTCATGTCTGCGACGGGCAAACAGTTTACGATGGCTGACTTTAAGGGCAGTCCGAAGTTACAGGAAGAGGTTCAGGCTTGGCACGAGGGCGACATTATGAGTTATGTGTCGGAGCAGGGTTTGGGCAAGTACGTTGGTCAGGATGTTGGGGGGGTTACTATTACTCCTGACGGTTTGCTTAGTATGGCTCATCTTGGCGGCAAGCAGGGGATGAGGAATTTCCTTGAGTCGGGAGGCGAGTACAACCCTTCGGATTCTAACGGCACGAGTTTGAGTGATTACGCGGAGGAGTTTGCGCCTGTTCGTACTTCGTCTCGGCCTGACACGGTTGGCGGTATTGAGGCTGCCTTGAAGACGTTAGCGGAGTCGGACGGTGGATCGGAGGCTGATGACTATCAGTCTGCGATGGCTGGTTTGTCCATGTTGACCAAGGCTTTTAGTCCCCGGAAGGTTAGTCCTTTGAAGGCGAGTGCGTCTGTGAGCCGCGGCAGTGGCGGGAATGCTTTGGATCGGTTTCAGGGTTTAGCGAGTTTGAGGGGCGGATGATTCGTGATGCGTTAAATCTTTGGTGCACGTCTGAGTCTTATAGGGACTTCCCGTCCTCTACGATTTCTTGGCGGTTATTGCCTGCAATTGACAATGATCAGATACGGTTGTTTTACAGGGATGGGGTGTGCGTTGGATTGATCACCTGGGCGTTTATGACTCGTGAGGAGTTTGCCAGCAAGGATTATTGCGGCCCGGAGATTTTTGCCCGTGACGAGGGCGATGTAATGGTTTTTGTAGATATGATTGCCACGCATGGTAAAAAAGATGTATTGTGGATTTGTAAAGAAATGAGAAAGCAGTTTTGGATTCAGTACCCAGGGGTGACTGAGGTGCTTGCTCATCGCGGAAACAGGAACGGGACGTTCCCAAACAAAGGTGCTTGGCATGACAAAGCTGCTTGATTTAATGGGTTTGAACCCGATCCGACCCCAGATATTTTATGGCGGGGACAAAGAAGGTGGCGGCGGCGGCGGCGGCAGCGACGACGGCGGCGGCAGCACTTTTGGTCAGGATGTTATGTCTGGGACGACCACGGACATTCTTCCTCCTCCTTCTCAGGGCAACATCCGTCCTGTGTCACGCAAAGAGAAGAGCGACTTTGCGAAGGTTCAGGCTAGTTACAAGGACAACAACCCCCGCGCTGTTAAAAGCACAAACCCTAATGGCAAAACAACTTACGCTATGCCCAACAGGGTAACTGCGATGGCTGCGGAGCCGGGGGCTCGGGACCCTCGTATTGTTAATAGTTACATGGACGACATGATCAACAGGCTCACTCCTTTTGACAATAAAGAGAGACGAGGTGGTCAGGTTTACGATACGAACGTTGCTAACCCCAACGTTGATCAGGCGTTTCAAGATCGGTTTATGCAGCAGCGGATAGCGGCGGCGGCTGATCCGTACGGTCAGAGCACCGAGCGCGGCGTTAATTTGACGAGTGGTCAGCCTCTTTCATACACTGACGGCGATGGAAAGACTCAAACCATTGCGGGCGAGGGCCGGGCAAACGCTCAGAAGATGTTAGCTGACGCTGGATTAACGGGCCAAGAGTATGTTGACGCGGTCCTTGGTCTTGGGACCAAGTTGGACGAGCCTCGATTCGGTCCTTTTTCAGGCATGCCCGCGCTTCAGGGCATTGATTACTTAGCGGACATGGACCAGCGCCGAGCTTATGAGCAGTTAACGGGGAGTTATGAGCCCAGTGGCATTGCCAAGGCGCTTGGTATATCTAACTCTGCCACGGCTCGTTATGTCCCTGTGATGGAGGGCGGGCAGGTTGTTGGTTCTTTATCCGTGGATGCGGACGGCAATCCTTTGTCTTACACGGGCTCACGGTCTGACACCGCCAAGGTCATGGACCCGACTATTGATCAAGATGCAGCGATGGCTAAGATCGGTGCTCCTCAAGTCGATCCGAATTTCCCTACAAACAAATCGGACGACGGACCTGGGATCAGTCAGCCTGGGCCTGCGGTCGCTGGCGTGGCCCCGACGACTATTGATCCCTGTCCTGTGGGTTACATGATGGACCCTGCTACGAACGCTTGTGTGATAGACCCGAACGACGTGTTTAACCGTCCAGAAATTCAGGTTCAGACTCCTGCGATGCCCGCAGCGTCTTACACGGCTGCGGGTGCGTATACTCTGCCGACCTTGGCCCCTCCAGTGCAGCCTAATTTCGTTGTACCAACACCTAACATACAACCTATTACAGTTGCACAACAAGGACTAGCGTCTTTACCGTTTAGAACCAGCTAATGAATCTACACGCACTTCCCGAGGAAGCCTTAAAGGAGATCTTGGCCTTAACTGAGGCCAAGAGGCGGCTTGAGTTGCGAGAAGAAGCAACAGAAAAGTTCATGCCGTTTGCTCATCATGTGTATGAGAACTTCATCGAGGGGCAGCACCACCGGATTATTGCTGAAAAACTTGAACGTGTTGCACGAGGGGAGCTCAAGCGGCTGATTATTAACATGCCACCTCGACATTCCAAGTCCGAGTTTGCGAGTTTCTTGATGCCTGCTTGGTTTTTGGGTAGAAACCCTAAGTTAAAAATCATTCAGGCCACGCACAACACGGAGTTGGCGGTACGATTTGGCCGTAAGGTAAGGGATTTGATCGATGATCCGGCTTATAAAGAGATTTTTCCTAACACCAATCTCAAGGAAGATAACAAGGGTGCGGGAAAGTGGGGCACTACGGCGGGCGCGGAGTACTTTGCTGCTGGCGTTGGCGCGGCGATTACAGGTCGCGGAGCGGATTTACTTATCATTGATGATCCGCATTCGGAACAGGACGCTTTAAGCGAGAGCGCATTCGACAATGCCTATGAGTGGTATACTTCTGGCCCTCGTCAGCGTCTTCAGCCTGGTGGCACGATCATTTTGGTTATGACCCGTTGGGGGAAGAAGGACTTGACGGGCCGTTTGTTGGCGGCGCAGGGCCAAGACGTAATGTCTGACCAGTGGGAAGTTGTTGAATTCCCTGCTATTTTGCCCTCAGATAGGCCTTTATGGCCTGAATTCTGGGACAAGGACGCTCTGCTTTCGATCAAGGCTTCGTTGCCTGTTGGCAAGTGGAATGCTCAGTGGCAGCAGACCCCGACGTCATCTGAGTCTGCGATCATCAAACGCGAGTGGTGGTTGGACTGGGACAAGGAGAAGATCCCGCCTTTGAGCTACGTTTTGCAGTCTTACGATACGGCGTTCTCGAAAAAGCAAAGTGCCGACTATTCTGCGATTACGACTTGGGGAATCTTCAAGCCCGAGGATGGTGGGCCGGACCACATTGTGTTGTTGGACGCGAGGCGCGGTCGTTGGAATTTCCCTGAACTCAAGGAGGTAGCCTATGAGGAGCATGAATATTGGGAGCCGGACATGGTGTTGGTTGAAGCGAAGGCGACGGGCACACCACTGATTGACGAGTTGCGGCTTCGTGGCATTCCTGCACTGGGCTTCTCACCGGGCAAAGGAACTGATAAGGTCAGTAGAATGCATATGGTTGCTCCATTGTTCGAAGCTGGTATGGTGTGGGCACCGATGCACGAAAAGTTTGCTGATGAAGTCATAGAAGAAATAGTTTCATTTCCTAATGGCGAAAACGATGACTTCTGTGATAGTATGACTTTAGCACTCATGCGCTTTAGACAGGGAGGGTTCATCTCTCTGAAGGGCGAAGAGGAAGACGAACTAGAATGGCGTCCTAAGAAAAGGGAGTATTACTGATGGCCGACGAAAGTAGCAGCAAAGACAAACGCAATACGTTTCAGCGGGTCGGCGGGCATACACTTGTTCCATACTTGTTGAAAGCATCAGGGTTTGATAAAGCCGCAACAAACACTGGATACCCTGATTACCTAGACGATATTGCTAGCGAAAAAAAACAAAAAGAGTTGAAAAGAACGCGTCCTAAGTCGCGTCCTAAAAGTATCGAAGAAACTCAAGGCTTTTCCCGAGGCGGTCAAGTAAAGGGCTCCAAGTTTAAAGGAACATTCTAATGGCTCTACCACCAAACATGGTCGCACCGGGGTTAAACCTAGACGACACCGCAGGCCTTCCGGATCTAGAGATGGAGATTTCTTCACCTGAGATGTTCGAGGGTGGAGCAGAAGTTATAGACGACGGAGAGGGCGGGGCGATTGTTCAGGCCATAGGCATGGCTGACGAGATGGACCAAGCTGAATTAATTCCGTTCGACGCCAACTTGGCTGAGTTCTTGGAGGATTCTACGCTGGGGGAGCTTTCTAGTGAGCTCCGCAGTATGTATGAAGAGGACCTTGAGTCACGGTCAGAGTGGGAGACGTCTTACGTCAACGGGCTGGACCTGTTGGGCATTAAGACCGAGGACCGTTCTACACCGTTTGAGGGCGCGTCGGGGATTACGCATCCGTTGGTTGCGGAGAGTGTAACTCAGTTTCAGGCCCAGGCCTATAAAGAGTTGCTTCCTGCTGGAGGCCCTGTTCGCACGAGTGTTCTTGGTTTGAAGGATCTCGCCCGCGAGGAGCAGGCTACTCGTGTCAAGGACTTTATGAACTACCAGATCACGGAAGTGATGGAAGAGTACGATCCGGACATGGATCAGATGTTGTTTTATTTACCGCTGTCTGGTTCTACGTTCAAGAAAGTATACTTTGATCCTACGAAGCAGCGGGCTGTATCTAAGTTTATTCCTGCGCAGGACTTGGTTGTACCTTATTCTGCCAGTGATTTGCAGACGGCAAGCCGCGTTACGCATGTTTTGCGTATGGACGATAACGAAGTTGCCAAGATGCAGTACGCGGGTATTTACCGTGATGTTGATCTGAAGGCGTCGGAAGACATTGAAGAGAACCCCGTTCGCCAGAAGGTTAACGAGCTTGAGGGCTTATCCAAGAACTACAGCGAAGATGTGCTGACGATCTTGGAGTTCCACGCCACTTTGGACATTGAGGGTTTCGAGGACATTGATCCGGCAACGGGTGAGCCTACGGGCATTAACCTGCCGTACATTGTGACCTTGGACCATTCGTCTGGTCAGGTTTTGGCTATTCGCCGGAACTACGACGAGGAAGATATTCTGAAGCGCAAGCGCCAGTACTTTGTGCATTACAAGTTTATGCCTGGTCTGGGGTTTTACGGCTTTGGTTTGATCCACATGATTGGTGGATTGGGCCGCGCGGCTACGAGCTTGCTACGCCAGTTGATCGACGCTGGTACTCTAGCCAACCTCCCTGCTGGATTTAAGGCCCGTGGAGTGCGTGTACGCAACTCCGATGAGCCGTTGCAGCCCGGAGAGTGGAGAGACATTGACGCGCCCGGAGGCAGCATTAGAGACGCTATTGTGCCTTTGCCGTACAAGGAGCCGTCCGCGGCCCTTGCGTCAATGCTAGGCGGTCTGGTGAACGACGGACGTAGGTTCGTTGCTTTGGCTGATCAGCAGATGGCGGACATGGGCAGTGAGACTCCTGTTGGCACGACTGTTGCGATGTTGGAGCGTGGCATGAAGGTCATGTCTGCGATTCACAAACGGATGCACTACGCGCAGAAGACGGAGTTTCGTTTGCTTGCGCGTATCTTCGCCGAAAACCTACCTCCTATGTATCCGTATGAGGTGGCAGGGGCTCCTGCACAGGTTAAGGTCGAAGACTTTGATGCTCGGGTAGATGTCCTCCCCGTCTCTGACCCGAACATCTTCTCGATGTCGCAGCGTGTTACCCTGGCCCAGACGCAGTTGCAGTTGGCTCAGTCTAACCCGCAGATGCATAACCTACATGCAGCGTATCGTCGGATGTATCAGGCATTAGAGGTGCAGAACATTGACGAGATCTTGCCGCCGGAGCCACAGCCTCAACCGCAAGACCCGGCGTCGGAGAACGCGGCTATGCTTGGCGGTCAGACACCGCAGGCGTTCCCACAGCAGGATCACGATGCGCACATAAATGCGCACGTTTCGTTACTTGAGTTAAACATACTGCAGCAAACGCCGCCTGTGTTGGCGGCATTGTTCAGCCACGTTCTGCAGCACGTTCACATGAAGGCTCGGACCATGGTTCAGCAAGAGATTGAACAGATGCAGATGCAGCAACAGCAGCAGATGGAGCAGGGCATGGCTCAGATGCAGGCCCTTGCTCAAACGGGGGCTATCCGCCCTGAGATTGCCCAACAGCAGATACAGCAGATGCAGATGCAGGGGCAACAACAGGGGCAGATGCCACCTGATCAGATCGAGGCTCGCGTTGCGCAGCTTGAGACTGAGCTTCTGCAGCAGGTTATGCCGATGCTGACGAACAAAGGTGAAGGCGGAGAAGAGCAGGATCCTTTGGTTACGATTCGTATGCAAGAGCTTGCCATCAAGCAGATGGAAGCGGAGCAGAAATCTCAGATGGATCAGGCTAAGTTACAGCTTGACCAGATGAAGCTACAGCAGCAGGCTACGACTGACTCTGCTAGACTGGAGCTTCAGGAGCAGATTGCGGACGAGCGCAGTGATGTGAACCGGGAACGGATTGACGTACAGCGCCAAGCGATGGAGCAACGGAATGCCTCTCAAAACAGGTAGTGCCAAAGATGTAATCAGCCAGAACATCAAGACCGAAATGGCTGCTGGAAAACCGCAAGATCAAGCGGTGGCTATTGCTTTAAGCAAAGCTGGGAAAAGTAAGTATTCCTCTGGCGGTATGGTTAATAGGCGGTTCAGCCCGATAGCACGGCCTCAGAGGTTTCTCGGACTGTTCTAGTGCTCTGTGTGCTTGTGTTCGTTGGGTTTAACCACGCCTTTTTAAACGGGCGTGGGGGCAACCAGCTTTTCCAATATTGTTATTACGACTGCGGATCTAATAAGAACGGCAGTTGGTATGACCGCGTGTACAGGGTTAGTCCTGTGTACGTTTGCCCGGAAAGGTTTGTACTGACATGATTGACCCCATTACGGCTGTAAGTTTAGCCACAGGCGCATATAAAGCAATAAAACAAGGCATTGCCGTTGGCCGCGAACTCCAAGACATGACAGGTCAGTTGTCCACTTGGGGCAAGGCTTTTTCTGATTTTGGCTTTGCGGAGGACCAAGCCAAGAATCCTCCGTGGTATTCTTTCAAGGGGTCGAACACCGAAACGGCCATCGAAATATTTGCACAAAAAAAGAAAATGTCCGAAATGCGGAACGAAATAAAGAGTTATATTTCATGGACTTACGGGCCATCCGCTTGGGAAGAAGTGCTGCACATTGAGGCACAGATGCGAAAGCAGCGCAAAGAGGAGCTTTACCGCAAGGAAGAGTTTAAACGCGCAGTCATTGACTGGACAGTTGGAATTTTGATTGGCCTTTCGGGCGTAGCTGGTTTGGTGCTTGTTCTGTACTTTGCGGGTAAGCAACAGGGGAAGTGGTGATGAAAGACAAAGAGATCATATATATCTTTGACCAGAACGTGAATGTGGTTATTGAGGGTCTAGCCAAAATGTCTGGAAGGACTTTTGAGGATATACTTAGTTTGCTGAAAGACGGCAGGATCAAGGTAGGTTTGTGATGTTTTTTTTGGTTTGGTTTATGTTCACAAATAATAAGCTGGAGTATTATCAGCTTGCTCAGTTATCCACTGAACAGGAATGCAACGAGGCGCTGAAGGATGCCAAAGTGTTGATAACTAACAGCACAACGGTGGTGTATTGCTTTGAGGTTATACCGGAATAAACGTGGAGATTACGTTGTATATGACAAACATGGAAAAGTTGTTATAATAACGCGCAACAAGAACCACGCGGTTGCTTACGCAAGGAGTTTGGAAGATGCCTGACCGGATGTATATACGACCTATGGCTCCCGATGAGCGGAAAAGGGCAGTAGAACGTGCTAAAGCAAATAATCTCTTAAAGTGTGTTAGTTGCGGAAGCCCCTCGCGGGGCGACTTCTGCCAGTTTTGTTTGAAGGAAGAATGATGACGGAGTTTGAAAAAGCTGACGCTGACGGTAGTGGCGCTGTAGATAAGCAAGAGTGGGACGATCTGGCTTTAGAGGATCGCAAGCGCAGGCTTGACGACGAGGACGCCAAGCGGGATCAGCAACGTAAAATGGTTTGGTTTGCGTTGAGCGGCATGTTGCTGTACCCTGCCTCTATCGTAATTACGTCAGCGATAGGGTTGAGCGAGGCGACTGCTTCACTTACGTCTATCGCGGGGGTGTACTTCGTCAGTGTAAGTGCATTGGTCGGAGCGTTCTTTGGGTTTAACGCAATGGAATCAAAGAGATGATGACATTATTAGGTAGCCTTCTGGGCTTTGGTAGTTCGTTTCTGCCTGAAGTTTTAAACTTCTTTAAGGCAGGGCAAGAACACAAACAGAAGATGGAGAGCATGAAGCTCGAAATGGAACTCATGAGCAAACGCTCTGAGCTTCAGTTGAGTTTGCTAGACAAGCAGGCAGACATCAAAGAGACAGAGGGGCTGTATAAGCATGACAGTATCGATGCTGGAGGGTTTGTTAACGCACTTAGGGGGTCTGTCAGGCCTGTCATCACTTATGCTTTTTTTGGCCTATTCGTTGCCGTACAAGTCGTAATCATGGTTAAGGTTATGAACGAAGGTGGGGACTGGGCTTCAGCCGTTACGCTGATGTGGACCGCTGAAACTTCTGGACTTTTCGCTGCTATCATGAGTTTTTGGTTTGGTAACAGGGCCGTTTCAAAGTATCTTAAAAAAGGATAAATAAAATGGCTAAAAATATGAAGCACTATTTCCGTGATGGCAAGGAACATAAAGGTGCTACTCACAAAACGGGTGGTAAACTTATGTCGGGTGCAAAGCACACGGCGAGTAGCCGAAACCTTGTTCACATGAGCGGGTTGTCGGCCACCGCTAAAAAAATAGCGAAGGGATAATAATATGTATAAGTTATCACAGCGCAGCCTTGATCGGTTGGAAGGCTTAGACGAGCGCCTGATTGCGGTTGTTAACTCTGCCATCCACCGCAGCAAAATTGATTTCGGCGTGATCTGCGGCATGAGAACGCTGGAAGAGCAACGTGCCTTGGTTGAGAAGGGCGCGTCTCAGACTATGAAGTCCAAGCACCTTGACGGTTATGCCGTTGATTTAATGGCATATATTGGTTCAAGGGGGTCTTGGGAGTTGAATTTGTATGACGAGATTGCTGACGCTATGGCCGAGGCTGCTCGTGAAGTTGACGTTCCGATCCGTTGGGGCGCAGCATGGACAGTGTCAAACATAGCTCAGTTCCACGGTGGCACCATGGAAGATGCCATGAACAGTTACATTGATGAGCGCCGCTCACAGAACCGCCGTCCGTTTATCGATGGCCCCCACTTTGAACTTATGGTTTAGGAGAAATACAATGGCCGAAAAAACAGGCAAAGAACTTGCAGATTTTATCGCAAGAAAAAAAGCTAAAGAGGACAGGAACGCCGCCAGGGAATCTGCGATGTTAGAGCGAGCGCCGATCCCCTTCGAAGAGTTTAGGGCCTCAGAGGGTTCCGACCGAGCAAGGTCTGCTCCAATCTCTGTCTCGAAGCCTGAGTACCCAACGTCCGCACCTTCAACTTCAAAGCGCCCTAAAATGCGAGAAAAGCCCACACGTCCCCAAAAACGGCCCGACTCCATTGCGGAAGACGCAGCAGTTAGCAGGGGCAACTCAGAAGCCCTACGCCGTGTTACAGAAGGTAGTCCTACCGACAAGTACATGGGCGGCGGCATGGTAAAAAGAGGTTACATGGGCGGCGGCGTAGTTCGTGTGGGCGATGTCCGTGACAACCCGAACCGTGGGAAGACTTACTAATGCCTACGATTATGATCAGCATAATGCCTGATGGCATCCCTGTCGATAAGATGGACGGGGATGACAACGGCTCTAGCTGCCCGATAGCCACGCAGGACGAAGAAGTTAACGACGTTAACAAGATGTATGCGCAGGACGAGGCGAACTACCACGATGCTACAGAGGACGGTGGGTTCAAGCTCTCTGAAGTCTGCGGCAACTGTGGTGCATACAACCAAACGGAAGACATGATGGACTGCATCGGTGATGAGTCTGGCGATCTTGGCTACTGCCAGATCTACAAATTCATGTGTTCTGCTGACTACGTTTGTAATGAATGGGTAAAGGGCGGGCCTATCACGGCCATGGCTGAAGGTTCAGAAAGGGATATTCTTTAATGGACCTTGTAGACTTTGCGACATACATGTATAAGCTACTACGAGAGCGCGAACAAGATATTGCAAGTGCTCTCGCACATGACGCTGCCAAAGACTGGGAGAGTTATAAGCTCATGGTGGGTGAGATACGGGGCCTGACCTACGCTCGTGAGGAAATTAAAGCCCTGCTGGAGAACCACGCTGAAGATGTCGAAGACCTTATTTCTTCCTGATCATGTAGCGCAGAAAATTAGCAAGGACCGAAAAGTTGAAAGTTCAACTGAGTCGTCCCCTGTAGATAGCGCGTACGTTAACGCTGCGGATCGAGTATTAGATCCCGCACTTTTAGATACATCCCTGATGGATCGACTGCCTCAACCTACGGGTTGGCGACTGTTGGTTATGCCGTACCAAGGTACGACTAAAACGCAGGGGGGTCTACATATCCCTGACGAAATCCGAGCTAGAGAAGCTGTAGCTACTGTTGTGGCTTACGTTTTGAAGTTAGGACCTTTGGCCTACAAAGACCCCGGCAAGTTCGGTGTTGACGCAGCGCCATGGTGCAAAGAGGGCCAATGGGTTTGTATTGGTCGGTATTCTGGTTCACGTTTTAAGATCGACGGCGGAGAGGTTCGCATCATTAATGATGACGAGGTTATCGCTACGCTCTTAGAGCCTGACGACATCAAGCACGTCTAGGAGAAGATTATGTCCCAAGAAAATGAAGAGGTCCTTGACGACGAGGACACAGGCGTAGAGGTCGAAATCGATTCTACGGAGGAAGACGAAAAGCCGTCGAAGCCTGAAAGGGTTGAAGCGGAATCTGCGGCGGAGCCTGATGAGCTAGAAAGCTATAGCCAGAAGGTCCAAGGCCGGATTAAGAAGCTGACGGAGAAATACCGTAAAGAGGAACGGGACCGCGAAGAAGCGGTTACCATGGCTCAACGGCTTCTAGACGAGAACACCAAGCTCAAGACTCAGGTTAAAAACCTGGACAAGGGCTACGTCAACTCGGAAGAATCACGCATTAAAAGTCAAGTTGCGGCTGTTAAGCAGCAGTACCGTGAGGCATATGACGCTGGTGACAGCGAAGCAATGTTTACTGCGCAAGAGCAGTTGTCTCAAATGACTCTTATGCAGGAGCGTGTTCGTGTTGCTAAACAGCGTCTGTCTGTTCAGGAAGCCGAACCTGTTCCACAACAAACACAACAGCCTGCCGCTGCCCCGCAGCAGAAGGCCGCTAAACCAGACCCCCGAGCCCAAGACTGGGCTGATAAAAACGAGTGGTTTGGTTCAGATGAAGTTATGACTTATGCTTCGTTTGGTATTCATCGCAAACTGGTTGAGGAAGAAGGATTTGACCCGTCGAGTGATGAGTACTATAGTGAAGTTGACAAACGCATGCGCACGGAGTTTCCACAGAAATTCCAAGCGGCGAAAAGATCGGGCGGAGCACAGGTCGCACCTGCTGGCGCTTCAGCTACCCGCAGTACAGCAAAATCAGGGCGCAGGTCGGTGAAGTTATCACCATCACAAATTGCGATGGCAAAACGTTTAAACGTCCCGCTTGAAGAATATGCAAAATATGTGAAGGATTGAGAATATGACTGACAGAAAACCTCGCGCAAGCGAATCACGCGAAACTGAAACGCGCCGTAAACCATGGGCACCGCCCAGTCACCTAGCCGCACCAAATGCCCCAGATGGCTTTGTGCATCGCTGGATACGAATCGCAATGCGTGGCGAAGAAGACAAGATGAATGTCAACTCTAAGCTGCGTGAAGGATGGGAACCTGTCCGGAAAGATGAATATCCAGACTATGAGGCTCCAACTATCGACGATGGTCGGTACGAGGGTATCATAGGGCAAGGCGGATTGATGCTGTGCCGAATCCCGCTCGAGACAGTAGCAGAACGAACTGCATATTACGGGGGCAGAACCCGCGAACAAATGACTGCTGTAGATCAGGACCTTATGAAGGAGCAACATCCTTCCATGCCGATTACTAATAGTCGGCAAAGTCGCGTATCGTTTGGAGGCTCACGACGAGACTCCGATTAATCTTATGAGGTGCTATTATGGCAAATTCTAACGGTTCCTTTGGGCTACGGCCTATCGGCGTTGTTGGGCAAGGTGCGAATACTACGGGTGCTACCGAGTATCGTATTGCGTCAAACAACAACACAAAAATGTATCAGGGCTCTCCTGTCATTCCTATAGCGGGCGGAACTATCTCTGTAGCGCAAGCTGCTGCTGGTGGTAACGTAGCGTTTTTGGGTGTGTTCTGGGGTGTCGAATACGTTCGCGCAACTGACGGCAAGACTATCTGGTCACCATCTTGGCAGGGAACTTCTGCTGGTGTAGATACAAACTTCCCGATCAAAGCCTTTGTTTACGACAATCCAATGCAGACGTTTACTATTGCGACATCTAATGTTGTTGCAGCAGCGAACACTGAAGCGGAAATTCGTGCGATGGTCTTTAAGAACATCGGGATGGCAACCGCCACTGCGGGCAATGACACCACTGGTATCTCTTCTGCATCCGCAGACTTGAACACCGCTGCTGCCACTGCCACTCTTCAGCTGCGTGTTATTGGCGTCCAAGACGACCCTGATAATTCTGACTTCACAGTCGCTGGTATCCCATTAATCGTACGTTTGAATACGAGCTTTAATTCCGCCAATGGTGGTATTGCAGCTGGTACGCCTTCGTCCACTGGCGTTTAAGGAGGTCTAACACATGGCTATTTCACGCGCACAACTGGCTAAAGAGCTAGAACCAGGCCTCAACGCCCTGTTTGGTATGGAGTACTCCCGGTACGAAAACCAACACGCTGAGATCTTCACCACCGAATCTTCAGACCGCGCGTTTGAAGAGGAGGTCATGTTGTCCGGATTTGGCGCAGCACCTACAAAATCTGAAGGTTCTGCAATCAATTTCGACGACGCTAACGAAGCATACACTGCTCGTTACAACCACGAAACCGTTGCGCTTGCATTCTCAATCACTGAGGAAGCAATCGAGGACAACTTGTATGACCGCCTCGGCAGTCGTTACACACGCGCCCTCGCTCGCTCAATGGCTCACTCTAAGCAGGTTAAAGCTGCGTCTGTGTTGAACAATGCGTTCGCAGGCGGCGCAACTGCTGGCGGTGACGGTGTCGCTCTTTGCGCCACTACTCACCCGCTTACAAACGGTGGGACTTTCGCTAACACTCCAGCAGTGGCTGCTGATTTGAACGAAACTTCTTTGGAAGACGCTCTGATCAACATCGCTGGTTTCGTTGACGAACGTGGCTTGAAGGTCGCATTGCGCGGCATGAAGTTGGTCATCCCACGTCAACTGCAGTTCATTGCAGAGCGTTTGATGGTTTCCAACCTTCGTGTTGGCACAGCGGACAACGACACGAACGCTATCCGTTCAATGGGCATGTTGCCTGATGGCTATGCCGTCAACGACTTCCTCACTGATCCAGATGCGTTCTTCCTCAAGACCGACGCGCCTCGTGGCTTTGTTCACTTTGAGCGGACTCCGCTTTCCACTAACATGGAAGCTGACTTCGACACAGGGAACATGCGCTTCAAAGCTCGTGAGCGTTACAGCTTTGGCTTTAGCGACCCACGCACAGTGTTCGGTTCACCAGGGGCGTAAGTCTCGAACCAGTACTAAAGTCAGGGGCGGTCTTCGGATCGCCTCTTTCTTTTTGTTTAGACCTCGTGTAACAATAGAGTTATTCCCTGACAGTCGCCTGATGCGGCTGACATTTGCCACGACAGGAGACTCACATGGCTAACACAACTTTCTCAGGCCCGATTCGGGCAGGTAACATCAAGAACACAACTGGCACAACTGTAGGCACGGACGTTGCTAACGTCGGCTATGTGGTTATGTCCCAGACATTCACGACAGGTACAGCCCTTGCTGGCGGCGCATCCGCGGCAAACGTAACGGACGTTGTGATTCCCGCTAATTCGCAGATCATCGATTGCGTGATTGACTGCCCGACTGTAATGGCTGGCGCAACTGCGGTATTTAGTATTGGTGATACTGTTGGCGGAAACGCTACCTACGTCAACGCCTTCTCAATTACAATCGCTTCAGGTGTGGGCCGCAAGTACCCAACCACTGAAGCAGGCGGTGCGTTGTCTTGGGCGGACACAGGAACTGCGGATGAGCGGCTGACTTGGACTACTACTGGCGCAACTTCGGCTGGAGAAATCCGAGTGACCGTTCTGTACGCTCAAGCACTGAACACCGTAATCCGTCCGTAACCTTTTATAGGAGATTAATATGGCTGGATCAGACATAAATGCATATTCTCATGCGCAAGGTGCGACGGCGGCTCTTATAGGGCCATCCAGATCGCGACTTCAGGCCGTAAACATATACGCAACTACGGCTGGCTCGTTTACTCTTACCAACGGTAACGGGGGAGCAACGCTGTTAACGCAGAAGTTTCCCGTGGGTATGAACGAGATCTACATTCCTGAAAATGGAATGTTGTTCACTTCGGGGGTCTACATTTCTGCGCTTACGGGCGCAGGGACCGAACTTACGTTTCTCCTAGCGTAGGGAAAACGCATGGCTAAGATCGACAAGTCAAAGATGAAGTGCAACACTCCGAAACGCCAGATATCTGGCGGAAAGAAGTCTGTTGTAAAGGCTTGCGATAAAGGCAAAGAAAAGATTGTTCGTTTTGGTGATGCCAACATGACGATCAAAAAAGACAACCCTAAACGGCGCAAGTCGTTTAGGGCTCGTCATGGTTGTGACGAAGGTACGTTAGACAAACTAAAGGCCAAATACTGGTCATGTAAGGCGTGGTGACGATATGAAGGTTGATCTGCAACAAGTTATTTCTGTGCTAGCTTTTGGCATGTTAGGTTGGGCTTCGTTGCAGGTTTATCAAATGAACGCTGCCGTGACGCTTGTGTCGTACAAGGTTGACGAAAATTACAACATGATCAAGCCAATGTGGCAAGATTTTTTAGTAAGGGAGTCTGCAAATGGCAATGGGTCGAAGTCAGATGGCAACCCAAATATCCACGCCTTCAGGGGGAGATAGTATGAGCAAACCAGGCCTTTGGGAAAACATCGAAAACAAAAGAAAACGCATTGAGGGCGGCAGCGGAGAACGCATGCGCAGCCCTGGAGATAAAGGTGCCCCCACTGCTAAAGCGATAAAGGATTCGCAAGGCAAGAAGAATGGTGGTATGGTGCGTTACATGGACGGCGGTTGCGTAATGGCAGGCCGTGGTGTCCGCAAAACGAACATGAGTTGATAACATGACAACATCAGGATCAAGAGACTTTAACCTCGACGTCGGTGAGATCATCGAGGAAGCGTATGAGCGGTGCGGGCTAGAAGTCCGCACGGGCTACGATGCTAAGACAGCACGTCGGTCTCTGAACCTGATGTTTGCTGACTGGGCCAACCGTGGTTTGAACTTGTGGACTGTGAAGCAAGCGACGATCACCTTAACGCAGGGTCAGGGTCAAGAGACTTTGCTCGACGATGTAGTTGATTTGTTGGACGTAGTTCTTCGTCGCAACAACACTGACTACGAGGTTGAGCGCATTAGCCGTGGCGATTACGCTACACTGCCGAATAAAACAACTCAGGGGCGAACAAGCCAGTACTGGTTGAACAGGCAGATCTTGCCTGTCATTAACCTTTGGGCGGTGCCTGAGAACTCAACGGATCAGTTGGTCTACTACTACGTCCGCAGGATTGAAGACGCTGACTCTTTGGTGAACACAACGGATCTTCCCTTTAGATTTTTCCCTTGTATGGCCGCAGGCTTGGCGTACTACATTGCGGTCAAGCGGGCTCCCGAGCGTATTCAGATTTTAAAATCTATTTACGAGGAAGAGTTCCAACGTGCCGCGGATGAGGACGAAGGTCGTACTCCGTTGAAACTGCAGCCTAGTATTCGTTATTTGAGGGTTTAATGTCATACGCTAGCGGAAAACACGCTTGGGGAATATCTGATCGGTCTGGTCGCCGTTACCGTCTTCGTGAGATGAAGGTGGAGTGGACGGGTGCCAAAGTGGGCCCTGATGAGTATGATCCCAAGCAGCCGCAGCTTTACCCGCCTAACGTTGGGCCCGATCCGCAGGCGTTGAGAAATCCTCGCCCTGAATCAGACCTTGTACAGCAGCGGGCTACCCAATGGGGTTGGAGTCCGGTCGGTTACAATTATCTTCCTGGGCTTTCCCCTCCAGATAACTTAGCGCCTGTGGCTTCTGTCGGCGTAGTAACGGTGGTTATAACATGAGTTTTACATACGACGAGTTAAAAACTGCAGTCCAAGATTACACGGACAATACGGAAAGTACTTTCGTAACCAATATACCGTTGTTCATAAGAATTGCGGAAGAGCGCATTTTAAAGAACGTTCAGCTAGATTTGTTCCGCCGGAATGCAAGCGCGACGATGACTCAAGGTAACGAGTACTTGTCCTCTCCTTCAGACTTTTTGGCTCCGTTTTCTTTGAGCTTTACCTCAAATGGGGCGAAAACGTTCGTTGAGTTCAAGGACGTATCTTTCTGCCAGACCTATACCCCAGACCCTAGCACACAGGGTACTCCCCAATACTATGCCCAGTTCGATGTTTCTAATATGATCTTGGCCCCTACGCCTGATCAGAACTATGTTTGTGAACTGCATTACCTATATCGACCTGCCAGTCTTACTGCGGGCGCAGGGTCAGGAACAACCTGGCTAAGTGAAAACGCTGAACTGGCGTTGTTGTATGGAAGCCTTGTTGAGGCCTACATATTTATGAAAGGCGAGCAAGATGTAATGGCTATGTATAACTCTAAGTTTGCAGAAGCTATGACAGGTTTGAAAATGCTTGGTGAGGCTAAAGAGACCACTCAAGAGTATCGAGTTGGTAGAGTTATTCGACCCAAGCAATAAATGTTGCAAGATTCGGCGTATAATGGTATTTGTGCTGACAAAATGAGGAGACTTTAACATGGCCTTTACGGGTAACTTTATGTGCACTTCTTTTAAGGTGGAAATCTTAAAGGGCGTTCACAACTTCACTGCTTCATCGGGTAACACGTTTAAGTTGGCCTTATACACTAACAGCGCATCGTTTACGGCAGCTACTACTGCGTACACCACTGCAAACGAAGTGGCTAACTCTGGGTCTTACTCAGCGGGTGGCGGCACACTTACGAATGTGACCCCAACTTCTACAGGTACGACAGCCTTCTTGGACTTCACCCCGGACCTTGAGTTTACAAACGCAACAATCACTGCCCGAGGCGCGTTGATCTACAACAGTAGCGCAGCAGGCAACCCAACTGTTGCAGTGTTGGACTTTGGCTCTGATAAAACCTCTACAACGGGTACTTTCACTATTCAGTTCCCAACACCGGATGCCACAAACGCTATCGTACGCATCGCTTAAACTTACTTAGAGGAGTCTGAGCCATGGCGTTTATCGTAGCTGACCGCGTAAAAGAGACCACGAACTCTACGGGAACGGGTGCGTATGCCCTTGGCGGCGCTGCCGCTGGTTTCCAAGCGTTCTCTGCGGTCACGTCCAACACGGATACTGTGTACTACGCAATATCTGACAATGTAGACTTTGAGGTCGGGGTTGGTACTTACGCTACCTCCGGCAACTCTATTACTCGGACTACGATCCTGTCGTCGTCTAACTCAAACAGTGCGGTAAACTGGGGTATTGGTACTAAGGATATTTTCCTGACCTACCCCGCTGAAAAAGCGGTTGTCGAGGATGTCAGCAACAACGTAACTATCGGTAACAACCTAGTTGTCGGTGGGACTGTAGACGGACGGGATGTAGCCGCAGATGGTGTTACGGCTGACGCCGCCCTGCCTAAAGCTGGCGGAACAATGTCGGGGAATTTAATCCTCAACGCTGATCCGACTATCGCACTGCAGTCCGCAACTAAACAATATGTTGACACGATTGCTGCGGCAGGTATCCACTACCACCAGCCTTGCCGGGCTGAAACAACTGCAAACCTCAATGCTACCTATAGCAACGGTTCGAGCGGAGTTGGTGCAACACTGACTAACGCAGGTACCCAAGCGGCTATAGTTGTTGACGGCGTTACTCTTAGCGCAACCAACCGCGTCATGGTTCAGCTTCAAACAAACCAAGCGCACAACGGGGTCTATACCGTCACTACAGTAGGTTCTGCTAGTACAAACTGGGTTCTTACCCGAGCTACAGACGCTGATTCCTACGCCCCAAGTGATCCAGATACCTTGGGTGAAGGCGATGCGTTCTTCATTACTGAGGGTACGGCTCACGGTGGTGAGCTTGACGTGATGACCACAACAGGTGTTATTACTTTTGGTACAACAAACATTGTTTTTGCGCTAGTCTCTGACGCCCCAATATACACTGCTGGTACAGGCCTTTCGATATCGGGCACTGAGTTCTCCTTAGTCACTCCGGTTTCTTCGGCCACTGCGTTAGCTACAGGCCGCACCATCGGCATGACAGGCGACGTAGTTTGGACTTCAGCTTCGTTTGACGGCACAGGTAATGTTACGGGGACCGCTGCGATTCAGCCGAACTCTGTTGCACTGGGCACAGATACTACAGGTAACTATGTTACTGCGGGCGCTACTTCAGGCACGGGTATCTCTGGCTCGGTGTCCAGCGAAGGCGGGACTTTTACAGTTACGTCCAATGCGACGAACGCCAACACTGCTTCGACTATTGTTGCCCGGGACGGATCAGGTAACTTTAGCGCGGGTACGGTTACAGGTGCCTTGAGCGGTAATGCTTCGACAGCCACCGCGTTAGCTACTGGCCGAACAATCGGAATGACAGGCGATGTGGTTTGGACTTCAGCCTCGTTTGACGGGTCTGGCAACGTCACTGGCACTGCTACGATCCAAGCGAACTCTGTTGCTCTAGGGACCGACACGACCGGAAACTACGTCCAGTCTGTTGCTAACGGTTCATACCTGACAGGTGGCGGCTCGGCTTCTGAGGGCACTGCTCTCACTCTTGGTGTAGACGCCACAAACGCCAACACAGCCTCAAAGGTTGTAGCCCGAGACGGTTCGGGTAACTTCTCCGCAGGCACAGTCACAGCGGCTCTATCGGGGAACGCCTCAACGGCTACTACGCTGGCTACAGCCCGTACTATTAACGGGGTATCGTTTAACGGCGCTGCTAACATAACCGTTGCGGACAGCACTAAGTTACCTTTGGGCGGCGGTGCCATGACAGGCGCTATAACCACCAACTCCACGTTCGATGGCCGAAATGTTTCAGTAGATGGATCGAAGCTAGATACCATAGCCACTTCAGCTAACAACTACAGCTTCCCTTACACGGTATCAGCAGGCGAAAGTACCAGCACAGTTGTGCAACGTAATAGCGGTGGTTATATTTTTTCTAGCTACTTCAACGGTACCGGGACTTTCGCAACAAGCGGCGATAGCTCTGCGATGGGTATGTTTACAGGTACTAATGGTAGTGACACCTACGGGCGTTCTTACACAGCCGCTAAGGCTCGTACACTTCTAAACGTAGCTAATGGTGCAACCAATGTAACGAACACCAACCAGCTGACTAACGGCGCTGGGTACACTACTTTCACAGCAAACCAAGCGTTGAGCACTGGCGACAGCCCTACGTTTTCCCGCGTCACTGCAAACGGCTGGTTCTATGCTAATGGCGCTACGGGTATCTACTGGGCGACCTACGGTGGCGGCTGGTTTATGCAGGACACCTCTTGGGTGCGTTCCTACTCTGACAAGGGCATCCTAACTGGCGGCACGATGCAAGCTGCTACATTCAACACCACATCTGACCGCAATACCAAGAAGGACATCAAGCCAATCGAGAACGCACTTGAGAAGGTGCAGCAACTCGGCGGGTATATGTTTACGTTTAAGCACAACGACCAGAAGTCCTCTGGCGTCATCGCCCAAGAGGTGCAGAAGGTTATGCCGGAGCTAGTGCAGGAGGGTGGCGAAGGTCACTTGACCGTGCAGTACGGCAACATGGTGGGCCTTTTGATAGAGGCAATCAAAGAGCAGCAGGCGCAGATCGACGCGCTGACGGCAAAACTTAACGGCTAATAGTAGAGGAATACGAAGATGGCTATACAGGTAAACGGCACACAGGTGATAGGTAACTCGCGAGAGTTGACCAACATCGCGTCTGTTGATGCGACTACGGTGGCGACCCTTAATGCGGGCGGCGTTGGCGGTGGTGGTATTGCGTATGGGTCTACTTATGTGCCCTATATATTGAATGCCGATGCTGGTCAAAGCCCGGGTCATATAGCATACGATGCGAGCGAGGATAAATTTGTTACCGTGGACTGGGGCACTAGCCAAGGCGCTAGTTGGAAATCAGCAGATGGTACAGGAAAATCTTGGGTAGAAAACGCTCATGATACCGATATCCAATACGCTAGGGGCGGCCTTGCCGCCAGTGGTAACGGAACCTTTGTCGCTGCATGTAATAACGGTAAAATAGCCAGAAGCACAAATCTGGGGGGAAGTTGGGCAAGCGTGGCCCCAAGCTATAGTGGCGCTGGCGGAGCTGGCGGTGATTGGTGTTCTATAAATTATGGCAATGGCGTTTTTATAGGTGGATATCGAGATCAATACATATTTAGAAGCACTAATGACGGTGTTTCTTGGTCCCAGCCAACAAACCCCGCTGGAGCGGGTTATCTTCTCGATGATGCCGCTAATGACGGGGGAAATAATTGGCTGGGAGTGGCACTTAATAGAATTATAAAGAGTACGGATAACGGTGCGACATGGACAGACTTGGGGGCTAAGAACGCACCCGGCGGAACCCCCAATTGGTATCAAATAGCATATGGCAACGGCAAATGGGTCAAGGCTGGGCAAAGTGGTTGGGTTGGTTCTAGCACAAACCTTGGCTCTACTTGGACGTACAAGCAAGTAACTAATCAAAATTTCGCTGCAGACTCTGGCACTTATGGGTCGGGCGGATTTATTTTTGCAAATGGGGGTACACCGGGAGGTTTTGGGCAGAGTGTATCCGGCTCTGCTGGCGATTTTCTCTTGACAGCTCCAGACGCCAAGTTTGCCTCCACGAATTTATACCATGCGGCCCAGAACACAACCACAAATGCAGCGATTTTTACAGCAAGAGGCGCAAGAATTTTAGTGCGCTACGAGACTTAAAAACACGCCGCCTGCGCTACTCAACTGCGCAGGCGGCACCACACGGATAACGCTACAGCCGGAGGAGGCCACATAATATGCTAGGTTTTGCCCCTTATGCTGGCGCTGCGTTAGCCGACTTTGGTAGTGGAGCGCAGCTGCTCATCCCTACGGGGTCAGTAGGCACTGGCGCTATAGGCACCGTGCTGGTTACGGGCAATCAAAGTGGCCTAACCCTCGGCTCTGTTGAAGGCACTGCATCAAGCAACGGCGTTACAGTAGACGGCGGTGCTATAGCTACATTTACCATGGATCAGCTAAACGGCTTGGTTGGCACCGTTGTAGCCCAAGCTGGCGCAGGGGCCGCAGTCACAGGTATCGCAGCTACGGGTTCTGTTGGTAGTGTGACTGTTATTAACGCCTCGGTTATTAGCCCAACGGGTGTCCAAGCCACAGGCGCAATTAACGACGTTACAGTCGTAGGCACTGCTACGTTCTCTATTACTGGCGTAGCAGGCACTGGTTCTGTTAACGGTGTAACCGTAGACGCTGGCGCTGGCGCAGTTACCACTGGAGTTTTTGGTACAGGTGCGGTAAACTCCGTATCAATTACAGGGTCGGCAATCGTCATCCCTATTGGAGTAGCGGCTCAAGGTCAGGTCGGTAATCCGGTTGTATGGGGGCCTGTCGTTCCTAACCCCGGTACCATTTGGACGCCGATAGCAGCATGAGGGTGATTTATGCCTAGTACATATACAGGAAACGCGGGCCTAGAACTACCTGCTAACGGTGAACAGTCCGCTACATGGGGCAACACCGTAAACGACAACATGACGATAATTGATCGTCTAACCAACGGCGTTGGTGCAATTACTTTATCTGGCACAACCCATACGCTGACTACTACTGACGGCGCAGCCTCAGACGGACATTACAACGTATTAGTACTTGGCGGCTCTCCTTCTGGAACCAATACGGTAACGATCTCCCCCAACGATGCTCAACACATCTACATTGTTAAGAACGGTAGTGGGCAGACAGCTACTTTTACGCAGGGTTCTGGCGCGAGTGTCAGCGTGGTAACGGGCACAACAAAGATAATCTTCTGCGATGGTGCGGGTTCTGGCGCAGTGGTCACTGATGTTACGGGTTCTTTGGACTTAGGTTCCCTGATTATCGGCGGCACCACAGTCACGTCTACCGCTGCAGAGCTAAACATCCTAGACGGTGTTACGGCTACGACAGCAGAGCTTAACATCCTTGATGGAGTTACGGCTACAACAGCCGAATTAAACATCCTTGATGGGGTTACGGCTACCACTGCGGAGCTAAACATCCTTGACGGTGTTACGGCTACCACGGCGGAGCTAAACTATGTTGATGGTGTAACCTCTGCCATCCAGACTCAGATTGACAATATTAGCACTGCTCCTACGTTCGTTTCGCCTCTAACCGTTACAGGCGGCACCCAAAGCTGGACCGTAACGGCGTCTGGAGTAAATTTAACTTTTGCCTATAACGGCGTAAATGTTCTTCGTGTAGACAGTTCAGGCAACTTAACCGCTCTCGGCAACGTAAATACCAATTCTGGAACCATCTCGTAATCACCCCGTTGGAGGTTTCTAAATGCCACTACAAAAGCTCCAGTTCCGACCAGGCCTTGTACGGGACACGACAGATTACACCAACGAAGGTGGGTGGCGTGACGGCGACAAGATACGGTTTCGTTTAGGCCTGCCTGAGACAATAGGTGGGTGGACACGCTTAACTTCAACCACAATGCTCGGCACTTGCCGTGACCTACATACTTGGACTTCCCTGACGGGTACGCGGTATGTCGCTGCGGGCACGTCTTTAAAGCTGTATATTGTGGACGGCGCTCTCCCTGTAGATATTACTCCGATACGCTTGGTTACGAGCGCCGGGGATGTTACGTTTGCCGCGACAAACGGCAGTGCTACTATTACCGTGGCTGATACAGCCCACGGCTGCGTATTAGACGATTTTGTTACATTTTCCGGTGCAGTGAGCCTTGGTGGGGCTATTACCGCTACAGTACTGAACCAAGAATACCAAGTCACATCTCTTGTGAATGACAATTCGTACACTATTACAGCTACGGCAACCGCAAACGCCTCGGACACAGGGAACGGCGGGACGAACACTGTTGGCACGTACCAAATAAATACCGGACTAGATGCAGCTGCAGCGGGTAGTGGCTGGGGGGCGGGTGTTTGGAGTCGCGGTACGTGGGGTTCTGCCGCAGACGTTACTGTTCCCGGTGCGAACGTCCGCCTTTGGTCTATGGATAACTTCGGCGAGGACTTACTCGCTAACATTCGTGGGGGTGCTATATACTACTGGAATACTTCTGCAGGCACCGGAGCTAGGGCTGTAAATATCACCAGTATAAGTGGCAGCGCCCAACCCCAAGTAGCTAATATTGTGTTGGTTTCTGAACGAGATCGCCACGTATTGGCCTTCGGGTGTGATCCAGAAGGCGACCCCGGAAACTTAGACCCCCTAACTATACGGTTCTCTACCCAAGAGAGCTTCACTGTTTGGAACGCTTTGGCTACCAACACTGCGGGGGAACTTCGTGTTGGCTCTGGATCCGAAATTGTGGCTGCTATCCAGACAAAACAACAGGTCGTCGTATTCACCGATAGATCAGTTAGCGCCATGCAGTATATTGGGCCTCCATTTACGTTTGGTTTGGCGGAAGTCTCTACCAACACCTCGATCCTGGGTCAGAACGCAGCGGTAGCTGTTGGCGATGCTGTCTACTGGATGGGGAACGACGTGTTCTATCGGTATGATGGTAACGTAAGTATTATACCGTGCCCTGTGGAGGAGTTTGTCTTCGACAATGTAAACACTTCCCAGCTGAGTAAGGTTACTGCAGGCAGCAACAGTGAATTTAATGAGGTCTGGTGGTTCTACCCATCTGCTAATAGTGAAGCCAACGACCGATATGTCGCCTTTAACTACTCTGACAACACTTGGTTTTTTGGATCTTTGGACAGGACTGCTTGGGACGCAGGGGGCGTGTCTGGGTTCCCTATCGCTGCATCTCCTGACGGCAACATCTACTTCCAAGAGAACGGTATATCAGACGGGAGCACTAACCCGCCAAGCCCGCTTAACAGTTTTGTTGAATCCAGTGGCATTGATGTTGGAGACGGCGATCAGTTTATGTCGGTGAAACGGATTATCCCAGACGTAGGTTTCAGGAACTCCACTGGAACTCCTTTGGTCACGTTCACTTTAAACGCACGGACGTACCCTGGCAGTGGAACAACTCAGACGGAAAGTGGAAACACGGTTCGAACTTCCAGCACTCCTTTGGAGAAGTACACCAATCAGATCGACGTCCGGTTGCGTGGTAGATCTGTGTCTTTGAGGGTTGAGTCAAATGAAGTAAACACTCAATGGAGGCTTGGAACGCCTCGTATTGACATTCGCCCAGATGGAAGAAGATAATGTCGTTTAATAACGCTGTTGTACCATTCTTTGCCCAAGCTCCATCGGAGTATAGCCAGACTTACACGGCGCAGGTTACACGTCAGTTTTCTGTGTACGCTCAACAACTGCAGAATCCGGGGCCAATTAGGGCCGACACGCTTAATTTAACAGGCCTTTCTGTTTATGCAAACAACGGCGCAGCTATTACTGGAGGTTTGGTGGAAAATGATGTATATAAAACAGCAACGGGTGAACTGAGGATAGTGGTATGACTGAAAAACCAGAAAATGCTCCAGAGCAAAAAGATGTTACTGTGCCAATTACGCTTCCACCTTTAGGCGGAGGTCTTTGGTAAGATGAGCATACTCAGTGTTCTTGGTGGGCTCGCCGCAAACTACTTTCTCCCTGGCTCGGGCCTTTTAGGCTTTGCTGGGGGCGCAGCCGCGGCTCAAGGGCTAGAGAGTCTGTTGTTCGACAAAGAAGACCAAGTGGATCCAATGGACGCCAGGAAAGCAAAATGGGATGCAGGCCCCGAACAGCAAGAAGGTTGGGACCGAAACCTTTACAAGTCTCGTTATACTGGCCCAGACGGCAACGCGCCTGCGTTCAGCACTGCTGAAGAGCGCGATGCGCATGACCGAAACGTTCAGGCTAATGCGGCTCAAGCAACTCAAGTGGATCCGGTGTATCAAGGTCTGGCACAGGGTGGGCTAGCGCAGTTTGCAGCGGGAGGCTTGATCCAAGGTCCGGGGACCGTGACCAGCGATTCCATTCCGGGGCAGATCATGCAGAATGGACGCCCTGTTGAGCAGATTGCGGTGGGCAACGGCGAAGTAATATTATCTGGAAAAGACCTTGCTCGCATGGACCCTGACGGGGATATGAAACGAGCAGGAATGCGCCTTGGTGGCGCAGCGAATGGAACACGAGGTGCCGAGGCTGCAAGGATGTTTGCTGAAGTGTCAGAAATGAAAGGCCGTTGAAATGGTTGAGACAGTAACAAGCACCTCGATTGCCGACTTACCTGATTGGCAGAAAACCTACATGAAAGAAATCCTTGACCGGGCACAAGCTCTGGGCAAGGACAATTACACTCTTCCGGCATACAATGTCGCGGAGCGAACACCTTTACAACAGCAGGCTACGCAGTTGGCACAACAGGGTGTAGGCTCTTACGCTCCCATGCTTCAGGGTGCGGCGGGCAGTGTTGGTACAGGTATCGCTGCAACGCAGGCTGGGCTTAACCCCTTGGCGCAATCGATTACTTCGGCTGGGCAAATCGGATCGACGACTGCCGCAAACATTCTAAACCCAAATGCAGCACAGGCGTACATGAACCCGTATGAGCAGGCTGTTATTGACCAAACGATGCAGGACATTCAGCGTCAAAGCAACATTCAACAGCAGGGGCTCGACGCTCAATCTGTTGGGGCAGACGCTTTCGGTGGTTCTCGCCAGGGCATCCAACGCGCAGAGCAGCAACGTAATACAATCGACGCCCAAGCTCGGGCTGCAGCAGGGTTACGCCAGTCTGGTTATAACCAAGCACAACAACAGCAATTGGCTCGGGCGCAAGCCGCGGGACAAGCTGGCATGGCTGGGGCGCAGCTTATGCAGTCTGGCGCGGCACAGTACGGGCAACTCGGTCAGGGAATCGGCAGCTTGGGCATGAACCAAGCCAAGCTCGGCGAAGCCTTCCAAGGTCTAAACCTGAACGATATCAACACACTGTCCAGTTTTGGCGGACAAGAGCAGGGGCAGCAGCAAGCAGTCCTCGATGCGCAGCGTCAAACTCAGTATCAAAACACTATGCAGCCATATCAACAGCTTGGCTTTTACTCCGACATCTTCCAAGGCATGCCGACATCGCAGTCTACGTTTACGTCGCAGCAACAACCTAGTGCTAGCCCCGTATCACAGTTTGCAGGATTGGCCGGAGGTCTATATAGTCTAGGCAAATCGGGCATGTTTGGTTAAGGAGTTTAACAATGAGTGTTATGAATCGGAAGATGTTCTCCAACCGAGATGCTCGTACCAAGCTCGCCGGAATGGGTGGAATCCTTGCTTCGTCCCCTGAACTGATGGGTGCAGCCCAGCGGTTTCAAACGGGTGGGCAAGGTGTTCCACGCCCCGGCACAGGTTATGGTAACGAGATTTTTGGAGAAGGTAACATTTTCTCCAGCGGTGCGGGGGCTGCTTCCGGTGGCGACATGGTTATCCTTGGCAACACTGTGTTTTATCTTGTGGACAACGGAACTGTTATTGACAGAGAAGGCAACGTGATCCGTGATCCGAGTATCGTGCAAGCGGTTATTCAGAAGGTGTCGGGAGAGCAACCTAGTCAAGCGCAACTTGCGCAGCAGGGTACGCAGGACCGTGTTAATATTGCTCAACAGGTTATGGCCCAGCCCCCTGCGCCAGTTGTTGACGGCGGCGGCGGAATAGCTGATTTGATGCGGAGCCTAATGACTCCTGTGGCGGAAACCATCCGAGGCCCCGTTCAAAATTTAGGCGAAGTAATAGAAGGCCCCGTTCAAGATTTAGGTGCCTCGATGCAACAGTCCATGGAGCCCCTTCAGAATGCCATTGCTGCAGGGCGGGTTGATCCCACGGCCCTTGTCACTCCAGAAGTTGTTGACGACGTACAAGAATTGCCTGCTGCTGAAGGCGGGTTCTCCCTAAACGATACTTTGCGTAGTATTTTTGAACCTGTTGGAGACATGGCAAGTGAAGTGTTTGCCCCTGTCGGGGATGTAATGGAAGACAACGAGCTTCGCTCCTCTATTCGTCTGGGTCGTGAGCAGGAAGCTGCGGCTGCAGTAGAAGCCCAGAGAATTGCAGAGGCCGAAAGGGCTAATGCAGCCCTTAATACGGAAGAGGCCGGAAGGAATCCTCCTGTGGAGGACAACCGTTCCGTGTTGGACCAACTTCGTTCCAGTGTTTACTCAAATAACCCTCTTGAAACTGCGCTTGAAAGCACGGGCCTAGACTCAAACGTAATTGGCAACTCGTTTATCACTCCGTTTGTGAATAGAATCAACGAGATTAGAACCGGGGACGCTGAAAGAAATCAAAGTTACGTCGACGCAAACAATGCTCGTGCGGATGAAGTGGCTCTTGCAGCCCAAGAGGGCGCAAGGAACCCTGGCGGGGAAAGGACAGAGGCTGATAAATTAGCTCAAGCGACAGAACTGTTTTCCCAATTGCAGGGCGATATAACTGGAGAAATAACTGCGGAAGAAGAACAGGCTGCCCTTACCGCAAATGCAACCGAAGAAACAGACGTTAACTCTGTAGCAAACGCCTTAAACTTGGAAATCTTGGGCAGCGCAAACGGCGTTTATGTAGTTCGCAATGAAGACGGGGAAGTTTCTGAGCTGACTGCAGGGGACCTCTTTGCCTCCGTAGAAGATCTTGGGCGTGTCCCAGAAGAAGGCGATCCGGAGTATCTTCAAAACTTAGAGACTGAATATAAATCCCTTCTTGACCGCATAGCTGATCCCAGTACGTCAGAGAATGAAAGAACAGTTCTGGAAAATCGTAAGAAAGTTTTAGAAGAAAGATATGACTCAAACCTTTTGTTGAGCAATCTAAGCTATCCTAATCTGCAATCAAGATTTACACGAGGCGCGTTAGACCTAGCTGGGAACATTGGGTCTAAGCTCGGGATCATTGAGCCAGAAACGGCAGTTGACCTTTTAGATCGGGCAGACGCCGTTGTAGTCCCCGAGCCTCCAACAGTAAACGTGTTGGAGGAGGTTCGCGCCGAAGAAGCTGCCGCGGCAGAGGCAGAAGCTGCGCCAGAAGCTGTCGCGGAAACTGTAACCCCCGCCGCAGAAGCCCCCGCCGCAGAAGCCCCCGAGGTAGAAGCCCCCACCGCATTTGGAGAAGCCCCCGCAATTGACACAGATACAATCCTAACGGACATAGATAAGAACCCAGGAGACGCGAACACGATCGCCGCCGACGCCTTACTGAAATCTACGGGGGTTGATACCTCAAACATGAGCGTCAAAGACCAGACCGTTGCAATGAAGAAGATGCTGACGGATCTTATGGGTCAGACAGACGAGGACGAAAAAGAACAATTCTGGATGAACATGGCGATGCTCGGGTTTGGGATTGCTGCGGGCGAAAGCCCTGATGCAATGAAGAACATCGCTGACGGCTTGCTTGCAAGCACTGCTCAGATCAGCAAGAATACCACGGACAAGAAAGCACGGGACGATAAGTTTACGCTGACCGCATTTGGAGAAGTCCTTGCAGACAAACGGGCTCGTGAAAAGTTTGGTCGGGACCTAGCTGTTGCAAAAGTCAAAGGCACAGACAGTATTTACGGAAAACGCACCGAGCCCCTGACTCAAATGTATCGTTTGGCAGAGACGCTTTATGCGGGGGGTTCCGGAGACTACGAGACATATGACGACGCCCTGAACGCCGCAAGAACCCGAGTCAGTGAAGACTACAAAATGGATCTTTCGGGTGAGCCCATTCGGGGTAAGAAACCTGTGGTGACAACCCAAGCTGAGTATGACGCGCTGCCCTCTGGAACTGAGTTTATACAAAACGATAAACCACGGAAAAAACCATAGGAGCCTCGCATGGCGGAAAAACTATTTGGCGTTGCCGCTGACGAGGGCCCTGAACTATTTGGCGTTGCCGCTAACGAGGGCTCTGAACTATTTGGCGTTGCCGCTGACGAGGAGCCAGAGTCTGACCAAACAGTCCTCGGCTCTGTTGCCAGAGGTGTTGGCGCGGGTGTCGTGGACATCGTTCAAGGGGTGGGTGAACTTGGTGCCATCGGTCTTGAGGCTACGGGCGTCGCGGACGAGGGCGCTCAAGAAGCCACGTCTCAGTTCTTTGAAGATGCTAAAAACTCTTTAGGTTTTACCCCTGAAAGAACCGCGGGAAAAGTTGTAGAGATGGTCGTGAACTATGGTTCCGCAGCTATCCCCGTTTTGGGTTGGGTAAGTAAAGCAGGGAAGGCCTCCGCGGCAGTCAAAGCTGGGACCGCGCTCCCCGCAGCTAAGACTTGGTTCGGAAAGTCCGCCGTCGAGTTTGGCAAGAAAAGCAACTTGGCAAAGACGCAGGCTGGACGGGCAGTTCTAACCACAGCGGGCACAGGGGTCGCGGACTTCCTTGTTTCTCCAAGCACCAATACGTCTCTGGCTGATAGCTGGGACGCTATGCCCGAACAATTACGCACAGAAGATGAAGAGGGCATAACCGGAATGGCGCTGGCAGGCGTTCGTCTTCGCAACAAGTTCCGGCTGGGTCTTGAAGGTGCTATGTTCAACGCCGCTGGGGAAGTACTTCTTCCTGTTATTGGCGGAACTGTTCGGAGCGCGGCCATGGTTCCTGGGGTCCCGGCCACGGCTAGGGCTCTGTCTAAAGGACTGAACTTTCTTGGAGAGAAGGCCACAAGTGTACCGTTTGTCCGTAGGTATCTGACACCAAACGGATTTACTCCACCTGAAATCGCAGACGCCATCCGCACAGCGGAAGCTGTTGGAGAAACTGAACAAGGCATCGCAGCCCAGCTTCTGGCTAACTATGATGGCGCAATGAAAAAAGCTATTAGTGCTCAGAAACTAAAGCGAGGCGAGAAGAAAGCGGCAGTTCAGAAGGCATACAACACGACAATGGATTACTTGACTGGGGAAGTTAAGCGGTCTGACTTTGTCAAAGCATACAGTGAGAAGGCTGCGGGCGCAGCGGATGCCATGCGTATGCAGGTTGATGATCTGAGTAAGAGTTTCAAGTCATCCGTTGACGCCGCTCCGAACCTAGACGACGCAACAAAGTCTACTTTGAAAGCGCAGTTCGATGCGAACCAAGGATCATACATTCGCCGTGTCTATGAATTACACACGCGCCCTGAAAACTTCAGTACTCCTGTCGCGCAAATGCCTCAATACAAAGGGGCGCTTGATCAAGTCAGCAAGTATCTTATGCGGAAAGATCCTTTGTTGGCAGCGGATCCCGTTGCCGCCACCCAAAAAGCATCGCAAGAGATTGACAAGATATTTAACCAGACCCTTAACGCCACGGGTTTGACTCCAGAAGCTCGAGCCCAAGCAGCGAAGTATACTAAAGGTCAAGGGGCCTCTGCAGAAAAGGGCCGTGCGTCCTTGTTTAATGTTTCACAGGGTATGCTTGAAGGCCGCAGCCAGATGCTAACCGAAGCCCCTATGCTTCGCGAGATGATGGGCGAGATTCGTGACCCGAAGGAAGCCTTTCTCCGGACCATCGACAGCCTCTCCTCCACTATGGCAGGGCAAAGATTGTTCGACACTGTGTCGGGCGGGATTGACCCTGCAACACTTGTACCTAGAAACGCAAGACCTTTGGCGGAAGCGGTTTCAGAGATGAACGCTGGTGCTAGGCCCATGGTCATTGACGGTGCGAACCTGACGGACAATCAGATTGCAGACCTGACAGGGGACATGGGCTACGTTAAAGCTGGGGAAGTCGATTTAGAAAATGCATTCGGCGGAAAGTTTGGTTCTCTTTCGGGAAACTATGTCCCCGTTGAGGTTTACAACGCGCTGACAACTCCATCCCGCGCATACTCTGGGGTGCAAGATGCCTTGGCTGTTTCATTGCAGTTGAAAGGCATTTCCCAAATGTCGAAGACAGTGCTGAACCCGCTGTCCCAAGTCCGGAACTTTATCTCCAACACCTTTGTTGTAGGGGCCAATGGTCTTCTCGGCAGGAACATGGGTGTTCTAGAGAGCGCCGAAGTGCTGCTAGCAAACGCGCTGGACAGCCCCGAGCAATACAAACTCCTTCGCGCTCTGTCTGATGAAGGTGCTATTGGACAGAACATTCAGGTCAACGAGCTTACCCGTCTGATGAAAGAACAGGTAGAGGGCGGGGTATCTGCACGTCTGCGTCAGGGCGGAGAGAAGTTTATAGGATCTAAGCTCGGGGCCCCCGTTCGCTTCATGCAAAAGACATACAAACTCGGGGACGATTACTGGAAAGTTGTTGGTGCTCTTGGTGAAAAGGCTCGTTATGGCGCAGCTATGCGTAAAGCAAAGATCGACATCGATAACCTGACCCCTGCTGTTCAAGAAGCGTTAGCCCGATCAGGCTTGGCGCAGAGGTCCTCGTCCATTGCGGGCACGGACTTCGGCAACATGTTCGTGACGGACATCGTTCGTCAAACCATGCCTACTTACTCCATGGTCCCCGAAGCTATCAAACAGCTTCGTCGGATCCCTGTTGTTGGTAACTTCATGGCGTTCCCTGCGGAAATCATCCGTACGTCTGGCAACATCGTAAGTCGTTCTCTCAAAGAAATGGGCTTCCAAGCAACAGACGATTTGGTAAAAGCCATGGGCAAGGAACAAGCCGATATCTTTGCACGACAGGTCCGAGCTATCGGCGCTCAACGTCTGTCTGGTTATGTCGCAATGGCGGGCGCTGCCCCTATCGCATTCAAAGGCGCGGCCCACGACATGCTTGGCGTTACCGAAGCCGAAGAAGACATCCTGCAGGCTGGCGCGGCCCCTTGGACCAAGGGCAACACTCTTGTGTACTTGACCAAACCTGACGAGAAGGGCGAAGCCGAGTATATCGATCTGTCATACATGCTGCCCTATGAGTTCATGCTCACTCCCGCCCGCGCCGCCATGCAAGAGTACTTTGCCAAAGGTTCTGTTGACGCAGGGTTTGCAGAGCAAGTTAGCATGGCATCGTGGGAAGGATTCAAGAAGTTTGCGGAACCCTTTGCCTCAGAGGCCATGGCTGCGGAACGAATCATTGACGTTACTACACGCCAAGGGAAAACCCAAACGGGTGCAGAAATATATGAACCCGCCGAGCCTTTGGGAGACAGGTTGTCCAAGTCGTTGACCCATGTCGTTGGTGCGTTTCTCCCAGGCATCGTGGACCAAGTCACAACAGTTAAGGGCGGCGAGTTTGTTCAGGGCCGTTCGCTTCGTGCGCTTACAGGAACGCCGTCCAAACAAGGGGACGAGTACACACCGTTTGAAGAAGCAGGAACTATGCTTACTGGTCTTCGGGCATTGAAGCTCAACATACCTCGCAGTCTTAGCTATGCGGGGTCTGAATATTCTGGCCTTAGATCCAGTGCGGTATCGATCTTTACAAAGGTTGCTGATGACAATGATGCCACAAAAGAAGATGTGATCAACGCCTACGTCAAAGCAAACGATGCTCGTCGTCGTCAACAGGCTGCGTTAAAAGCAAAGATAGACACAGCCATGGCTGCAGGCATGAGCCGTCGGGAAATATACAAAGCGTTTGATAACTCCGGTGTTTCTAAAAAGGAACTAAGTTTGATAATGAAAAACAAGTACGTCCCAATCACTATGAGCCGAAACTTAATTCGAGAGGTTAACCAAGAGGTTAACCAGAAACAAGAGAATCGAATCCTTCAACGACTTCCAAAGCAGGAGATCAACGACATCCGCCGTTCGTTAATGCGCACAGAGATTGTTCCTACTGGAGAGGCTGAGTTGTTTGGCGTGGAAGGTTCAAACGAGGCACCTGTGTTTGGCGTCCCTGTCGAGATGCCTGCACCGACACCGTCCCCCACACCGCAAGCAGCCCCGTCATTCGTTGACACCGCTTCGGAAGCAGTCAGTGGAGCGGCGGACTCGTTCTCCGATCTGGGTGGTAACTTGTTGCAACGTGCTCGGACCTTGGCCCCAGGTCTCTTAGGTGACCCGAAGAACCAAGATATTATAAACCGAGCTAACCAGCCACGTCAGTGAACATTGATAGATAACTCGACGCCGTTGCCGCCAAACAGACGAACCAGTTCGTCACAGGTGGCCTCGGTCTCGTCGATAACATCTGGATCATTGGTCAGGGCTGCTAGGTTTAGGGTTACGGCAATCAGGTCAAGCAGCGCATCGATCTGTACCTTGTGCATTTGACGGAAGCCTAGTGCTTGCAGGTCTTCTATATGTGTCATTCGATTTCTCCCCAATCATCTTGAATATCAACGTCAATTTTAGATGGAACCTTTAGCTGGACTCCGTTCTCCATGATCTCCTTGATCCTGGCAGTCTGCTCTGGGCTATCTATGTTAAAGCATAGCTCGTCATGTACCGTTAGCATAGGAGTATATCCCTCACTGTAACAATCGAGCATAGCCTTCTTGGTTTGGTCCGCCGCCGATCCTTGGATCAAACGGTTGAGTGCTTTGTATGTGAAGGCGCGGCGGATACCCATGCCGTTGACTCCCCCGTATTCCTTCAACGCCTCCTCGTGGGGCAAAGGTTTGCCTGCCCCGAACGTAGTGGGCTCCCAAAGGTGGAAGCGGCACAGACGACCTAACACCGTCCGGATTTGCCCTGAGTTTGCGGCCCTACGAGAAGCCATCTCAGCCAGTGCCTTAACAAACGGCACCATCTCGCGGTGCTGCTGCAGCAATCCCTTCGCCTCATCTGGATCGACGCCCAGTTGATCGGCTAGCTTTGCCACACCCATCCCGTACATAATCCCGAGGTTCACGGCCTTCGCTTCCTTGCGCTTGATCCCAGCTAGGTCAGCGACAATCTGGTGGAGGTCTACATCAGCGGTGTTGTACTGGTGGACAATGTCCGCGAGCAGATCCTGCCCTTGGATCTCCCCAACGCTGGCGGCGAAGTGTACGAGTAATCTTGGTTCTTGGCTAGAATAATCGAACGATCCCCACTTGTACCCCTCTTCTGGGATAAAAAGACCGCGGATTAGTTTCTTGATGTCCTTGTCCCGCGCCGGAATCTGCTGGAGATTGGGGTTCGAGGAGGAGAATCTGCCCGTGACCGTGCCGCCCTCGTCCCTCCGAGTGGAGTGGAGCTCCGTGTGGATGCGCCCGTTGTGCTCGTGCCGCAGGATGCTGTCGATAAACGTGCTGTCAGCCTTGTCGAACTCCCGCAGCTTAACCAGCTTCTGGCATATCTCAGACGGGTGGTTGTTTAGATACGCTTTGTTGAACGAGGGCGCACCCCTCTCGGTCCTTGGGTACTCAAGGCCCAGCTTGTCAAACATCTTAGCGATGGATGCAGAGGCCCAGATGTCTACCTCAAGCCCAGCTTCCTTCTCGATCAAACGCCGCATCTCTTTAGACTTGCTGCGGATTAACTTCTTGTTGCGATCAGCCTTGTCCAGATCAACGCGCACCCCTTTGCTCCGCATGTCCAGCAAGCAAGGGATTAGTTTGGTCTCAGTGTTCCAGATGTCCCACAGCTTCTGCTCATCCAATTGGATCTTCAGGGCCTGCCAGAGTTTCAGTGTCGCCACAGCATCGCGTTCGGCGTAGGCCCCAACATACATCGGGGGTAACTGCCACATCTCTGCCTTGGGATCGATGCCCCACGCCGCAGCCGCAGCCTTCAACATCTTCTCGTCTTTGCGTACCCCAGCATAGTCCCGAGCCATCGCATCAAGGCCAAAGGACCAGCGGTTCTCGTCAACCAGAGCGCCTGTAATCATGGTGTCGATCATCCGACCCTTGATCTCGACGCCCTCGGCCCGCATCCAACCCGCATCGTAGGTTGCGTTATGCATTATTACATCCATCTCAGGCACAGCCATCTGCTTCTTTAGCCACTTCAACGTGATCCTTGGATCAAGGTTGTGCCCGTTCTCGTGGCGGATAGGGAAGTACCCCTTGTACTCTCCCGCTGCGACAGCGATCCCGATGATGTGCCCGTCTTTCCTAGACCAGCCTGGGCCAAGCGTCTTGATGTTCGGGTCCTTGGTTTCCAGATCAACAGCAACTTCTTTATAGCCTGTCAGGTCTGGGTACTCCGGCGGTATGTTCCAGTCCGAGTCTATCATGTCCATCTCCCCTTTAAACTGGTGGTGCAGATCGCTTCCGAATAGGTTCTCTGACATCAATTATCTTTCTTTAGGTGCAAAGCTATACGCTTTTGGATGTCGTTCTCACGATCCGTGAACTCTGAGCCCAACGCACTGTAGCCACACTTGTCGATCCACGAGTCTACCTTGTCGAGGTCGTTGAGCAGCCGTGCCGTCTTCAACCAGTCCATCATCAGCGCAATGTGCCGCTCGGTCACATGCCCGTGAGTCATCATCGCCTCTTTGATGATGGCGTTCCAGCCTACTGCAATCCGAGAGAAGTTCTCGAACGCATCCCCGTAGTCCTTGGCCCTCGATCCATTGATCAGTTCTTTTGCTGTGTCTAAGACTTCATCACGTTTCATCTTCAAAATCCTCGGCAGTGAACTCGTATAAACCTAAAGCGTCTTGCAGCGCACTTGCACGGCGTCTGGTTCTAAAAAACCCTGCATGTTCTGGGTTATGTTCCATAAATCTACGAGCATACCAAGCACGGTAGTTGTTGTTTAGCTTGAACGTAGACTTGCCATCTACATCTGCTTGGTCTGTCTCCCAGCGGATTCGCTCAAAAATAGCACTGACTGAGTAGTGATTGAACCCTCGGTTAATAATCTCTGTAGTGAACCGAACAAACAGTTCGGTAACCTTGGGGTGTTTATTAGAGAATACTGCCGCCTCGGCATCGATCTCGTGTTTTCTAGTTAGTTTCATCTGAGTCTCCCTTTTGGACGGATAAGTTACCAACCTTTTCGTAATCTGACCCGAAGATTGCATCTAGCATCGGCTCCAGCATTTCTGCCATTACCCTCAGCTCATCCTCTGGTTTAATATCAGGGTTCTCTGTGACAAATATCAGGGTTCTTGCAATGGCTTCAGTTGCTTTCATAATGTGTACCTGTATTTGTTATCGGTTTGTAAAATGTAGAGCGTGTGTCGGGCTCTGGTAACACCAACGTAAAACGCACGGTGCTCATCCTCTTGGTATCTGGACCCAACGCAAGCCTTAGTGGACGCTGTATATACAATGCAGTTGTCATCCTCGCCGCCCTTCATCGCATGAAACGTGGACAGTTTGATCCGAGGCGGTGACAGAAGGTCCTCGCCCCTACGCTGGATCGCATCAATATAGTTGCGCTCAGAAACACTGACCCTGAGTACGTTATACGCAGATATCTCCGCCCCTTTTAGCAATCCGTAATCCGATTGGAGTTGTTGCATTCCAACCTCGGCCTCCGGATGGATCGCATCCAGCAGTTTGGTAGCACCCCGCCTTAGAGCAGCGTCTTCCCCCTGCTTGGGCAACCCAGTGTACAACTGGCGCAGCCGCTGCAATCCTATCGTCTTGTCTTGGCACAGGTCCTCCCACGCTAGGATGTTCCCGACCAACTTCTCTGATATGCTAGCATAGCCCTTCATGGAAAACTTAAAGCCGGAGGCCCGAAACCATTTGGCTAGCTCTCGAACCTGATAGTTTGTTCGCGCCATCACGGTCCATGACCCCTCGTTTACGGGGATATCTTCCAGATGGTAGACGTAATCAACCAAGCCCTCTTCTTCACGGGGCTGGAACTCTTTCTCCAATCGCCCAGTGATGCGCCGTGAGACGGTGTTAGCCAGACGGTGGACAGACCTTGGGATGCGGTAGGACTGAGTGAGCCTCTCAACTTGGTTCGAGGATTGGATAAACAAATCAACCTCAACCCCGGTCCAACGGTGTACGGCTTGATCGTCGTCGCCCGCAATGATCACCTTGCCTGCCCGTTCAGCAATCTTCTTCGCCATCTCCCACTGCAAAGGCGTGAAGTCTTGAGCCTCGTCAATAAACAGATAGTCCAAGCCAGGGGGATCCCCGATGTCGATGTACTTCTCGATCATGTCAACGAAGTCATACTTGCCCATCACCGACTTGTACTCGTTCATCTGCTCGTGGAGTTGGACCAACTTGGGGTAGAACAAATCCCTGTTCCCCTCCTTGTTGAACTCTTGCTCCAGTGTAACCATCCGATACCGAGCGCGGTGCTCTAGCTGGAGGTACTGGGACCCCGATCCACCGATGGTGGGCATGGATACACCGTCATCAATGCTGGTTTTGTCGTCCCCCTCAAAGGTCAGACCTATCTTACTGCCTAGATCAGCATAGTCCTCGGTGCTCAAAACGTCCTGCTTTTGCAGACCCAGACCGTTAAACCCAAACGAGTGACTCGTCCGCATGTGCGGAAAGTCTTTGGGTGTCAGGTTGAACTCAGCGCAGGCACGAGAAACCATCTCTTCGATAGCCTTGCGGGTAAACGAAATGACGCCGATGCGGGAAGGGTGTGTGCCGTTGGCAAGTGCAGCCTTGATCTCTCGGATCAAACGGTGCGTCTTGCCGCAGCCTGGGGGCCCCAAGATCAGAAGTGAGTTGTCAATCCCCACTGACCAGCCATCGTAGAGCGCAGTCATAGCTCCTTCCCCCTCGGCCTGCTGCTCACCCAATCCTCAATCTCGGACAGAACCCAGCGGCTAGACGAACGCTTGCTGTGTTCGCTGCCCAGTACAACAGGGAGTGGGAAGTCGGGGGTTGTTTGAGCCAACTTGTAGACGTACGACTTGGATACCCCCAACAGGTCCGCAACTTCTCCTACCCGCAGGAGTCTATTAGAATGGGATGTCATCGTTCATCTCCCTTATTGGTAATTCAATGTGATCGTCTTCAAAGGATGGGACTGCCCAGCATCGAAGCGTTGTTCTTCTTCCGTCGGACTTCTTAATGTTTTCTCGGCTTTGGTCCCCGCCAACGTCCTTGATCAGTTGGATCAACTGCCCACGGTTCTCTACCTTGAACCTACGGTGGTGCAGGTACTCTATCAAACCTTCCAGTTTGAACTTGGTTACCCCAGCATCAGTCCACGGTTTGTTCATCTCCATCTCTTCAGGAGCCATAGCCCTGATGTGGCTGGTGCAATAGGACTTGAGGTGGTCTTTGAACTGGCCCTTGATCGTGGCTTCCTCCGGCACTTCTATAACCGTAGCGCCTTGCATCAACTGGTTGACCATCTGCTGCCACTTCTGAGGCTTGACTGTAGGAGGCATCAAGTTCATCTGCTCCATGCATGCCCGCTGCCACAGGATCTGATTCTGCAACTGCTCAGTGGACAACTGAATCCTCGCGCCGTTGACATCCATGAAGTACACGCGCGGCTCGGACAACATGATCGTCAAGCCTCCAACCGAGGGCATGTCAGGCGCATCAGTGCTGATCCCAAACTTCCTGCTCGCGCAGAGGGTCGGGTCGCAGTAACTCTTGAATGGTTCTTCCTTGCACTTGTACGCAAAGTCTTTCCGGTCAAGCGACTTGCCCAGGTTGATCACCTCTACAGACGGCAGCGGCTCAGAGCACAGCGTCCGGTTGAACTCTTCCAACTTACTCTTCCAGTTGTCGGGGTCCGACAGCTTGGCATAGATGCCGCACTGGTACATGCATGTATTGCGTGGCGTATCAATTGGCCCATCCGCGAACAGATGCTCAAGGCAGGGCGGTCCATCGGTGAAGTACTTGCGCTTCCCAGCAAACCGAAAGCCCTCGAGGTCGGACTCAGACACGCGGGCCTTGTCCACCGCATCTAAGAACTCGTCTAACTCAAGCGCCTCAGTGTGTGAGTTAAAGCAATAACGCTGGGGCATCTCGGCGTTGAAGTAGGGCATGTTGATAAAGTTGCCCACGTCTCCACGCTCCGCGATGATCGTGTCTTGCTTCGGGAATATCTCGCAGCCGCTAAAGCCCAGAGCAATAGACATCTCTGTCAAATAATCCCTGATGTTGGCTGCGGGGGCCCAGTCTTTTAGAAACAGATACAGGTGAGCGCCGCCCGACTTAGATCGGCAGTGCATCAACGGCAGTTTCAGCTTCTGGATTTTAGCTTGGAGTTCATTGTGGTTCAGGTCATAGACATCGATGTCCAGCGCCGCAAACTTGCACATGTTCTCTTCATTAATCGGGATCGCACCAACGCCCTGCTTCCCATCTATGTGGGATTGAACGAGCTCCTCGGTTAAAGGAGAGCGAACGATCATACTCTTGGATTCTGCCTTGCCGTTTCGTCCAATGCGACCGACAGTGGTCGTGCCGTGTGCAGCCTTTGCACCAACGAATACTGCAAGCAATCTCTTTGCTTGTGTCATGTACTGCTCCTGTTGTGAAAAAGGGAGAGACGTTACCCGCGCCTCTCCCGAGGCTGCTTAAAACGGGATGTCGTCATCCTGTTGTACAGAAGAGGCAGTGGGGACACGCTCCTCTGAAGCAGCTTTCACTTCGCCCGCAGCGACACTGTCGCGGAAGGCTTTGGCTTCAAGCATAAGATCGCGGCTACCTACAAGACCGACCTTCTCGACAGAAGGCGTGAACCATGTGCCTTGGTCATTGCTCTCTTCAACAGTGGTGATCTTCCACACTGTAGCGAACAGCGGAGGTACAACCATGGCCCCTGTCTTCGGGTTCTTGATCTTCTGCATTGCAATCTGGGTCTTCCAACGACGGCTGACCTTTAACTGCGTAGACTTCATGTCGATAACAGCAGGCTGATACGCGCCGTCTCCACCCAATACCAAGCAGTAGTGCTGGTCTGACTTGACCAACTCGTTGCCTGTTGGAAGGATTTCCTTGGACCCAACGCGCGAGGTGCGCTGAAGGATCGGATCAGTAGGGTTGATCTCGCCGCGGAATCCGCCGCCTTGGTCACGAGGTGTGAACTCAAGATACTTGGTGGTCTGGTAGCACGGTATGATAGTCACGCCGTCATCGCCCTTCCAGACTTCGCCAGTCACAGTGTTGAACATATCTCCCTGCTCCGCACCCTCGATGTACTCAGGCTTCTTCTTGCCAAGCTGTGGGGACAACGCTTGTAGTGCCCGAACAAACGGGATCTGCATTTCATCTGCGCCAAAGGCAGCACCCTCGCCTGCAAACTCAAGGATGTCATCCATGATGTCTGTGCTTAACTCTGCATTCTTTTTTGTTGCTACTTGATTAGCCATTATGCTTTCCTCTTAATTACTGCTGTGTTTGATATAAATGCCCCGAACAGATCGAGGTCGATTGGTTTGCCGTCAGTGATGCGCTCTTTAACAAACGCCTTCAACGTGGACGGGTGAACATGAGTCTTGGTCTTAGGATCGAATCCCTTGTCACGCAAGATGCCGATGACATCTCCCGCCACGTTGTCTTCTCCCTTGCCAAAGGACACAGTGACATCGTTCTTGATAATATCATCTAGACCATTGGACCTAAGCCAATCGAACGCCTGATCTTTGTTGGCGACAGGGATGGACGCGGCGATAATCATCTTCCGCTCCACGGTCATGCCGTCTACATCCAAACGTTCTACACCCATCTCATCCATCAAGGCTGGGATGTTCTCGACAGACAGCTTGTGTTTCTCTTGCTTCAGTGATTTCAAATGTGTCTCTGCATCTTCGATATCGTTCTCGACAGTGCGGAGATTGCGGACCAGTTGGCTGAGTTGCTTTCCAGTTCCTGTGTCAACTCGACTGACCGCGTCAGCCTCATCGAATATGTCTTCAAAAATGTCGTTCATAAGTTTTTCCTCTTCAGGGTTGATTTGTGCGGCAGCCTCATGCTATCCGTACTAGAGACAATAGTGGAGGTATATGATGGATGTCAACTACAAATATAAATATAAACCATTCGATCACCAGACAGATGCACTAGATTATGGTTGGGACCGCACTGAGTTCGGGCTCTTCATGGAGATGGGCACAGGGAAATCAAAGGTCCTGATCGATAACATGGGCATGCTGTACCAAGCAGGAGAGATCAACTTCGCTTTGGTCATCGCACCCAAGGGCGTGTATCGCAACTGGGTAGCCAAAGAGATACCCGAGCACATGTCCGACGACATACCGCACCGGGTGATTCGCTGGGTGTCAGGCCCAAATAAGAAACAGCAAGAAGAAATGCGCTCGGTCCAAGATAAGTTCGAGGGGCTGACCATCTTCGTGATGAACGTAGAATCATTCTCCTCGCTCAAAGGACAGAAGGCAGGGAACTGGATGGCTCGTGCGCTTGGCGCAGGGGGCATGATAGCAATAGACGAATCAACAACAATCAAAAACCACAAGGCCAAACGCACTAAAGCTCTAATGAAAATAGCAGCCCAGTTCAAGTACAGAAGACTGTTGACAGGTTCCCCCGTAACAAAAAGCCCGATGGATATCTATTCGCAGTGCGAGTTCCTCCGCCCTGGGCTCTTGGGTTACGACTCATACTATGCTTTCCAGGGACGCTATGCTGTAGTGCAGCGCAAAACCATGGGCCAAGCCGCCTTCCAACAGATAGTAGGGTTCAAGAACCTCGACGAGCTAACCAAAAGGATCGACATGTTTTCCTTTCGGGTGCTCAAGAAGGACTGCCTCGATCTCCCCGACAAGATATACACCGCACGTTACGTTGGCATGACCAAAGAACAGTTCGATATGTATGAACAGATCCGCAGGCATGCCATGGTCCTGTTGGATAGTGGCGAGATGTCCACGGCTCCCGCTGTGATCACGCAGATGCTTCGGCTCCAGCAGATCATGTCCGGGCATCTCAAGACTGATGACGGCGACATGCTGTACTTTCCATCCAAAAGAATGGAGGCGCTCGAAGAGATCATCAACGAGCATGACGGCAAAGCAATCATCTGGTCTCGGTTCCGCCACGATATCATCGGCATGACAGACATGCTAAACAAAAAGTTCGGCAAGGGCTGCGCTGTGTCATACTTCGGAGATACATCCGACGATGATCGAGCCGCAGCGGTGCTCAACTTCCAGAACCCTGATCATCCGCTAAAGTATTTTGTGGGCAATCCCGCCACCGCGGGCTACGGTCTGACTTTGACCGAGGCTAACCTCGTGGTATACTATGCCAACGACTTCAATCTTGAGACGCGCATCCAATCAGAGGATCGGGCCCACAGGATCGGACAGAAAAACAACGTGACATACATCGACCTGATCTGCGAAGGCAGCATCGATGAACATATCGTTAAAGCATTACGCACCAAGATCGACATCGGTGCAAAAGTTCTAGGAGAGGATGCAAGAGAATGGCTAAGTCTAAAACCCACGATGAAATGATCGAGTCTATCTGTGATTACAAGAAGGGGTGGACTAACCTAGCTAACGCAACCAAGGAACTGGGGGAGCTAGCTGGGCTAACCCCTGATGTAGCGGCATCGCTGCTCAAAAGCATGAAGCGAGATAACGTCACACAAATCCGCGGCTATAGTAAGGAACCCGCGCGGCTTGCCAAGAGTAAAATTGGAAGATCGAACGAGCCAAAAAAATAGCCCCCGTGAGGGGGCCAGTTGACAGTGAGGTGGTAGGCCACAGGCGTGGACCTACACCGAGCAGTTCCTATAGTTTAAACTTGATCTCGATTTTCTGCAACAGCTTTGCGAATCAATACCGATAACTGGCGGGCCATGGACCGCTGCTCGCCTTCAGCTAACTCGCGCAGCAGTTCGTGGTCCTGTTTGATGAGGCCCACGTTCTGAAACTTCTGCTTGTCTTTGTCGTCTAACTTTTTCCGAGCCATGATGCCCTCCTATTTGTTGCCCACTTATAGAGCATACATTAGCAGGGCGCAAGTTAAACTCCCGACCAGATGTATGCAGGGACTAATGTGAAGTTCTTGTCCTCGCTTAAACACTTTTCAATCTCTTCATCGGTGAAACTTAAAATCTCAGCGAGCTCCGAGACCGTCATGGCATAACCCTCATTTCGCAGGTACTCTTTGATCTGATCCTCGGCTGGGACGGTCGGAGGTGTGGCATATAAATCCCCTTTGCCAACAACAGCAACCCTGATCGCCCGCCATGGTGTCTCGTGCCGCTTGTCCTCGTAGTTCGGGATCGCATGGGCCTCGACAATGTCGCCCATCTCTAGCTCCACCTTCTCTACCAACCTTTGGTTGAAGAATACTGAATCTCCATCCTCATTCGATCCGAACGCGCTGCCCGTATAGGACACTGACTCAATCATCACACGCATCTTGTTAGTTTCGAATGCTTTTCTCATATCTTCCATGTTTCTATTCCTCTTCGTTGTTTGTTTGTGTTCCGGCTACTTCTTCCAGAGCCCTGGGTAATCCATATCGTCTCTTGATGTCGCTCACTGCCTGCTGGCTAATGCCCAACAGTTCCCCGATCTGACGCCCAAGCATCTTATCAAGCAGCATCCGGTTGATAATCTCCGCTTGCTTCGAGAGCTTCAGGGTCTTGCGAACCCCGCCAAACTTCCCGCACATGTCACCGTTCTTCTGGTGTGCGCTGCGCTCACGCGCCAAAGGGTTTCCCTTCTTATCAATTACCAACTGCTTGAGCCAAAGACTGCGATAGTAATCCTCGAATACAGCCTGCTTTCCTGTGCTCATATGTTCTTACCTTCTTTGCGTAACGTGCGGGTAAAGGCCTTCAAGTCCTCCACCGCATGCCAGTATTGGTTTTCTGTCAACGGGTGCGTGTCCCGCCTGTGTCGTTCCTGTTGTAATCGATCCACCTGATTGCGAAGGAAGGTCAAAACTGATTCTTGAGACGGGTTCAGCTTCTTATCTTCCATATCAATTCATCTTCCTCTTAGCTTCCGCCTTGACCCTGCCTTTAGCAACGTTCGAGGAAACATGCGCCAACATATTAAAGCCCGTGACCATGTCCTCTGGGTCCCAGTACTTCGCAGCGAAATTCATCAACGCGGCACTGACCTCCGAGTGATCCATGTCAGGCATCATCTTCGCCAAGTTGTCCATCAACCTAGCTTTCTCCAACGTGCCCTCCGGATAAAACTCAACATGCTCCGAATTGCTGCCATCGCAAACAACAGACACCGTCCAATAGTTCACGCCCTCTGATTCATCCATCTCGGCAATCCAATCAATCACCTCGTGCCATGTGTCCACAAAGTTATGACCGTTCGACGGCACATGCTGCAACTTGCTCCACGTTATTTGGTACATTACTTTTTCTCCTTGGTTAATTCCCACGGCGTTGCTGCCAGGGTTACTGGTTTGGTTTTCCGGCCCCGGGTTGCCGTTGCTACTGCAACTGCGATCCGGTGCTTGGTGCTCGGGGCAAGTGGTGGCTTGCCAGGTTTGAACTTACTCCAAACAGCCTTCACCACAAATCTCCGAAAACCTTCGCAAATACTTCGTCTAGTATATCATCCATCTGCTTATTTGTCATCTTCGTCCTCCCTCCATAAATCAAACTGATACGGGTGCGTCACCATCTCCCGCTGCGCGTCAACAATCCCAACCTCATCGCTGGGAATGCCCTCTCGTTCCGATATCTCTGCTTTCGCTAGCTCCTTCGCTTCAACCCCGTGCCTCGCATCAACCCAAACAGTGCGCGAAACAACGAACTCACAGGTTACCTCATACGTTGCCATAGTTGTTCCCTAACTTCGGTGCATGATAACTCTTCTTCACCCCATACGCAGGGTGCCCAGACCAAAACCCAGAGATCCATTTGTAAGGCTTGCCGTCCTTGCGTATCACAACATCATCCCAATGATCTTGACCTCTGCGCCAATGACCTCGCGTGTAGTGAAGAGGCATATGCCAGCCACATTTATCGCTGTCGTCTTTTGCTTTAACAGGCTTGGTAATGTCCCATTCGATCTTATGCCACGCATCTACAGATATGCCATGACCTTTACGCATCTGCTTGCGTACCTGTCGTGTCCCCGCCTTACCTCGGACAACGTACCTCGGTTCGTTAATTAAACTTATTGCAAGTGCAATACTTACAACCGCGTTTGCCGTGAAGTTTTCAAAGTCGTCGCCCTTTCGTAGAGACTCTCCTCCCATGAAAATTGAGTTGTTTTGTTCCTTGTCCGATATAATATACCCCCCAAAAATAATAGGCATATGCTTGTTAGAAACTCGCGTGATTAGGACACAAGGATATTTTTGTGTTTCATCAATCGCGTTTATTTCTCCCGCTTCAAACCTATTAACTATATATCCAGTCTCACTGTTGTTTAGATATAAAAAACAAATGTCAGAGGGTGGTCGTGCATCTACAGGTAACCGAATCTCATCCAGAGTGTGATACGCTCCAAACAATTCACCTTTTACATCATCAATATATAAGGTTATGTCTCGATTGATCTCGTAAAAATCAGAAGCCCTGATGTCAGAGATAGCGGAATCTACGTCGTTCTTATCTGTGAAGTCGGTGCTTGGGTGCGTAAAAACTTTTTCATAGTTAGTTAAGATCGTTTGCACTGCCTCAATAACTCCGGTCATCTTCATCCTCCAACGCGATCTCCCCGCTCCCGTCACAGGCCTCGCAATGCCGCATCTCTTCATACGGCTCACCAACATCTCGGCTGAATGACTGAGACTTGAAGACCTCAACAGCCTCTAACCCCTCGCCATCGCACACCGGACATGGGCCCACGCTATTCATTTCCTGTAGTTCCATTAGCCACGCTTTTACCTTACCCATTATGTGTTCCTTTCATCCATTGTATGTCCCGAACTAATTCGGTTTTCTCTTTGGTTACTTGCTCTAATTTCTGCGTCAAACGCGCAATCTCTGTGCGCTGCTTGGCTATCTTACTCCTTAGTTGAGCCGTGACCGTGTCCTTCATGACGTAGGCCGCGCCTTCGGACGCACCGTGTAGCCCGAAGCTACATCACTAGGTTTGCACTGCGCCATGCTGTCTCGGTACTCAGCGTAAATCGTAGGATAAATCTCGTCCATCGCATTCGCACAGGTAGACTGATCCCGAAACAAAAACTCCGAAACAAAAGTTTGATCCTCGATTGTGTATGTCAACACAAGCATGTGCCAGAATATCATTGTTCATCCTCCTCGAATATTGAGTCGCCCAGTTCTTCGGGGACTTCTACTGTTACTGATCTATAGTCGCACTTGGCGCACTTCCTCTTGCGCCGTATGGTTTGGAACCCGTACTTATTATGCGGTCTGCTGTCCCATGTTATTAGTTTGTGGTTACAGTCGGGGCAGTGTGATACGCTGTTCACGCATCCTCCTCTTCGGCTTCTGGTTCCCAACGCTCGTCATCCAACGCTGTCGGCTCCCATGAATTGTCCTCACCGTTCTTGTACTCGCCCTTGAACATCCAGCCTTCGTCCTCGTAATCAGCTTCGACCTCAATGCCCATCGCATGTAACTTATCCCACACTGGAACAGGTGGAGCCCACGCCGTCCAACACTTGAACGAAAACCACGCCACAGGAATAGGATACTCCTCGTCCGAATGCTCAAGACCGCTATCGTCGATCTCAACGTCACAGACATCCCACTTTGTATTCCAGTTCTTGTTGCACCACTCGTAACTGTTGCCAGCTTGATCCAAGGGCATAGGAACAACAACGTCACAGAAACGCGGAGTCTTGCTGACCAGATTAAAGTATAGTTCCCGCACCATGTCCCGCGGACCTTTGATGTAAACTGATTGATAGCAATGATTAGGCATTGGTTGTCTCCACAATTTCAACATCAGTTTCAGTGTTCAACGTGAACTTGTTGAACATCTCGTCAAACACCTCGTCAGGCACCTCGTGGTGGATGTATTCCATCACCTCGTCATCGGTCAGATGGTCTGGAACCTCGTACTCAGGATACCAAGTCTCTGTGCGGGTCACTTGGAAACGTACCAACATCACGCGGTCTCCTTCCAGATAGCCAACGCATCAGAAAAAGGCATGTCGTTCAAGATGGTAGCCTTGTGAGCACGGGAAGGACGATCCTTGTGAGCAAACACACCCACGCCATCCGCAAACTGGAACAAAAATTCCTTCTTCAACTTCTTCTTTAACTCACGCGCACTGAGCCAATCGTTGACCTGATCGCAGCACCAAAATTCTAGCGTCTGTTCCATGCCGTCAGGAAATATATCACATGCGTTAGTCTTAGGAAGAGAGGCAAAGTATTCGTGGACCTCTGCCATCTTGGCACGATAACCAAAAGCATAAGGCTGAACACCAGAAGCCTCCGACTCCTTCTTGAACGTGGGGTGGCGATAGTCACGGTCACAGCCGCCATGCCCATCGTTGCTGACGATAGCGACAGGCTTGCCGTCTACATACAATGAGGCCTGATAGCAGTGGGTTTCTTCGCTAGCCCACGCAGTGTGCTTGATGTTCTTTAGTTCTAGTTTCATGGTCCTTGATCCTTGGTTGAGTTAATTGAGTACTGCCTACAAGTTATTGCACCTCGGTCCACGGGTCAAGAAGTAATTCGCGTCAATGCGTCACTATAGACAGTATTCTCACAGGTTTTAGTTTTTTTTGAAAATGCAATCCAAATATGCTGACTCAATTGACGCATTGACTCAACCCCTTATTTTTATATCTGTACCAGCCCATAGTTGAGTCTTTTTGAGTCATTTGCGTCACTTTTCTCTGGAAAAAGTGTCTATATAGGGAAGTTGCAACGGTAAGCCCTTTGATATAACTTGTATCCAAAGAACAACGAGGGCCACATGACAACTGCCAAGAAGAAGATCGAAGAAGAATACGGGCGGACCCTGACCAACCGCCAAATGACTTTTGCCAGACACATAGTCGAAGGCATCTACTCCAATGCTGAGTGCGCTCGCAAGGCTGGGTTTTCTCCTAATGTCGCCGATAATCAAGCATCCAAACTGCTGAACGGTAGAGACTACCCTCATGTCCTTGAGTACATCCAAGACCTCAGAACAGAACGAGAGCGCCGCTATGGCGTCACCACGATAGGCCAGCTTCAGCGTCTGCATCAACTAAGTAGCGGAGCGGAGGACGCAGGACAGTTTTCTGCTGCCATCAACGCGGAGAAAATACGCGCAGCCTTGGGTGGTTTGACTGTCGATAGGCGGGAGCAAGTCAACACGATTGACGCGCTGTCTCGTGATGAAATTGTCGGTCGATTGGCTGATCTCCAGAAGAAATATCCACAGGCCTTCCAGATCGAAGGCAATTACAAGGACGTGACCAATGAGCAAGGGGCCAGAGGCGAACTTTTGGAACTCAATTCGGTCGAACTTGCCGAAGAATTGCCACGCGACAAGGATTGAAAACAAGCACGGCGGCGGTGTTCCTGACGTTCACGCTGTCTGGGATGGCTTGCCCTTCTGGCTTGAATTAAAGGTTAGTAAATCAAATGCGATAAAAGTCTCCCCCCATCAAATTGCGTGGCATGCTGCATATTGGGCGCGTGGGGGGGCAAGTTTCTTCTTGGTAAAGAGGTCCTTGACCCGTGAACTACTTTTATTTGGGGGTGATTCGGGGTCCACGGTCCTAGATTCGGGGTGCCTTGCGCCCTGCGTCCTGTCCTGCGCCTCTATTCCTGCGTTTTTTGGTGCCTTGCGCCCTGTTTTGGTGGATCGATTGTCTTGCGCCCTGCGCCCTGCGCCTTGATTCTATGGCCTTGCGCCCTGCGGCCTTGTTTTCTGGGGGAGTTTCCCCCGATGACAGCAAAAGGTTAACAAACTGGGGTTGTTTGTTAACCTTAACAGCAAAAGGACCATGAGCCGTGGCCCATGGTCCTATGTTGTTAGCTGTGACCCTTTAACAGTTTGTGAATTAACTTCCCCTCCTTTTTGCTAATGGGTTTGCTTGATGCTTTGATAGCTTTCTCTACAGATTCTTTATTGTAAGTGCTCATATCTAGTGCTCCACGATTGCAATTGATTTACCTTTGCTCGATCCCTTGCAAAGTTTGCAGGCTGTGCATTGTACGCGACGACCTGCTTCCTTTGATGCAGGACAAAGCGCCTCATTTGCCTTGTCTAATTCTCCAAGATCCGCGATTACGCGAAAGGTGCGACGTCCAGCTTTCCAATGCGCTATTGCTTGGGCGCGATTGTCTGCGCTTTGCATGGCAATATCTGGCCGCCAGCCGGATTGATGTGAATATGCTGTAAACGTGGTGGCCTCTGCTAGCAGATCTGTCCACACATGCGCGGGAACCGCTGCGGGATCCCCGTATGTACCGATGCGAACGAAGCGCCCGCGCCCTATGGTGTTGCGATCTGCTACATTGTCCGCGGTTGGGTAAACGCCACGCAGGAATGATTTGTAAACAATCAAAACGCCTTGGCCTAAGTTAACATAACAGCGCCGCGCCTTGGCTTGCTTGCGCTTGGGGTCCGTTGTTACTTCCCCGCGCATGGTGCAATCACCACATATTGAGAAGTCTTCGCCCGTCTTGCTTGCTTCGAGCGGGTTTATATCGCTGCGCAAGATATAAGTTTGCACAACAGCGCCCGTTTTGGTGTTTCGGTTTGAGAACGTCGCAATAACAACGATTGATTTTCCATCCAATAGGCTTGGCCCGTTGTAGATGATTCCGGCTTTCATGATTTGATTCCTTTTTAATTGAGATAGAGTTTTATGTTAGCAGAATGTGGCCGGGATGCAAGTTTTATTTTACCTTGCGCCTTGGTTTCTTTTTACCTTGCGCCTTGCGCCCTGGCTTTTTTCTTTGCCTTGCGCCCTGCGCCCTGGCCTTTTTGTTTCTTTGCCCTGGCGGGCGGGCGCGGGATCCAGGCTCGAGCGCAGCGGGCAAAGAAAAGGGCCCCGAAGGGCCCTTGCTTTATGCGTAGTGCTTGAGGCTGTCTCGCAATTGTCGAACACTTTCAGACTTGGCGGTATTGAGAGACTTGAGTAGTTCTCTTGCCGAGTATGTATTCTCGCCTGCCTCAACGATCTTTTCCAGCGCGGTAACAATGGTCTGGACTTCCCCAATGCCGAGATCGATGCTGATCTCGATTTCAAGAGGGTTTGTGTATGATGATTTCATGGTACAGAACTTCCTTTAATTGAAGCGCCATTAGTAGCGCAGGTTTAGATTATCAAACTACCAACAAGCCGTCAACAACTATTCAATAATGAATTGAAATTAATTTTCCGCCCTGCGCCTTGACATTTTTTTCCGAGCGAAGCGAGGACCCTGCGCCTTGACAACAAAGCCCTGCGCCCTGGCGGGCGCAGGGCGCGGCTGCGAGAGTAGCCCAGGCGCGGAGACGATATACATCGGAGCGCCTGGGCGGTGGTTGTTACTTCCCGCAGCAGTGGCACTTATCTTTCTTTAAAGTATTTAGCCTGGTGCTTATCGAGGTAGTCGTTCGACTAATAGCCCACGCTAAACAGTGGATGATATCTCTGCGTTTGCCAGCACCCTCGAACTTATCCATGAACGAGAGGATCAAATCATCTTCTTTCTTCTCCCACGGGAGCGACATCCTAACCCAGTTGTGACAGCTTGGGTTAGGATGTTGGTTTAAGTTCGCGCTGCGAACGAGATTAATGCCATGCTTCCATGCATGTTTGAACTCATCGTCATAATCCCAAAAACCATTTTTATGTGCAATTTTCATTATACCCATCCCATGATGATCGGTCCGAACAGGGCTAGCGAAACCGCCAGCCCTGCACAGAAACCTAATAAGATATTAGACAGAGTATTCATCGCGCCACTCCGGATCAGCATCGATCAGCTGACCCAGCTGCTTGATCTCGCGGGCATAGGTATCGCCCATCTCATATGATCCTTCGTGCATCATGGGCGATGTCGCAGCGACAAACCATCGAGCATACGGGTCTTTAGCCTCCGCAGCTGAGTGCTTATAGGTTTTGAGCACCTTCCACACCCAGCCTGATCTGCTGGCATACGTTGCGTATGGTGTGTCTTGTGGGCGGGCTTTTCCGAATGATGTTCTTGGCATTGGTATTCCTTTCGTTTGATTAAAGTAGTGCTCCGATCATACGCTATGCATGATCGGAGCACAAGTTATTTAAGCGAGCTTGTCGAACTCTTCGATCAGCTGGTTGTACATCTTGCCAGCCTCTTCATTGCGATCACATTGCAGCATCATGATCATAAACTCGAGCTTGAACTTGAGGCGATTGCCTGTTGATTGCTTCTCTTTGGCTTCAACTGCCTCGGTGCTATACGCTGGTTGCATTGTGTAGTCTCCTTAGTTGAGTGCTGCAGGATCGCAGCGGATGCCAGCCTCTTGCGAGGCTGGGCACCGCTATGGTCCTACTTCCAAGTGAAGTGATTGACGGTGCTTGCTTTGGCATAACGCTGCCAAGTCTTGGGGTGCTGCTCCTTCCACCATGACAACGATGGTGCGGTGTTGCGGATTGTTTCAACGTAGTATGCAAACCCGCCGTCAATTGCTTGAGCGCGTAGGACTTTTTGCTGCGCTTGGTATTTCTTGATCTTTGCTTCTACTACTGCGAGTTGGTCTTGGATGTTCATGGTATCGTTTCCTTAATTGAGTGGATCGCTTGAGTGCTTCCATAACTTGTTATGGCATGCCACGATCTGGAATGTCAACACGCCAAACACAATTAATTGCATGTAATTAAAATTAATTTCACCTAATCGCGGCCCCAAAGCCCCGCTTTGGGGGTTACTTTGCCCCGCCGCTCGCGCCCGTGGCGCGACGTCCGCCCCCCATCCCCCCCTATTTGGCCCCCCGCCTCGTAGTATCTGCCCTTATTACATGGTCCCATGAAATCATTCCGAGGTTTTTCCATTGGGCCCACAAGTAGAATGCAAGTCAAACATAAAGTCTGTTTTCCTGTGAAAATTATGCCCGCTTTATTTTCATTTGGGATTAGGTTATGGTGGGCAAAAGTTTTGTTGGAGATAGATATGGCTAGCCCAGAAAGAGATGAGTTCGGAAATATGGTCGACGCGGGCGACACAAAGTATTGGAATGATGATTTTGCAGGGGGCTTTGCCAATCAGTATCCTGTGCAACGGCTGCAGAGCGGGACCCCGGGGTCCATGAGCCTCGGAGTTCAGACCATGGACCCCGGACAGAACTTGCCATTGCCCCCGGCGCGAGGCCCTGCTGGCTTTGACAACCGAGGCCCTGCTGGCTTTGACAACGATGGTTTTTTTGGTGACCCGAGGCGCATGGCGCAAGAGTTAAACTTTGACCCTGCTACGGGGGAGTATACTCCGTTTGGTTATAACGGAGGTCCTTTGGCGTCGGGAATCTTTGGCGCGACTCCGACTCCTCCTGACATGAGTTTGCTTTCTGAACAACGGACTCCGCTTTCTGACATGGGTTACGATCCGGAAACAACGGCACGCCTCGCTGCTATGTTGGATCCCAACTCAACGACACGCCCCGCCCCGCCGATACCCGGTATGGCTCCAAGGGATGGCGACCCGAGGCGCATGAGTTTGCTTTCTCCTACAACAGGGGTTAATGGCGGCACAATCCTCAACCCCGTTGCCGTGGATCCCGTCCGGGATGGCACAGTTAGCTTAGATAATGGTTTCGAACAGGAAACAACGATAAGCCCCGGCCAGCCGATACCCGGTATGATTCCAAGAGTGGGTGCCTTTGAGCCGTTGCCGATACCCGGCGGTCAAAGAAGTTTTTCATATCCGAATGTTGAAAGGGATGCGAGCGTTCCTTCTTGGATGGTTAACAACCCTGACTTTGATCCAATGGGCGCAAGTCAATCGGGCATGCAGGAGTACACGAACCCTGCTACTGGCGAGACGTACATGGGTGGGACTTCTAGCAACAACCAGTACATGGTTGATCCTTCTTTAGAGGGTGAGTTTACTACTCCTAACAGGGGTGGTTCTTTGATGGGCTCGAACGGTTCTGAGTTCAGCGGTATTTTCGGCGCGTCTCCGACTCCGACACCCTCTCCGGACATTGGCCTTCCGACATTGGCCCCTGTTTCTTCGACTCCTGCTCCGAGTGCTTCGCAGCCTACTCCTTACACTCAGGATTTTGATTCCATGCATCGTGAGCAGCATTCTCAGATGGGTGGTGGGATTACTAGCGTTGCTCCTTCGGACAATTTCACGCGCCCTACTTGGAGCGGGTCTCCTGGTCCGATGTCCATGGGCAATCCTTTTAGTTTCCAGCAGCCTGGTTATCAGACGGGCAGTCCGTTTGGTTCGATGCCCAGTCAGTTTGGGGGCGGTTTACCTCGGGGGTATTATACATAATGGATTATTATGAGTTAGCGGACATGATGGCGGAGCGTTATGGGTTAGACCCTGCTATTTTCCGTCGTCAGATTATGGCTGAGAGTACGTTTAACCCTGACGCTGTTAGTCCTGACGGGGCTTTAGGTTTGAGCCAGGTTATGCCTAAGACGGCAGCGAAACCTGGGTACGGGGTTACTCCATTGGCGTCTGACTTGATGACTGATCCGGAGGAGAACTTGCGGTTTGGCGCGGAGTACATGCGGGCGATGCTTGATAAGTTTGACGGGAACTATGAGTTAGCGTTGTCTGCGTACAATGCGGGCCCTGGTGCGGTTGAGAAGGCTGGCGGGGTTCCTCAGAACGAGGAGACGCTTGGTTATTTGTCGAAGATCATGCCTGATCGTAGTACGGAGGAGTCCAGTCGCCCTCAGACCACTGGCGGTATTGAGGCTGCATTGAAGACGTTAGCGGAGTCGGACGGTGGATCGGAGGCTGATGACTATGAGTCTGCGATGGCTGGTTTGTCTATGTTGACCAAGGCTTTTAGTCCCCGGAAGGTTAGTCCTTTGAAGGCGAGTGCGTCTGTGAGCCGCGGCAGTGGCGGGAATGC
>Ga0209192_10000291_pt1 | contig 55266 bp, 40 predicted proteins | sample ArcticOcean_MG_C_11_FD_187433 | JGI IMG/M metagenome (GOLD analysis project Ga0209192, IMG submission 187433) | Marine microbial communities from western Arctic Ocean - ArcticOcean_MG_CB2_154 (SPAdes) (version 2) | ecosystem: Environmental > Aquatic > Marine > Oceanic | place: Arctic Ocean... | reverse complement strand
TCGCTATCCGGGGATTGCCTGTGATGTCGAGTCCTACAGCTACTTCCCGTTACTTGAAGAAATGGGCTACATCCCTACCATGAAATTCGCAGCTGGTTTTGAAATCATGGAGTACTGTCAGAAGATGGCAGAAAAGTTTGGCTTCTACGATAAGTGTCTATTTCATACCACAGTCGAGAAAACTGAATGGGAAGAAGATGCTGGACGTTGGACAGTTAGTACCGACAGAGGCGATGCCATGCGCGCAAAGTTTGTGATTTTGGCAAATGGTATTTTAACAACGCCTAAATTGGCGCGCATAGAGGGTATGCAATCCTTTCAGGGGGATGCTTTTCATACTTCTCGCTGGGATTACGAAGTCGATTTGAAGGACAAGCGAGTGGGCATTATTGGTACGGGTGCCACAGCTGTCCAAGCGGTTCCTGAACTCGCAAAAATTGTCAAAGAGCTTTATGTTTTTCAACGAACGCCATCTTCCATTGATGTGCGTGATCAGCGGGAAACGTCGGCTGAAGAGTTTGAGGAGTGGTCCAAAGAGCCCGGTTGGGCAAAAGCGCGTCGCGCGCGCTTTGCGCGTATTTCTGAGGGTCGCACAGCTATGAAGGCCAATGATGATTATCTTGCAGGGCGAGTGCCCGATTTCAAAGAACGCAAACAATACTCTGGAGACATAAGCCCGGCAGAATTAGTACAAAAACAGTTGGATACCAACTTTCGGATCATGGAACAAATTCGCGCGCGAGTTGACGCAATAGTAGTCGACCCTGTGACTGCGGAGGCATTAAAACCCTACTATCCCTATGGTTGTAAACGACCCACATTTCACGATGAATATTTACCGACTTTTAACAAGCATAACGTGCACTTGGTCGATGCTGCTCCGCGCGGTGTTAGCAAGATCAACGAACGCGGGGTGGTGCATGAAGGTAAGGAGTACCCTGTAGATGTGTTGATTTACGCCACTGGTTTTCAGTGGATGGCAACCTCAACTTTCAACATGATCGTTGGGCGTGGTGGTCGTTCGCTAAAGGATAAGTGGGAGCAAGAAGGCACAAAAACCTTTTTGGGTTTGCACAGTAAAGGCTTCCCTAATCTATTCGTTGTGTCGGGTCCACAGGGTGGTGGAGGCAGTTTTAACTTTACCAATGCCATTGAAGAGCATGGTGACTACGTGGTTTGGATGCTGAGTAAGATGCGCGAGAATGGTGAGGACATTGTTGACGTGAAAGCTGAAAACGAAGAGCAATATGCCGAGCATTGTCGTCAGGCGGACGAGTTAACAAGGCCATTGCGCGACTGCATAACGTACTACAACGGTCATGGAGAGGCCGAAGCAGGTAGCCTAGCTTACTATGGGGGTGGCGCTTGGCATAAATATAGGGCGCGTGCACAAGAAGATCTAGAGCCGTACATATTTGAAAAGACAAAAAATTGAAAAAACAGGAACGCTAGCTGAATCCTTTTCAGATAATTTGAAAATCAGTTAATCGGCGCCGCACAAGAGGCGACTTAGCTCAGTTCTATTATAGTTGAGAAGCAGACAAGAAAGGTCGTCTTATATTTGTGACGTTCGTAAGAGTGCTCTCTTAGCAGCTGTCGTTCGATGAAAGTGCTTTGGCATTCGGGTCAAGCGCTGATCAAAAGGCGGCGCCAGACGCTCACTGCGTAACCCCGCAGCAGTCTTTCGACGGTTGCGGAAGAGTTGCAAATTCTAACCCCAGTCTTTCAACTGTTGCGGAAGAGTTGCAAATTCTAACCCCAGTCTTTAGCGCGCCTTTATCGTTAGTCAAATTGTTTATCGGTGCTTGCAAAGAAAAAGTAAAATGCTCCGCCAAAAAATGTCACACCTGCGGTAACGTAAAAAACCATATCCCATGAGTTCGTCACATCAAGGATCACGCCTGTCAGTATTCCGCCAACGAGGCCTGGAATGGCGGCAAACGTATTGGTTACACCCATCAACCTGCCGGTATGTTTAGGTCCGATATCAGCGTGATTGACGATATACCCTCCGGCACCGAACCCACTGAACAACTTGCCTACGCAGATGATGGCCATCACACCAAAAGTGGTAGTAAATTGAGGTACTAAACAAAGGCACGTTGCCAGACCGCCAAAGGCCAGTGTGTTGCAGAGTTTTCTAACGGTAATAAGTTTAACGCCACGTGCAATAAGGTTATCTGCAAAGTATCCGCCAAGGTTAGCTGAGATGAAACTGGCTATATGCGGAAGCATCGCAATGACGCCCACTGCAGCAAGTTCAATCCCAAGCTTTTCGTTTACGAATGTTGGCAGCCATGACAAGAAGACAAAAAGGGTGTAGTTGTTGCAAAAATGCGCTACGGCAATTGCCCAAAGTGGTCTATTAAATAGCCATATTCTCCAACTTAGATCCTCTCCGGGTCCGGAGGCAGGCGCGTTGTCTGTAATATAGGCCAATTCTTTTTCAGAAATAGTTGCAGATTCTGCTGGAGAGGAGGTTACTTGCTTATTCCAGAAGAAGTACCAAACAAATCCTATTGCCCCATATAAATAAAACGCCCATTGCCAGCTAAGTTTGGTGATGATGATCGGTGTAACGACCAAACCGAATATTGTGCCTAGCGGTATGGCGCTATTCGTCGCGGCAACGGATCTTGAGCGCTCGCCCTTGGGAATCCATCTGGCATAAAGACTGTGCCACGCCGGAAAGGTGACGCCTTCTCCTAAACCCATGCCTAATCTTGCAAGGATCAAAATGGTGAAGCCTGCTGCCGCGGCGAAAGGCGTTACTAAGGTGAATAGTGACCAGGTAATTAGGCCCACGCCTAGCACAATTTTTGCACCGATTCTGTCGGACAATATTCCGCCATAGATTTGAGTCACCATATAAGCAAGGTAGAACGAGCCTAAAACAATGCCCTTTTCGGTATTACTCCATCCAAGTTCTGCACCCATTGGTATGATCGTAAGCGAGATGACTACCCGATCTATATAACAAATGAATACGGCGGCCATTGTTAGCGCGATAATTCTAAATCTTTCGGGTATCTGCAATCTTATGACTCCTTGGGTAGGTTAAAGCTATACCGGAACAGCAGCCAGGTCCAGAGTTTGTCAAAGTAGGTAATGTCTGCTTTACGCAACGCACGTTTTCAATAAGAAGAATAGTGGTGAGTATGTCAAAATTTCCCCCACGGTTAGCAGTGCGTGCAATTGCGGCTTGTGGTCAAGCTTCGTATTTGGAGGGCAGAGTGACCGCTGAAGAGTGACCTCTGAAGAGTGGGCGACGATTGAGTGAGCGACGATTGAGTGAGCGATACGCCGATGTTACCCGCTTGCGATAACAAATTTCTGTGATGCGCCAACCGCAAAAATGACATCAAAGAGAATTTAATTGCTCGCCACGCCTTACGATCAGCGTAAGTTCCTGAGCTTGGGGTGGTCTTTACAGCGCGTTGACAGTTTAACGTCACTTATGTGGTCTGATAAGGAAGCTCGATATGCCGGGTGGACTGCTGATCAACGTCATATCTTTGCTCAATGTAATCTCGCTGAAATGTACGCGTATGCCACCGGCTAAGACTTTGGAAGTGATGTTGAAAAAGCTGTTTAGTGGCTCACGCGTGCTGCTGAGCAGGGTGGTGTAGAAGTTCAATACAAGCATAGGGTAATTTAGTCTGATTTCTCGGCCGTTGGTATAGCTGAGTCTGTCGAGGCTTCAGGCGCCCGGTAATCTGTTAATAAATCAAAGATGGTTCTATGTCCTCAGTTATAGTATCTCATGGTAGCGCAGTGGATAGAGCAGATGTTGATCTAGTAAGTTGGTGTGGATTGCCTGATCTTACGGACCAACAACATGATGCTTTGTGGGGAGAAATGAACCCACAGTGTTTGCTAGAGCTCTGTGATCATGCTGAAATTCTTATAACTGGTGACTCTGACGAGTTGCCCGGCTATAGCGATGAGTATTACAAGGTCTGAACTTCTGATCCCGCTTTGTTAAGAGCAGAGTTAAGAGTTAAGAGCAGAGTTAAGATTTTGAGATTTCCGGGTCAAAAATAGCCCTGTTGAAACCTTATACATCCCTCCTTTAAGGGTGTGACGGGTTAGAAAAGGCGCCAGTAGGGCGCCAGAGCTTACAGAATTGCTCAATTTTCACTGCTAAAAGCTAAGGTTCAGGTCGCTGGGACCGCGATCCTGAAATTTGAAAACGAGACTGGCGGTATTTTCATTCGATGCTGACAGTCCGTCCGCCTAGCGCGCTTTTAGCCCGTCTTTCTTCAGCGCCCATAGCAGTACGTCTAGACGGTCTTGGCCGAAGTAGGCTTCGCCCTTATAGCCACAGGTGGGTACCCCCCAATGCCCCGCTGCTTCGTGGGCTTTTTGATTGGCTTGTATAGCTTCTTCTAACCGTGATGGCTGGCTTCGTATTTGCTCATCCATTGAGCCTAAATCTAGGTTGCCGCGCCGCGCTGCTTCCCTCAGGTGCTCACCTTGATGCCAGTTTTTGGTGCCGGACCACACTAGCCGGGAGACTTCATCAGCAAACTCAATGCCGCAGCCTTGCTCTTGAGCAAGAATGCCGAGCATGGTCAGCCTGTGGATGTAGGGCTGTTGTTCGTCGGTATATGGCTTGCCGTCCTCGCCTCGATATTGGCCCACAGGGTCTGGCTGTGGCCATACCAAGGGCAGTTGTAAAAATTCAGCCACGCGCACTAGGTCGGTCATAAAGTAATTGCTCCATTGGGCAGGTACCTGATGAAAGAAGTCTGGGGTGCGTATCGCTATGGGGTACACCGGGCGGAAATTAACTGTTAAATCATAGGTCTCTTGCCACTGTCTAAGGCGCGGAGTTGCCAAGTAAGACCAGGGGCTGCGGAACGACCAAAACACATCAATGTCCATTTTTTCTCCAAAAACTATTTTGCCCAGATGAAAGTGGGTTAACCAAAGTCTCATTCGGCTTCGACAATACTCAAATTTATTTCAAAGTTCCACTTCATAATGCGTAGTGGGGCTTGTTAAGTGTCTGAAATTGAAGCAAATAAAATCTCAATAAGGTGTTTTCTTCGTGGACCTTTTGCGTCCAAGCGGCCTAACGGATTTAACTACAAACTTGGACTAAGTATTACCCTTTGGCGAACTTCAGGGGCGAGTCATTCGGATAATCTAACTTAATCGCTCTACTTATGACGAAAAAGTTTGCGTCAACTTTTGGTATCTGTTAAAAAACCTGCCGCAATCATTAGACAACTGGAGGGTATACTTATGATTAGAAAAACTGGCCTCATTTCCGGGGCTGCTTTCGCCGCACTTCTTGCGCCAAACCTAGTAATGGCAGAAGGGCGTCAAATCGAAGAGGTCATCGTGACCGCTGAGAGACAAGAAGCGTCTATTCAAGACACATCTATTTCAATCACCGCATTTACTGGTGAATTCATCGACGATTTCGGTATTCGAAATCAGGAAGATTTGCAGAACTTTGTGCCTGCTACAACGATTCAGCCCTACGACGCTACAGTTCGTGGTGTTGGCCGTAACTTCCGTGCTCTGGGCGGCGATCCCGGCGTAGCAACATACATGAACGGTGTTTACTCAGAAGATTTGTTGACTGCAACTGCAGCAACCTTTTGGGATGTCGAGCGTATTGAGGTTCTGCGTGGACCACAAGGCACACTTTACGGCCGTAACGCTGTTGGTGGCGCGATCAATATTCTTTACAAAGAACCTACTGAGGAATTTGAAGGTGCTATGAGAGCCATTGTTGGCGACTTCGGCACTCAGGATTATTACGGGGCATTCTCCGGACCACTCATCGAAGACAAGCTACTAGGTCGAGTAAACTTCAGCTATCGCGAAAGAGATGGATCAATTGAAGAACTTGGGCCGAGCGAAGATCTGGACGGCTTAGGTACAGATAACCTAGCAGTTCAATTGAAGTGGAAAGTTAGCGACACAGTGACTGTCGACGTACGCCAAAACTGGATGGACATTGATCGTTCGTTTGGTGGTGCTAACGGCGCTGGTCTAGTTGTACTTAACGAAGACGGCAATGACTCTCGAAGCACTGAGATTGTCCCTGGTTATCGTTTCATCGATCGCGATCAGACAAACGCTTTGGCTAATGACTTCTTTGATCCAAGTAGTTCAGTGAGAAGCTTCACTAACCCAACTTCGGGTGTTGTTCAGGAAGCTCAGTCAAACCGCCTCGGTTTGGACTACGCAGACTTTGATGGTTTTCAAAATGCTGCTGCGTCAATGGATGGATTCAATACAACGTCAGCATCAAGCCTTGCCAACCTGAATTCTTGTGTATTCCCTAACGACATTGACGGCGACAAGCTGTGTGCCGCAACTAATGGATTGAATCGTGAAGAATTCAACCAGCAGGGTACTCAGGCTACCATCACTTGGGATGCCTCAGACGCATTGACCATTAAGTACATTTATGGCCAAAACAAGCTGTCCTACCAACGTACGACAGACGATGATAATACTTACAGTCAATTCCATGATCGTCAGTTTTATGTCAATCACGAAGCCGATTACAGCTCCCATGAATTACAAGCGTTCTTTGAGATCAATGACACCATGTCTGTGACCTCTGGCGTTTTCTGGTACGACGCTTTGATTGATCAACGTGGCGACTTCTACTCATCAGTCAACGAAGCACGCATGACAGATGCTCGCACCTATTCTGGCGACATCGTATTGGGTGCAGTAGGTACTTCAGCTGGCGTCCTTAACAATGCCAATCTTCTTGGTGTTCCTGTAAATGCTATCTTGGGTGCTCAGGCAGGCGTTAACCTATTCAGCGCGAAAGATTCGTGCATGGTTGAAAATCCAGCAGACACATGTGCGCGTAACTACTCGGCTAACAACAGTCTTGAATCCTTGACCATTCTTGATGCCGGCAGAAACGACAACCTACAGTTGGGTCTATGGGAAGGCGACAACGGTACTGCGCCAAACTTAGACGTAATCAATGGGCCAAACACCCAGGGTTCAGATTTGCTTTACGCAACTCAAACTCAACGTGAAGCATTTGCAGCTTATACACAAGGTGTATGGGACTTCGCAGAAAACTTCACTTTGACAGTAGGTGTTCGCTACGCATGGGATGAAGTGACCGCAGAGGAAAACCTTTTCCGCTACACAGAGATCTTCAGCACCAACCAGGTATTGGCTCGTTTCATTACTGATGACTTTGTAAGCCCAACTGATACAGCAACTTCTGCTGCATTGTTTGCGTTGAACTCAGCCAATGGTGGCTTCGAACTAGATGCTAATGGTGACGTTGCCCTTGATCAATATGGTCAGCCAATTGGTACTAACCTTGCGGTTAACGGTGGTATTCCTGTCGCAGTGAGCGTATACCGCCCATTCGTACGTAAAGATGAGAAAGTAACCGGTCGTATTAATCTAGACTGGGATATCAATGATGATTTCATGATGTACTTCTCAGCGACTTCAGGTTTCCGCTCTGGTGGTTACAACCTCGTATTCTTCAGCAACACTGCAGATTATGATCCAGAAGAGTTACTTGCTTACGAAATTGGTTATAAAGGCCAATTCTTAGACAACACATTGCAGGTCAACGGTTCGTTCTACATGTACGACTATGAAACAATTCATACAGTCGGTACCGAAGTAACAAGCCTTGGTGGTACATCTACTTCAGTTTTAGAAGCACCTGGTGCTGAAATTCTGGGCGCTGAAGCCGAAGTATTATGGCTAGCAACAGATGCGTTAACTTTAGGTGGTAACTTCAGTTTCACGCCTAGTGAATATACTGAAGACCTCAACGTGATGGATCCAGCTGACGTTTCAACGCCTGTATCGTTGTATCCAGATCAGTTGGTCAGTGAGAAGAACATCAATGGTAACCAACTGCTTCAGGTGCCTGAAATCAAGTACACCGTATTTGGTACATATGGCATTCCACTAGCCTCTGGCGCAAATGTAGATTTGTCTAGTGTCTACTCATGGACGGACGAAGTGTTCTATTCTCCTTTCGAGAATGATCGCGATAAGTCCGAATCATATGGACGTTTAGACGTACGAGCTACTTGGACTAACAGTGCACAAAACGTAATAGTTTCTGCTTATGTCAACAACATCTTAGATGACGTTGCTGTATTGCAGGTACTGCGTAATGGCGAAGAAGAAAACTTCCGCGTCAACGCTGGTACAACACTGCCACGGATGATGGGCCTAGAATTCACCTATAAGTTGGGTGCCTACTAGACCTCAATACACCGACAGATAATTTATCTGTCGGCGTAATGATGGCCTTTGATAACAAGCCACCTTCGGGTGGCTTGTTGCGTTTGGGGATTAATAAGTGCCTTGTAAATGGTCTATCTGCCGGCAAGAAAACAACGCCACTCGACTGAGCATTAAACGCTCTGCGCAAAATTCTCTTCGATACATCTGCCAACTAAAACCGATGCCCACTTAGGCTGAGCGCTCCTAACCCAGCACTTGCTCACTCATGCAAGCTACCCGCTAAAGCGCATAGGTTTGGTCATGAGTCCGGTAAATTCTATTCGCCTCCAGGTTACCCTTTTTCTACTTTTCCCCCATTTGTTGTTGTTTAGTCTTGTGTCCTTGGTTAGCATCCCGCGATGAAATTTAATACAGATGACTTACGCATAACTGGGATGGCAGAAGTTCTGCCTCCTGAAGACCTTTTACAAGAGTTACCGTTATCGGATGAGGCTTCGACCTTAGTCTTTAATGTGCGCAACCAAGTCAGCGATATTGTCGCTGGGCGGGACAAGCGGTTGCTAGTGATTGCAGGCCCTTGTTCCATTCATGACCCTTCAGCTGCTTTAGAGTATGCCTCGCGCTTGCAGGCCCAAGCGGCTCAGTACTCAGATCAACTGTGCGTCTTAATGCGCGTGTACTTTGAGAAGCCGCGAACTACTGTGGGTTGGAAAGGGCTTATTAACGATCCGCGTTTAGACAATAGCTTTGATATTAATCAGGGTCTACGCACAGCTAGATCCGTACTCAAAGATATTGCTGAGTTGGGCATAGGCGCTGGCACCGAATACTTAGACCCAATTACGCCTCAGTATATTGGCGACATTGTTGCTTGGGGCGCTATAGGCGCGAGAACTACAGAAAGTCAGATTCACCGTCAATTAGCCTCGGGCCTTTCTTGCCCAATTGGCTTCAAGAACAGTACCTATGGTGACGTCCAAGTTGCAGCAGACGCGGTGAAGAGTGCTCAGCACCCGCATATCTTTTTATCTGTGATGAAGTCTGGCAAATCTGCTATTTTTTCCACATCAGGTAACGAAGATTGTCACGTTATTCTGCGGGGTGGTAAGACGCCTAATTTCGATTCTGCATCCATCGAAGCGGCAGCCAAATTGCTCGCAGATGGCAACTTAAATGACCGCCTTATGGTGGACATGAGTCACGCCAATAGTGCGAAGGACCATATGCGGCAACTAGATGTTTGCACCGATCTATCGAAACAGATTGCCGCCGGTGAAGAGCGCGTTATGGGCGTGATGATTGAAAGCCACTTGGTTGCCGGCAAACAAAGTTTGGGCGCCGAGCTGACTTACGGTCAAAGCATTACGGATGCGTGTATCGGCTGGGAAGATACCGTTACTTGTTTAGATCAGCTTGCAGAGGCAGTGGCCAAACGTTCAGCTTAGGCGTGTGCTTGTAACGATGAGCCATTGCCCGTCCCGGGCATTATCGTAGTCGTCTTTATCGTGATCAAAATAGGTGGGGTTTGCAGAGTTTTTGGTTGTTGCGGTGGGCGGGTTTTTGATCTGCCCTCGGGCATCTGGCTTTATGTTTTTTCTTTGGTTACCGATCATCGGTGGTACGCATCAGCATCAATGTTTAGTCATCTCTAGTCATCTCTAGTCATCTGTGGCGACGAAGTCCTCGCGTGAACAAATTATTAATCCCTAAAACGAAACAAGCCACCCGAAGGTGGCTTGTTATCAAATGCCATCATTATACCGGCAGATAGACTATCTGCCGGTGTAGTGAGGTTTAGTAAGCACCCATCTTGTAGGTGAATTCTAGACCCATCATGCGTGGCAAGGTTGTACCCGCATTGATGCGATAGTGCTCGCCTTCGCCATTACGTAGCACCTGCAATACAGCAACGTCATCTAAGATGTTGTTGACATAAGCAGCAACAATGATGTTCTGGTCGCTGTTGGTCCAAGTAGCACGAACATCTAGACGTCCATAAGACTCACCCTTTTCGTTCTCGTTCTCAAAAGGAGAGTAGTAAACCTCGTCAGTCCAGGAGTAAACGCTAGAAAAATCTAGGTTTGCGCCAGAATCGAGCGGAATACCGTACATACCATACACTGTGTATTTCAGCTCAGGTACTTGTAGCAGCTGCTTACCATTGATGTTTTTCTCATTGGTTTCCTGATCTGGATACAAAGATGTAGGACGTGAAACGTCGCCTGGGTCGAGGACGAATAGATCTTCATTGTACTCGCTAGGTGTGAAACTAAAGTTGCCGCCTAAGGTAATTGCATCTGTTGCTAGCCATAGTACTTCAGCTTCCATACCCAAGATTTCTGCACCAGGGGCTTCTAATACTGAGGTCGACGTACCACCGAGGGAGGTCACTTCCGTAGCTACAGTATGAATGATTTCATAGTCATACATGTAGAACGAACCGTTGATCTGCAAAGTGTTGTCTAGGAATTGGCCTTTGTAACCAATTTCGTAGGCAGTTAGCTCTTCGCCATCATAGTCAGCTGTGTTGCTGAAGAATACAAGGTTGTAACCACCAGAGCGGAAACCCGAAGTAGCCGAAAAGTACATCATTAAGTCATCGTTGATGTCCCAGTCTAAATTGATACGACCTGTTACTTTCTCGTCTTTACGTTTGAATGGACGATAAACGCTCAGTGCGAAAGGTACGCCACCGTTAACCGCAAGGCTAGTACCAATTGGCTGGCCCCACTCATCAAGAGCAACGTCACCATTAGCGTCCAACTCGAAACCGCCGTTTGCTGTGTTAACTCCAATTAAACCGCCATACAGACCTGTAAACCCATTTCCGCCAGTCTCCGAATAGCGGTATAAGTTTTCTTCCGCTAACACTTCATCCCATGCGTAGCGAATACCTACTGTTAAAGTTAGGTCTTCAGCAAAGTCCCATACACCTTGGGTGTAGGCGGCGAAGGCTTCACGCTGAGTCTGGGTTGCATAGAGCAAATCAGAACCAATAGAGTTTATTCCGTTGATTACGTTCAGTTCGCTGTTCGTTCCATCATCGCCGTACCACTGGGAAAGATACAAGTTGTTGTTTCTAACGTCACCTGCTGCGCCACCCAAGGCAATAGCATTAAGATCTAGAGCTTCCCCGCTGTTTTCAGAACTAAAGTTGCGCGCGCAAGCTGGGCCAGGGTTCTCGACCAAGCAGGTGTTCTTAGCTGAGAACAAGGTTGCCATTGGACGTGGGCCGAGGAGCTGTGAAGCAGATGTGCCTTCTGGAATTCCGGTTGCCGCAGATAAACCGGCGCTCAATGCAGTGTTATCCACATACGCATTCTGCATTCGGTCAGAGCCCACTGATGAGTAGAAATCACCACGTTGATCAATCAATGCGTCGTACCAAAAGACACCCGATGTAACAGAGAATGTGTCACTGAAGTCGTAGAACGCTTGTAATTCATGGGAGCTATAATCAGCTTCATGATTTACATAGAACTGACGGTCATGGAATTGGCTGTAAGTATTGTCATCATCTGTCGTACGGACGTATGACAGTTTGTTTTGGCCATAAATATACTTAACAGTCAGTGAGTCTGAAGCATCCCAAGTAAGGGTTGCTTGAGTTCCCTGCTGGTTGAATTCTTCACGATTCAAACCATTCGTTGCTGCGCAAATCTTGTCGCCGTCTATATCCCCTGGGAATACACAAGAATTCAACTTGGCAAGACTTGCAGCTGAAGTTGTATTAAATCCATCCATAGATGCTGCAGCATTTTGAAAGCCATCGAAGTCTGCGAAGTCCATACCGAGTCGATTGGCCTGAGCTGAACGAACCTCTCCAGTAAGAGGGTTAGTGAAAGATCTAACAGCCTGGTTGGGGTTGTAGTAATCGTTCGCGTTAGGTCTAATTGTTCCTGCAGCAACTCCGTCAGCCACACTCACACCATCACCTAGAGTGGTTGGATTGTTGTCAACCATATCGACAAAACGATAGCCAGGTACAATTTCAGTAGAGCGTGAATCTTGGCCGTCCTCATTGAGAACAACTAGACCCCCGCCGTTGGCACCACCAAACGCACGGTCAATGTCCATCCAGTTTTGGCGAACATCCAGCGTAACCGTATCGCTGATGTTCCACTTTAGCTGAATAGCTAGGTTATCTGTACCGAGGCCATCAAGGTCCCTGGTTGGCCCAATTTCTTCAATAGAGCCATCTCTTTCGCGATAGCTGAAGTTAACTCGACCTAGGAGCTTGTCTTCGATGATTGGTCCAGAGAATGCACCGTAGTAGTCTTGTGTACCGTAATCACCGACGATAGCTCTCACAGCTCCTTCAAATTCTTCTGTAGGTTCTTTGTAAAGAATGTTAATCGCACCACCGACGGCGTTACGACCATAGAGCGTACCCTGTGGTCCTCGAAGAACCTCAATACGTTCAACGTCCCAAAAAGTTGCCGCGGTCGCAGTCAGCAAATCCTCAGAGTAAACACCGTTCATGTAAGTGGCTACGCCTGGATCGCCGCCTAGGGCCCTGAAGTTACGACCAACACCACGCACTGTGGCGTCGTATGGTTGAATCGTTGTAGCAGGAACGAAGTTCTGCAAGTCTTCCTGATTCCGAATGCCGAAATCGTCAATGAATTCACCGGTAAATGCGGTGATAGAGATTGAGGTGTCTTGAATAGACGCCTCCTGTCGTTCAGCGGTCACAATGACCTCTTCGATCTGTCTTCCTTCCGCCATCAGTAAGTTTGGCGTTAGAAAAACAGCAAGTGCTGCCCCAGTAATGAGGCTAGTTTTTTTCATCATCAGTTTACCCTCCAGTTTCTGATTATCATTAGTTAACATATACCAAAAGTGCACGCAAACTTAATATGTAAGGACGATTTTTCTGGTAATGGGAAGAATAGTTACAGATTGGTTGGCGATCTAAAAGTGTTGGAGAGACCAAAAATACCGTGTTTTTAGAGAGCTATTGAAGTAAAAAAATTGTTAGATTTTGAAATTATCAAAAAGTCAGCGAATTTGTCCATTTTTTCGTGGTGCTTGGCAATTCCTTGATTTTTGATGTGTTATTGGTGGAAAATTTTCTCGTTTTTTTAAAGCGTAAGCTATTTAGGCTTTTGGTCGAATTTGGGAAGAAAATTCTCACTTGGACAATTTGCTGATGTTAATTAATGGTGGGTATTTGGTGTTTCTTTTCTCATGACGCGGCATTCAACTAGGTGGCTATGCGTTAGTGAACTGCTATTATTTGGCTACTAAGACACACTAATATTAGAGGGGTCGGATTTGCTATGGAACATTTTGACGTAATTATTGTGGGAGCGGGAATTTCTGGCGTGAGCGCCGCGGTACATGTGGGTCGAGAATGCCCAGATAAGAGTTACTGTGTACTAGAGCGCAGGGAAAGTGTTGGCGGTACGTGGGACTTGTTTAAGTACCCGGGTATTCGTTCTGACAGCGATATGCACACCCTAGGATTTAACTTCAAACCGTGGAAGGAATCTAAATCGATAGCAGATGGTCCGGCCATTCTGAAATACGTGAAGGAAACCACTCAAGAGTATGGGGTTGATAAAAATATTAAGTTCTCCCACAAGCTCACCAACGCGCAGTGGTCATCCCACGACGCGAAGTGGACCTTGGATGTAGATCATGCAAGCGAGCAGGTTCAAATCAGCTGTAACTTTTTGTTTATGTGCAGTGGCTATTACAGTCATGACGAAGTGCACGACCCAGGCATTGACGGCGTAGAAAATTTTTCCGGAGATGTAGTCAATCCGCAGTTTTGGCCTGACGGTTTGGTGCATAAGGGTAAGCGTGTAGTGGTTGTGGGCAGCGGAGCAACGGCCATGACGTTAGTGCCGAATATGGCAGCAGGCGGCGCTCAAGTGACTATGCTGCAACGCTCGCCAACCTATGTAGTGGCGCGCCCAGATCAAGACGCGCTGGCGAATTTTCTGCGCAAGATAATGCCGGAGAAGTGGGCATACAATTTGACCCGATTCAAAAATATCGAAATGCAGCGCTACTTCTATTATCAAACCCGCACAGCCCCAACAAAAGTTAAAAAACAGTTGTTGGATATGGTTAAGAAAATGTTGCCAGCAGATTACGATATGGCAAAGCACTTTACCCCAAGTTATAACCCATGGGACCAACGCCTTTGTTTAGTGCCCAATGCTGATCTGTTTGAGTCCATTAAGTCTGGCAAAGCCGAAGTGGTTACGGCGGAGATAGATCAAATTACTGAGAACGGTATACGCCTAAAAAATGGTGATGAGTTGGCTGCGGATATTATTGTTTTAGCGACAGGTCTGAAGCTTGAAGTGCTGGCCGGTGTGCCATTTTTCGTCGACGGCGAGGCTGTAGATTTTTCTAAGCAATTTACCTACAAAGGTATGATGTACTCTGGTGTGCCGAATCTTGCCAACACTTTTGGTTATGTGAACGCGTCATGGACGCTACGCGCGGATTTAACCTCCGAGTGGGTTTGTCGTCTTATTGAGCATATGAGCAAAAGTGGTGCAACTCAGGTGATACCTGTACTGCGCGAAGAAGATCAGGGTATGCAAACCTTGCCTTGGATAGCTGACTTCCCAGCCGGCTATATGCAACGGGTTATGCACTTGTTCCCCCAGCAAGGGGAAGGTCCTTGGAAAAATACTCAGAACTTCGCCCTAGATAAGAAGATGATCCGTAAGGCGCCAGTTGCGGATAGCGCTTTGGTTTTTTCTGCTAACGGAAAATCTAATTCTGCTGATCCACGGCAGAGTGAGATTGACACTCAGGCCCAGCAGTCGGCGGGTTAGTTCTGGTTGCAGGTAGATGGCGTCTGCTTGACGATTTGTTGCTTTCATCGTCCTGCCTACTTTGCGAGGAAAAAGTCGCTAGTTCTAGTTCTAGCTCTAGCTCTAGCTCTAGTTCTAGCGTTGTCACAGGTCGAGACGGTGCATTCACATTGAAGATTTTATGAGAGTGCGCAGTCTCATTTCCAATGCCCGTGGCAGGAGACAATTTGTTACGTGCAGTACAACTTCCTGACGCTCTTTGATTGGTTGCAACCACAGGCTTTAAAGGTGGTTGGTGAAAAGCACGCTTTCAAGGTCTGAGGCCACTGGTCTGTTATTGAGGTGTTGGCCTTGGCGCAGTTAATTTTTTGTATCTGACAACAGCAAAATCTTCTCTTTGTGACCGCTAATATGTCGAAGTCGGATGCCAACACAAATTGCCACAATAAACATGCCCGAGGCGATGCCGGCCCAGTATCCATAGACTCTTAGTGGTTCGTCGGTGATCAGGCCTTCAGCCAATATATAGCCTATAGGCAGAGCCAAAAACCAATAACCTATCAGGCTGAATAGCATAGGGACCGTGGTGTCCTTATAGCCGCGTAGGGCGCCAATAATGACCGCTTGAGCGTCATCAATAGTCTGATAAATAGCGATAAACAAAATCAGTACAATGGCGATAGCAATCACTTCCGGGTCGTTGGTGAAAATAGAAACCAGTTGGTAGCGCAGCCCAATTAACGCCAAACTCATAACCAGTGCATAGCCAATAGAAAATTTAAATATGGCGCCGGCAGTAGATCTTGCCGCGGCCAAATCACCGCTGCCCACCAAAAAGCCAATACGGATACTGGCGGCACTGCCAATACTCATGGGAATAACGTAAGTCATCCAGTTTAAATTGCCAGCAATGCTGTGGGCGGCCATATCAATCACACCCAAGCGTGCTACCAAAAAGCCGATTACCCCAAACAAAGCCATTTCTAAGAAAATGGCTATGCCTATGGGGATACCAAGTTTGAGGATATCCCGGCAGGTACTGAGTATTGGAAACTCAAATACCTTAAACAAGCCGGTGGCCTTAAAGTAAGGTTTGGGCAGCAGCAGCAACATGAGTAGTAGCTGTACCCAAAAGACAATGGCTGTGGCCCAACCGCAGCCCACGCCGCCCATTTCGGGAAAGCCGAATTCACCATAAACCAGGGCGTAGTTGAGAAAGCCATTGAGCGGCAATACGCTCCCGGCGATAAGCATGGGTGGACGTGTTTGTCCCAGACCCTCCAGCGTATGGCGTAGAGCCACATAAATGATAATCGGCGGCACCCCCCAACTAATGGCGTACAAGTAGTCGCTGGCAATATCAGCTATCGCAGGCTCAATGCCGGTCCACTGATAAATGATGCCTGCGTTATGCAGAAGCAGCATCATCAACGCGCTGCTGGCCAGGGCTAGCCATAAGCCTTGGCGAATTTGATGGCCGATATCAGCCATTTTATTTGCGCCGCGCAAGTGCGAGGTAATAGGTGCTAAAGCCATTGTGACGCCGGTGAGCAGCAGAAATGCTGGCCATAAGACGTTGCCACCTAGGGAAACGCCAGCAAGGTCGGTGGCCGAATAACGCCCGGCCATGGCGGTGTCTATAAAGCCGGTGCCCATGATAAAAAACTGGGTGAGTACCATGGGCCAACCTAGGGTGAAAAGCGGCGCCAGACTTTGTCTGAAGCTTTGCTTCTTCCCAGGAAGATTTGTGCCGGGCAGGGGTGGTGGAGTGCTCGCGCTAATATCCGAAGAGGGTTGTTCTATTGTCATAAGGGCGCCGAGCGTTCCAGTTTATATTGCTAATTGCAGCCGCAGTCAGCTGGCCGCGCATCAATTGTGGATGTGCGGTTGAGTAGTTTTGATGAGGTTAAGTGCATCGAACATGCTGGGCCAGAGCATGGTCTTTGTAAATCAGTTATTGGTTAAAAGACCCTGCTGAATAAACGCGCCGGAGCAATTAGCAGTGCAATTAGCAGTGCAAATAATTAAAGCAATTAACTAAAGCAATTAACTAAAGCAATTAATTAAAGCAATCAATGAAGGCTACCCCAGGATCGCAAAGATGATGTCAATTACCCTGCGCTGGGTCGCTCGTTACCCAAAATAGAGACGCGTTCCCCATAGCGACTATCGGGCCAGTAGTCCCAAACCGCATGATGCTGGGTGCAACGATTGTCCCACAAGGTCAGCGTGTTGGGCTGCCATTGCACTCGACAGGTAAGCCGGTGGGTTCGGGTGATGTGATCAAACAGCGCATTCAGGAGCGCCTTGCTCTCCCAGCCACTCATACCCTTAATGTGGGAGGTAAAACCACTGTTCACAAACAATACCTTTTCCCCGGTTTCAGGGTGGTTGATAATCATTGGGTGTTCATTCTTAGGGTAGGCGTCTCCTTCTGGAGCAGCCACCTTGTAGTTACCTAGATAGGGTAATGCGCCGTCGTGTATTGCCGTAAGGCTGCCAAGCACTTCTTTCATGGTGTCGCTGAGCAGGTCGTAGGCCAAGTACATGTTTGCAAATAACGTGTCGCCGCCGCCACTTTCTGGCGTTTCTTTTATGTAAAGAGCCGAGGCCATGGGTGGGATTTCGTCGCAGGTAACATCTGTGTGCCATGCGTTGCCCGCAGTATAAGCGGAGTTTTTGGTGGTCTTGACCGACAGTATCTCTGGGTCGCCGCCATAGCTGTGTTGCATGGGGTGTACGTGTAAGGTGCCAAACTTTCGTGCAAAGGCTTTGTGTTGGTCGCGATCAATAACTTGGTCGCGAAACACAATGACTTTCCAATCGAGCCAAGCCTGATAAATTTCGCTGAACTGCTCGTTCGACAAATCTTGCGATAAGTCTACGCCAGATATTTGCGCGCCAATGTGCGGCGTTAAACTGTCCACCCCGATCGATTCGAATCCGCTGATCATCGCCATATTTATCTCCCCAGATTTAGACTCTTGTATTCTTTCGCGTTAACAAGGCTAGCGCCCGCTGTTCTTTTAGCGCCCGCTGTTCTTTTAGCGCCCGCTGTTCTTTTAGCGCACGCTGTTCTTTTAGCGCACGCTGGCTTGCTAGCCAGTCAACACACTAACGCACTATTCAGGCAGCCCTAGTACGCGTTTAGAAATGATATTTGCTTGGATCTCGTTGCTGCCGCCATAAATGGTGGTCGCTTTGGTGTGCAACCATTCTTCCACGCTAGTGATTTCCATTTCGCTGAATTCGTTGCCACTTACGCCTAAACCTTTGAAACCCATCAGTTCGCGTTTCAGTTCTGCGCCATCTTGCTGTAACGCAGCGCCGTAGAGTTTAAAGATTGATGTGGCTGCACCTGGCGTGCCGGATTTGTTTTCTGCGTTGGCCCGTTGTGCGGTAAGGCGGAAGGCAGCCCGGTTCATGTTCAATGTTGTGACTTTCTCGCGAATGGCGGAGTCGTCTATTTTACCTTCACGTTCGCCCACATAGTTTTTCGCAATTTCTACTAAGCCACTGCCGGGTTGTGCGGGGCGCGCACCGCCGTTCAAACCACCAATGCCTGAGCGTTCAAACTGAAGTAGGCGCTTACCTACAGACCAGCCTTTGTTCAAGTCGCCGACTAAATTATCTTTATCGGCAATGGCGTTATCAAAAAAGGTTTCACCAAAAGGCGATGAGCCGGATATTAGTCTGATCGGTTTGACCGTTACACCGGGTTGGTCCATGGTCAATAAAACGAAGCTAATGCCTTCATGCTTGGGTGCGTCTGGATCCGTTCTGACCAGTGCGAACATCCAGTCGGCAGTCGCAGCGCCGGAGGTCCATACTTTCTGTCCATTGATTACAAAGTGATCGCCTTTGTCTTCTGCCTTGGAATTGAGTGCCGCCAAGTCAGATCCCGCATTAGGCTCTGAGTAGCCCTGGCACCACTGAATTTCGCCGCGAATAATCTTTGGCATATGACGTTCTTTTTGCGCCTGGGTACCGTATTCAAGCAGGGTAGGGCCGATCATAGTCATACCCATGCCACCTAATGGCATGCGTGCGCCAATATTGCCCATTTCTTCATAAAAAACTTTTGCTTGGGCTGTGCTGAGTCCACCGCCGCCAAATTCAGTTGGCCAAGTGGGTGCAGTGAAACCTTTTTCAGCGCATCGCTCTAGCCACAAAGCAACGTCTGATTCCAATTCAATTTTGGTGCTGCCAATGGCAATTTGCCCCGGCCCTTTGGCGCCCTCGGGGCAATTCTCTGCTAACCAACCACGCACTTCGCTACGAAATTCTGCTAATTCACTCATCAACGGTCTCAATATTTTTGTAATACAAAACTCTACTCGTTATAGACTATGAAACTCAATATGGAATTCACATGAGTTTTGTTGACATTTTTGTCACTGAATTTTTGTGTGTTGGCATAAGAACAGACTTGGGAGGGTTATATGGTTGAGACAATTGCGGCATTCGAGTTAGAAAATCTGCATGGGGAAAAAGTTGTTTTTTCAGGCACTGGTGAAGCTTTGGTTTGTTTTATCAAGGAGGATTGTCCAACCTGCAAAGAAGTGATGCCAGTTCTGGTTGCTTTGTACGAGCGCTTTGCCGGTGCAATCGACATACAAATTATTGGTCAAACCGCTGAGGGCAATAAACGCTTAGACAGTGCTTTTACGCCAGGTTTTTCGCTTCTAGATGACAGCGCCCTTAAAGTTTCCTTTGCCGCTGACATAGAAACAGTACCAACAGTGTATAGAACCGACGTCACTGGCGCGGTCACAGATACCCTAATTGGCTTTGTGCGTGATGAATGGCAAGACTTGTTGCAGCGTATGAGTACTGAATTTGCCAGTCCAGAGGTTCAACTTGATTGGCAAAGCTTGCCTCAGTGGCGACCCGGTTGTGGGTCGCTCTCGGTAGATCCGAGCAATGCAGATCGCCTGCGTGCTGAGGCAGAAAACAGCCCCATTAGAGCACGCAAAATTGCCATTGGTGGTCAGGATGACGAATTTGAGTTCATGTTTGATCAAGGCTTTTCAGATGGACTGCCGTTAGTTCCACCAACGCCAGAGAGAGTGTTAAGAATGCTCGAAGGTACCCGGCGTGACGCACAAGAAATTGTCGGCGTTATGGCGCCAAACCTCGGCGAGGTAACGATTGAAAAAATTGCTATCAACGCAGTAATGGCTGGGTGCAAGCCGCAATATATGCCGGTGGTTATTGCCGCTGTAGAGGCGATTTCCACCGATGATTACAATGTCCATGGTGTCATGGCCACAACCATGGGCGCCAGCCCAGTCATAGTGGTTAACGGCCCTATTCGTCACCAGATTGGTATGAATATGGGTTTGGGTGCTCTGGGCCAAGGCAATCGCGCGAATGCCACCATTGGCAGAGCTGTGCGTCTTGTTATTCGTAATGTTGGTGGTGCCAAGCCAGGGCAAACAGAACGCTCTGTATTGGGTAACCCAATGAAGTTCACTATGTGCTTTGCCGAGTGGGAAGAGCGCAATCCGTGGCAACCCATGCATGTGGAGCGTGGCTTTGATGCCTCAGATTCAGTGGTCACTGTCTTTACCATGACCAGTGGCCCGTCGTTGATCGTGGATCAAGAATCTCGCAGTGCAGATGCGCTTGCCGGCACCATGGGCCAGACCCTAGAGGGAATTTATAATCCTAAGGCACACTTCGCAACCAACTGTTTGTTGGTGGTGGTGCCAGAGCATGTAGATACGTTAATGCGTGATAACTACAGCAAAGCTGATCTGCGCCGACGCATTCAAGAAACGTCATCTCGTCCAGTTCGCGAACTTGTAGGCGACGATGTCTCTGGCGCGGGTATTAAGCCTTCGGCGGCTGCGGCTATGAGCGAGGAAGCCTTAGACCGAATGATGCCCAAGTTTAGGACCGAGGATGATATTCACATTGTGGTGGCCGGTGGTGAAGCGGGCAAGTTTTCCGCAGCCTTCCATGGCTGGGTCACCGGCAGCATAGGATCAATTCCGGTATCGCGAAAAATAGATATTTGATGCGGCGCTGAATAGCCGAATGAGTTATAAATAGATTTGTCTTTAACAGAGGAGAGTTGTGGAAATGGCGATGTTATCCATTTTGGACCCCACCGATGAGCGGGTTCCGGTGTCGCGGCAAATTACGCCCAGACCAAAACAAATTGTCGGCAATGTTGCGCTGCTTGATATTTCCAAGCCACGGGGCAATGTTTTGCTCGACCGCTTAGAAGAAACTTTGAGCCAGCGCCTACCGGATGTGAATATCACCCGCTATGCCAAGCCAACATTTTCCAAGCCAGCACCTGAAGAGTTGCGTCAGCAGATCCAGGCGAATAACGACTTTGTTATTGAAGCCTTAGCTGACTGAGGATCCTGTACCACGTGCAGTTTGCATGACACGGTATGGTTTGAGATTCAGGGTACGCCCGCGGTCTCTATCGCTTCTTCAGAATTTGTCACGGCGGCAGATGCCCAAGCGACTGCGTTAGGCATGCCTGATGCCGAGCGAGTATTTGTTCAGCACCCCATTCAGGATGCGACAGACGACGAAATGCGCGCTAAGACAGATGCTATTGTTGACAAAGTCATAGCCGCTTTGAGCCAAATGGAAGGCTCTAATACCTAGTCGTTGCTAGGCAAGTGTGGTGCTGCTTTATTCAGCAGCACCAGTGCTTTGTGTCAGGTAACAACCGACCCCGCGCTGAAGAAATGCATTCAGTTTTGCTTTACCTCGTTAGAGGTTTTTCTTAGACTTTTTTGGGTTATTCCGTCCAAGCTTGTCCAGTTGCGGACTCTGCAAGTTAAAGATGTTTGGCGGGGAACTCACAGCTTAGATTCTTTGACGCAGATTATGGGCGCCTCGTCTTAAGTCTTTGACGCCATTTTGCAGGTGAACTTGTGCCCACTGCCAGTAAGGCAGATGCCTGCTTTTTCATGGTCAGGGGAAAAGCCTCGGTTTTTTGAAATGCGCGCAATCACCCCATGGTCGTAGACCATACTCTGTAAAGGTAGTTTTCTCTTGCAACAGCAGTCACAGCGTTTTCCTAACGGTATTTATTTCGGCTATTACATTATTGGTGCCGCATTCGTTGCGCAATTTATTGCCATTGGTATGTACAGCTATGTGTTGGGATCTTTTATGGATCCTATGCTCAATGAATTGGGCTGGTCGCGTTCAGATTTCACCTTAACCCGTTCTATTGGTCAGTGCGTTATGGCATTGGTTGGTGTTTTTGTCGGTGTGCGGGTAGACCGTTATGGTGGTCGCCCCATTATGCTATTCGGTGGTGTTCTACTCTCTGTTGCTCTGTGTTTGCATAGTTGGGTGCAGACGCTTTGGCAGTGGTGGATACTCAATGGCGTAATCGTCACCGCAGGCTGCGCTATGTTGGGCAATTTGGTGGTAAACGTAACACTCTCCAAATGGTTTGTAGAACAGCGCGGGCTAGCCATAGCCGTTGCCGCAATGGGCATTTCTTTTGGTGGCATTGTGCTCACACCACTAGCTACTTGGCTCATTGATACAATCGGTTGGCGCGAATCTTGGTTGTGGTTGGGGCTTGGCACAGCGATCTTTGTTCTGCCCGTGGCTCTGCTGGTGCGCCGCTCGCCCGAAGACTATGGCCTGCATCCTGATGGTCATAGCCCAGAGCAAATCGCCCAAGGCCAAGGTCAGCGCGCAAAAGATGAGCTGGCTCGGTCTTTTACCCGGGCCCAAGCGTTACGCACTTTTTCATTTTATGCCTTGGTCATCGCTTTTGGTTTCTTTTCCATCAATATCGTTGTGATGCTGCTGCAGACGGTACCTTACTTAACGGATAACGGTTTCACCCGGACCGAGGCGGCTTATGCAATTGTCGTTGCATCGATCCCCGCCATGTTGTCAAAACCTGTTTGGGGCTACCTCATTGACCGCAGTCCAACTCAGCCGTTGGCGGCGTTATCCGCTTCACTAACCGGTGTGGCTTTAGCCTGTATTGTTTTTTCCACAACAACCGGCGAATTGTTTTGGGTTTATGCCGCGTTCTTTTTGTTGGGGGTTGGCTGGGGCGGCATGATTCCCATGCAAGAGGTCATTTGGGCATCTTTCTTTGGGCGTCGCTTTATTGGCTCGATTCGTGGTGCGGCTATGCCGTTCGCATTGGCCTTGGGGGCTATGGCACCTTGGTTCTCTGCCCTCTACCGAGACGCGTATGGAGATTATGGCGTGCCTTTTATGGTTGTGGCGGGCCTAAACATTATCTCTGGGGTGTTGATCTTTTTTGCGCCGCCGCCAAAGAAGTTATCCATTGATTGAACAATTTGAATTCGAGTTCCTTTGCTGGTAACGGAACAATACAAACGCAAAACGCGGATAAAACGAAAGGTCGAAACTAGCTCCAAACTAGCTCCAAACCAATTACAACTGATTACAAAATAGGTTTGGAGCAAGGCGGCTAAATGACTTAGGTGGTAGGCAAAGTCTTATTCTTTGCGGTAAAATACCGTCAGTTATTATTTAGTCGGCTTCGGGAGAGCAGTATGACTCAAGATATTCAAATTAAAGCCACAGGCGCTGTAGGCGCTGTGGTTGCTAATATTGATCTTAACAACGTCGATGATGGTCAGATGCAAACCCTTCAGTCAGCTTTTGCCGACCATGGGGTGCTGTTTTTTCGCGATCAAAACCTCAGCCCTGAAGCACATTTAGATTTTGCTCGACGTTGGGGCGAAATCAACGTCAATCGTTTTTTCGCTCATGTTGATGGCCATCCAGAAATTGCTGAAGTGGCTAAGGAGCCAGAGCAAGAATTTAACATTGGGGGCAATTGGCATACGGATCATTCCTACGACCAGATTCCTGCATTGGGTTCAATGCTACTGGCTCATGAAGTACCCGCTGTTGGCGGCGATACGCTGTTCGCCAATTGCAGCAAAGCCTATGACAGTTTGTCGGATGGAATGAAGGCAACCTTATCCACATTGCGCGCAGTGCATTCATCCAGGCATGTCTTTGGTAACGCCACGGGCTACTCAGATGCGCTTAACGGCAGACTAGGTAATGGCGACGACGCCACCCAAGACGCTGTGCATCCTGTGATCGTTAAGCATCCACTTTCAGGGCGCCCCACACTGTATGTGAACGCAGCATTTACGCTGCGGTTTGAAGGTTGGACAGATCAAGAGTCCAAGCCATTACTCGACTACTTATATGCCCATATCGGCCGTCCTGAGCATAGCTATCGTTTTCAGTGGGGCAAAGGTTCAATGGCTTTTTGGGACAATAGAGCAACCTGGCATTGGGCCATTAATGACTATCATGGTCATCTCCGGCTAATGCACAGAGTCACCATAGAGGGTGAAGCATTAGGTGGCATGTAGCTTAGGGTTCAATGCACAGTGGCGGGTAGATAACACAGTGGTTACCTGACCTCTTGAATAGTTCAGCAGCTGCAATCAGCTGCTGAATGCTTACTGACTAATGTTGTTTTAGCCCTGACTAGCGAAGTGCTCTAAAGCACGTTCTCACTTCGTCAACAAAAACACTGGGTTGTTCAAAGGCAGCAAAGTGACCGCCTTTTTCCTGCACTGTCCAGTGCACTATATTTTTATACAACTGCGCTGCAAAGCGCTTGCTGGTACGAAAAATTTCTTTTGGAAATATAGTCGCGCCCATTGGTACTGTGATGGGTGTTGTGTCTGAACTGCCGCCAAAGCTTTGCCAGTAAAGTCGAGCTGAAGAAGCACCCGCGGCGTTAAGCCAATAGACCATAATGTCGTCTAACATTTCATCCCGGCTTATGGCGTTTTCTGGGTGGCCGTCACAGTCAGTCCATGTATAGAATTTTTCTATGATCCAAGCGGCTTGGCCACTGGGAGAATCTACTAGTCCATAGCCCAGTGTTTGCGGTCGTGTGGCCTGTTGTTTGGAGTAACCAGAGTCCCACTCTTGATAGAACTGCCATCCGGCCAGTGCAGATTTTTCTAAATCGGTCAGATCTTCGGCAGTGGCATCTGGCGGCACAACCACCATGTTCAAATGAATACCTAGGCAATGTTCTGCATCCTGGCGTGCAATAGCCGAAGTCACAACTGAACCCCAGTCGCCGCCTTGAGCAAAGTATTTCTCGTAGCCTAGGCGAGCCATTAGTTCAGCCCAAGCGTCCGCTATTTTCTCTATACCCCACCCCGTGGTGGTGGGTTTGCCTGAAAAGCCATAGCCAGGCAGCGAAGGTAGGACCAAATGAAAGGCGTCTTCAGCATTGCCACCATGATTTTGTGGCTCTGTCAGTGGGCCTATCACCTGCAGAAACTCAACCACAGAGCCCGGCCAACCGTGGGTCATGATGAGCGGTTTGGCATTAGGGTTGCTAGATTTTACATGTAAGAAATGCACGTCTAGACCCTGAATTTCCGTGAGGAAATTATCAAAAGCATTAAGCCGCGTTGCTAAGCGTTGGTGGTCGTAATCGTTTAACCAATAATTCACAACTTCTTGAATATAGGCTAAAGGCGCACCTTGACTCCAATCGTTAGGGGTTTCTGCATCTGGCCAGCGAGTGGCTGCTAAGCGAGTTTTTAGGTCTTGTACGTCTTCAGCTTTTACTTCAACGGTGAACGGTCTAATGGCGCTCATAATATTCTCCTGATGATCTTTTGCGAGTCTAAAGCGAGGCGCAGACGTGGCCGCCATCAACTACTAATGTTGAACCAGTCATAAAACTAGAAGCATCGCTGGCTAACAGTAGTATTGGTCCGTCCAAATCAGGAAATTGTCCAACGCGGCGCATGGGAATGCCTTTCACGAAGTTATCGGCCATAGGCGATTCCAGCAAAATGCGACTGACGTCGGTAAGAAAATAACCAGGAGCCAGGGCATTAACTCGAATATTGTACTTGGAGGCTTCAAGGGCCATCACTTGCGTCATGCGGGTCATACCACCTTTCGACACCGCGTAAGAAAACTGACCTTTAATGGTTCGCGAGTCGGTGATGCTTGAAATCATGATGATATTGCCACCGCCTTGCTCACTTGCGACCACTCTATCTGTATAAAGTTTAGACACCATCCAAGCGGACTTTAGATTGGTATCAAGGACAAAGTCCCAGTCCTCCTCATCTGTGGTGTGGTAGGTTTTTGCGCCTGCCTCAACGCCGGCGTTATTTATTACGCAATCGAGGCGGCCAAATTCTGTGTACGCAACATCCAGAAAAGCTTCAATACTGGCCTTATCTGTTACATCTAATGTGGCGGCCATGGCGTTGCCACCGGCGGCTTTGATTTCGCTTACTGCGGTATCTAGTTTGTCTCTGCGGCGGGCGCCAAGAATAACCGTTGCACCATTGGCGGCAAGGACGCCGGCAAAGTGGTAGCCAAAGCCGGAAGATGCACCGGTAATTGCGATGACTTTGTTTTCTAGATTAAAGGTATTTTGCATAATTCTGACTCTCCATGAATGCTCAAGATCCTATCATAGGCTTTGGGTTTCTTTGCAGAGGAGAAATCAGCCAGCGTAATAAGTTAGCTGACTATTGCTAAGGCTTTGATGTCCGTATGATCTAGCGAACCTCTGATCAATCAGTGATACAACAGGCTTCATAACGAGCCTCGCTGGTGCAAGCCAGAGAATCCGCTGAGGCATTAACGAATTGATCAGAGTTTCCCTAACCAAAGGAGGGGGCGATATGCAACCCAGACGCTCAATACTTTATATGCCCGGTGCTAATGCTCGTGCCATGGAAAAGGCCAAAGGCCTAGACTGCGACAGCATAATTTTTGATCTAGAAGATGCCGTAGCACCAGATGCCAAGGAAGTTGCCCGCCAGCACGTGTTGATCGCAGTGCAGTCTGCTGATTACGGCCATCGAGAGTTAGTCGTGCGTTGTAATGGCTTAGATACGCCCTGGGGGGCAGATGATCTAGCTGCCTTTGCAGACCAACCCATTGCCGCTCTGGTCTTTCCAAAGATACAAAGCTTGCAACAAGTCGAGCAAATAGATGCGGCGTTAAGGGCCAAGGCCAGCCCTTTACCCGTCTGGATAATGATAGAAACCCCCACCGCTATCCTCCATTTGGAAATGTTTGTTGGCCACGAAAGAGTGGCCGCCTTAGTTATGGGTACCAGTGATTTGGTTAAAGCGCTCAGAGCCAGACACACGCCGTCACGACGAAACTTAGATTATGTATTGCAGCGCAGTGTGGTGGTGGCTCGACATTTCAATAAAGAAATATTTGACGGCGTGCACTTAGATTTTCGCAATTTGGACAGTCTGCGAGAGGTTTGCGAGCAGGGCAAAGACCTGGGTTTTGACGGTAAAACCCTTATCCATCCAGGGCAGATTGAAATTACCAATTCTATTTTCGGCTACTCAGCCGAAGAGGTGGCGCATGCACATAAGGTGTTAAATGTGTGGCGTCAGGCGTTAAGTGAAGGTAAGGGCGTGGGCGTGTTAGATGGCCAATTGATTGAAAATCTTCATGCCGAGGAAGCGCAGCGCATCGTCGCTTATGCCCAAGCCATTGATTTGCGCGACATAGGTGCATGATGTTTGGTTGGGCAAATCTAATAAATTTGAATAAAAATAGCGGGAGGGGTTGTGACAATAATCAAAGCTAACGGCATAGATCTATATTTTGAGCGTAAAGGAGAAGGTGAACTGGTGTTATTTATCAGTGGCAGTGGCGCTGATTTACGCAACAAACCCAATCAATTTGATGCACCCATTGGCGCCAATTTTGATTTGATCTGTTACGACCAGCGCGGCCTAGGTCAGTCTGAAAAGCCTGCTGCGGACTACACGATGGCCGAATACGCTGATGATGCCGCGGCATTGCTGGACCATTTGCAGATAGATCAGATACCGGTCATGGGAGTGTCCTTTGGCGGTATGGTGGCCCAAGAATTTGCGCTACGTCATCCAAGCCGGGTCAAACATATGGTGTTGGCGTGTACCTCTTCTGGTGGCGTTGGGCATCCGTCTTATCCTCTGCATGAATTAGAGCTGTTAGAGGAAAATGCACGTGCGAAAAAGCACCTGCAAATTTCAGATACCCGACGCGATGATGCGTGGATCAATGAGAATCCAGAACGCTGGGAAAAATTGATGGGCTATGGGTTGGCAGGGCGAGCTGCTCAAAGAGACCCAGTAGGGGCGTTAAAGCAGCTGGAAGCGCGAAAGTACCACGACACCTATATTCGACTGCCAGAACTAAAAATGCCGATTTTATTAGTGGGTGGACGCTACGATGGCATTGCGCCGGTGGCAAACATGCAGGCACTGGACGCGCAATTGGCTAATTCCGAATTACGCTTGTTTGATGGTGGACACTTATTCTTGGTTCAAGACAAGCAAGCATATCCAGAAATAGTCAGTTGGTTGCAGCAGCAAAGTGCAACGTAGCTAAGACTGCAAAAGGGTCGAAAAAACCTTTTTTGAAGAAGTTCTTATTCAACAAACTACTATTTAGGAAGCTTTATATAAGAGGCTGCGATGGCAATAGCCAAACCCAAAGTGGGCTTGGTTATCCTCAACCAGCGTCTGCCAACCTAATCTGCTGAATACGCAGGAGTTTGTCCGCTCACAATGCCAGTCTTAGGTTTCTTGAGTAACCTATTCTTTATCGATTTTAACTGGTGAGGTATCGCCAACATCGCAGGCGTGGTCACCAAGGTCAGCAGCGTTGCAAAGGTTAGACCTGAAACAATAGCTTGCGACAATGGTACCCAGAACGACGACAGCATGCTGCCGTACATAACGGTTCTATTCACCAAGTCTATGCTGTAGTTACTGGCCAGTGGCAGTAAACCAAAGACCGTGGTTATCGTGGTCAGCATCACCGGTCGCAGGCGCTGGGCGCCGGTGCGAATGATGAGGTCGACATAATGCAAATCAGGATCTTCGCGGCGTAACTGGTTGTAGGTGTCGATCAATACAATATTGTTGTTTACAACAATGCCCGCCAATGCAACCACCCCAACCCCGGTCAAGATGGCGCTGAAAGGATTGCCAGTGATTAACAAGCCAATAAGCACGCCGGCAGTAGAGAGGATTACCGCAAACAAAATTAATGAGCTTTGATAGAAGCTATTAAATTGAGTGACCAGCAGTACAAACATTAGGAGTAGCGACATACCGAAGGCGCCGCCAACAAACGCCAATGTTTCAGCTTGTTCTTCATTTGCGCCCCTAAACTCAATTTTTAGTCCCGGCGGCCAGTCTTGGCTGTCTATCCAAGTTTGGATTTCTTTCACTTTGTCATCCGCAAGAACACCCGGCGCAACATTTGCCAGCACCTTCTTAATGGGAACGCTGTTCACACGCTGGATAGTATCTACGTTTGGCACCGGCTCTAGGGTGACAAAATTTGACAGAGGTACCAGGCCAGTGGGCGTTGAAATATTTAGCTCATTTAAAGCCATAATACCGCGCTGTGCACTTGGGTAACGTACACGAATGTCCACAGCGTCATCGGCTCGGTCTGGTCGGTATTCGCCTACCTTTATGCCGTTGGTTACCAGTTGCACAGCTACACCGACTTGGCTCACGTCTGCGCCGTAAATGGCCGCCTGAGCGCGGTCGACATTGATCTTGAATTCAACGCCCGGCAGTGATCGGGTGTCGTCAACATCGCGCAATCCTTCAATGTCGTTCTTCATGTAGTTCACAACGCGCTGGACGGCTGGGTCTATAATTGTTCTATCGTGCGACGAAAACTCAATATTTAAAGGTTTGCCCACTGGCGGGCCCATTTCCATTTCTTGGATTTCTACTTGGATACCAACAATGCCTTTGGTTTTTTTGCGAATCTCTTCCAAAATTTCAGTGCTACTTGCCCGACGGTATTGCTGGTCGTAAAGCTCTAAGAACATACCGCCAACTCTATCAGTACCACCATCTCTTCCTGGTTGGCCACCTAGCTTGGTGAAGGTGTTGATGTGTTCTATGCCCTCTACACCGATCACCTTGCCTTCTACTTCAGTCACTAGCGCATAAATTTCTTCTACGCTTAAGTTGCCTCGCGCACGCACATTGACCTGAGCGAACTTAGCCTCACCTTCAGAGAAGTAAATAAGCCCACCACCATATTGGCCGTAAGCCCAAAACGTGGTGAACAATATGCTAACGGTTAAGGCCAAGGTAACAATGGCGTAGCGCGCAGCAAAGCCCAGTACGCGAGCATAGACACCGGTCAGAGACTTAAGGGTGCGTGGGTCGCCGTGTTCAAGTGTGGTGAGCGTTGCTTTGGCTGTTTTACTTAAACTGCCGGCTTTGCCAATGATAGAGCCAATGACGGGTCCAAATACTAATGCGTAGAGCAGCGAGCCACTGAGTACGGTAAACACCGTTACGGGTAAATAGCGCATAAATTTGCCGGACACGCCGGGCCAGAACATTAGAGGCAGAAATGCCGCGAGGGTTGTGGCTATTGATGCAGTTACTGGCCAGAACATGCGTTTGGCGGCCAATAAATAGGCTTCTTGGCTACCATAGCCCTCGGTCATTTTTCGGTCGGCGTATTCAGTGACAACAATTGCCCCATCAATGAGCATGCCCAAGCCCAGCAACATGCCGAACATCACCATAAAATTGAAGGAGTAGCCGAGCAGGTAGATAAAGATCAGCGAAAATAGAAAAGAAGCCGGAATACCCAAGCCAACAATGATGCCACTGCGGATACCCATGGCCGCAACGACAATGACCATAACCAAGCCCAGAGCAGTAAAAATATTACCCTCCAGTTCAACCACTTGGCTTGCCGCGTAAGGGCCTTGGTCTTGAGAATAGGTAACTTCTACTTTGGCCGGTAGGTTGGGTCTAAGGGCTTCCACAGCCGCTTTAGCGTTACTGATGGCGTCTAAAACATTGTAGTTTGCGCGCTTAATAACTCGCAGGCCTATGCCATTGCTGCCGTCAATTCTTGAATAGCTGGCGCGATCTTTAAATGTACGCTTAACCGTTGCTACGTCAGACAAAGTGACAACAGTATCGCCGTCGGTTTTGATTGGCAGTTCAAAAAGGTCTATGGCGTTTTCAATAACGCTAGGCACCTTGACAGAAAACCTACCTTCTCCGTTGTCAATGCTGCCGGCAGGAATTAGTCGGTTATTGCGCGAAATGCTACTAATTATCTGCTCTGACGAAAGCTGATAAGTTTCTAACTCTTTAGGGTCTATTACCACTTCCAGCAATTCTTCTCTGTCGCCGATAAAGTCAGCCGAAAGGATGCCCGTTTGGGCTTCAATGGCGTCGCGTAAATCTAAGGCTATGTTGTAAAGCATGCGCTCTGGCACATCGCCAGTTAAGTTGACCTGAATAATGGGGAAGTCAGACGTAGATTGCTCTTGGATAATGGGTTCTTCAGTGGTGCTAGGGAACTCTACCTTTGCTCGGTCCACAGCTTCTCGGGTATCAGTTAACGCTTGGTCCAAATCAAAGCTGGCGTCGAACTCCACTAGTATTGTTGCTGCGTTTTCCGCTGCAAAAGCATTGAGTTCTTCTATGCCCTCTACTTGTCGTAGTGCTATTTCAAGAGGCATGACCAACAATCTTTCTGCGTCTTCCGGAGAGATGCCTTCGTTGACCACGGTGATCACGAAGAATGGCACTTCAATTTCTGGATCGCCCTCCACAGGTATAGCGGCTCTGGCAATCAAACCGGCTAAGACGATCATGAAGAGTAGTAATAAACTGGTTCGTGATCTTGTGATCGCTGCTTCTAGAAAGTTAAACATAGCTGCTACCTATCTCTCTGCAATTTTTCTATTTTGAAAGACCGGATCTACCCTTTCGCCGGGAACTACAAGCTCTTGGCCCACAGTGATGACGTCGCTGACGTTCGGCAGGCCAGTGACCCACACACCGTCTTCATCTTCGGCGACGATATTAACCGTGTAGAAAGTAACAATGTTGTCAGAGTCTATCAGGCGAATACCGTAGCCGCCGCTATCATCCAGGCTAAAAAGTGCTGGACTGATTTTTTGTGCCAGTACTCTTTCTACTGGAATGAGGATTTCGGTAGTGATGCCTGAGCGCAAGCTCAGATCGCTGTTATCTATCTCTATCTCAACAGAGTAAGTGCGTGTTTGCGCGTTGCTTTGCTGTCCTAAAAATGTGATGGGGCCCTGGACTTCTCTACCATCAGTTAAAATGCCCCCGGCGATGATGCCTGTTTGAATGTCGAGAATAGATTTCTCCGAAACCCTGCCGACAATAAGCATGGGATTCAAATCGACAATAGTTGCGCATGGCGCACCAGTCATAACATATTCGCCAAGCTCCATATGCACATCCTCTACCGAGCCGGCGAAAGGGGCCTTAACCTGCGTCTTTGCAATACTCAGTTCGCGTCGGTCTAGTACCGTTAAAGTGCTGGCAAGCTTGGCTCGGGCCGAGGCGATGGCGTTTTCAGAGTTGTAGCCTCTAGCTTTGAGCTTTTGCGCCCCTTTATATTCAAGCTGGGCTTGGGTGACCGCTTCCTTGGCCTCTGTTAAAGAAGACTGTCTGTCCTCCATAGCCAATTCGCAAAGCACTTGGCCGGCAATAACTGTGTCGCCTTTTTCAACATTTCGAGCAACGATTTTGCCGTCAATTTCGCTGCGTACAGCAACGGTTCTTTTGTTTTGGGTTTTGCCGCGAATGGTTTCAAAGCGAACCTTTTCTACCGCATTCATGCGAGTAACGCGAACTTGGGTAGGCACTAAGTCACTGCGCACGCTGGCGTTGTTCAATTGTTGCTCTTCAATTGACGGATTAATCTCAGGTGGTTCAGCAGTTAGAACGCCAGAAAGCAGCCAAGCCATGATTAAGATAGCCATAGCAATGGCCCAAATGTACGTAGCTCGCATTTAATTCCCCTTTGCGAAAGTCGTTTTTTCCAGAGCGTACTGAAAATACCGTTACCGAAAGTAACGTGTGCAGCGATCTTAGTCCTATGGAGTGTTAAATCAACACTCCAAAAAAGATTTGCGCTCTATGCTGCGCTGCAATATAGAGGCCTAAGTCTCAAGACGACGTGAAAAATTGGCGTAATAGGTGATTTACCGGATGGAAGGTTCAAATGAGTACAAAATTCCCAATTTGGGATGTTTGCGCGGCCAAAAAATAACTACTTATTCGTCCATTTGACCAAGCTTGCGTTACAAGGCATAAGCTTTGATGCGAGAGAGTGCTCGAAGGAGCGGTTATCGCTTTTCTAGAAGTGCGATAAGTAAGTGAAGTATTTTGCGCATCGCGTAACAGGCGGGTTTTTACTTAATGGCCGATAAATTCTGTGCACGATAAATGGTTAAGTCTCGAACGGTGAATTGATTAGTCCAAGGTGGGTTAGCGGCATTAGCCGAAAAATCAGAGGAGGCATTGGTGTTGGCCAAGCCTCCGTCTAATGCTATCTCAGAGCGCATCTAGTGCTCTTATTAAACTAGCGCAATTAGGCTGCTGCGCTAGGGCGTGCGCCCATGTGATCGAACCAAGCGCCTACGTGTTTGTGCTCAGGATTGAGGGGTTGCCCGACGTTGGCGGCAAAGGCCAACATGCCAAACAGTAGAACGTCCGCAAGACTTATAGTGCTGCCAGCAACAAATTCTCTGCCATCAGCCATTTGCTCGTTTAACCAATGCAGCTTACTTTGAGCTACGCTCTTTAGGCCGTCTGCACCTTCAGGCACTGTGACCATGCGGTCTTTAAAAATTGCCATACCTTCCGCATATCGAAAACCATTAACCATCGGTTCGCAAATGCCTAGGTCTACTCGACGTGTCCACATGCGAGTATGTGCTCGCTCAGCAGCGGTATTGCCGATCAATGTTTTGTCATCAGTGGTTTCATCTAGGTACTCACAGATTGCGGTAATCTCAGAAATGATCTCGCCATTGTCCAGTACCAATGCGGGTAGTTGGCCCGCTGGATTGTGCTGCAGATACTCTGGCTTACGATTGTCGCCAGCCATAAGGTCAATTTCTTCTACTTCATCAAAAGCCACCCCTAGTTCTGCCGCATATATGCGCACAATGTGTGGGTTTGGGCCCATTGAGTTAAATAATTTCATATCGTTTACCCTCTTTTGGTTTATCAAGTTTGGTTTTCAAGTGCTAGATTTGCCGTTGCAGAACTAACTTTGTTGTTCGTCCGTTTCACAGTCTTCAGCCGCAGCTTTTTATAGCCGTAGCTTTATATAGCCGCAGCGCTTTATATAGCCGCAGCGCTTTTTCAATCACTCCGTCTGGTTGCCGCTCTTCAGGTAAATTTAGAAACTAGACCTTTTGAATCTGCATCTGTTTCTGCGGTCTCTAAAGTAAGCGTCAAATGCTTGTATAAGCAAGCCCCTTAGCTTGTCATTTAACGCTCTTCATCACTCTTTATCACTCTGCAGCTAGTTAGCAGCTTACCACTCGCCAATATTTTCCATATCCGCCCAAGGCGCAGATGGCTCTAGTGATTTACCGTCCTGCAGTAGTTCTATAGAAATGCCGTCGGGCGACCGTACAAATGCCATATGACCATCTCTTGGTGGGCGGCTTATGGTCACACCGTGGTCCATCAATCTTTGACAAGTTTCATAGATATTTTCTACATGGTAGGCAAGGTGGCCAAAATTTCTGCCGCCGCTGTAGGACTCTGGATCCCAATTATAGGTCAACTCTACTTGCGCTGTTTCATCTCCAGGAGCAGCTAAGAACACTAGGGTGAAGCGGCCCTGCTCGCTTTCGTAACGGCGCAGTTCGCTCAGCCCTAGCGCGTCGCAATAAAATGCTAAAGAGGCTTTTAAATCGTTGATTCGCACCATTGTGTGTAGGTATTTCATATTTTCCCTGCTCTTTTTGCGCTATTTTTTTAAGGATGATCAGAGGCCAAAATAGGCATTAGACCGATGCTCGCATAACTTTTCTGTGGTTTTAGATTATTCAACCCGCAAATTGGGTAAAGTTTAACCCAGAATGTCTATTAGGTAACCGCTGTTAGGCATCTACTGTAATGACCTTGCTGCTAATCACCCGTCTTGGGCAGGCCTCGCTCAACCTAAGGTCGGCGAATATTTCGTCATTCGTCATTCGTCATTCGTTATTCGTTATTCGTTATTCCTTATTCGTCATTCGTCTAGCGTTGAGCCGTAGATTTCCGTGGCCAGTGTTGAGGCTAATACAGAGGCCCATAATTCGCCGGTACTGTCTTTATGAAAGGGTATGTTTAGCCCAATTAGGTGGCTTTCTAAGCGTTCCACTGCAATGCCAAAGTGTTGAGCGAGTTCTTCGCTACTTAGAATCTTTTTGCTCGCCGGCCTAATTCGGCGATGGCTACGGCCACTGAGTTTGCGCATTTTGAATGTCTTATATTTTTACTGGGAACTGTATAAATAGCCAGTATACTGTTGTAAACTTGAGAGACAATCTTTTCAACTAATTACTCAATGGCGTTTAGTGTTGTTAAGCAAAATGCTCTGCAAAAAGAGCATTTTGTAAAGCCGCCTTTTCAGCTTATAACCTGCCGCGTTGGTCTAAGGTTATTGCGTCCAGCCGCCGCTAAAGGGGATGGCTTGGCCGACAAAAAAGTCGCTTTCTTCTGAGGCCAAAAACAGTGCGAATAAGGCATCTTCTTCGGCTGTAGCTAAGCGTCCAAGGGGCACTTGCCGGCGAAGAGATTTTTTGAAGCCTTCGTTTTGCTGTAATTCAGGCGGGTAATAAACCGAATTCTCGACATAGTTCTGAGCAATTAAATTGACCTGAACGTTATGTGGCGCAACTTCCACCCCCACAGATTGCACATAACCCACTTGAGCAGCTCTGGCGGCGCTGTAGGTGGCTAAAGTCTTCATGCCTTTTAAAGCCGCCGCGCTGCCAAATACAACGATTTTGCCTTTTTTGCGCTCAATCATTTGCGGCAGTACAGCCCGGCAAAGTCTATGTAGCGGATGCACCATCATGTCGAAGGTAGTTTGCCAGTCACCGTCCGAGAGCTCAGCGGTAGCAATGCCGCCAAAATTTGGCGAAGCAAGGTTGGCAACCAAAATATCTATCCCACCACAAGATTCTATGAGTGCTTCGCAGCGGCCAGGTTGAGTCAGATCAGATGTATCGGTGGTGACAATTGCACCCTCAGCTGTGAACAATTTTTCCGTAGCTGGGCCCATATAATCGGCTGCTTGGGTGACCAACACGCGCTTGCCTTCTAATCTTCCACTCATATTTAGCTCCTTTCTAACTTCTTATTAGTGCAGCTACCTTACGGTGTGCTGTTTTTGATTTCTACAAATCCAGATCCATTGTATTGATCTGCGGCTTACCGCTGCAAATTATTTGCACGATTCACCAGCAAACCCCACGGCGTAGTGCGCCGGGGTGTCCAATAATTGGCTAGGGAATTGCAATTTCATTCACCCCAGATGAATGATTTGAAGTTATACTGCGCGGCTTAAATTCGGCAAGACTCAGGAAATAAATATGTCTATTAGCAGAGTGCAACGTGGTGGCCTTCAGGTTGCAGAAGAATTAGATAGCTTGGTTGCCAATCAAGTTATCCCCGGCACTGGGGTAGACCTTGATGGTTTTTGGGCAAGTTTTGAAGCATGCCTGAACGAGCTAGGTCCTGTTAATAAGCAGTTGTTAAAAGTCCGGGAAGAGATGCAAGAAAAACTCGACTCGTGGCACTTGGAACGTAAAGGCCAAGTTCTTAATGAAGCTGAGTACAAAGAATTTTTGCAGGCTATTGGCTACTTATTGCCTGAGCCTAAAGGCGTAAAAATTGACGTCACGAATGTAGATGCTGAGATTGCCAGTATTGCTGGGCCGCAATTGGTAGTGCCGGTGATGAATGCTCGTTATGCACTCAATGCAGCGAATGCCCGCTGGGGTAGTTTGTATGATGCGTTTTATGGCACTGACATCATCGCCGAAACACCAGGTAACGAGAAAGGCAAAAGTTACAATCCAGCGCGCGGAGAATTAGTCGTCACTAAGGTGGCTTATGTACTCGACCAGCTGGTGCCTTTGCAAGGTGCCAGTCACAGCGACGTCAGCGCGTATGGTATTGGCGCTGACGCGCAGGGTGTCCGACACTTACGCTGTATATTGGCCGATGGCGGTAATACGGCGTTGTTGGACCCTGATCAATTTGTTGGCTTTATCAACGAAGACAATCCCAGCAGCTTACTTTTGGCCCACAACGGCTTACACCTAGATATTCTAATTGATGCCAACGACCCTGTGGGCGCTTTACACCCGGCAGGGGTAAAAGACGTTGCCATTGAGTCGGCTATTACCACCATTCAAGACTGTGAAGATTCAGTTGCCGCAGTAGATGCAGAAGACAAATGCATAGTTTATGGCAACTGGTTGGGTCTGATGAAAGGCGATTTGCAAGAAGTGATGCAAAAAGGCGATCGCGAGATTGTGCGCAGCCTTAACCCAGACCGGCAATATACCGCCCGCAACGGCGACGCTATGAGCATGCATGGTCGTAGTTTGATGTTGGTGCGCAATGTTGGTCATCTTATGACCTCAGATGCAGTGCTAGATGCGCAGGGTAATGAAGTCCCTGAAGGGTTTATGGATGGCTTTGTCACCTCGCTGTGCGCGATGCATGACCTGGCAAAGACATCTACAGATTTACGTAACTCCCGAGCAGGCAGTGTGTATATTGTGAAGCCCAAAATGCATGGTCCAGATGAAGTGGCATTAACCGTGGCGTTATTCGCGCGCATCGAAACTGCTTTGGGTTTGCCTGCAAATACATTGAAAGTTGGCATCATGGACGAAGAGCGTCGTACCAGTATTAATTTAAAAGCTTGCGTCAAAGAAGCCAGTCAGCGAATCGTCTTTATAAACACAGGGTTTTTAGATCGCACCGGTGACGAGATTCACACCAGTATGCAGGCGGGTCCGGTGTTGGCCAAAGAAGTTATTAAGGCGCAGACCTGGATTAAGGCCTATGAAGACAATAATGTTGATGTAGGTTTAGCCACCGGTTTTCAGGGCAAGGCACAAATTGGTAAAGGTATGTGGCCTAAGCCAGATGAAATGGCTGAAATGCTCACCGTAAAGTTAGCCCACCCAAAAGCTGGCGCTAGCACTGCATGGGTACCGTCGCCTACAGCGGCATCACTGCATGCACTGCATTATCACGAAGTCAGTGTGGCCAGCGTGCAATCAAAAATAATCAGCCGCGCACCGGCGAGTGTTGACGATATCCTAAAAATTCCGCTACTAGCCGGTCAAAATCTAGCTGCTGAAGAAATTCAGTCAGAATTAGACAACAATGTTCAGGGCATTTTAGGTTACGTAGTGCGCTGGATTGACCACGGAGTGGGCTGCTCAAAAGTGCCAGACATCAATGATGTAGGTTTAATGGAAGACCGCGCCACATTACGTATATCTAGCCAGCATATTGCAAACTGGTTACATCACGATATCTGTAATGAAGCCCAAGTCACTGAAACCTTGCAGCGCATGGCCGCCATTGTAGATGGGCAAAATGCCGATGATGCGGAATATCGCAACATGGCACCCAACTTTGATGACAGCGTAGCCTTCCAAGCGGCCTGTGATTTGATCTTCAAAGGCATGGTGCAACCCAGCGGATATACAGAACCGTTGTTGCATGCACGTCGTCGTGAAGCCAAAGCCAAATACGGTAAGTAACAGATTCGGCAAGCCGCAAGAAGGGCGGGCCTGAATTTCAGTCTCGTTGCTAACAGCTAACGTGGTTTGCGTTAAATTTTGGAGAGCGTTATGAGTAATTTGCAGGGCAAGTTTGCCTTAGTCACAGGAGCTGGTCGAGGCATTGGCGCGGCAACTGCAAAGAAACTAACCGATGCTGGCGCCAGAGTATTGGTCAATGATCTCGACGCAGATGTGGCCCAGCAGGTTGCAGATGAACTGCCAGGTGCCATTGCCTACCCAGCAGACTTAACTGAGTTAGACGCAGGGGACCGGTTGATTGAGGCTGGTTTAGAGGCTTTTGGCGGCTTAGATATCATTGTTAATAATGCCGGCTACATTTGGCACAGCGCTATTCACAATATGAGTGATGAGCAGTGGGATGCAATGTTAGACATTCACGTGTCAGCGCAATTCAGAGTGTTGCGAGCATACGGGCGCTGGCTGCGCGGCAATGCTGATTCGTCATCTCACGTGCGCAAAGTAGTCAATATCTCCTCAACAATGGGTCTGCATGGCGGTGCAACTCAGCTCGCCTATTCAGCAGGCAAGGCAGCTGTGGTGGGGTTAACTCGGACTTTGGCAAAAGAGTGGGGCCGCTTTAATGTAACAGTCAATGCAGTGGCATTCGGCGCCATCGAAACTCGCTTAACCAGCCCGTATGAAACGGAACCGAATATCTCAATGGTGAAAGGCCAGCCACGCAAAGTGGGTTTGAGCCATCAGCAAATTGAACAAGCGAGCTTAGCTTCACCGTTAGGTCGTATTGGTACGGCGCAAGATGCAGCAAATGCCATCTATCTAATGTGCGCGCCAGAATCTAATTGGATCACTGGCGAAGTGATTTTGGCCAGCGGTGGCGTGCGCTCTTAGTAGGGGGCGTGGCTAGTCGATAAGTAGGCGTACGCGACACCGTTAAGTGTCGCGCCTCAATCAGCAGTTGTCTTTTAGTTGGCTAGTTAAGTCTTAGTCCTTTTGCGCCAGCGCGCAAGTGCACTAACGCACTAATGCACTAATGCACTAATGCACTAATGCATTAATGCATAGAAGGCTTATTCACACCCTTGGGTATGCGAATGTTATTCACCATAGCAACAATTTCCGCCGGCACATCTGGTGTCAGTCTTGATACCACAAATGCCAACGTAAAGTTAACCACAGCGCCTATGCTGCCTATGCCTTCTGGTGAAATGCCAAACAACCAATATTCCGCAGTATTCATTTCTGGCGCGACAAATTTGAAGAAAGCGATATAGCTAAAACTAAATACCAAGCCGGCCAACATGCCAGTTATGGCGCCTTCCTTGTTCATTCGTCGGTCAAAGATGCCCAGCAATATCGCAGGGAATAACGACGCTGCGGCTAAACCAAAAGCGAAAGCGACAACTTGCGCCACAAACCCTGGCGGGTCTATGCCTAGGTATCCAGCAATACCAATGGCGGTGGCTGCGGCAACTCGCGCATAAAACAATTCTTGTTTATCGCTGATGCCCTTCGCAAATGTCTTTTTCAATAAGTCGTGGGAGATGGCCGTTGAAATAACCAATAGTAGTCCGGCCGCCGTTGATAGCGCCGCAGCCAGTCCCCCTGCTGCAACTAACGCGATAACCCAAGCAGGCAGTGCGGCAATTTCTGGATTCGCCAACACCATAATGTCCCTGTCTACATATACCTCATTGGTATTATCTGTCGCTGCGTTGGTAATCTGGCGCGAACCATCTTCCCGGCGTTGTTCTGCAAATGTTGGCTTGCCTTGGAAAGGCGCGCCTGGCGAATATTGAATCTTGCCGTCGTCGTTTTTGTCTTCCCAGCCGATGAGTCCAATGTCTTCCCAGCTTTTAAACCACGCGGGTATTTCTGTGTACTCTGCGTTGTGCACGTTGTCGATAAAGTTGATTCTTGCAAAAGCGCCTACTGCTGGCGCAGTGGTATAAATCAAGGCGATAAACAGCAGCGCATAGCCGGCGGATTTGCGCGCGTCCGAAACTTTAGGGACGGTGAAGAAGCGTACAATCACGTGGGGTAAACCTGCGGTGCCAATCATTAGCGCCATAGTGATGGCAAACACATCAATGGTGCTTTTGCTGCCTTCGGTATACGCACCGAAGCCTAAATCAATAAGGGTGCGGTCAAGTTTCTCTAAGACAGAAAGCCCTGATCCATCTAGAACCTGCGCACCTAAACCGATCTGAGGTATAGGAATGCCGGTGACCAACATTGAGATAAAGATAGCGGGCACTAGATAAGCAAACATCAGTACACAAAATTGTGCGACCTGTGTGTAGGTAATACCTTTCATGCCGCCTAATACCGCGTAGATGAAAACAATGGCCATGCCAACTATCACGCCCCAAAAGATGGGTATGTTTAAAAACTGTGAAAACACAATGCCTACGCCGCGCATTTGCCCGGCGACATAGGTGAATGAAATTAGAATGAGACAAATCACCGCAACCACTCTAGCGGTGGATGAGTAGTACCGTGTGCCAATAAAGTCCGGCACTGTGAACTGGCCAAACTTGCGTAAGTAGGGGGCTAACAACATGGCTAAAATTACATAACCGCCAGTCCAGCCCATTAGGTAGACCGAGGCGTCATAGCCGGCAAAGGCAATAATACCGGCCATGGAGATAAACGACGCTGCGCTCATCCAGTCTGCCGCAGTTGCCATGCCGTTAAGTACGGGGGGTACGCCGCCGCCAGCCACATAGAATTCGTTAGTGGTACCTGCCCGAGACCAAATGGCGATGCCTATGTAAACCGAAAAGGTGAAGGCAACAAAAATATAAGTCAGTGTTTGAGCATCCATGTTATTTCACCTCCTCATTTTTAGAGGCGTCATCTTCGTCGTCATCAGACACACCGTACTTACGGTCGATGCGCTGCATCATCGCGGTGTAGGTGAAAATCAAAATAATGAATACGTAAATCGAGCCTTGCTGTGCCCACCAAAATCCCAGTTTAAAACCGAAGAATTGAATTTGGTTCAACGTGTCTACTAACAAAATGCCAAATACAAAAGAAACCAAAAACCAGATGCTCAGTAGGATTAACATGAGTCTTATATTGGCTTTCCAATAAGCGTCATTATTTTCATCGTTCATAATTATTTTCCTAAGTGCGCACGCAGTGCATCGTGTAATACAGCCAACTGATCTATCAGCGCATCTACGCTTTTATATCCAGCTTGGAACATGGCGGTGGCGTTCAATGCCCCCCACTCAAAACCCGCAGACTTTACCGCCTCGGCTCTAGCCAAAACGTTATCTGCGTGCCTATAAAATTGCTTGCCGGCTTCATCTCGCGGCGGCACGTCTAACATCATCTGCATACCTATTTCGTTTGGGTTGCGGCCAATACTTTCGGCGTGTTCATGAATGCGCTGAATAAAACTTTTTGCCACATCTACGTCTTCTATTGCAGTGGCCAGCCAACCGTCGCCCAGTTCAGCTACACGGCGTAAAGCGGCCTTCGATGTGCCGCCAATCCAAATAGGTAACTTGCTGCCTTGGGGAGACTTAGGCTCCATTGCCATGGCATTGGCGGTATAAAACTCGCCGTCGAAGTTCACCTCGTCGTCGCTCCAGTAGGCGCGAATAAGCTTGATGCTCTCATCCATACGCTTGCCACGGTTAGCGAAGTCTTCGTTCAAGGCCTCATATTCTGATGCCTGCCAACCCACGCCCACACCCAGTCGTACGCGACCGCCAGAAAGCGTATCTAAAGTACTGATTTGTTTGGCGACCAAAGTCGGTTGTCGCTGAGGCAGAATGAGCACTTCTGTACCCAAGCCTATGCGGTCGGTTACAGCGGCAGCATAGGAGAGCACCATCAAGGCTTCCATAATCGGCATTTTTGGCGGGTACATGGGCGCAGGGCGTTGATCTGTGCCGTACCCCATTAACACGTGGTCGAACATATCTAACTGATCAAAACCGATGTCTTCAATGGCTTTAGCCAGCTTTTTAACTGCTGTCGGTCCCTCGCGGTAAGCGACACTTGGAAATTCTACGCTGAGTTTCATTTACTGCTTTCCCTCTAAATGTGGCTCTGGGCTTTTTTGCACAAAAGAGCCCTTTCATAAAAAAGAGCGCTCTTAAGCAAAACAGCTTTGTGATGCAAAACAGCTGTGCCTGCACAGTTGTCGGCAGCCCTTGCTCAAAACCCTGCTCGGCTGCTCATACTCTTTTGGTTTAGCAAATGAGCCAACTTAGGTTGTGTTTGTGTTCCCCGACGCGTCCGCTTGAACTGCTGTGGAAGTTCTTAAGTTATTGATATAAAAAGCGTTAAGAGCGTTGGTTTAATCGCAATAGCATAATGTAGACTACTCAAAATCCTCGCCCTAGTGGCGCATATGAGTAAATTTTCCCCAGCGCAGACGTTACTAGATTGTATGCATAGAGAACAGAGGCATTGGTCGCGAGGTTGTGCGTAGCCGAGGAGGGCCTTGAATTGAATTTGCCCATGGAAAGGCACCCGCCTTAGGGTTAGCCTTTGGGTACGCGAAGAACAATAACCGGGAGAGCCACTTGTCATCTGCAGCCAACCAAGGCGAAACTAATTCTGTAACTGAGCCTGAGAGTCACGCTGAGCAACCAATCCGCCCAGCCGCAACGGTAATATTGGTGCGCGAGGCGGCCGTGAGCTATGAAATATTTATGCTCAAACGTACCAGTAAGGCCGCGTTTGCCTCAGGCATGTATGTGTTCCCAGGTGGTAAGGTCGATGACGATGATCACCATCCCCAATATGATGTACACCGCTTTGGGCCGTCAAAAGACCAAGACCTTCAGGTCGCCTCGCTGGGTGACGATTGGCGTGGCTTTTGGATCGCAGCCATTCGCGAAACCTTTGAAGAAGCTGGCTTGATGTTGGCCTACAACAACCAAGGCGAGCTAGTTTCATTCGCTGAAGAAACGGTGCAGCAACGGTTCTCCGCTTACCGCGACCCGCTTCATGATGGTCAAATGAGCATGCTAGATATTTGCCAAAAGGAAGCGCTAAAACTGGCGGTCGATCATGTCCATTATTATAACCGATTTGTTACGCCACTGGGTCGCCCGCGCAGGTTTGACACATGTTTCTTTATTGCCGGCGCACCTGAAAGTCAGCGCGGTAGCCATGACGAACAAGAAACTGTGGCCAGCATTTGGATCACCCCGCAAGAAGCGTTAGCCAGACATGCTGCTAAGGAATTCGATCTAATGACCGTCACCCGAATGCAGTTGGAGGCGCTGGCGCAATACCCAGATAAAGCAGCGTTATTAGATATGGCGGTAAATAATCAGCACTTCCCAGTAAGCCGACCGGTGTTGCCACCGGGGACCTAGTGTTTAGATAGCTTTTGCATGTATCTGGGTAGTAGCTGCATATATCTGGACAGTATCGAGGCATTAGAAAAGTATCGGCCTAGCATTAAGTCAAAGTTAGACCCAGACAGGGCGTGCAAAAAAAGACCGCAGGTCGAAAAAAACTTACCGGTGGGAGGTTAGCCGGTACAGGGCAGAGTTGTCTTTATAAACTTTTGGCATATCGCATCGCTAGGAGCAGCCAGCGTGGAAAAGACAATTAAAAAGACAATTAAAAAGACAGTTAAAAAGACGAGCAAAAAAACGAAGCCCCCAGCACACACAGACAGCAATCTGGCTAAACTCGAATACCGAGCATTCAATTTCAGCAAAGACATTAAGGCCATCAAGCGTATTTGGCGCGAGATCGGTTGGGTTACTGAAGACGTGCCTGAACAAGCCATGGATATCATTTTTGCCGTAGACGACACGGTAGTGGGTTGTATCAACGGTAACCCAGAATGCTCGGTCCTGGCTCAGTCTGGCACCATGCGCTTAGACCAAACAGATTTGCCGTTGTCTGTGATCGCGGCGGTAACCACCAGTCGTATTGGTAGAGGTTTAGGTTTTGCACAAAACTTAACTGCTTGGCAGCTGGCCCGAGGCGCAAAAAAGGGCGCAGCGGTTGCAGCGCTAGGCATGTTCGACCAAGGGTTTTATAACAAAGTGGGCTTTGGTACCGGTGCTTACACTAATGAGTTTGCCATCGATCCCAGTTCCATTGATGTGTCAGTGAAGCCACGTACGCCTAGTAGGTTGACCGAGGCCGATTCAGGCGCGATGCTCAAAGCTATGGTCAATCGCCCACGCAAACATGGTGCAGTGGTCATAGACAACCCCCAAAGCGCTCGAGCGGAATGCCTGCTTTCCGAGAACAGTTTCGGCTTGGGTTATTTTTCTGGCAAAACCCTCACACATTTTATTTGGCTCTCAGGTGAAGGGGAGCATGGGCCATACACATTAGAAAAAATGGGCTACAGCAACGGCGAGCAGTTATTGGAACTATTGGCGCTACTCAAATCTCTTGCCGATCAAATCTACTCAATAAAGCTGCGCGAGCCGCCCGAGATACAGCTGCAAAGCATGCTTAAGCGACCCTTTCGAGAGCAGGCCATTGCCGAAAAAGGTAAATATTATGCCGAGCAAAATACCTATGCTTGGTATCAGTTAAGAATACTAGACGTTCCTGTGTGTGTGGCGGCTGTGAGTTTTGCAGGCCCACCTGTACGTTTCAATTTATCCTTAACCGACCCCGTAACTGAGATTTTGAATACGGCTAAACAAGTAACTGCAAAAATAAAGGAGCCATGGACTGGCGTTGGTGGTGATTATTCGGTGGCGCTTGGCACCAAATCTAAGGCCCGTTTAGTTTCTGCAGATAAATTAGATAAAACTCTGCCTACGTTGTCTTGTTCAGTTAATACCTTTAGTCGGCTGCTTTGGGGCGTTGCTCCTGCAACAAGCTTGGCGATCTCTGATGGTTTGCAAGCTCCTCACGGTTTGTTGTTGGCACTGGACCCTGTTTTCAAAACAGGCCCCAACCCGGTGTGGGATTTTTAGTTGGGTTGAGAATTTGTGCTTAGCCACGGTCTAAAGTTCAAAGGCCCAAAGTTCAAAGTTCAACGGTCCAAAGTCCAAAGTCCAACGGTTCAACGGTCAAAGTGCAAACGTCAAAACCGCCAAGCATTGAACAGCGAGTGCGCAAATTTTTATCCACAGCGCCTGGGGTGGCAAGCTGGCATAGCCTCATGAGTTTTTGTGATGATGTATAAATCCAAGTTACTCATATTTTACCCAGACTTATGTGATCACCGATGGGTGCTTTATGTAATGTTGCCCCGCTTGGGCGCGAATTCGTACAACGCTTTGCTGCGCCTATTCCATTTACTAGTGAAGCAATAACCGGCATAAGTTTGTACACTCTAGCCCTTGACCTAAATAGGTTAAAATTGAAAAGGATATTGCATAACGGTTTATGACTATTTACGCCGACATACCCACACTCAACGTCCTTGGCTGGAAGCCCTTTTTCATGCAAGGGCTGGCTAGCATAAACCCAGATATCCAGACCGATGTACCCCATAGCCACGCAACCCCAGCCACATCGTTGCGGGTTGTGCGAGTTACCGCCGTACAACGCACAGGTTTGCAGGTGGCGCCAGTACTGAGTACCGGCTCCGACAAAGTGCCTTTGAGCGGCAAGTGGTTTCGCGGTGCTGAAGACAGCCGTCCAACCGTAGGCGATTGGGTGCTAGTAGATGCTTATTCAGGTGCGCTAGCGCATATTTTGCCCCGGTTGAGTCTGGTCAAAAGGCTCAGTCCATCAGGGGGGGGGGTGCAATTAATTGCCGCCAATGTTGATGCTGCCTTTATTGTCACCTCGTGCAATACAGACTTCAGTCCTGCACGCTTAGAGCGCTACTTATCCGTGGTCATGGATTCGGGCATTGAACCCGTACTTATTTTGACCAAATCCGATTTAACGGCAGAGGTACAGACCTTTCTCGACGAACTGCATACGCAGTTTAAAAACATTTCCTCCTTTGTGGTCAATGCGCTCGACGAAGCCAGCGTTGCGCCTCTGCTGCCTTGGTGCGCTAGCGGTCAAACCATCGCATTGCTGGGTTCCTCAGGCGTGGGTAAATCTACCTTGGTGAATACCCTATCCGGTCATCAAGTGCAGCTCACCCGGAGTGTGCGCGAAGAAGATGATAAAGGCCGGCATACCACCACTAATCGCTCGCTACATAAATTGCCCCAAGGCGGGGTGATATTAGACAGTCCTGGGATGCGCGAGTTACAAATAGCCGAAGCCGAAGAAGGCGTTGATCTACTCTTTGCCGATGTCGATGAGTTGGCGCAGATGTGTCGTTTTAACGACTGTGTCCACCAAGCAGAACCAGGTTGCGCTGTGCGCAAAGCGGTAGCGGATAATGTCTTGGATCCGCGGCGTCTAGACAGCTACCAAAAACTTAAGACAGAAGAAGCGGTTAATCGTGAGTCCGTGGCTCAGCGCCATAATCGTGAGCGACAATTTGGCAAAAAGGTCAAAACCTCGGCTGCAGATAAACACCGTAAGAAAGCATTAGAAGAGTAATCGCCACCAGATTACGGGCGCATTTTGGCTAAATAGCGCACTCGCACCGAGATAAAATTCCGGGTCTGTCTGTTGTAACTGCAATGGACTTTTTTGCGTTGCAAGCAATTGTCCTGTCGACAGCACCAATTAAAGCTCCTAAAGTTCATGTCAGACATTATTGCCGTCTCCGCAGAGCCTAAGTGACCCACTATTTAGGCCCAAGCTCCACGACAATGGTGACATTTTGGATCAACCAACGAGTTGGCTAGCTGTTACGGCAGCAACGCTGGTGTGGCCGTCCCAAGAATTAGTGGGATTGGTTCAGTAATAAATTTCAGTAGTGAATATAAGGGAAGTAGATTGGCTAATTTAGTCGCCCCAAAGGTAAAAAAACAGGCAGTTTCAGTAACGCGTAAAATGGCTGCATCGCTGCCCGGATTGCGTGAAATCGCCAGTGAGCGTGGCTTAAAAGTGCACCACTTGGGCGCCGGTTACCCGCACCCGGAAGTCACCGATCCTCGAGGTTTTTTACAGCATCAAGAAAGCTACTTTGCGCATTTGCGTGAGCAGGAGGGGTTGAACGACCCAACGGTTTTGCCCGAGTACTTACGTGAGTCTTATTCCTATACAGATACCCTAGGTCCAGTCTCGGTGCGTGAGACATTTGCCCGTGTATATGGCAAAGATTGGAATTTGACCCTAGACCCTAGCAAACTCATTCCCACCGTGGGCGCATCTGGTGGCATCAGCCTTATTTGCTCCATGTTTGAGCGTAGTGGCGAGCAAGTGGCCTACATCACCGACGCGCCTACTTACGCGGGCTTCACCGCGCGAGCGGCGTTATGCCAACACGCCAGTATTTTCAGTGTCGACATGGACGGCGAAGGCCCGAAACCAGAGTTGATGCGCAAGCAGATTAGAGCAGCCCGAGAGCAAGGCTACTTTGTCCCCTTCTACTATACTGTGCCAGATGGACACAATCCGGGGGGATTTTCCTTCACGCAAAAGCGCCGTGAAGAAATTTTAGCCGTGGTTAAAGAAGAGGGCATTCTCATTGTTGAAGACGCCCCTTACTTGTACATCAATTTTGCCGCTGCAGATAAGCGCCCCAAGCCGTTCTTCAGCATGGCACCAGATCAGGTAGTGCATCTGTTCACAGGCTCAAAGATAGGTTTTCCTGGGCCGCGAGTAGGCTTCCTTTACAGTGAAGCAGAACTAGAGATCAGTGAGGGCCAAACGGTACCTTTATCTGAATTGGCACTGGTGGAATCTAGCAGTGAATTACTCTTTCATAACCCGGGTGCGTTGATGGGTTTTGAAGCCCTGCTCCACGACGCAGACGGCCAAGGTGGCTTTACAGAGTTACAAAGCATGTGGCCTTTGGCTGAAAGTAAGCTGGTGGTGTATCGCGAAAACCGCGAGATTCTACTGCAAGTGTTGGAACAAGAATTGGGTCAACACCGTGAGTATTTCGGTTGGACTCTACCGGACGGCGGCTTTTTTACTGTGTTCAGCTTTTTGGCAGACGGCGTTAACGGACCGGTGCTTACAAATGACGCAATGATCGAGCAAATGGTTATGCAGCATGGACTAGTCGTTATACCCATGTATGACTTTTACCCTATCGATGCTCGGCAACGAGACACTGGCGCGGGCATGAATCAACTGCGGTTGAGCTTTTGTTTCAGCGAAAGTGCCGGCCAAGCCCGGCGCGATGATATGCGTGAAGCGGTAATGGCCTTTTGTGTCGCGGCTAAAGCATTGGTGGGTATTGCCACTTAGGCAGTTCCCATAATGTGAGTGACAATAGTTGGCCTATTCGTTTTTGGGCGCTTTTAAGCCATGCGCTGATGCTCGATCTTTGTGCATAAATCCACAACGCAGCGCATGCCACCCGCCTCGGCAATAGCGACACCCTCATCACTGATCACACCCAATTGTAGCCACAAGAATTTTGCCTTAACTGCAACAGCTTGCTGGGCAATGTCGGGTACAGCTGAAGATTGACGAAATACATCTACCACATCAATGGCCACAGGCACCTCGGCAAGGCTGGCATAACAAGGTAAGCCCAGCACTTCTTGTTCTCGCGGATTCACCGCAATCACCTCAAAGCCGGCATTAATCAGATACTCGGCTACGCCGTAACTGGGCCGCATAGGGTTAGCAGATAAACCCACAATGGCAATGCTCGACGCGCCAAGGGCTGCTGCAATAACTTCAGGTCGCTGTCGCCGTGTACTCATAAACGCTATACCTCTATATTCAAATCTGCGTCAAATCGGTTACAAAAATTCTTGCTGGCATTATGCCTCTCGCACAGGGAGTATGATCAAACTTGAAGGGGAGCACACTGTGCAAAGAAGAAAAATAGCAATAATAGGAGCGGGCGTTGGTTTGGCCGTGGTGGTTGCCCTCTATTACTTTTTCGTCCTCGCAACATTAACAGTGGTGACTGTGCCTGCCGGTGCTTTGATTAAAATTGATGGTAAAGCCATAGCCCGCAGTCCGGTGAGTAGATTTGAAATTCCAACAGGCCGGCGCCAACTAAGCATTAGCCATAGCTACTATGCGCCCTACAGCGAACAAATAGACGTCGTCTATGGTCAGCGAGTAGTCAAAAGCCTCGATCTCCAATTGGGAGAGGGCACAGTAAAATTACTCTCTAACCCCAAAGGCGCATGGACAGAAGTTGACGGTCAAAGGCTAGCTGTAGTTACCCCAACTGAAATTAAAATGCCTTCTGGGCCTCATGAAATTCGTATGGGGCAGGCAGAGCGCAGAGCTGTAACTAAGTCTGTAGAACTAAAAGCGGGCGAAACGCTGTCCGTTAACCTGTCATTGAATATTGACCCCCATGGCACATTGAAACTGCAAATCAAACCTAGCGGAGCTAAGGTGGAATTTGTAGATAAGCAGCTAACTTATAAAGCCAATATGCGCCTGCCCATTGGCGAGTATGCGCTAAAAGTCAGCAAGCGCGGTTATGAGACCAAGGAATTCAGGTACAAGGTTAAATACACTAAAAACCAACATGCCATTGTCCTGCAGCGACAAAGCGCAGCACTAAATATTAGCGTCAGAGAAAAAGCTGCAATGATTAATGTAACTTTTGTAGACGGGGGTAATAAAGTCACTAAAGCCTACCAGCCAAATATGCGCGTACCGGTGGGTAAGGTTCAAGTCACAGTCGCTGCAATGGGACACCGTAGCGAGAGAAAAACCATTGCGGTAGGGGCAAAAGGCGCCAGCCTGAAATTTTCCCTACCTGTGCTGAATGTAGAGGTGGGCAGCGTATTCTCTGATGCCCTCTCGTCAGAAACTCAAGGTCCAGAAATGATCGTGCTGCCACCGGGTCAATTTCAAATGGGCAAGGATACTGGCCCACCCTCTGAGCGACCCGCCCATACAGTTACTCTGACTCAGCCTTTTGCAGTGTCAAAATATGAAATCACTACCGTCGAGTTTTTACAGTTTGTCGCTCAAACAAAGCGCGGTGTGGATGCGCGGATTGCAAAGTTGGCTCCCCAAGGCCCGGTGGCTCACATCACCTACAAAGATGCCGTGGCCTATGCGCAATGGCTGAGTAAGCAGAGCGGTGAAAGCTATCGTCTGCTGACCGAGTCAGAATGGGAATACGCAGCAGGGGCAGGTAGTAGCGACGCTTACGCCTTTGGCAACGACACGTTAACACTATGCGAGTACGCAAATGTAAGCGACCTCTCTGCAAAGAATGTCTTTCGTACTTGGCTGGTAACCAAATGTGATGACGGTCGAGTTCGACCGGGCGTTGGCGGTCATTACAAGGCGAATAAATTTGGCTTATATGACATGTACGGCAATGTAGCTGAATGGGTCCTAGAGTGCGGGATGCCTGATTATAGTCGGGCCTCAGGCATCGGGAGCGATCCTTCACCCGGCGCAAGTTGTGAAAGTCACGGCTATAGAGGCGGGTCTTGGGACTCTACCGCCGAGGAAGTGGCGTCCAGTTATCGAAACGCCTCCAGCCGTAGTAGCGACGATCGTGGTCTGCGGGTGATGCGGGAATTTTAGCACGCCACTGGCCTTACCCAATTTAAGCAACTGGTTAGGCACCTAGTTAGGCGCCTTGTTAAGCAACTAGTTAAGCAACTGGCTAAGCAACTGGGCAGGGGGTTATTGGTTTATCGCCCAGCAGCCTAATGAGTCATTTTCCTGTAACATCTTGAATCTAAAAAATAGCCATGCAATGGCTGGTGTTGCAGTGGTGTTAAGAAATATGTGCAAAAAGAGCAAAAAAAGTAAGGGAAAGAGATGTCTGAATTGAGTGGTTTTAGATCAGAAGTACGTGGTTGGCTAGAAGAGGCTTGCCCAGCGTCAATGCGCACCCCCATGGTGGCAAACGAAATGCCCGGCGGCGGCAAGCGCGCTCAATACAAAAATCAAGACACCAAGTTATGGTTAGACCGCTGCGCAGAGCGGGGCTTTACCGTACCGAGCTGGCCTAAAGAATATGGCGGCGCAGGGTTAGATAAAGACCAAGTGGTTGTGCTGCAAGCAGAAATGCGTCGCGTTAACGCGCGTCCGCCATTGGTGGGCATGGGCATCAGTATGATCGGACCGGCATTACTGGAATACGGCACAGACCAGCAAAAGCAAGATCACTTATCGAATATTGCACGCGGGGATATCTGGTGGTGCCAGGGTTATAGCGAACCGGGTTCAGGATCTGATTTAGCCAGTCTGCGTACATCTGCCATAGAGGATGGCGACGACTTCATTGTTAATGGGCAAAAAATTTGGACCTCTGGCGCAGATCATGCGGACTGGATGTTCTGTTTGGTGCGCACCGACTTTGAGGCATCAAAGCACGAGGGTATTTCTTTCGTATTATTCGACATGCGTACACCCGGGGTCAGTGTTAAGCCGATCAAACTCATCAGCGGATTGTCACCTTTTTGTGAAACTTTCCTAGACGATGTTCGCGTGCCCAAAGCAAATTTAGTGTTTGAACTAAACAAGGGTTGGACAGTAGGTAAGCGCCTGTTACAACACGAGCGCTCCTCTATAGGCGGCATAGGTGGGGCACAAAAAACCACTTCAATAGAAGAATATGCCAAACAATACATTGGTCTCGACGACCAAGGCAAAGTGGACGATGCAGTGCTGCGCAGCCAAATTCTCAGTCACCGAATGAATGACTCTGCTTTCGCTCTAACCATGAAACGCAGCGTTCAAGAGTCTGCCACTGGCACAGCGCCCGGTGCGGTTTCGTCAATGTTTAAGTACTACGGCACTGAGCAGAACAAAGGAAAATACGAGTTGCTGCTGTCTATCTTAGGCACTCAGTCATTAGGCTGGGGTGGCGATGCCTTTAATGATGACGAACTTACCACCACTAGGGCTTGGTTAAGATCCAAGGCCAACTCCATTGAAGGGGGCACATCAGAGGTGCAATTGAATATTCTCGCCAAGCGGGTACTTGCGCTGCCAGAATAGTAGTTGCCTCTCTCATGAGCATAACCACAAGTCAGCCACTGCTGTCCGACCATTATTATCGTTGGGTGGTGGTAGCCTATGGCGTCACCATTCAGGCAGTCAGCGTGGGCACGCTGATTTATTGTTTTGCACTGTTCTCACTGCCTTGGCTGGAAGAGTTTTCTAGCAGTCGCCGGGACCTTATGTTGACTATTGCACTGATGCAAATTGGTGTGGGTTTGGTTTCGCCATTTGTTGGTCGAGCGCTAGATGCCTACCCACCCCAGTGGGTGGTGACCGTAGGACTACTCTCGCTAGTGATTGGCCTAACTTTGGCCCAGCATGTCACCTCACTGTTCCAGCTCTGGCTGGTTTATGCCACGTTTATGCCGCTGGCCATGGCCTTAATGGGTTCGCTCACGTCGCAAACGTTAGTGACAAGGTGGTTTAAAGAGCAGCGCGGGCTTGCCCTAGGTATTTCCTCTATGGGCACCAATATAGGCGGCATTATTCTCCCGTTGTTGGTCGCCGGTTGGCTGTTAGAAATGGGTTGGCGTGATGTCATGCAAAACATACTGGTGCTCGCAGTAATCGTTGTTCTGCCAGCAACTTGGTTGCTGCTCCGCCGTAAACCCCTAGCAAGCGCGACAAACAAACAAAGTAACGCCACGGATACCCGTGTGTGGACCACCAAAGAAATACTCACAACGTCGCTGTTTTGGCTGCCCTTCATTGGTATAGCGCCGCTGAGTATGTCTTTTGGCGCTTTGCAATTTAACTTAGGCATCATTACTCGAGACATTGGTCTGGCGACGGAGGTTACGGCTAACCTTATTGCACTGAGTTCGGTCTCAATGGTTTTGGGTAAACTGTTTTTCGGTATGCTGGGCGATCGGATAGACCACCGCTACTTATATTGGTTAGCAAATGGTATTGGGCTGTTAGCATTAGCGTTAATTGCTCTTGCAGACAATGTGGTTACTTTGACCTTGGCCACTATAGCCATGGGTTTATCTGGGGGCAGTATTCTGCCCTTAATGGGGCTCATTTATAGCGCACGCTTTGGTACCGTATCCTTCGGTCGAGTTATGGGTTTTGGCACACTAACCATCCTGGCGGGTGCAACCAGCCCAATTATGGCCGGTTGGACTTATGACGTTTTCGCCAGCTATAACTATGCTTATGTGGCATTAGCATTACTCTTAGTACCGGCAGCAATAGCAATGGTCTGGTTGCGCAAGGAGTAGTTCTTGCGCGTCATCATAGGCGCCGCGCCGCTAATCTGCTCCTAAAAAGCTGCTTTAAGCGCAGCTGAAGCCTCTCGCTGCTTTTTATAGTCTTCGCGCAAAGCATCTATTTCTGCTTTGCTCAAACGCGCAATATTCAAAAAGTCCTCTTTCCATGCATCGTTTTCAGCCCATACCTGGCTAGATTCAACGGTGGTTCTTGGTGAGCTGGCAGTCTCGAATAATTTTAGAGCGCCCTCAAGGGTATGTGTTTGAGAGTACCCATCATGAGGTTTGCCTGCCGAATGCCCTAGTGGGAAATTGCTGTAAAAAAACCTAGGTACGCCAACGCGCTCAACTATATCTCTGGCACAACCCATAATTACCGTTGCTATGCCGGCTTCTTCTAATGCCCTAGCGGCCAAACTGACCGATTGATGACAAATGGGTCAGGTTGGCACCAGTAAAGCCACGTCAGTATTCAGCCTCTGACAGTGCGCAACAACCGCGGGGCAGTCTTGTTCAATGGTTGCTCGCTGGCTTCGGTTGGTAGGCAGGCAAATCACCTCTTCTGCCAGTCTTCCAATAACTGCCTGCTCCTCTGCTCTAAGAAGGGCGTTGATGGGTAGCCAGGTATTCGGGTCATCCGCCGCGCAATGGACTCTATCGTAGTTAAGGTGGGAGATACGCAAATCTGGCGTGGGTCTAGTTGGTACGGTAAAAACACTAAAAAACTTCGCGTTGGCATTGTATGCCGCCTTCGGGCCTTGGTTGCCTGCGGCAGCAGTTACAGCTGCCGCCGTAGTGATCAAAGTCACCCTTGTTTCTACCAAAGGTAGTTTTAACGGTGTGAACGGTACATTCAAAAAACTAGCCCACTTGTAGGCCTTGTAGCCGAGTTCTGCATAGTAGAATTTTGTTCGTTCAATATAATTTGTCATTACTTACCTTGGCAAATTTTTCTGCTTCCGGCAAATCTTGTTTTTTATCACATACCTTGTTGATTTTATTGATATTTTTTATCATCACTTGACGCCGACAAAAAACACCTCCGCTTTCTCATTATTTACCCCATGAGACCAAATCAGCGACTGGATCTACGCCAGTTACAAGCCGACGAAAGTAGTATGCGGATATTTACATCCGTCTTGTATGTATTGACCGAATTTGTACCACCTAGTGTTAGGAGGTGTCGTCACCACTTTCCTACCGTTTGTCCATTTTTGATGTGCTAAGGGGCCGTGTCTTGGCACCTTAGCCAGCATGAGATTTTTGCCATAGCTACCCATGGGGAGCGAATGGCTATTTTGGTGACATTGGGTGTCACCTTAGATGCAGAGAAGAGTGGTTAAGTTAAAACGAGCAGTCACAAAAAGCGGCTAGTACTAATGCTGATTGAATCGCTGCAAAGCCCCTTTAATTTGCGCAAAACGATAAAAGAAAAACTAGTGAGTTAACTAGAAATTTTAAAACGAACAAAAGTTAAAGAAGAATTAGAAGAATTAGAAAAATTAGAAAAACAGAAAGAATTAAA